>Ga0208356_1000005_pt1 | contig 131014 bp, 147 predicted proteins | sample NGESurshal072012_4_FD_184467 | JGI IMG/M metagenome (GOLD analysis project Ga0208356, IMG submission 184467) | Arctic peat soil microbial communities from Barrow, Alaska - NGEE Surface sample 53-1 shallow-072012 (SPAdes) | ecosystem: Environmental > Terrestrial > Soil > Wetlands > Peat ... | reverse complement strand
GCTGCTCCAATCAGCCGCTATTTGCCTGCTCAGGAGGTCATTTTCATGATCAGAGCGGACGGATCAGGCGTGGTGAATCGGTGGATTCAGGCTTAGAGGATCTCTGCCAGACGCTTCTCTAGCGCCGCGGATATCTCGTCCCGCACCGGGCCCTCGGCCAGGCGTTCGACCAGGGACTCGAGGAAGCCTTCGATGATCAGCGACTTGGCGCCGGCCGGGTCGAGCCCGCGCGAGGTCAGGTAGAAGAGCTGCTCCTTGTCGATCTGGGCGATCGCCGCGGCGTGGGTGCAGCGGACGTCGTCGGCGAGGATCTCCAGGCCGGGGATCGAGTCTGCGTGCGCCTCGGGTGAGAGCAGCAGATTGCGACTCTCCTGGAAGGCGTCGGTCTGCTGGGCGCCCGGGTCGACCTTGATCATCCCGCGCCAGACCGCGGTCGCGCCGGCCGCCAGGACCCCGCGGAAGGCGAGGTCGGAGTTGGTGTTCGGCGCCGCGTGCTCCTGGATCGTGTCGAAGTCGAGGTGCTGCCCGGGGCCGCCGGCGTAGCCGCCGGTGACGCGGGCCTCGGAGCCGGGGCCGGCCAGCTTGGTCTCCATCCGCACCTTGCCGCGCGAGGAGCCGAAGCCGAGGGCGGCCCAGTCGAGGCGGCCGTCGCGCTCCACCTGGGCGCGCTGGGTGGCGAAGATCCAGGCCGACTCGGAGATGTCCTGGGTGTTGACGTAGCGCAGCGTCGCCGCCTGGCCGACGCTCAGCTCGACCACCGAGTTGAGCAGCCCGTCGACCTCGTCGTTCGGGGAGGACCAGTGCTCCCAGACCTCGGCTTCGGCGCCCTCCTCGAGCACGACCAGGGTGCGCCAGCCGACCGCGGCGCCGTCGCGGTCGACCGCGACCTCGATCCGGATCGGCTCAGCGACCCTGACCCCGCGCGGCACGTGGACCAGCACGCCGTCGCGCCAGCCCGCCTCGTTGCGGGCGACGAAGGGGTCCTCGATCGGCACCAGCGACCCGAGCCGCTCGTGCAGCAACTCCGCGTGAGAGGAGACGGCCTCGGCGAGGGAGATCACCGTGGCGCCCTCGGCGCCGCCGATCTCGACCTCGGCGTCCGCCGCCTCGTAGGAGTCGATCTCCAGCCCCGAGAGGTCGGTGAATTCCCAGCCCTTCGCCTTGTGGTCGGGCAGGGGCAGGCTCTGCGCGAGAGAGGCGCCCCTCTGGCGCCTCTCGGAAAGCCAAGCCGGTTCGGTCGCCACCTCAGCCAATGGAGCCCTCCATCTGCAGCTCGATCAGCCGGTTGAGCTCGACCGCGTACTCCATCGGCAGCTCTTTGGTGACCGGCTCGATGAAGCCGTTGACGATCATCTTCGAAGCCTCCTCCTCGTCGAGCCCGCGGCTCTGCAGGTAGAAGAGCTGCTCGTCGCCGATCTTCGAGACGGTCGCCTCGTGGCCGACGTCGGCGTCGTTCTCGTCGATGCGGATCGTCGGGTAGGTGTCCGAGCGCGAGTCCTCGTCGAGCAGCAGCGCGTCGCAGACGACCTTGGAGCGGGATTCGCTCGCCCCGTCGGCGACTTCGAGCAGTCCGCGGTAGGTCGCTCTGCCGCCGTCCTTGGAGATCGACTTGGAGAAGATCGAGGACGAGGTGCGCGGCGCCGCGTGGATGATCTTGCCGCCGGCGTCCTGGTGCTGACCGGCGCCGGCGAAGGCGATCGAGAGGATCTCGCCGTGGGCTTCAGGCCCCATCAGGTAGATCGACGGGTACTTCATCGTCAGTTTCGAGCCGAGGTTGCAGTCGACCCACTCCATCGTCGCCTTCTCGTGGGCGACGGCGCGCTTGGTGACCAGGTTGAAGACGTTCTGGGACCAGTTCTGGACCGTCGTGTAGCGGACTCGCGAGCTCTTCTTGGCGACGATCTCGACCACCGCGGAGTGCAGCGAGTCGCTGGAGTAGACCGGCGCCGTGCAGCCCTCGATGTAGTGGACGTCGGCGCCCTCCTCGCAGATGATCAGCGTCCGCTCGAACTGGCCCATGTTCTCGGTGTTGATCCGGAAGTAGGCCTGCAGCGGCATCTCGACCTTGACCCCGGCCGGCACGTAGACGAAGGAACCGCCGGACCACACGGCTGAATTCAACGCCGCCAATTTGTTGTCGTTGGCGGGGATGATCGTCGCCCAGTGCTCGCGCACCAGGTCCTCGTGCTCGCGCAGGGCGGTGTCCATGTCGGTGAAGATCACGCCCTGGGCCTCGAGCTTCTCGTTCACCTGGTGGTAGACGACCTCGGACTCGTACTGGGCGCCGACGCCGGAGAGGAATTTGCGCTCCGCCTCGGGGATGCCGAGCCGGTCGAAGGTGTTTTTGATGTCCTCCGGGACCTCGCTCCAGTCGCGGCTGTTTTTCTCCGAGGCGCGCACGAAGTAGTGGATGTCGTCCCAGTCGATCTGACCGAGGTTGCCGCCCCATTGCGGGGTCGGGCGCGAGTAGAAGTGCTCCAGCGCCTTGAGCCGGAAGTCGCGCATCCACTGCGGCTCGTCCTTGTAGTCGGAGATCGATTCGACGATCTCCCGCGAGAGTCCCTTCGGCGCCTTGTAGGCATAGCCGGACTCGGAATCGTGGAAGCCGAACTTCTCCTTGTAGTCGGAGTTGATGCCGGCCAGATCTCGTTTCTCTGCGACTGCCTCGGGCGTTGCCATGTATTCAGACCTCCAGGGTGATGGTGTCGCCCTCGATGGCTATCGGGAACGTTTGCACCGGCGTGAAAGCCGGGAGCGTCTTCGGCCTGCCGGTGCGCAGGTCGAAGAGGGAGCCGTGACGGGGACACTCGACGGTACAGGTCGCCGGGTCGAACTCGCCCTCGGCCAGCGGGCCGTCGTCGTGGGAGCAGCGATCCTCGATCGCGTACAGCGTCCCCTCGCAGTTGAAGACGCCGATCTTCATCTCCCCGTGCTCGACCAGGCGCATCTCGCCGGGCGAGAGCTCGGCGGCCGGGCATACGGGGATCGTGGTGCCTGCGGTTTCAGTCAAGAGGAAGGGCTACTCCGGGTCGTGGCTAGTGCGGGTTGCGACTTAATCCTACTTCCAAGGTCGGATTTTAGCGGGCGAGGGGGCCGGCCCCGTTTTTACGAAATCGCGATGAGTTCGGGGCGCTCCCGTGGTCTTATGTGCATTGCCCCTTCAACGAGAGGAAGAGAGAGATGAGCGAGAAGACCAGTTACACGCCCGGAACGCCCTGCTGGGTCGAACTTGGCACCCCGGACATCGAGGCGGCGCAGGCCTTCTACGGAGAGCTGTTCGGCTGGGAGATCCCGGAGCTGCCGAACTCGGCCGAGCTGGGCGGCTACCGCCGCGCCAAAAAAGGCGGCAAGGACGTCGCCGGTGTGGCGCCGCTGATGCAGGAGGGCCAGCCGCCGGCCTGGAGCACCTACGTCTCGGTGGCCGATGCCGCGGCGACCCTGGCCGCGGCCGGCGAGGCGGGCGGCCAGGTCGTCGTCGAGCCGATGGACGTGGTCGGTCTCGGCACGATGGGCGTGTTCAGCGACCCGACCGGCGCCGTCTGCGGAGTCTGGCAGCCCGGCACCTTCCCCGGCGCGGAGCTGGTCAACGAGTACGGCACGTTCGGCTGGAACGAGCTCGGCACCCGCGACACCGGCGCCGCCAGGGAGTTCTACAGCGCCGTCTTCGGCTGGAGCTTCGACGAGCAGGACATGGGGGAGATGGGGGCCTACACCACCTGGAAGGTCGGCGAGGCGATGGTCGGCGGCATGTTCGACATCACCGGCGTCGTCCCCGACGAGGTGCCGGCGCACTGGCTCATCTACTTCATGGTCGAGGACCTCGATGCGGCGCTGGAGAAGGTCGACGGCGGCGGTGGTGACGTCAGGAACGGCCCGATCGAGATCCCGATCGGGCGCTTCGCGGTCGTCGCCGACCAGTTCGGCGCTGTCTTCGCGGTGATGCAGCGCAACGAGGAGACGCTGGCGGAAGCCCCGTAGCGCCCGAGGGCTAGCCGAGGTCGGCGACCGCCTCGTCGGGGTCGCCGGCCTCGCCCTCGTCCTCCCAATCGGCGGGCTGGCCGAGGCTGGCGCTCTTGACGATCTTCAGGCCCAGCATCGCGCACTTCATCCGCGTCGCCGAGATCTCGATCCCGAGCAACTCGAGCACGTACTCCTTCGGCAGCCGCAGCAGCTCCTCGCGCGATTTGCCGAGCAGCTCGTCGGTCAGCAGCGAGGTCGCCGCGGTCGAGATCGCGCAGCCCTTGCCCTCGAAGGCGATCTCCGCCACGCGGTCCTCGCCGTCGAGGCGGATCGTCACGTGCTGCTCGTCGCCGCAGAAGGGGTTGGTGTCCTCGAACTCGAGGTCTGGGCTGTCCACGTGGCCGAAGTTGTGCGGTCGCTTGTAGTGCTCGAGGATCTGGTCTCGGTAGAGCTCGTCCATGCCATCGAGGCTAGCGAACGAAGCTCCCGGCGCCGGGTAGAGTGAGGCCAACCGCTCGAAGGAGGAACCATGCGTCTCGCCCACCGTCGTGCCCTGATTTCGCTCCTCGCGCTCGCCTTCGCATTACCCGCATTCGGTGCTGCCACAGCCGCCGGCGACACGACCTACTCGGCGAAGATCTTCGTCAGCGAAAAGTTCCCCGCCTTCCACGGCGCGATCCACTCCCAGAGCGACTTCTGCGTCGCCAAGCGGCCGGTCCTCGTCTATCGCGTCCGCCCCGGCAAGGATCTGCTGGTGGGGCACCGCCGCAGCCACGGCGACGGCACCTGGAAGGTCCCGCTCGGCAAGAAGCTCGGATCGGGTGCCTACCTGGTCGAAGCGCCGCTGTATGGCAGCGCCTCGCTCGGCATCACCTGCACCGCCGTGCGCTCGAAGATCGTCCCGGTCGACTGAGCTAGAGGCCGAAGACGCGGCGGGCGTCTTCGAGGCCCTCGACCAGGCGGTCGATCTCGGCGGGCGTGGTGTAGACGCCGAAGCTGGCGCGCGCCGTCGCGGCGACGCCGAGGCGGTCCATGAGGATCTGGGCGCAGTGGTGGCCGGCACGGACGGCGACGCCGTGGCGGTCGAGGATCTCGGAGACGTCGTGGGCGTGGATGCCCTCGATCTCGAAGGAGACGGGACCGACCCGCTCGGGTCCCCGAGGCGGCCCGAAGACCTGCAGGCCCGGCACCTCCGCGAGCCGCTCCAGCGCGTAGTCGGCGATCTGCCGCTCGTGGCCCAGTACAGCCTCCATCCCCAGCGCGTCGAGCCAGCGCAGCGCCGAGGCCATCCCGATCGCCTGCGCGATCGCCGGCGTGCCGGCCTCGAAGCGGGCGGGGACGTCGGCGTAGGTGGTGCCGTCGCGGCCGACCTTGCGAATCATCGAGCCGCCGCCGAGGAAGGGCGGCATTTCACGGAGCAGCTGCAGCCGGCCCCAGAGCGCCCCGATCCCGGTCGGCGCGTAGAGCTTGTGGCCGGTCAGCGCGTAGAAGTCGACGCCCAGCTCGGCCACGTCGACCGGCATCTTCGGCGCCGCCTGGGCCCCGTCGGCGAGGACCAGCGCGCCGGCCTCGTGGGCCAGCCGCGAGATCTCCGCCAGCGGGTTCTCGGTCCCGAGCACGTTCGACACGTGCGCCACCGCGACCAGCTTCGGCCCGTTCTCCAGTAGCGCGGCAAAGGCCTCCATGTCGAGCAGCCCCTCGGCGTCGATCGGTGCCCAGTCGACCTCCGCCCCGACCCGCTCGGCCAGCTGCTGCCAGGGGACGATGTTGGAGTGGTGCTCCATCTCGGTCAGCAGGATGCGGTCGCCGGCGCCGACGTTGGCGTCGCCCCAGGCGCGGGCGACGAGGTTGATCGCCTCGGTCGCGTTGCGGACGAAGAGGACCTCGCGGCGGTCGCCGGCGCCGAGGTGGTCGGCCACCGTCGCCCGCGCCCCCTCATACGCTTCGGTCGCCTCGGCGGAGAGGGTGTGGGAGCCGCGGTGGACGTTGGAGTGATGGCGCCGCTCGTAGCGGTCGACCGCCTGGATCGAGGCCAGCACCCGCTGTGAGCTGGCGCCGCTGTCGAGGTAGGCGACCGGCTGCCCGTGCACCTCGCGCTCCAGCGCCGGGAAGGCGGCGCGGACCTTCTCGATCGGGAACGCCGCGACGGGGGAGGGGCTGTTCGCGGCGGCCGGCTCCATCGTCAGGGGAGGCTAGGCAGCGGCGCCCGCCTCCACCTCCTCGCGGATCCAGCCGTAGCCCTTCTCCTCCAGCACGCCGACCAGCTCCGGGCCGCCCTGCTTGACGATCCGCCCCTCGAACATGACGTGGACGAAGTCCGGCTTGACCATGTGCAGGATGCGCTGGTAGTGGGTGATGATGAGCACGCCCATGTCGGGCCCCGCGAACTTGTTGACCCCCTCGGCGACGACCCGCAGGGCGTCGATGTCGAGGCCCGAGTCGGTCTCGTCGAGGACCGCGATCTCCGGCTTCAGCAGCGCCAGCTGCAGCAGCTCCATGCGCTTCTTCTCGCCGCCGGAGAAGCCGTCATTGAGGTAGCGGCTGGAGAAGTCTTTGGGGATGTTGGCCAGCGCCATCGCCTCCTGGGCGGTCTTGGCGAAGTCTTTGATCTTGATCGCGTCCTCGCCGCGCGCCTCGCGCTGGGCGTTGATGATCATCCGCAGGTACTTGCTGACCGAGACGCCGGGGATCGCGACCGGGTACTGGAAGGCCATGAACAGGCCCGCCTGCGAGCGCACGTCGGGGTCGGCCTCGGTGACGTCCTCGCCCTTGAAGGTGATCGAGCCCTCGGTCACCTCGAGCGCCGGGTGGCCCATGATCGCGTTGGCCAGCGTCGACTTGCCGGAGCCGTTGGGCCCCATCAGGGCGTGGACCCTGCCCTTCTCGACGTCGAGGTCGAGCCCTTTGAGGATCTCCTTCTCCTCGACTCGCACGTGCAGGTTGCGTATCTCCAGCTCAGCCAATTTCACTCACTCCGTTTCTGGGGTTTCAAGTCAAGGGGGTCAGGCGGCGCGGACGATCGCGGCCTCGCTGCGGCCGCCGGGCCGGGAGAACTCGACCAGCTCGGCGAGCGTGGTGCCCGCCAGTGCCTTGGTCACGCCGCCCTGCACGCGCGTCCACAGCAGCTTCGTCGAACAGGCGCGGTCGCCGTCGTCTTCGTGCGAGCAGAGCACTTTGCCCTCGGGCGTCTCGTGGAAGCACTCCATCGGGGCGATCTGCCCTTCCAGGGCCTCGACGACCGAGTCCATCGTGATCTGCTCGGCCGGCTTGGCCAGGCGGTAGCCGCCGTGGGCGCCGCGGGTCGAGGTGACGAGGCCGGCCTTGCGCAGTTTCGCGACCAGGTGCTCGAGGTAGGAGAGCGGCAGCCGCTCGGCTTCGGCGACCGTGTTGAGCGAGATCGGCGCGGAGCCGGGCTGGCGGCCCAGCTCGACCATCAGGCGCACCCCGTACTCGGCTTTGGTCGAGAACAGCATCGGCCTAAATCCTACTGAAGCGGTCGGTTATGGTCGGCCCGCCCGCTCAGGGCTCGATCAGGCCGCGGCGGATCGCGTAGCGGACAAGCTCCACCCGGTCCCGCATGCCGAGCTTGCGCATCGCGTTGGCGCGGTGGTTCTCGACCGTCTTCTCGGAGAGGTGGAGGAGCTCGGCGATCTGCTTCGTCGTGTGCGCCTCGGCGACCAGCTTGACGATCTCCTCCTCGCGCGGGGTCAGATCCTCCTCGCCGCTGGAGCCGCGCGCGAGCACATCCTTGATCAGGGTCCGCTGCGCTTCCGGGGTGAGGAACGGCTCGCCGCGCTCGACCGCCCGGATCGCCGCCAGCAGATCGGTGTCGGCCTGGGCCTTGAGGACGTACCCCGAGGCACCCGCCTTCAGCGCCTCGAACAGGTAGCGCTCGTCGTCGTGCATCGAGAGGATCAGCACCGAGACCTCCGGCGCCTGCCGCTTGATCTCGCGGGTCGCCTGCAGCCCGGTCAGCTTCGGCATCTTCACGTCGAGGATCGCCAGGTCGGGCCGCTCCCGCACCGCCAGCTCCCGCGCCTCGGCCCCGTCCGCCGCCTCCGCCACGACCTCGATGTCCGGCTGGCGCTCCAAGAGCAGCCGGATCCCGGACCGCACGATCCCGTGGTCGTCTGCGATCAGCACGCGCACGGTCCTAGTCTCGCCGATGGGCCTCGAATTCCCCTATATGGAGGAAAATCGGCCCGTCGGCCTCAGCCGGGCACGGTGAGGCGGACAGTGGTGCCGCGGCCGGGGCGGGACTCGATCGTCAGCTCACCGCCGATCAGCAGCGCCCGCTCGCGCATGCCGGCCAGCCCGAGGCCGCCCTCGGACTCGTCGAAGGCGAAGCCGCGGCCGTCGTCGGCCACCTCCAGCTCGACGTCAACGCCGCGCCTGCGCAGCTTCACGTCGACCCGGCCGGCGCCGCTGTGGCGGGCGGCGTTGGAGAGCGCCTCCTGGGCGACCCGGTAGACGACCAGCTGGGCGTCGTCGCCGAGTTCCGAGAAGTCGCCATCGACATCGAGCCCGGCCTCGATCTCGCCTCGCGCCAGCTGCTCGACCTGACCGCCGATCGCCGCCACCAGGCCGAGGTCGTCGAGCGCGGTCGGGCGCAGCTGGCGGGCGAGGGAGAGCAGCTCCCGCATCGCCTGGTGGGCGAGCGCTTTGGTCTCGGCAAGTTCGGCCTCGAGCTCCGGGGGAGCGGCCTCGCGGGCGGCCTCGAGCCGCAACAGCAGGCCGGTAAGCGACTGGTTGACCTCGTCGTGGAGGTCGCGGGCGACCCGCGCCCGCTCCTCCTCCTGGGCCTGCAGGGCGGCGGAACCGGCGCGCCGGCGCTCGGCTTCGAGGCGGCGCATCATCCGCAGGAAGGCGAGCTCGATCCGCTCCACCTCCTCGGTCTCGCCGACGCCGTCGATCGAGCCCGGCAGCAGTGGCCCCGGCCGGCTCAGGTCGACCTTCTCCATCTCCTCGATCAGCCGCTCCAGCGGCGTGAAGCGACGTTTGAGCCGAAGCAGGCTGATCGCCAGCACAGCCACCGCCACCGCGAGTACGACGATCAGCGCCAAGGACATCGGCCAAGCCTAGAAGCACCTGGGGGGCGCCTCGGCCCGAATAGGGGCTGGCACCTATGGCCAAGAGCCCGTGGCGTCGCAATACTCGTGGGGCAAGCGAACCGAGGAGCAGCGACTCGAATGAAGACCACCAAGCAGTCCACCTTCAATGCCACCCTGCGGACGACGATCCTGCTGGCGTCCCTCTCCGGCCTGCTGGTCGTGATCGGCGCCCTGATCGGCGGCCCCAGCACGGCGGCCCTCTTCCTCGGCTTCGCTCTGCTGATCAACCTCGGCTCCTACTTCTTCAGCGACAAATTGGCCCTGGGGATGAGTCGAGCCAAACCGATCGAGGAGTCCGAAAACCCCCGCCTCTACCAGATCGTCCGCGAACTGACGACCCGCGCCGGGCTGCCGATGCCGCGCCTCTACATGATCCCCCAGGACCAGCCCAACGCCTTTGCGACCGGCCGCAACCCGAAGCACTCCGCCGTCGCGGTCACCCAGGGGATCACCAAGCTCCTCTCCGAGGACGAGCTGCGCGGCGTGCTCGCCCACGAGCTCACCCATATCCGCAACCACGACATCCTGATCCAGTCGGTGGCCTCCGCGATCGGTGCCTGCATCACCTACCTCGCCTACATGCTGCTCTGGTTCGGCGACGACGACAACTCGCCGCTTGGCCTGGTCGCCTCGCTGGCGATGGTCCTGCTGGCGCCGATCGCGGCGAGCATCATCCAGCTGGCGATCTCGCGCCAGCGCGAGTACGCGGCGGACGCCGGCGGCGCCGAAATCTGCGGCAACCCGGAGTCCCTGGCCAGTGCCCTGCTGCGCTTGGAGCAGGGGGCGAGCGACATGCCGATGAAGGTCAACCAGGCGGCCGAGCCGCTCTTCATCGTCGCCCCCTTCAAGGGCAAGGGCATCCAGGGCCTCTTCTCGACCCATCCGCCGATCGAGGAGCGGGTCAAGAGGCTGCGCCAGATGCGTCCCAGCCTGGGCTAGTTCCTGAGCCAATTCCGGCCTCGCTATACTTTTTGAAGTAATGCTGATCCGGATTTAGGAGATTCAGGCGATGGCTACCAGCATGGGCACCCAGACGATCGAGGAGATCGAACCCTTCGAGGCTTCCGAGGAGATCGCGGCCGGCGATGTCGTCCTGATCGATACCCGTGAGCCGCACGAGTATCAGGAGGCCCATCTTGAGAACGGCAGGCTGGTGCCGCCGGGCCTGCTCGGCGACGAGATCGCGGAGGCCGCGCCCGACAAGTCCGCCCGCACGATCCTCTACTGCCGCTCCGGCAACCGCTCCGCTCTCGCCGCCGCGCAGCTGCAGGCGCTCGGCTACGACAACGTCGCCTCGATGAGCGGCGGCATCCTCGCCTGGCAGGAGCAGGGGCTGCCGATCGTCTCCGCCTCCGGCATGACCGCCGAGCAGCGCGAGCGCTACTCGCGCCACACCCTGCTTCCCGAGGTCGGGGTCGACGGCCAGCTGAAGCTGCTGAACGCGAAAGTCCTGCTGCTCGGCGCCGGCGGCCTCGGCGCCCCCACGGCGCTCTACCTGGCCGCCGCCGGCATCGGCACCATCGGCCTGGTCGACGACGACGTCGTCGACGCCTCCAACCTGCAGCGCCAGGTGATCCACAACACCGAGCGGATCGGCATGCCGAAGACCGAATCTGCGCGGATCTTCATCGAAGCCCTCAACCCCGACGTGAAGGTGGTCGAGCACCGGCTCCGCCTCGACTCCTCCAACATCCTCGGGATCCTCGAGGACTACGACATCGTCGTCGACGGCGCCGACAACTTCCCCACCCGGTACCTGCTCAGCGACGCCTCGGTGCGGCTGCGCAAGCCGGTCGTCTCCGCCTCGATCCTCAGCTTCGACGGGCAGATCTCAACCTTCGTCCCCTTCGAGGGCCCCTGCTACCGCTGCCTCTACCCGACCCCGCCGCCGGCCGAGATGGCCCCGAGCTGCTCCGCCAACGGGGTGCTCGGTGTGATGGCCGGGACGATGGGGACCCTGCAGGCCAACGAGGTGATCAAGCTGGTGCTCGGCGTCGGCGACCCGCTCGTCGGCCGTCTGCTCCTCTACGAGGCCCTCGGCACCCGCTTCACCGAGCTCAAGGTCCGCCGCGACCCGGACTGCCCGATCTGTGGCGAGAACGCGCCCGAGATCCCCGAGTCGGAGATGGGCCGGTTCCCCGACTACCAGCTCTTCTGCGCCGGATAGGCGATAGGTTTCCCGCCTGATGGCGACCGTGAGGATCCCACCGGTGCTGCGGCCCAAGACGGGCGGCCAGCCCGAGGTAGAGGCGGCCGGCGACAACGTCGGCGAGGTTCTGCGCGCCTTGACCGCCGAGCACCCCGACACCCAGAGCCAGCTCTTCGGCGAGGACGGCGACCTCAACCGCTACGTCAACATCTACCTCAACGACGAGGACGTCCGGGTTCTGGACGGCCTCGACACCGCGGTCAAGGACGGCGACACCGTGGTGATCCTCCCGGCGATGGCCGGCGGCGCCTTCTAGCGCTCCAGGACGAGCCCGAGGAACTTCTTGGTCCGCTCCTCACGCGGGCTGTCGAGGACGTCGGCGGGGCTGCCCTGCTCGACGATCACGCCGCCGTCCATGAACACGACCTGGTCGCCCACCTCTTTGGCGAACTCCATCTCGTGGGTGACGACGAGCATCGTCATCCCTTCGGCGGCCAGCTCGCGCATCGTGTCGAGCACCTCCTTGACGAGCTCGGGGTCCAGCGCACTGGTCACCTCGTCGAAGAGCATCACCTGCGGGTCCATCGCCAGCGCCCGGGCGATCGCCACCCGCTGCTGCTGGCCGCCCGAGAGTCGTTCGGGGTACTGAGCGAGTTTGTCGCTGAGGCCGACCCGCTCCAGCAGCGCCGTCGCCTTGGCCTGGACCTCGGACCTGGGCTTGTCGAGCACCTTTTCCGGCGCCATCGTCACGTTCTCCAGCACCGTCTTGTGGGGGAAGAGGTTGAACTGCTGGAAGACCATCCCGACCCGCTGGCGGACGAAGTCGAGCTCCCAGCTGGACTCGCCCGTCCCCGAGCCTGGGCCCTTGCAGATGTCGTGGCCTTCGAGGAAGATCTCGCCCTGCTCCGGCGGCTCCAGCAGGTTGACGCAGCGCAACAGGGTGCTCTTGCCAGAGCCGCTCGGCCCGAGCACGCAGACGACTTCGCCTTTGGCGACGTCGAGGTCGACCCCGCGCAGCACCTCGAGGTTCCCGAAGCGCTTGTGGATCCCTTCCAGCTTCAGCATCGGCTCGGCCACGCTCTACGCCACCTCGATGTGGCTGCCGCGGGCGATGCGGCCCTGGTTGCGGGCGATCAGTCTGTCGGTGAGGCGTGCCATCGGCAGGATCACGACGAGGAACATCAGCGCGCCGAGGGTCAGCGCCGAGCTGTTGAAGGTTTCGGACTGGATGTCCTGGCCGACGAGCACCACCTCGTTGAGGGCAATGACGCTGACCAGGGTCGTGTCCTTCATCAGGGCGATGAGTTCGTTCAGCATCGGTGCGAAGACCTTGCCCACCGCCTGCGGCACGATCACGTGGCGCATCGCCTTGCGGTGGTTCATCCCCAGCGACCGCGCCGCTTCCATCTGGCCCTGGGGGACGGCTTCGATGCCGGCGCGGTAGACCTCGGCCATGTAGGCGCCGTAGGTGATCGTCAGCGCCAGGGTGCCGTACCAGAAGGGGTCTGGTTTCCCGAACCACTCGGGGATCCGGATCGATTTCGGGATGAAGGTGAGCGAGGGGATGCCGGTGGCGATCAAGACAATGAGCAGCAACAGGGGGATTGCCCGGAACACATCGATGTAGGCGATGGTCACGAAGCGGACCGGCAGGAATTTCCGGCCGGGAAGCTGGCGCAGCAGGGCCAGGAGCAATCCCCAGGCGAGCGAGAGAACCGCGGCGACGACCAGGAGCTGGATCGTCAGCCAGAACCCTTCAAGCACCGCACCGAAGTGTTCGAGCATGAAGCCGACATCGAAGAACTGGTGGATGACCTGACTCATCGTCTCTCCTGGCTCTTGCTAGCCGCCACTCTGCTCCGAAAACCTAGAGGGGGCGCCGTTTCCGGCGCCCCCTCCCAAATCGTCGGCTCTGTCCAGCGCGCCTATGTCAGCTCGCTTTGTGCGTTGCCGAGTTGATCGAGGCCGGCGGTTCGTGGTGGAACCACTTTTCGTAGATCTTGGCGTAGGTCCCGTTTTCCTCGACGTTCTTCAGGCCTTCGTTGAGTTCTTCGAGGAGTTCTTCGTTGCCCTGGGCGACGGCGAATCCATATTCTTCTTCGGTCGAGATCGGCGCCGAGATTTCGAGCCCGCTCGTGGCTTCGACGGCCTTTTCGGCGACCGGGATGTCGATCACGACGGCTTCGACCGTTCCCGAGTTGAGGGCGTTGACGGCGTCCGGGCCGCTCGGGTAGGAGCGGAGTTCGCCGGCTTCGGCCTTTTCATTGACGAATTCTTCGCCGGTCGTCCCCTTCTGGACACCGATCGTGGCTCCCTTGAGAGCTTCGACCGAGTCGATCGAGCCGCCTTCTTTGACCAGGATCGCCTGTTCGGAGAGGTAGTAGGGGTTGGTGAAGTCGACCGTCTTCTCGCGTTCGGGGGTGATCGTCGCGGCCGAGGCGACGGCGTCGAACTTGCCCTGCGCCAGGTAGGTGAAGATCGTGTCGAAGGAGGTGTCCTGGAATTCGACTTTGCGGCCCACCGATTTCGCAACCGCTTCCATCAGCTCGACGTCGAAGCCGGTGAATTCGGTTTTGCTCTTGCCGAATTCCTCGAACGGCGCGTAGGGGACGTCGGAGCCGACGGTGATGACTTCGCCGCCACCGCTGGCACTGGTCGAGCCGCTGCTGTCGCTGCTGCTTCCGCAACCCGCCGCGAGAGCTGACACGACACCGACGAGAAGAACCGCAGCGAACGCGGTGAGCCGGGCCTTGCTGATCAAACCTGCCTCCGATTCGGGAGATGACTGGACCCAGGCGAAGATACTTATCTCGGCAACCATGCGCAAGGCGCGGGTTTCCGTTGTGAGGCCAATTCCCTAGCTATACTTTTTGAAGTAAAGGGAGACCAAGATGCCGCGCGACCAGCTACTCAACAGGCCCTGCGGGGGACGCTTCGGCGACATCATCGAGTCGATCGGCAACACGCCGCTGGTCGAGCTGCCGCGCTTCTCGCCCAAGCCCGACGTCCGCATCTACGCCAAGCTCGAGGGCCACAACCCGACCGGCTCGGTCAAGGACCGCGTCGCCAGGTCAATGATCGAGGCGGCCGAGGCCGAAGGAGCTATCGAACCGGGTCAGACGATCCTCGAGCCGACCTCCGGCAACACCGGCATCGCCCTGGCGATGATCTGCCGCCGCAAGGGCTACCCGCTGAAGGTGGTGATGCCCGACAACGTCACCGAGGAGCGCACCCAGCTGCTGAAGATGTACGGGGCGGAGATCGTCTACTCCGAGGGCGCCAAGGGCTCCAACGGCGCCGTCGAGGTCGCCTTGGAGATGGCGCAGGACCCGAGCTTCTACATGCCCTACCAGTACGGCAACGAGGCCAACCCGCTGGCCCACTACAACGGCACCGCGGTCGAGATCCTCGATGAGCTCGACGAGGTGACCGCCTTCGTCGGCGGCCTCGGCACCGGCGGCACCCTGATGGGCAACGGCCGCCGCCTCAAGGAGGCCAACCCCGAGACCCTGATCGTCGCCGCCGAGCCGATGCAGGGCGAGCTGGTCCAGGGCCTGCGCTCCCTCGACGACGGCTTCATCCCACCGATCATCGACCTCTCGATCCTCGACCGCAAGATCATGGTCTCCAACCGCGACGCGATCGTCTGGACCAAGAAGCTGCTCGACGAGGAGGGCGTCTTCGCCGGCGTCTCCTCCGGCGCGATCGCCGCGATCGCCGTCCGCATCGCCGGCGAGCTCGACGCCGGCAACGTCGTCTTCCTGATCCCCGACGACGGCTGGAAGTACCTCTCCTCCGGCGTCTACACCAAGCCGATCGAGGAGATAGAGAATCTGGACTCGACGGTTTGGTGGTAGGGACGCGCGTGGCACGGCGCATCTCTGCGTCCTCGGTCGCTCGCGTGCAGAGCACGCCACGCTCCCTGCGTCCTTGATCTGCTTGACCACGCACGCCCTGATTCGGAAGGACCCTTAATGCGGATTTCGCAAGATCTGATTGACGAGATGGTCGCCCACGCGCGGGAGGATCTTCCCAACGAGTGCTGTGGGATGGTCGGCGGAAGGGGCGACGAAGCGACCGAGGTGATCCGTGTCGGCAACTCGGCGGCGAGCCCGCTGCGCTACGAGATGGATCCGCAGGAGCAGTACAACGCGCTCAGGGCGATCGAGGACGGCGGCGGCGAGCTGCTGGCGATCTACCACTCGCACACGAAAAGCGCCGCCTATCCGTCGCAGACCGATGTCAACCAGGCGGTCTCCTGGCCCGACCAGATCTACGTCATCGTCTCCCTCGCCGACGAAGATGCACCGGACGTGAAGGCCTATCTACTCAAGGACCTGAGGATCGCCGATGTCGCGCTCGACGTCTCCTAGTCGCAGCGCCCACAGCCGCGGTTCCCACGGCGGGGGCGGCGGGCCTGGTGGCGATGGCGGCGGTGGCGGTGGAGGCGGCGGCGGCAAGCTCGTCAAGGTCGCCTTCGCCCGCAACCAGGCCGAAGGGGAAATGATCCAGGGCCTGCTGCAGGAGTCCGACATTCCCAGCATCCTCAAGCGCAGCGGCGGCTTCGATGCTCCCGAGTTCCTCGCCGCGGGCCCGCGTGACGTGCTGGTCAGCTCAGATCTGGAGCAGAAGGCTCGGCGGCTGCTCGCCGACACCCTCACCGAGAGCGAGGACGAGGAGCGGGCGGAGCTGGGCGACGAAGCCCGTCTCGTCCGGGGCGGTCCGACGACCGAAACCTCGGCCGGTCGTCTCGCGCTCTGGGTCGCGGTGGCCTTCCTCGGCGCCGTGATTCTGGTCTGGGTCCTCTACCAGCTCAGCTGACGCTGGTGGGACGGGCCATGCCGCGCAGGTGGTCGCGCCAGGCCCCCTCGATGTCGCGGAAGCGGGCGTCGAAGGCATCTTCGAGGGTCGGCACGGCGCCGCCGGGCTTGAGTTCGTGGACGAGGCGCTCGCAGGCCTCCGGGCCGCGCTCGTTCTCGAGCAGATCGAAGATCGTGCCGCCGAGAATCACCGCGTCGCGGCGCGAGGGCGGGAAGCTGGGCCTGGCGCTCTCGCGCAGGCGGCGGATCACCGCGGCCCGGTAGAGGCCGACCTGGCGGGCGAAGTACTGGGCGCCGCCCTCGGCCAGCCAGGCCCAGCGCAGGTAGCGGGCGAAGCGGCGCGGCGTCCAGTAGGGGGGGAGGGCGGCGTTGTTGGCGGCCACGACCAGCTGCGCGTAGAGGCGCTCGGCGGTTCCGCGCAGCGCCTCGAGCGAGTCGTCGCCGGCGGCGCGGCGTTCCATGTGGGGGTCGTTGAGGACGTGCAGCTCGGTCGCCATCGCCCAGCCGGCCATGTAGCGGCGGCCGGCCGGAGCGGCCGACCAGCGGGCGGCGGGCAGGAAGGGGTGGGCCATCGTCAGCCAGGCCGGGTTTGTGTGGATGACCACCGTGACCTCGCCGGGAACCTGCTCGAAGCGGTCTTCCAGCCGCAGCCGTAGGTCCTCCATGCGATCGAGCGTGCGCTCGGCAAACGCCGAGTCCTCGGAGTCGTGCCGAGCGGTGAAGCTCAGCGACTCCGTCTCAATCCACGACATGGACCGAGGTTAGCGAGCGGAGCTGAGGCTCAAACCAGAGCTGGCTCGGGAGATCCACATACTTCGCGGATCTCCTGGCGAGCGCGGTCGAACTCTTCGTCCGCCATCACCGGTGTGCCCTCGAAGGGCAGGTCGCGGTCGATCTCGACCCAGGACCGGCAGCCGTGGTACTCGTCGCGGACGCGCACCGTGACCGGGCGCGGGATGCGATGGACCCGCAGCAGCAGAATGTGAAGTGGGTGGCGCCGCTTCCAGCTCAGCCGCTTCTCGGCGTAATCGGGGGTCCAGATGTAATACGGCGAGAGCGAGTCGAGGGTGCGGCGGTCGTTGATCGTGACGTGATCCGTCACTTCGGCCCAGGCGCGCAGGCGAACCCGGTCCGGCTGGGGGATGCCTCCATCCTGGATCAGTGCCCGCGGCGGCGGCTCCTCGTCGGGCCAGACGCCCTCCTCGAGTGCGCGGCGCAGCTCGGGGTGGTGCGATTCGCGCACCAGATCGTTCTGCTGGTGGTCGAAGGTCGGGTAGAGGAAGAACCGCTCGTGCTCGAGTTCGAAGTTCTTGTTCTCCTCGCGAATGCCGCCCTTCCTGAGGGTGAGAAGCTGCTCACCCTCAGCGAGAGCGCGAACCGTTACTGCCCATTCCTTGAAAGCGATCGGCATTTGGAATCTTCCTGCGAAGGGTTGATGAATCAGGGGGGGACTGGGCTGTGCATCCGGCCGTGTTCAACCGTTCGCCCTGCCCGCGGTCGCGCATTCTAGACCAGCGTCGCCAAATAGCAAAATTAAAGATGTTTAACGCTGGCCGGCGACGCGGTCAGCGCCACTTCTCGCGGCGTGCCTCGCCGGCCGAGGCGAGGACGAAGTGGATGCCGTCGAGCTCGTGGTCGAGCTGCTGGCAGTCGGTCCGCAGGTGGCCGCCCCGGGACTCGCGGCGGTTGAGGGCGGCGGTTGCGATCGCGGTCGCCAGCGGGTACGGGTCGGAGATCAGCGAGGCGAGGTCGTCGGGGTTGCGCAGCGGCCCGGCGCGGCGCCAGACCGCGTCCCGGGTCGCCTCGGTCGGCGGGTCGAAGCGCCAATCCGGGAGGGGCGGGCGCTCGCCGGCCGCGACCTCGCCGACGGCCGCCGTCGCGGCGCGGCCGCCGAAGACGAAGCACTCGCTGAGCGAGTTCGAGGCCAGCCGGTTGGCACCGTGCAGCCCCGTGCAGGAGCACTCGCCGACCGCGTAGAGGCCGGGGAGGGAGGAGCGCCCGTCGAGGTCGACGACGATCCCTCCCATCATGTAGTGGGCGGCTGGGGCGACCGGGACGGGTTCCGTGCGGGGTTCGAGGCCGGCGTCAGCGAGCGAGGCGAAGACGTTGGGGAAGCGGGCTGGGTCGATCTCGCGCAGGTCGAGCTTGACGGCGGCCGAGCCCTCGGCCTCCATGCGGTCGAGGATCGCCGCGGTGACGGCGTCGCGGGGGGCCAGCTCGTCGGTGAAGCGCTCGCCCGCGGCGTCGAGCAGCTTCGCCCCCTCGCCGCGGATCGCCTCGGTGATCAGGACCCCGTCGAAGCGCGAGCCGGGCAGGGCGACGGCGGTGGGGTGGAACTGGCAGAACTCGAGGTCGGCGAGGTCGGCCCCGGCGGCCGCGGCCAGCACCGGACCGGCGCCGATCGCCCCGCGCGGGTTGGTGGTGCGGCTCCACAGCGCCGCCGCGCCGCCGGTCGCCAGCACCGTCGCGGCCGCCGCGATCGGGCCGCCGTCGGTGAGCACGCCGTGGCAGCGCTCGCCGTCGCTCCAGAGCGCCAGCGCCGAGGTCTTCTCCCGCACCTCGATCCGCTCCTGCGCCGCGACCATCGCCGCGAGCTTCGAGGTCAGCTCATGGCCGGTCTGACTGCCGCCAGAGTGGACGATGCGGCGGCTCGCGTGGCCTCCCTCGAGCCCCAGCGCCAGCCGGCCCTCGTGGTCGAGGTCGAAGACGACGCCGCGGGCAAGCAGGTCCCTGACCGCCCCGGGGGCCTCGTCGACCAGCACCCGCACCGCCGACGGGCGGCAGAGCCCACGCCCCGCCGCGAGCGTGTCCTCGGCGTGGCGGCCGGGCGAGTCGCCGGGCTCCAGCGCCGCCGCCAGCCCTCCCTGGGCCCAGAAGCTGGCGCTCTGGGAAAGCGGGGTGCGGGAGACCAGGCAGACGTCGGCGCCCTGCTCCGCCGCCCGCAACGCGGTCCAGAGGCCCGCCGCGCCGCCGCCGACGACGGCGACGCCGAACTCCGGTCCTGCGGCTATCGCCCCTCAGCCTCTCGGCGGATCGTCTCCAGCTGCTCGCGCAGCCAGCCAGCCGCGCCTTCGCGGGCCCGCGCCATCTCGTCGGCGACCGTCTGCTCGGCCGCGGCGGCGCGGCGTTCGGCCTCCTCGACCCGTTTCTCGGCGGCCTCGGCCTGGGCCTCGATCTCGGTCAGGCGCTCGCCGGCCGCGGCGATCGCCTGCTCCTTGGCCTCGCGCTCGCGCTGCAGGTCTTCCTCATGGGCCAGTCGCTGCCGCTGGCGGACCTCCTCCGCTTTGGCCTGCTCGCGCTCCAGGTCGGCCTCCAGCGCCCGGATCTCGGCCGACGCGCGCCGCTCGGCCTCGCCTGCCACCGCAGCCGCCGCCAGCAGCCGGCGTTCGGCCTCCTCGACCTGCCTGCCGATGCTCTCGTCGCTGGGGCCACCCGTTTCAGCGCTCATGCAGGCTCAATCTAATGCCGGGATGCCGGTGACGTCGCGATAGGCCTCGATTGCACGCTCGGCCATCCTCGCCGCCGAGAGCGAGGCGGCCCTCGTGGCGCCCGCCACGCGCGGGTCGGGGGCCTCCAGGTGCAGCCGGGCGGCGGCGCTCCAGAGAGCGCTGTCGAACTCGGCGCAGAGGCACCCGTCGATGCCGCCGAGCGCGTAGGGGGCGATCCCGACCGGGGTCGAGAGCACCGGCACGTCGCAGGCGAGTGCCTCGACGGCGGCGAGGCCGAAGCCCTCGTAGTCGGAGGTGACGAGGACGGCGTTGGCGGCGTTGAGCCAGAGCGGCATCCGCTCGGGCTCGATCGAGCCGCCGGTGAGCAGGTCGGCGCCGCACGCCGCGGCGACCTCGGCGGCGCGATCGTGGCGCTTCTCGGCGCGGGCGGGGTTGGCGGGGAAGAAGAGGTAGCGGCCGCCGGGGTCGAGGCCGAGCGCCTGCCGGGCTTCGGCCCGGGAGGTCGGGCCGAAGCGGCTGAGGTCGGGGCCGCAGGGGAGCACCGCGGAGCCGGGGACGGGAGGGAGGCCCGGCCGCCCGTCCTCGCCGGCGAACAGCGCCCGCGAGACCGCCGCCACCAGGTCGACCCGCCAGGCCAGGCGGCGGGAGAGTGGGCCGACGACGCCGTGGCGGACGTCGGTCCCATGGAAGGTGACGATCAGCGGCCGCGCGCCCGCCAGCCGCGCGCACCATCCCGGCAGGCCGTAGTGGGCGTGGACGAGGTCGAAGTGCTCGCGGCGCAGCAGCGACCGCAGCCGCCGGGTGGCCGGGATGTACTCGTTGCGGCCGGGCGGGAAGCTGAAGACGTCGACCTCGATCCCGCGCCGCCGCACCTCGTCGACCTGGTCGCGCACCCAGCGACCCCGCTGCGGCGCCGAGTCGTCGGGCTCGAAGTTGGTCACCACCAGGACGCGCACCCGGTCAGGCTATCCGCCGTGATCCGGCTTTCGCTCCCGCGCGCCGCTCGGGAGGAGGAGATTGGCGATTCCCGATCCTCTCGTTTCAAAGTTGCCACAACCGCGTCTTGTTCCGTGCGCCCGGGGCCCGCAGCATCGATCTCCAACCGAGAAAAGGAGGCTTCGATGATTTACGCGCTGATGGGCCGTCTGCATGCCGCCGTCTCCAGGCGGGTGCGCCGGATCCAGATGCTGGCCGGCGAGAGCGGTCAGGGGACGGTCGAGTACGTCGGCCTGATCCTGCTGGTCTCGCTGCTGATGGTCGGCATGGTGGCGGCGATGAAAGGGTTCAACGGCAAGCAGGGGACGGAGCTGGCGGACGTGATCGTCAACAAGATCAAGGAGGCGGTCGACAAGGTCACCTTCAAATGAGGCGGGGGGCGGCGGCCGTGCGGCTGCCGCCGTTCGCGTGAAACACTCTCGCGATGCCAGCTTCCCGCAGTTACGACCGCGCCCCCGCCGACATCCGGCCGGTGACCATCGACCCCGGCTTCGTCGCCAGCGCCGACGGATCGGCGCTGATCTCGATCGGTAAAACGAGGGTCATCTGCACCGCCTCGGTCCAGGAATCGGTGCCGCGCTGGATGCAGGGTCGCGGCAAGGGCTGGGTCACCGCCGAGTACGCGATGCTGCCGGCCTCGACCGGGGACCGCAAGCAGCGCGACATCTCGAAGGGCAAGCAGGACGGCCGCGGGGTGGAGATCCAGCGCCTGATCGGCCGCTCGCTGCGCGTCGTCGTCGACTTCAAGGCGCTCGGCGAACGCAGCGTCTACGTCGACTGCGACGTGCTCGAAGCCGACGGCGGCACCCGCTGCGCGGCGATCACCGGCGGCTACGTGGCGCTGCGCCAGGCCTTCCAGAAACTGCTCGACAAGAAGGCGATCGAGGCGATGCCGCTGACCGGCTCGATCGCCGCCGTCAGTGTCGGCATGGTCGCCGGCCGGGCGCTCTGCGACCTCGACTACGCCGAGGACTCGACCGCCGAGGTCGACGCCAACGTCGTCATGACCGGCGACGGCGGCCTGGTCGAGGTGCAGGCGACGGCCGAGCGCACCCCGCTCTCCCGCGCCTCGCTCGACGATCTGCTGGCCCTCGCGGAGGGCGGCATCGCCCGCCTGCGGGAGGTGCAGGAGCGGGTCGCTTGATCCTCGCAACCGGCAACCGGCACAAGCTGGCGGAGATGGAGGAACTGCTGCCGACGCTCGATCTGCGGCCGCTGCCGGCTGGGTTCGAGATGCCGCCCGAGGACGGCGACAGCTTCGAGGCCAACGCGCTGATCAAGGCGCGGGCGGCGCGAGCGGCGAGCGGCGAGGCGGTGATCGCCGACGACTCCGGCATCGCCGCCGAGGACCTCGGCGGCGTCCCCGGCATCTACTCGGCCCGCTACGCCGGGGAGGGTGCCGGCGACGAGGTCAACCTCGACAAGCTGCTGCGAGAAGTCGATGCCGCCGGGGGCAATCGCCGTGCCGCCTACGTCTGCGCGATCGCGCTGATCGACGAGTCCGGCACCGAGCACGTCTTCGAAGCGAGCTGCGAGGGGCGCCTGCTCGACGAGCGCCGCGGCACCGGCGGCTTCGGCTACGACCCCGCCTTCGTGCCGGACGACACCGGCCCCGACGACGAGCGCACCTACGCGGAGCTGAGCGCGGCCGAGAAGAACGCGATCAGCCACCGGGGCCGGGCGGTGGGGCTGCTCGCCGCCCACCTCGGCCTGGCGAGCGCCGGCGCGTCGTGATCCGCACCAAAAGCCGGGCGGCGGCGCTCTCGATTGCCTCCAACGCGCTGCTGATCGCACTCAAGCTTGCCGCCGGGGCGATCACCGGCTCGATCGCGATCATCACCGAGGCGGTCCACTCGCTGATCGACCTGGTCGCCTCGGTCATCGCCTTCGTCTCGGTCCGTAAAGCCGACGAGCCGGCCGATGCCGAGCACCCCTACGGGCACGAGAAGGTCGAGAGCCTGGCGGCGACGATCGAGGGGATGCTGATCCTGGTCGGCGCCGCGATCATCATCTACGAGGCGACGCACCGGCTGGTGGTCGGGTCGACTGTCGAAACCCTCGGTGTCGGCATCGCCGTGATGGGGATCTCGACGGTCGCCAACCTCGCCGTCTCGACGGTCCTCTCGCGCCGAGCCAAGGCGCTCGAATCGCCAGCTCTGGAAGGAGATGCGGCGCACCTGCGGACCGACGCCTTCACCTCGGCCGGGGTGTTGGTCGGCCTGCTGCTGGTCAAGGTCACCGGCAACTCCGCCTTCGACTCGATCACCGCCCTGGCGGTCGCGGTGGCGATCGTCGTCGCCGGGATCAGGATCATCAGGCGCTCCTCCGGGGTGCTGATCGACGAAGCGCTGCCGGCGGCGGAGATGGAGCGGGTCGAGGCCGCGATCGCAACCGCCCGCACCCCGGAGGTCGCCGGCTACCACAAGCTGCGCGGCCGCCGTGCCGGCAGCCGCCGCCACCTCGACCTCCACGTCCAGTACCGCTCCGGCACCAGCCTCGAGCTCGCCCACGAGCTGGCGCACCGGATGCGCGACTCGATCGAGGCCGAGATCCCCAACTGCGAGGTGCTGATCCACGTCGAGCCGGAGACCTCCTTCCGCGAGCCCGACGACAGCCGCTCCGGGCCCTTCCGCTCCGGCTAGGGAGGGGGCAGGAGGTTGACCGCGGCGGCCAGCCCGACGGCGATCAGGGTGATCGTGTAGCCGGTGTAGCCGCTGAGGGCGAAGAGGACCGCGGCGATCGCGCAGATCGCGACGACGATCATCCATGAGGCTCGGGCGAGGGGCACGGTCGGTATTTTCACTCACGTGGCCGACGCTCTCGCAACCGAGGTCTCTCCGGGCGACGCCGCGGAGGCGGCGCTGGCCTTCCTGGCCGAGATGTCACCGGACCTCCGCGGGGCCGCGATCCTCGACGGCGACGGCGCCGTGCTGGCCGCCGCCGAGGAGCCCGAGCGCTGGAGCGAGGACGCCGCCGCGCTCTTCGCGGTGGCCGACCGGGCCGGGGGAGAGCCGGTCGAGCAGGTCCACGTCGCCACCGAGCAGGGCGAGGTCTTCGCCCTGCGTCACGCCGGTTTCGCCGCGGTCGTGGTGACCGAGCGCTTCGCCCTCGCCTCGCTGACCTTCTTCGACATGCGCGCGACCCTGCGCGACCTCGCCAGCGCCGATTCGACCGAGGGCGAGGGCTGATGCCGCCGAAGCCGCACCGGATCCTGCTCGACCGGGTCTCGGGCTACGCCGACGAGGCCGCCGCCTACATGCGCCGCCGCCGTGTCTCCCGCCAGCCCTTCGCCCGTCTCTACTACCCGAACGGCCGCAGCGGCGACCACGCCGGCGACTCCGCTGCGGGAGCGGAGCTGTTCGCCGCCGCCGGGCGGCTGATCGAGGTCGCCGGGAAGCGCCCCAAGGCATGACCGACCTGATCGATCCCGCGGTTGCCGAGCGCGTGCTCGGCCGGGCGCTCGCCAACGGCGGCCGCTTCGCCGAGGTCTTCGCCGAACGCCGCCAGGGGCTCTCGATGGCGATCGACGAGTCGCGGCTGGAGTCGGTCCAGTCCGGGGCCGAGGAGGGCGCCGGGGTGCGGGTCGTCGACGGCGCCACCACCTACTTCGCCCACGTCGACGGCCTCGACCCGGCCGACCTCGAACGCGCCGCCGACGAGGCGGCCTCGGCGTTGCGCGGCGAGCGCAAGGAGCCGCGGCCGCTGCGGGCGGTCGTGACGGTGCCGCTGCCGATCGAGCGCCCTCCCGGCGAGGTGCCGGCGGAGCGCAAGGCGGCGCTGCTGCGCGAGCTCGACGAGCGCGCCCGCGGCCAGGGCGCCGAGATCGCCCAGTTCACCTCCTCCTACGCCGAGGCCCGCCGCGAGGTGGCGGTCGCCAACTCCGATGGGCTGCTCAGCGGCGACGACCGCACCCGGGTGCGGATCGGCGCCCAGGCGGTCGCCCGCCGCGACGCCATCGTCGAGACCGGGGCCGAGACCCTCGGCGCCCACCGCGGCTTCGAGCTGCTCGAAGACGATCCCGGACGCATCGCCGAGCAGGCCGCCCGCAAGGCGCTGACCTTGCTCGACGCCGGGCCGGCCCCGTCCGGCTCGATGCCGGTGGTGGTCGGCGGCGGCTTCGGCGGCGTCCTCTTCCACGAGATGACCGGGCACGGGCTCGAGGCCGACCACATCCACAAGGGGGCCAGCGTCTACGTCGGCAAGCTCGGCGAGCAGGTCGCCCAGCCGCTGCTCAGCGCCTACGACGACGGCCGCCTGCCGGGGGAGTGGGGGTCCGACGGGATCGACGACGAGGGCGCGCCGACCCAGAAGACCCAGGTGATCGAGGACGGCCGCCTCACCTCCTACCTGTATGACCGGCTGACGGCCGAGGGCGACGGCGTCGCCTCGACCGGCAACGGCCGCCGCGAGAGCTTCCGCCACCTGCCGATCCCGCGCATGACCAACACCTACATCGCCCCCGGCGAGGCCACCCCGGAGGAGATGATCGCCGAGCTCGAGAGTGGCTTCTACGCCGTCTCCTTCGCCGGCGGCCAGGTCGACCCGGCGACCGGCGACTTCGTCTTCGGCGTCTCCGAGGGCTATCTGATCGAGGGCGGCAAGGTGACCAGGCCCTGCCGCGGCGCGACCCTGATCGGCAACTGCCTGGAGGCGCTGAGCGCGATCGACGCGGTCGGCGACGACTTCTTCATGAAGTCCGGGATCTGCGGCAAGGGCGGCCAGAAAGTCCCGGTCGGGACCGGCCAGGGGCACGTGCGGGTGCGGGCGATGACGGTCGGCGGGACCGAGCTTTGAGCGAGCTGAGCCTGACCGCGGGCCGGGCGGTCGAGGCCGCCGTGGCGGCCGGCGCCGGCGATGCCGAGGCCTATGCCTCGCGCGACAGCGGCCGTGAGATCAGGGTCCACGGCGGCGAGGTCGAGAGCCTCACCGCCGCCACCCAGAGCGGCATCGGCGTCCGCGCCTGGATCGGCGGCCGGGTCGGCTACGCCTACGGCACCGATCTCTCCGGGCCGGGCGTCGCCGCGATCGCCGCCCGCGCGGCCGAGGCGGCGCGGATCGCCGATGAGGACGAGTTCGCCTCACCGCCCCAGCCCGCCCCCGCCGAGGGCCTGCCGGGCCTCAGCGACCCCTCGATCGACGCCTGGCCGCCGGCCCGGGCGGCCGAGCTGGCGCTGACCGTGGAGCGGACCGCGCTGGCGGCCGACTCCCGCATCGCCGGGGTCGAGCAGGCGGTCTACGCCGACTCGGCCGAGCGCGTCGCGATCGCCTCCTCGACCGGGCTCGCCGGCGAGTACGAGGCCTCCAGCTGCTTCGCCTACCTGCAGGCCCTGGCCGAGGGCGACTCGGGCCGCGAGACCGGCCTCGGCTTCGGCCTTGCCCGCGGGCCCGACGGCCTCGACCCGGAGGCGATCGGCGCCGAGGGGGCGGCTCGGGCCACGGCGATGATCGGCGCTGTCAAGCCCGCCTCGCGCAACTGCCCGGTCCTGCTCGACCCCACCGTCGCCGCCAGCTTCGCCGGCCTGATCGGCGGCGCCCTCGGCGCCGGCGCCGTCCAGCGCGGGCGCTCACCGTTCGCCGGCCGGCTCGGCGAGGAGCTCGCCGGCGAGGCGCTGGCCCTGCACGACGACGGTCGCGACCCCGCCGGCGCCGCCTCGGCGCCGTTCGACGGCGAGGGGGTGCCGCGCCGGCGCACGCCGCTGATCGAGGGCGGCCGGCTGCGCACCTACCTCTACGACACCTACACGGCCAATCGCGAGGGGGGCGAGTCGACCGGCAGCGCCGCTCGCCACGGCTACCGCTCGCTGCCCTCGGTCTCGGCCTCGAACCTGGTCGTCGCCCCCGGCGCGCTCTCCTTCGCCCAGCTGCTCGAGGAGGCCGGCGACGGCGTCTTCGTCACCGACGTCGCCGGGCTGCACTCGGGCGTCAACCCGGTCACCGGCATCTTCTCGGTCGGCGCCTCCGGCCGCGCGATCCGCGGCGGCGAGCTGGCCGAGCCGCTGCGCGAGTTCACGATCGCCGGCGACCTGATCTCGATGCTGGGATCCGTCCGGGCCGCCGGCGCCGAGGCCCGCTGGGTCCCGTTCGGCGGCTCCGTCAGCACGCCGCCGCTGCTGGTCGGCGAGATCGCCGTCAGCGGTTCCTGACGCCGCGCCGGCCCTGACGCCGAGCCCGCTGTTAGATTGGCGCCGTCTTCAACCCCCCCGAGGAGGATTTCCGACGTGACCAAGGCTGAGTTTCTGGATCAACTGGCTGGCGACGACCGGCTCGGCAGCAAGAAGGCTGCCGGCGACGCCGTCGACGCCGTGCTCGACGCGATCACCGAGGCGCTGAGCAGCGGTGGCGAAGTCAGCTTCACCGGCTTCGGCAAATTCCATGTGGCCGAGCGCGGTCCCCGGCAGGGTGTCAACCCGCGCACCGGCGAGCGGATCACGATTCCGGGCGGCAAGGTCCCCCGCTTCTCCGCCGGCTCGGCCCTGAAGACCAAAGTCAAGGGCGGCTGATTTCCTGACGCCGTTCGCGGATCGGCTGGCGGCGCTCGTGGAAGAGCGCCGCAGCCAGATCTGCCTGGGCCTCGACCCCGACCCGGCCAAGCTGGCCGAGCCCGGGCCGCCGGCCGCTTCCGCGGCGCCCGCCGCCGAGCTGGCCGCCGCCGCGGTGGCCGGCCACTGCCGCACCCTGATCGACCGCGCCGGCCCCGCCTGCGTCGCGGTCAAGCCGCAGCTCGCCTGCTTCGAGCGCCTCGGCGCGCCCGGCTGGGCGGCCCTGGCCGAGGTCTGCCACGCCGCCCACGAAGCCGGCCTGCTGACGATCGCCGACGGCAAGCGCGGCGACGTCCCGGTCACCGCCGCCGCCTACGCCCAGGCCCTGGTCGGCCAGACGCCGACCCCGTGGGGCACCGTGCCCGGGCTCGGCGCCGACGCTTTCACCGCCAACCCCCTGCTCGGCCTCGATGCCTTGGAGCCCCTGGTCGCGGCCGCCGCGAGCGCCGGCGCCGGCATCTTCGCGCTGGTCCGCACCAGCAACCCGGGCGCCGCCGACGTCCAGGACCTGGCGGCGCCCGACCGCCCCCTGCACGAGCGCCTCGCCGAGCTCGTCGACGGCCTCTCGCCGCGCCTGCGCGGCGAGTCCGGCCTGAGCGGCATGGGTGCGGTCGTGGGCGCCACCGAGCCCGAGCACCTCGCCCGCATGCGGGAGCTGATGCCGCACTCGATCTTCCTCATCCCCGGCGTCGGCGCCCAGGGCGGGAAGCCGGAGCTGCTCGGCGGCGCCTTCACCGCCGGGCCGGCCTCCGCCCTGGTCGCGGCCTCGCGCGGGATCGCCGCCGACCCTGACCCGGCCGCGGCCGCGGAGCGCCTGCGGGCCGCCGTCTGGGACGTCTCCGCCGCCTGAAGACGCCCGCGGCCGGCTATACGATCACCGGCGCTCGACTCGATTTCCCCAGTCCAATGGAAAAACGCATCAGCGCCTTCGCCCGGATCTTCGCCGCACTCGCCCTGATCGGCGCGGTGATCGTCGTCGTCGTGGTCATCTCGAGCTCGTCTGGAAGCGACTCGGGCTCCTCGCGCAAGGGCAACGGCTCCGGCAACGCGGCGAAGAAGCACGGCCATCCGCAGACGCAGGCGGCCACCTACACCGTCCAGACCGGGGACACGCTGACCTCGATCGCCCACCAGACGGGCGTCCCGGTGGCGACGATCCTCAAGCTGAACCCCGAAGTCGACCCGCAGATCCTGATCGCCGGCGAGAAGCTGAAGCTGCGATGAGCCGGCGGCGCCTCGGCGTCGCCCTGCTGGCGGCGCTGCTGGCGGCCGCGCTCGGCGCTGCCGCCGCCGTCGCGGCGCAGCAGCCGCGGGTGGAGGCACGCGCCTGGACCCTGATCGACGCCCGCACGGGGGAAGTCCTGACCTCGCACGCGGCGGCGCGGCAGCTACCGATCGCCAGCACGACGAAGCTGATGACCGCCTGGGTGGTCCTGCACGAGCTGCCGCTGGACAGGATCGTCCGCGCCGCTCCCTATCACCCGACCTACGGCGAGTCGCTGATGGGGCTGCGGCCCGGGGAGAGGATCAGCGTGCGCGATCTCCTCTACGGGCTGATCCTGCGCAGCGGCAACGACGCCGCCCACGCGCTTGCCGTCGCCGCCGCCGGCATGCAGGCGCGCTTCGTGCGGCAGATGAACCGCGACGCGGCGGCGATGGGCCTCGCCGACACCCACTACGCCAACCCGGTCGGGCTCGACCAGCGCGGCAACCACTCCAGCGCCCGCGACCTGGCGACGCTGGCCCAGCACCTGTTGCGGATCCCGGCCTTCGCCAGGATCGCCGACTCGCGCAGCGCCGTCCTGCACAGCGTCGAACCGCCGCGACGGATCGAGACGATCAACGAGCTGCTGGACGACGCGCCCTGGATCAACGGCGTCAAGACCGGCCACACCTTCGGCGCCCTCTACGTGCTGGTCGGCTCGGGCCGCCGCAAGGGCGTCGAGCTGATCTCGGTCGCGATCGGGGCGCCGACCGACGAAGACCGCTTCTCCGACGACCTCGAACTGCTCGAATACGGCTTCCGCCAGTACAGGAAGCGGCGGCCGATTCACGCCGGCCAGGACCTCGCCGACCCCTCGATCCACTACTCGGGGGGCGAGCTGCCGCTGCGGGCCGCCCGCGCCGTCGCCGTCGGCCTCCACCGTGGCCAGCGGCTCAGCGTCGAGGTCACGGCGCCCGATCGGGTCGAGGGCCCGATCCGCCGTGGCGCCCCGCTCGGCCACGCCAGCGTCTTCGTCGACGGCCGCCACGCCGCCACGGTGGCGCTGCGCGCCGGCCGCTCGATCCCCAAGGCGAGCAGCTTCGACCGCGCCCGCGGCTTCGTCGATGACCACCTGATCCCTATCGCGCTGGCGCTCTTCGTGATACTGATTGGTGGGGCGATGCTCTACCGTCGCACGGCCCTACGGAAACGAAGAACGGGGAGCCGAACCGGGTGAACGCCAAGTGATCCTCACCGTGACGCTGAACGCGGCCATCGACCGCACCGTCGCCGTGCCCAACTTCCGCCTCGGCCGCCGCCACCGGGCGGTCGAGAGCCGCACCGTCGCCGGCGGCAAGGGCATCAACGTCGCCCGCGCCCTGAGCCTGCTCGGGCGGCCGGTGATCGCCGCCGGCTTCGTCGGCGGCCCGACCGGGTCGCGGGTGCTCGAACAGCTGCGCGAAGAGTCGGTCCTCACCGACTTCACCCGGATCGCCGCGGAGACGCGGATCAACCTCGCCGTGATCGACCCCACCTCCGGCGAGCAGACCGAGATCAACGAGCGCGGCCCCGCGGTCAGCCCCGAGGAGGTCAAGAAGCTCTTCGAGCGGATCGGCTACCTGTCCGGCGGCGCCAAGATATGCGTCCTCGCGGGCTCGCTGCCGCCCGGGGCCGGGGACGACCTCTACGCCCGCCTGATCGCCGACCTCGGCCGCCGCGGCGTCTCCGTCGTGCTCGACGCCGAGGGCGAGGCGATGCTGGCCGGCGTCCGTGCCGGCGCCGCGATGGTCACCCCGAACGAGCGCGAGGCCGAGGAGCTGGTCGGCCAGGAGTTCGCCGACCCCGGCGACATCGCCCAGGGGCTGGAGGAGCTGGTCCGCCTCGGCGCCTCGGAGGCGGCGATCACCCGGCCCGAAGGCTGCGTGGCGACGGTCGGGGAGGGCGCCGAGCGGCGCCTGCTCGAGATCCACACCGAGCCGCTGGAGCCGGTCTCCACGGTCGGCTCCGGGGACGCCTTCCTGGCCGGTTACGTCGCCGCTCGCTACGAGGGCCGCTCGCCCGAGAATTGCCTCGCCTACGGCGTCGCCTGCGGGGCCGAGTCGACCCAGCACTTCGGCGCCGGCACCGTCGATCGCAACCAGGTCGAGCGGCTGCTCGGCGAGGTCGCCGTCCACGATTTGGAGGTCCCCGCGGAAGTGTAGGCTGGACGTTCAACGCCAGCCCTGGAGGACTCACTTGGAAATTGAAATTGGCCGCGGCAAGAAAGGGCGGCGCGCATACGGATTCGACGATGTTGCGATCGTTCCTTCGCGCCGTACCCGGGACCCCGACGACATCGACATCAGCTGGACCCTTGGCCCCTATCGCTTCGACCTGCCGCTGGTCGCCTCGGCGATGGACGGGGTCGTCAGCCCCGACACCGCGGTGCTCGTCAACGAGCTCGGTGGCCTTGGAGTTCTCAACTTAGAGGGGATCTGGGCCCGCTTCGAGGATGCCGAGGAACGGCTGGAGCAGATCGCCGCCGCGCCCAAGCACGTCGCGACCAGGCTGATGCAGGAGATCTACGCCGAGCCCGTCAAGGCGGAGCTGATCGGCAGGCGGGTCGCCGAAATCAAGGCTCGCGGGGCCGTCGCCTGCGGCTCGCTGACCCCCCAGAAAGTGCGCGATCACTACGAGGTGGCGGTCGAGGCCGGACTCGACATCCTGGTCATCCAGGGCACGGTGATCTCCGCCGAACACGTCTCGACCACGGTCGAGCCGCTGAACCTGAAGGAGTTCATCGCCGAGGTGCCGGTGCCGACCGTGGTCGGCGGCTGCGCCTCCTACTCGACCGGCCTGCACCTGATGCGGACCGGCGCCGTCGGCGTCCTCGTCGGGGTCGGCCCCGGCGCCGCCTGCACCACCCGCGGCGTGCTCGGCATCGGCGTCCCCCAGGCGACCGCGATCGCCGACGTCGCCGCGGCCCGCGCCCAGCACATGCTGGAGACCGGCGAGTACGTCAACGTGATCGCCGACGGCGGCATGCGCACCGGTGGCGACGTCTCCAAGGCGATCGCCTGTGGCGCCGACTCGGTCATGGTCGGCTCGCCCCTGGCCCGCGCCAAGGAGGCGCCCGGCCGCGGCTTCCACTGGGGGATGGCGACCTTCCACCCCTCGCTGCCCCGCGGCACCCGTGTCTCGACCAAGCAGGACGGCACGATGGAGGAGATCCTGCTCGGGCCGGCCAAAGAGAACGACGGCACCTTCAACCTGATGGGGGCGCTGAAAACCTCGATGGCCACCTGCGGCTACGAGGACATCCGCTCCTTCCAGCGGGCCGAGGTGATGGTCGCGCCGGCGCTGATGAGCGAGGGCAAGAAGCTCCAGAACGACCAGGCGGTCGGGATGGGCTCCAACGGTCGCGCGGCTGTCTCGGCAGGGGTCGCAGTCTCGGATGACTGAGCCGGTCGTCGCCGGTATCGACGACAAGCGGGCAATCGTCCCCGCCGATCGGATTCCCCCCGATGAGGTCGCGGTCGAGGAGGTGCTGGTCCTCGACTTCGGGGGCCAGTACTCGCAGCTGATCGCGCGGCGGATCCGCGAATGTGGGGTCTTCGCCGAGCTGCTGCCCTCGACCACGTCGGTCGAGAAGATCCGCGAGCGGGCGCCGAAGGCGCTCGTACTCTCCGGCGGGCCCGCCTCGGTCTACGAGCCGGGGGCGCCACCGTTCCCGACCCGGCTGCTTGATCTCGAGATCCCGATGCTGGGGATCTGTTACGGCATGCAGGCGATGGTCCTGGCCCTTGGCGGCCGGGTCGAGCCGGCCGAGACGGGTGAGTTCGGCCGCACCGACCTGGTCCTCCGCGACGGCGGCGGCCGGCTCCTGGGCGGGCTGCCCGAGGAGCAGAGCTGCTGGATGAGCCACCGCGACGCCGTCTTCGCGGCGCCCGAGGGCTTCACCGCGCTCGCCTCCAGTCCCAGCTCGCCGGTCGCCGCCTGCGAGCTGCCCGATCGCGGCCTCTACGGGATCCAGTTCCACCCCGAGGTCGTCCACACCCCCTACGGGACCGAGATCCTCACCCGCTTCCTGCGCGACGTCGCCGGTTGCGAGCAGCAATGGTCGCCGCAGTCGGTGATCGCCGAACAGGTCGAGAAGATCCAGAGCCAGGTCGGCGAGGGAAGGGTCATCTGCGGTCTCTCCGGCGGCGTCGACTCCTCGGTGGCGGCGCTGCTGGTCCACAAGGCGGTGGGGGAGAGGCTGACCTGCGTCTTCGTCGACCACGGCCTGATGCGGCTGAACGAGGCCGAGCAGGTGGTCGAGGCCTTCGACCAGTTCGGCATCCCGCTGATCCACGTCGACGCCGAAGAGCGCTTCCTCGCCAAGCTGGCGGGGGAGGACGACCCCGAGCGCAAGCGCAAGATCATCGGCGAGGAGTTCATCCGCGTCTTCGAGGAGGAGGCGGACAAGCTCGAGGACGTCGGCTTCCTCGTCCAGGGCACGCTCTACTCGGACGTGATCGAGTCCGGCGGCAGCGAGGGCGCGGCGACGATCAAGTCCCACCACAACGTCGGCGGCCTGCCCGAGGAGTTCGACTTCGACCTGGTCGAGCCGCTGCGGATGCTCTTCAAGGACGAGGTCCGCGCCGTCGGCGCCGAGCTCGGGATGCCGGAGCGGATGGTCTGGCGCCAGCCCTTCCCGGGCCCCGGCCTCGGCATCCGCATCGTCGGCGGCGAGGTCAACAAAGAGCGGCTGGACATCCTCCGCGCCGCCGACGCGATCCTCCAGGAGGAGGTCCGCGCGGCGGAGCTCTACCGCCAGCTCTGGCAGTCCTTCTGCGTGCTGCCCGTCGTCCGCTCGGTCGGCGTCCAGGGCGACGGCCGCACCTACGCCTACCCGATCGTGATCCGCGCCGTCACCTCCGACGACGCGATGACCGCCGACTGGGCGCGGCTCCCGTACGACCTCCTGGAGCGGGTCTCGAACCGGATCATCAACGAGATCCCCGATGTCAACCGCGTCGCCCTCGACATCTCCTCGAAGCCGCCGGCGACGATCGAGTGGGAGTAGGGCCACCGCCGCTCAGGGCGAGAACCCCACCCCACTCTTCACGGAATTCACCGGAGGGCGGTGGTTCGGGATGGCGCGGCCCGCTCCACCGCTCAGCGACGAGGCCGCTCCCAGTCCGCATCCGGACATGGCGATAGTCGCCCAGCCGACCGCGAAGAGGCCGGTCCAGCGGCGGCGTCGGTTCCCTGAGCTCTGCTCTCGCGGCCGCTGACTGATCGCAAACCACGCCGCGCCGCCGACCGTCAGCAGACAGGCGACGTAGAAGTTCAGCCGCAGGCCGAGGATGTAGTGGGCGGGGTCCACCCGCAGCGACTCCTCGAAGATGCGGAAGGCCGAGTATCCGGTCACGTAGAGGGCGAAGAGGCCGGGCGGCCTGATCCGGCGGCGGTGCCCCAGCCAGACCAGGAAAGCGGCGAGGGCGAGGTTCCAGATCAGCTCGTAGAGGAAGGTGGGGTGGAAGGTTGAGAAGCTCGCGTAACCGGCGGGACGGTGGGCGGGAGAGATCTGCAGCGCCCAGGGCAGGTTGCTTGGCCCGCCGAACAGCTCCTGGTTGAAGTAGTTGCCGATTCGCCCGACCGCCTGACCGACCAGGAGGGCGGGTGCGGCGGCGTCCATGAACGGCGCCGGCGAGACGCCGGCCCGCTGCAGGCGCCAGAGGCCGGCCGCGGTCCCGGCCGCGATTCCGCCCCAGATCCCGAGGCCGCCGTCCCAGACCGCGAGCGGGCCCCACCAGTGGCCGGGCACCAGGTTCGCGCTGGTGAGGTCGAAGTAGAGGCGGCCGCCGAGCAGGCCGGCCGGGAAGGCCCAGATGGCAACGTTGTAGACCAGCGTACGCGAGCCTCCCTGAGCCTCCCAACGGCGGACGACGATCAGTACAGCGAGGACGAGCGCGACCACGTACATCAACCCGTAGGCGTGGACTTCGAAGGGGCCGACGCCGATTCCGCTCGCGCCGGGGCTGGAGATCGAAGCCGTCACCGCGAGCAGCCTAGTGGGGTGGGCCCACTGACTAAAAGAGAACAAGTCTCAATATCGTGTAGGCTGCGCGCGATGGACCGCCGAGCCCTCGCCCTCCCGATCGTCGTCTGCATCCTGCTCGCCGGCTGCGGCGGCTCCGGCTCAGGCTCGTCGTCCGGCAGGTTGCGGGTTGTCGCGGCGGAGGACTTCTGGGGCAGCATCGCCGCCCAGCTCGGGGGGGACCGGGTGGAAGTGACGAGCGTCATCACCAACCCGGCGGCCGACCCGCACGACTACGAACCGACGAGCGAAGACGCGCGAACGATGGCCGGCGCTCAGATGTCGATCGTTAACGGGATCGGCTACGACGAATGGGCATCCAGACTGCTGGCGGCCAGTCCGGACTCGGGCCGGGTCGAACTGACGATCGGGGACGTGCTCGGTCTCAAGGATGGCGACAACCCCCACCAGTGGTACTCGCCGACCGCGGTGCACGAGGCGATTGCCCAGATCACCGCCGACTACAAGAAGGCCGACCCAGGACACGACTCCTACTTCGACCGGCAGCGTTCCGAGTTCGAAACCAAGGGGTTGGCCGAATACGACGAACTGATCTCGCAGATCAAGGCAAAGTACGCGGGCACGCCCGTGGGAGCTTCGGAGAGCATCTTCGAACCGCTGGCGCCGGCGCTGGGCCTGAGGCTGCTGACCCCACCCGGGTTTCTCGATGCGATTGCCGAGGGAACGGAACCGAGTCCCGCCGACAAGGCGACCACCGACGGGCAGATCGCCGCGAAGCAGATCCGGGTCTGGGTCTACAACAGCCAGAACGCGACGCCGGACGTTCAGCGCCTTGACGAGGCGGCCAAGGCCGCTGGCATCCCGATCGCCACGGTCACCGAGACGCTGACCCCCGAAGGCGCCGGCTTCCAGGCCTGGATGACCCGCGAGCTGAAGGGCCTGCAGGCAGCGCTCGACAGATCCGCCACGGGATGAGCACCGGCGACGCGATCAGGATCGCCGGGGCGAGCACCGACCGTGGCGGGCGCCCCGTGTGGTCCGGCGTCGACCTGACGATCCGCGAGGGCGAGTTCGTCGCCGTGCTCGGTCCCAACGGTGCCGGTAAGTCCACCCTGCTCGACGTCGTGCTCGGCCTGCAACCCCTGAGCGCCGGTTCCGCCAGCGTGCTCGGCGCTTCCCCGGGGGCCGCCCGCGCCCGCATCGGTTATCTCCCCCAACGTCGTAGCTTCGACGCCGGCACCCGGATCCGGGGCATCGACGTCGTTCGGCTCGGGCTCGACGGTTCTCGCTGGGGGTTCCCGCTTCCGGCTGCCCTCAGCTCTGGGGCCCGGCAGGCGGCCCGCCGTGTCGAGGAGATGATCGAGCTGGTCGGGGCCGGCGCCTACGCCTCGCGCTCGATCGGAGCCCTTTCCGGCGGCGAGCAGCAACGGCTGCTGATCGCCCAGGCGCTGGTGCGTCGCCCCCGGATGCTGCTGCTCGACGAGCCGTTGGACAGCCTCGACCTCAGCAACCAGGGCGCGGTGGCGGGCCTGGTCCAGCGCATCTGCAAGAGCGAGGGAGTCACGGTGCTGCTGGTGGCCCACGACGTCAACCCGATCATCGGTTACCTGGACCGCGTCGTCTACTTCGCCCGGGGGCGGGGGGTGGAGGGGGCGCCGCGGGAGGTGGTCGACGGCGCCACCCTCAGCCGGCTCTACGGCGTCCCGATCGAGGTGCTCGAAGCCTCCGACGGCCGCCTCGTCGTCGTCGGCACGCCCGAGCCGCCGGCTCACCACCACTCCCACCACGGCCATGCGCACTGAGCTCGCCGCTCTCTCCTGGAACCCGGTCAGCGACTTCGAACAGCTGACGACCTTCCCCTTCATGGTCCAGGCGTTGGAGGCGGGCACGATCGTCGCTGTGATGGCGGGGGCGATCGGCTGGTTCATGGTCCTGCGGCGCCAGGCGTTCGCCGGCCACACACTCTCCGTGATCGCCTTCCCCGGCGCTGCCGGCGCAACGCTGGCGGGCCTGCCTCTGGCGCTCGGCTACTTCGGCGCCTGCGGGCTCGGGGCGCTGGCGCTCTCGCTGGTCAGCCGGTCCGGGCGGAGCGGGCTCAGCAGCGAGTCGGCCGCGATCGGCACTGTCCAGGCCTTCGCCCTCGGCCTCGGGTTCCTCTTCGTCAGTCTCTACGGCGGCCAGCTGGCCGGTCTCGAGGCGCTGCTCTTCGGCACCTTCCTCGGCATCACCGCCGGCCAGGTGCAGACGCTGCTCTGGGTGGCGCTCGCCGCGCTCGCCGCCCTGGCCGTGCTCGGCAGGCCGCTGCTGTTCTCCTCGGTGGACGGCGCCGTCGCCCGCGCCGCCGGGGTGCCGACCCGCCTTGTCGCCCTCGCCTTCCTGCTGCTGCTGGCGATGGCGGTCGCGGCGACCGCCGAGATCACCGGCGCGCTGCTCGTCTTCGCGCTGTTGGTGACGCCGGCGGCGACCGCGCAGCGGCTCACCGCCCGGCCGGGCCCCGGTCTCGCCCTCTCCGTCGTCCTCGCCCTCGCGGTCACCTGGGTCGGGCTTGGGATCGCCTATTTCTCGCCTTACCCGGTCGGCTTCTGGGTGACGACGCTGTCCTTCGGCCTCTACGTCGCGGTCAGGGCCGGCACGCACCTGCTCGCCGGCCCGCGGACGCAAGTGGTCGGGGTGCCGGCCTGATGCTCGCCCACGAGTTCATGCGCAACGCCTTCCTCGCCGGCACTTTCGTCGCTCTCGGCTGCGGCCTGATCGGCTACTTCGTCGTCCTCCGCAGTCAGGTCTTCGCCGGCGACGCGCTCAGCCACGTCGCCTTCACCGGCGCCCTGGCCGCCGCCGCGGCCGGGATCGACGTCCGCGTCGGCCTCTTCGCGGCGACGCTCCTCGTCGCCGGAGGGATGGGCGCCCTCGGCGAGCGGGCCCGCTCCGATGACGTCGTGATCGGCTCCGTCTTCGCCTGGGTGCTCGGGCTCGGTGCGCTCTTTCTCTCGATTTTCGTCAGCGGCTCGAGCGGCTCCGACGGGACCGCCGCGGTCCGTGTCCTCTTCGGCTCGATCCTCGGCCTCTCCATCGCTGACGCCCGGCTCGCCGCGCTGGTCGCGATCGTCGCCTCGCTGGCGCTGCTCGCGATCGCCAGGCCGCTGCTGTTCAGCTCGATCGACCCGGAGGTGGCGCGCGGCCTCGGCCTGCCGGTGCGGGCACTTGGCATCGGCTTCTTCCTGATTCTCGCCCTGGTCGCCGCCGAGGCGACGCAGGCGGTCGGCGCGCTGCTGCTGCTGGGCCTGCTCGCTGCACCCGGCGGCGCGGCGCGGCTGCTCACCGACCGCCCCTGGCGCGGCCTGGCGCTCTCGGGAGGGATTGCGGTCGCCTCGATGTGGATCGGGCTCGCGCTCAGCTACCGGATCCCCTCGCTGCCGCCCGGCACGGCGGTGATCGGCGTTGCCACCTCGGCCTTCGTCCTCGCCGCGCTGCTCGCTCGGCTGCGACGGCGCGGCGCCGTGCCGATGCCCGGCAGCGGCACCGCCGACGAGCCGATATTCGCGGAGGCGTCGTGAGCGCACTCCCTAGGATTGAGGCCGTGCCGACGGAGACCCACACGAGCTGGGCCGAGCGTGCGCTCTCGACCCTTTCCGAGGCCGGCTACCGGCGGGGCGGGGCGAGGCGCGCGGTGATCGAGGCGCTCGCCCGTCACGACTGCGCCGTCACCGCCCTCGACCTCGACGACGAGCTGCGCCGGCGTAAGCCGCCGGTCGGCCGGGCCAGCGTCTACCGCGCCCTCGAGCAGCTCGAGGAACTGGGGCTGGTGCAACGGATCGAGGTCTGTCGCGGCACTGCCGGCTACGAGCGGGTCGACCCCGACGGCCACCATCACCACCACGCGATCTGCCGCGACTGCGGTCGCATGGTCCCTTTCGAGGACTCCTCGCTGGAGCGGGCGATTGGCAAGCTCTCCAAGAGCATCAGCTTCGACGTCACCGAGCACGACGTCGTCCTCCGCGGGCGCTGCGAGCACTGCAGGAGCTAAGGGCTCAGCTGTACCTGTCCCACTTTTCGAGGTAGGGGAGGGGGTCGAACGGGCTGCCGCCCTCATACCAGCCCGGCGCTCCCCAGATCTCGAAGTGGAGGTGGCAGCCTTCCGCGTCGCCGGTATCGCCGACGAGGCCGATCGGCTGGCCGGTGCGGACGGTTTCGCCGGACTGCAGCGGCGAGGGTTCAGCCATATGCGCGTACATGAAGTCGTCCGGGGTGCCCTTGCCGTCGATGACGATGTAGTTGCCGGCATCGGCCTCGTAGCCGGCGTACTGCACGATGCCGCCGCGGGCGGCGACCAGAGGCGTGCCGCAGGCGGCCATCGTGTCCTGTCCCTGGTGTGTGTGGCCGGAGCGGGGGGCGCCGAAGCGGCCGGCGCCGAGGCTGAATTCGTGGGCACCGAGGATCGGGAAGGCGTAGCCGTAGAGGGCGAAGCTGAGGGTGACCGCGGTGGAGGGGGTGGCTCGGCGCGCCGCCACGGCGGTCCCCTGCGGGCCGATCCGGAAGCTGTAGACGCCGTTGCGGGCGGGTTTGCCTTCGTTCGTGGTCCCGTCCCAGCGGATGCTGGTCGGTACGCCGGGCGCGACGTCGCCGCGGTAGAAGGTCCGCACCGCTTCGCCGGCGCTGTTGACGACATCGATCTGCAGGTCGTTCTGCGGCTGCGTGCTTTCGATCGTGAAGCTGAGGCGCGGGTGGCGGAAGCCGAAGTAGAAGGACTTGCGCGGGGTCGTCTGCGCGGCGGCGATGCTGAGGGTGCCGGCGCTCGGTTCGGTCGAGGCGGGGCCGCTGGCGCTCCCCTTCGGAGCCGGGCTGCTGCCGGGAGTCGGGGCGCCACCGGTGGTCGCGGCCGAGGCGGTGCCGGCGAACGCGACCAGCGCAATCGCCACGAATATGGAAATTTTCCCCGCCACTCCGGGCCGGGCCGTCTCGCCGTCGCGCATCACTGGCCTCTCTTTCGATCGCCTACGGAGTTAGCTGTCGGGCTCGCGCTGAAAGAGATGCGCTACGGGCTTTTTCGTCCGATTCGCCCCTGGGACCTGCTTCGGTCCCTGCGGTTCCTCCGCCCCCGATCGGATGCCCGAACGGGACTCGGCATTGCTGGCGCGGCAGTATAGACAGCGGGATGGCTATGATCCTCCGGCCGCGTCGGCGAGTCCGCGCGGTTTTTTCACGATGAAGACCTTTGTCGCCACCCCAGCCAACCGCCAGCGAGACTGGTACGTCGTCGACGCCGAGGGCAAGACCCTGGGCCGCCTGGCGACGCAGATCGCCGACGCGCTGCGGGGCAAGCGCAAGCCCGAGTACACGCCGCATATCGATACCGGCGACTTCATCGTCGTCATCAACGCGGAGAAGATCCGGGTGACCGGCGACAAGCTGGCCCAGAAGACCTACTGGCGCCACAGCGGCTACCCGGGTGGGATCAAGTCGCGGACCCTGGCGGAGATGCTCGACCGCCGTCCCGAGGAGGTCATCCGCAAGGCCGTCAAGGGCATGTTGCCGCGCAACCGCCTCGCCCGCCAGCAGCTGACCAAGCTGAAGGTCTACGCCGGCTCCGAGCACCCACACGAGGCCCAACAGCCGAAAACGATGGAGACCACTTGATGTCTGACGACAACACGCCCGACGAGACCACCGAGGGCACCCCCCCCGTGGACGTGGCGCCTGAGCCCGCAGCCGAGGAGCCAGAGGTCGAGGCGCCCGTCGAGCCGGTGGCCGAGCAGGCTGCCGAGCCCGAGTCGGCCGAGAAGACCCCGGCCGAGGAGCCCGTTGCTGAGGAGGCTCCCGCCGAGGAGGTCGAGGTTGTTGTCGAGGAGGTGGTCGTCGAGGCCGAGGTCGAGGAACCGAAGGCCGAGAAGAAGAAGGACGTGATTCCGGGCGCCGACCTGGAGCCGATCGCGGTCGAGCCGAAGACCCAGCTCAGTACCGAGGAGAAGGCGGCTCTCGAGGCCGAGGAAGAGGAGAAAGCGCGCCGCGAGGCGGCGCTGGCCGGGACCGATGAGCCCGATGCCGAGGCCGCCAGCCGCGCCCCGGCGAAGATGGAGGCCAACTCGCGCTTCCTCGCCACCGGCAAACGCAAGTGCTCGATCGCCCGCGTCATCCTGCTTCCCGGCGACGGCAAGATCGAGATCAACAAGCGCAGCATTGAGGAGTTCTTCCCCCGCCCCCTGCATCAGACGATCGCCTCGCAGGCGCTCACCGTCTCCGGCTACGAGGGCAACGTCGACGTCCGCGTCCGCGTCCACGGCGGCGGCATCAGCGGCCAGGCCGGCGCGGTCCGCCACGGCATCGCCCGGGCCCTGCTCGAGATCGATCCCGAGTTGCGCGGCGAGCTCAAGCGGCGCGGCTTCCTGACTCGCGATGCGCGGGTCAAGGAGCGGCGTAAGGCGGGCTTCAAGAAGGCCCGCAAGAAGCCGCAGTTCTCGAAGCGCTGAGGCGGCTGCAAACCTTCGTCTGGCGTTGTCCTCGGTCGCCCGGCTCGCTCACTTGGTGAACTAAGCTCGCTTCACCGGCTCCCTGCGTCCGTCCTAGCCAGGCTTGGTTTCGCTCGCCTCAGCGCTTCGACGGTGGAGATTCGGGCAGATTTGCCGAGATAAGGACGATGACCACGACTCAAGCGACTAGAAAGCTCTTCGGGACTGACGGTGTCAGAGGCGAGGCTGGGACGTTTTTGACGGCCGAGCTCGCTACTGCTCTCGGCAGGGCTACGACGGCCTCGCTCGATGTGAAGCGGCCTCAGGTTCTGATCATTCGAGACACCCGCGAGTCCGGGCCGATGCTGGAGGCCGCTCTCGCTGCTGGAGTAGCCGCTGCCGGTGGGGATGCGCTGCTCGGTGGCGTCCTGCCGACGCCCGCCGCGGCGATTCTTGTCAAGCGGCTGGGGCTCGATCTCGCCGCCGTCGTCTCCGCCTCCCATAACCCCTATAAGGACAACGGGATCAAGTTCTTCTCCGCGCGGGGGGCGAAGCTCGGCGATGAGCTCGAGGCGCGGATCGAGTCGCTGCTCGAGAGTGAGCCGGGCACCGCCGGGGTCGGGCACGTGCGCGAGCTGAATGGGGGGCTGGAGGACTACCTGCGGGAGCTGGAGGCAGCCTTCCCGCTCGACCTTTCCGGCCGCAAGGTCGTGCTCGACTGCGCCAACGGCGCCGCCCACCGGGCCGGCCCGGCGATCTTCGAACGCCTCGGCGCCGAGGTCGAGACGATCGGCGTCGAGCCCGACGGCCGCAACATCAACGCCGGCTGCGGTTCCACCCACATGGAGCTGCTGGCCGAGAGGGTTGCCGGCTCCGATGCCGAGATCGGCTTCGCCTTCGACGGCGACGCCGACCGGGTGCTCGCGGTCGACGGCGCCGGGGTGGTTCACGACGGCGACGAGCTGATCGCCCTGGCGGCCCGCGGGATGCACGCGCGCGGCGAGCTCGACGGTGGCGTCGTCGTCACCGTGATGAGCAACTTCGGCTTCCATCAGGCGATGGAGGCAGCCGGGGTCGAGGTGGCGGTGACCCAGGTGGGCGACCGCTACGTGATCGACGAGATGCAGCGGCGCGAGTGGCTGCTGGGGGGGGAGCAGTCGGGCCACATCATCGCCTCCGACTTCATCTCCACCGGCGACGGCATCGCCGCGGCGCTGATGACGATGCGCGAGCTGGCCGGCGCGCCGCTGGGCGACGCCGCGCCGATGCGCAAGCTGCCCCAGACCCTGGTCAACGTCGAGGTCGCCGACCGCGACGCGGTCGCCGGCGCCGGCGCCGTCTGGGAGGCCGTCGAGCGCGAGGGTGAGGGCCTCAAGGGCCGCGGCCGCGTGCTCCTGCGCCCCTCCGGCACCGAGCCCCTGGTCCGGGTGATGGTCGAGGCGCCGAGCGCCGAGGAGGCCGATGCGGTCTGCAAGAGGCTGGTCGGCGTCGTCCGCGAAGAGCTGGCCTGAACCCGCCCGCCGACTACCCTTACTCGCCTTCATGTGCGGAATAGTCGGATACGTGGGCGGTCGCCCCTGCGAGGAGATTCTCCTGGCGGGGCTGGAAAAGCTCGAATACCGTGGCTATGACTCGGCCGGCCTCTCGGTGATCGAGGACGGCGAGGTCGACAGCGTCCACGCGGTCGGCAACCTCGCCAACCTGCGCGCCGCCGTCGAGGCCCGCGCCGCCGGCGGGGCCGGCGCCCTGCCGGTCTCGCACACCGGCATCGCCCACACCCGCTGGGCCACCCACGGCCGCGTCACCGAGGAGAACGCCCACCCGCACGACGACAGCTCCGGCAAGGTCCACATCGTCCTCAACGGGATCGTCGAGAACCACGCCGGCCTGCGCAAGCGCCTGCAGGCCGACGGCGAGCGGTTCACCTCCGAGACCGACGCCGAGGTGGTCGCCCACCTGATCGCCGCCCACTACGAGGGCGATCTCGCCGCCGCCGTCCGCGCCGCCTACGCCGAGCTGCGCGGCCACTACGCCTTCGTCGCCATGCACGCCGACGAGCCGGGCCGCCTGGTCGGCGCCCGCAAGGAGTGCCCGCTGGTCGCCGGCATCGGTGAGGGGGAGACCTTCCTCGCCTCGGCGATCCCGGCCTTCCTCGCCCACAGCCGCACCGCGGTGCCGATCGAGAACGGCGAGCTGGTCGAAATCGAAGCCGGCGAGGTGAGGATCACCGACGCCGGGGGAAACCCGATCGAGCGCGCCGCCGAAGAGGTGACCTGGGACGCCGACGCCGCCGAGAAGGGCGGCTTCGAGACCTTCATGCTGAAGGAGATCCACGAACAGGCGGACGCGGTTGCCGAGACCGTCGCCGATCGCCTGCCCGGCGACGACGGCGTCGACCTCTCCGACGTCGCCCTCGACGACGAGTTCCTGCGCGGCCTGGGGCGGATCGTGATCGTCGCCTGCGGCACCTCCTACCACGCCGGCCTGATCGGTCGTTACGCGATCGAGGAGTGGGCGCGGGTGCCGGTCGAAATGGACATCGCCTCCGAGTACCGCTACCGCAACCCGGTGGTCGGGCCGGGCGACCTCGTCATCGGCATCACCCAGTCCGGCGAGACCGCCGACACGCTGGCGGCGATGCGGCTGGCCCGCGAGGCCGGCGCCAAGGTGCTGACCGTGACCAACATCATGGGCAGCCAGGCAACCCGCGACGCCGACGCCGTCCTCTACACCCGCGCCGGCCTCGAGATCGGCGTCGCGGCGACCAAGACCTTCCTCGCCCAGGCCGCGGCGATGTACCTGCTGGGGCTGCGGATCGCCGAGCTGCGCGAGTCGCTGCCGGCGGCGCGGATCGCCGAGCTGGTCGCCGGGCTGAAGGCACTGCCGTCGAAGATCGAGGAGACGCTCGACGCCGTCGAGGAGCCGGTCCGCGCTGTCGCCGCCGCCCACAGCGAGCAGAACTTCTTCCTCTACCTCGGCCGTCACATCGGCCTGCCGGTCTGCCTCGAGGGGGCGCTGAAGCTGAAGGAGATCTCCTACATCCCGACCGACGCCTACGCAGCGGGCGAGATGAAGCACGGGCCGATCGCCCTGCTCGACGAGTCGACCCCGGTGGTCTGCATCTGCACCGAGAGCCCGGTCCTGGAGAAGGTCCTCTCCAACGTCGAGGAGGTCCGCGCCCGCGGTGCCCAGACGATCGCGATCGCCACCGCCGGGGGCGAGCGCGCCGCCGAAGTCGCCGACGAGACGATCGAGGTGGCCGCCACCGACTGGATCCTGCAGCCGATCGTGGCGGTCCTGCCGCTGCAGCTGCTCGCCTATGACATCGCCCGCGCCCGCGGTCTCAACGTCGATCAGCCACGCAACCTGGCGAAGACGGTCACCGTCGAGTGAGGTCGCTAGGATGCGCGCTCGCATGAAGCCCCGTCTCGCCCTCCTCCTCGCCGTGGCCCTTGCCGCGCTTGCCGTTGCCGGTTGCGGCGGCGGTGGCGGCAGCTCTGACTCGGGTGCCGACCCGGCCACTCTGGCGCCGCCGAAATCGCCACTCTTCATCGAAGCCACCGTGCAGCCGCAGGGTGAACTGAAGACGAACATCGAGTCGCTGGCCAAGAGCATCGGCGGCGTCGGCGATCCCGGCGCCCTGATCGTCTCCGAACTGGAAAAGTCGGCCAGCTCCTCCGGCGAAGAGCTCGACCTCGAAAAGGAAGTCGAGCCCTGGCTCGGCGAAAAGGGCGGGCTCTCCTTCGAGCACTACGACGGCGACAACTTCAGCGGCTACGGCGTCGCGATCCAGGTCACCGACGCCGGCGCCGCCCAGGACTTCATCGACGAAAAAGCCAAGTCGGGCGACGAACCGGTCAAGGACGCCTCCTACGAAGGGGTCGACTTCAAGGTCGAGAGCGAAAGTGGGACGGCTATCGGGGTCATCGGTGACTTCCTCGCCGTCGCCGAAGGCGAAGCGGCCTTCAAGGGCATGGTCGATGCCTCCAACGGCGAATCGCTGGCCGACGAAGACAGCTTCTCGAGCACTGTCTCTGCCGCCCCCGACGGCAGCGCCGCCAACGTCTTCGTCGACATCGGCGGCCTGGTCGAACAGTCGGGCGGCACGATCGATGCCGAAACGCAGCAGTTCCTCGACAGCGCCGGGATCGACCCCACCAATGCCACCGCGGTTGCGAGCCTGATCCCCGGCTCCGACCAGGTCGAGATCGACTTCAGCAGCAACGTCACCGGGAAGAGCCCCCCTTCGGGCGATGCCTCCGACCTGCTCGGGGAACTTCCCGGCGACTCCGTCGGCGCCGTCGCCTCCGCCGATTTCGGCAAGCGCCTCGGCGAAGCGATCGATGCCATCGACGCCCAGGGCATCGAAGGCCAGATCCCGCCGCACAAGTTCAAGAGCACCCTCAAGGAAGCCGGCATCGACCTCGAAGAGATCGCCTCCTCGATCGGCGACATTGGCGTCTTCGTCGAAGGCAACAGCGCCCGCAGCGCCGCCGGTGCCGTCGTGCTGGAGACGAAGGGGTCCGGCGAAGCGACCAACACCGTCTCCAATCTCGGCCTGCTGCTGCGCGCGACCGGCACCCCCGGGGTCACCGCGATCGGCGGCAAGGCGACCGGGTTCTCGATCCGCGACAACGAAATCGGCCCGCTGCCGATCGTCGTCGCCGCCGAAGGCGAGCGGATCGCGATCGCCTATGGCCTGCCGGCGGCGACGAAAGCCCTCACCGCCGACTCGGGCGAAACCCTCGCCGACAGCTCCACCTACAAGGAAGCCGTCTTCGCGCTCGGCAGCACCCCGATCACCGGCTTCGTCGACGGTCCCGCGGCGCTGCACCTGGTCTCGGCCCTGGTGCCCCCCGGCGAAGAAGGCTTCCTCGCCGCCAAGCCCTACTTGACCAAGGTCGACTACGTCGCGATCGGCTCCGGCACCTCGGGCGACCTGGCCACGGCGAAGTTGATCGCCGGCATCGGCAAGTAGCCGCTCGGCCGATGCCCGGCATCGGCATCGACCTGCTCGAGATCGACCGCATGGAGCGCGCTCTGGAGCGCCATCCGCGCCTGGCCGAGCGTGTCTTCACGCTGGCCGAGCGCGAGTACGCGGCGGCGCGGGCGCGCCCTGGCAGGCACCTGGCGGCCCGGTTCGCCGCCAAGGAGGCGGTCGTCAAGGCGCTTGGGCTCAGCGGTGGGTTCGGGCTGCGCGAGATCGAGGTCCTCGCCGGGGAACCGCCGACCGTGCGGCTCTCGGGCAGGGCCGCCGAGGCCGCCGGCGACCGCGCTGTCGACATCTCCCTCACCCATTCCCGCGACAACGCCGCCGCCGCCGCGATCGCCGCTCCTCGTTAGCCCGCGGCTAGGCTGGTCGGGTGGAGCCGTGGCTGAAGCCGCTGTATGACGCCGCGGGGATCCGCGCGATCGATCGCTGGGCGATCGAGGAGCAGGGGGTTCCCTCGGAGCAGTTGATGGAGGCGGCCGGGACCGCCCTCGCCGAGGCTGTGGCCGGACTCTCTCCGCAGGGGCCGGTGCGGATCGTCTGCGGCAAGGGCAACAACGGCGGCGACGGTGAGGTCGCCGCGCGTCACTTGAAGGGGATGGGGTTCGAGGTCGAGCTGGTGGGCCTCTGGTCGGACCAGGTACCCGATGACCTCGATGAGTGGCTATCGGGCTCGGGCGCGGTTGTGGACGCGATCTTCGGGACCGGGTTCGACGGCGCCCCACGCGAGCCGGCCGCGAACGCGATCGAGGCGATCAACCGCTGCGCCGCGCCCGTCGTGGCCTGCGACATCGCTTCGGGGGTCGACGCTTCCAGCGGCGAGGTCGAGGGGGTGGCGGTCGAAGCGGAGGTGACGGTGAGCTTCCACGCGGCCAAGCTGGGGCAGTGGATCGCTCCCGGCAAGTGGCACACGGGCGAGCTGAAGGTGGTGCCGATCGGGATCCCGGGCGGTGCGCCCGGGCGGCCCGTCGCCGGCACGATCGAGCTCGAGGTCCTCTCCCTGGCGCCGCGGCGCGGCGCCAGGTCGACCAAGTTCAGCTCCGGCCAGGTGGCGATCGCCGGCGGCTCGCGCGGCCTGACCGGGGCGGTGCGGATGGCATCGCTGGCGGCGATCAGGGCCGGGGCCGGCTACGCGACCGTCGCCGTGCCGGCCGACCTCGAGCCGGTCTTCGAAGCGGGCGAGCCCGAGGTGATGTCGGTCGGCTGCCCCGGCGGCGACGGTTGCCTGGCCCCGGCCTCGGCCAAGGCGGTGCTGGGTGCCTTCGAGCGGGCCGCCGGCGGTGTGCTCGGCTCCGGCATGGGCCGCGATCCCGGTGCCGTGGCGCTGGCCCGCGAGGTCGTCGGCGCGATCGGGGCGCCGCTGGTGATCGACGCTGACGGCCTCAATGCCTTCGCCGGCCTGCTCGGCCCGCTCGCCGCCCGCGAGGCGCCGACCGTGCTCACCCCGCACGCCGGCGAGCTCGGCCGCCTGCTCGGGCGCGACTCCGAGGAGATCGCCGCCCACCGGCTCGCCGCGGCCCGCGAGGCCGCCCGGGCGGCGCGGGCGGTCGTCGTCCTCAAGGGCGACGACACGATCGTCACCGACGGCGAGCGGGTGGCGGTCAACGCGATCTCCGCGCCGGGGCTGGCCACGGCGGGCAGCGGCGACGTCCTCTCCGGCCTCGTCGCGGCCCTGCTCGCCCGCGGCCTGGAGCCGTTCGCGGCCGCCTGCGCGGCGGTCTTCGCCCATGCCCGTGCGGGGCGCGACGCGGCGGCCCGGGTCGGCTCCGCCGAGTCGGTGATCGCCACCGACGTGATCGACTCGATCGCGGCTGGCCTGCTGCCCGGGCGGCGGGTCGAATAATCTCGGCCGCGATGGTGCATGCTGCCGATATCGCGGACGACGAGTAGTCCGATGGAGAGGGCGGTCGCCCGGATCGACTTCGACGCGATCCGGGTCAACTGCGCCAGGCTCAAGTCGGAGCTCGGCGACGGCGCGGAGCTCTGCGCGGTGGTCAAGGCCGACGGCTACGGCCACGGCGCCGACGGCTGCGCCAACGCCGCGCTGGCCGGCGGCGCCACCCGGCTCGCCGTGGCGACCGCGGTCGAGGCCGAACAGGTCGGTCGCCGCCTCCAGCACATCCCCCTGCTGACGATGGGCGCGCTGACCCCCGGCGAGGTCGACATCGTCCTCTCGGCGGGCTCGGAGGTGGCGGTCTGGCGCGAGGGGTTCCGGGCCCTGCTGGCCGATCGCGCCCGGGCCCAGGGCCGGCCGGCCCGCGTCCACGTCAAGTACGACAGCGGCATGGGGCGGCTCGGCAACTCCGATCCCGGGGAGGTGCTGGCCCTGGCCCGTGCCTGCGACGCCGACCCCAGCCTCGAGCTGGCCGGCGTCTGGACCCACTTCGCGACCGCCGACGAACCCGAGTCAGCCTTCTTCGACGAGCAGCTGCGGCGTTTCGAGGCCGTCGCCACCGCGGTCAAGGCCGAGTTCCCCGCCGTGATCGCCCACGCCGCCAACAGCGCCGCGGTCTTCCGCGACAAGGGCGCCCATTTCGACATGGCCCGTTGCGGGGTCGCCGTCTACGGCCTCGATCCCTTCCAGGGCGATCCGGCCGCCCACGGCCTGGTCCCCGCCCTCTCGCTGCGCTCCTACGTCGCCGACGTCAAGCGCTTCGCGCCCGGCGCCAGCGCCGGCTACGGGCAGCGCTGGACCGCCCCCGAGGAGACCTGCATCGGCGTCGTCCCGCTCGGCTACGGCGACGGCGTCCGCCGCGGCCTCGGCAACAACGCCGAGCTGCTGGTCGGCGGCCGCCGCCGGCCGCTGGTCGGGACCGTCTCGATGGACAACATCACGATCGACCTCGGCCCCGACACCGAGGTCGAGCCGGGCGCGGAGGCGGTGCTGATCGGGCCCCAGGGCGACGACGCGATCCTCGCCGAGGAGCTCGCCGCCCGCCTCGACACGATCAACTACGAGGTCACCTGCGGGATCTCGGCCCGGGTCCCGCGCCGCCCGGCATGAGCCTGACCGACCGCCTTGCCGCCTCGCCCCTGGTGGGCGCCGCCCGGCGAGCATTGGGTGACGATGGGGGCTCCTGGATCGTCGGCGGCGCCGTTCGCGATGCCGCCCTGGATCGCGAGGTCACCGACCTCGACCTCGCCGTCGCCGAGGATCCACGCGCCGCGGCCCGGGCGATCGCCGCCGAGCTGGGCGAGCACGCCTTCGAGCTCTCGGCCGAGTTCGGGACCTGGCGGGTCGTCTCGCCGGGCCGCGGCTGGCAGGTCGATGCGACCGCCCTGCGCGGGGACGGCATCGAGGCCGACCTGGCCGAGCGCGATTTCACGATCGGCGCCGTCGCCGTGCCGGTCGGGGGAGGCGAGCCGGTCGACCCCTTCGGCGGCCTCGCCGACCTCGAGCGGCGCTTGCTGCGGGCGGTGGGGGAGCGCAGCTTCAGCGGCGATCCGCTGCGCCTGCTCCGCGCCGCGCGGCTGGCCGCCGGACTCGGCCTGGAGATCGATCCGGGCACCGTGGCACTGGCCCGGGCCGCGGCCTCCAGCGCCGCCGACCCGGCCGGCGAGCGCCAGCTCGCCGAGCTGCGGCAGCTGCTCGGCGGGCCGGACCCGCTGCGCGGCCTCGCCCTGCTCGACGAGCTGGGGCTGACCCCGGTCGTCCTGCCCGAGCTGGCGGGCCTGCGTGGGGTCGAGCAGGGGCCCAACCACCACCTCGACGTCCACGACCACACGATCGCGGTGCTGGAGCACACGCTCGAAGTCGAGGACGACCTCGACCGCTTCGCCGGCGACCGCGCCGTTGAGGTGGCCCAGTTCCTGGCCGAGCCGCTGGCCGACGAGATGAGCCGCGCCACCGCCCTGCGCTTCGGCGCCCTCTTCCACGACATCGGCAAGCCCGCCACCCGCGCCGAGCACGACGGCTTCGTCGGCTTCCGCGGCCACGATCGCGAGGGGGCGGAGATCGTCGCCGGCATCTGCGGCCGGCTGCGCGCCAGCCGCCGCCTCACCCAGCACCTGCGGGCGCTGACCCTGCACCACCTGCGGCTCGGCTTCCTGATCCCGGAGACGCCGCTGCCGCCGCGCCGGATCCACGGCTACCTGCGCGCCACCGAGCCGGTCACCATCGACGTCACCCTGCTCACCATCGCCGACCGGCTCTCCGCCCGCGGCTCCGGCCCGATCGCCAGCCCGAAGATGGTCGAGGCCCACCTCGCCCTGGCCCGCCAGATGATCGCCGCCGCCCTCGACTGGCGCCGCGACGGTCCACCGGCGCCGCTGCTGCGCGGCGACGAGCTCGCCGACGCGCTCGGAATCGACGAGGGCCCGGAGCTCGGAGAGCTGCTGTCTGAGCTGGAGGCCGCCCAGTACGCGGGCGAGGTGAGCGATCGTGCCGGAGCCGTTGAACATGCCCGTCAGGTACGCTCGTAGGCAGATGGCTGAGGAAAAGATCGAAATGGAGGGGGAGATCACCGAGGCTCTCCCCAACACGATGTTCCGGGTGAAACTGGACAACGACCACGATGTCCTCGGCCACATCTCGGGCAAGATGCGCCGCCACTACATCCGCATCCTCCCCGGGGACCGGGTCAAGATCGAGCTTTCGCCCTACGACCTCGATCGTGGTCGCATTACCTACCGCTACAAATAGGCGGCCGCTGCAAACCTGCGCATCTCGCGGTCCTCGGTCCCACGACCTGCTTGGTTTTCACGGCCGTTCGTAATCCGGGTCGACCAACTCTGCGACCAAGGCCGACCAGGCAAAGTCCTTGGCGCCGAGGCCCTTGCCGGTGCGGGGGTCGTAGTACTCGCGCAGGCCCTCGCGGGCGACGGCGCCGATCACCCCGTCGGCCAGCTGCCGCGCCTCCTGCTCGTAGCCGAGGCGGCGCAGGCCGAGCCAGACCATCCAGGCCGAGTTGACCCAGGTCGGCCCGCGCCAGTAACGGCGGATCGGCCCGTGGCCGCCGCCGGGCTCGTAGGCCGGCTCGGAGACCGCCACCGACGGCGGCGCCACCGGGGTGAGGAACTCGTCCCGGTTCAGCAGGTGCTCCTCGACCAGGCGCCGGCCGATCGCCTCGGGCAGGTCGGGCAGGGCGAGCGGGGCCAGCGAGGCCCAGGTGACGATGCCGGGGCGGACGTCGCCCGGCTGCGCTTCGTCGAGGAAGAGGCCGCGGCGCTCGTCCCAGAGCCGCTCGACCAGGGCCGGCGTCGCCGAGCGGCGGCCCATCGCCTGCAGCGAGAGCGACCACATCGTGTTGACCAGGGTTTCGCAGAGCACCGGCCAGCCGCGCTCGCGGGCCCGGCGCGCGTTGAAGCCGATCCGGCGGTTGCGCCGCACCAGCAGCGGGAAGCCGGGCTTGCCGTTGGCGATCCGGCCCCAGACCGGCTCGAACTTCGGCGAGGCGTCGAGGCCCGACTCGTCCGGCTGCACGATCCAGAGCAGCCCGTCGCCATCGAGGTCGCGGTTGGCGGCGAGCCAGTCCATGTGGGCGCCGATCCGCGGCTCCTCGCTCGGGTCGCCGACGGCGATCTTCCAGGCCCAGGCCAGCAGCGGCGGCTGGATCGTCTCGGTCTGGAAGGAGCTGCGCGACTCGACGTTGTAGAAGCCGAGGCGGATCAGGGAGACCGGGTGGCGCCAGAAGATCGTGTGGCCGATGAAGCCGCTGGGGCGCTGCGCGTTCAGCAGGCTCTCCAGCTCGGCCCGGGCCCGGGCCGGCTCGAAGCGGCGCCAGACGATCGCCGCGAAGCAGGAGTCCCAGTACCACTGCCACGGATACCGCCCCGGGCTCGGCTCCGTGTAGGAGAAGGGCGTGCCGTCGCGCTCCCCCTGGTGCCAGTTCTGCCGCAGCACCCGCTCCGCCTCCGCGAGCGCCGCCGCCGATGCGGTCATCACAGCGCGGTGCGGCGCATCTCGCGCAGGGCGAGCGCGCTCATCACCGCCAGCATCCCGGCGAGAGCCAGCAGGCCCGGCCAGGTTTCCGCCCAGGTGACGCTGCCGACGAAGCCCTGGCGCGCCGCTTCGACCACCTGCGTGACCGGGTTGACGCGGGCGATCTTCTGCAACCAGCCCGAGAGCAGCGCCAGCGGCGCGTAGGCGGTGGTGGTGAGGATCAGCGCCATCATCCCCGCCTGCATCAGCGGCGCCGCCGACTGGCTCTTGAAGCGCAGGGCCAGGAACGAGCCCCAGCAGGCGGCGAAGGCGGCCATCGAGGCGACCATCAGGTAGGTGATCAGCAGCCCGTCGACCCCGGGCCAGCCGGCGCCGAGCAGCAGCGCGATCGAGAGCACGAAGGTCGCCGGGATCAGCGAGCGGGCGCTGGCCGCCAGCACCGTGCCCGAGAGCAGCACCCAGCGCGGGGCGGGGGAGACGAGCAGCCGGTCGAGCCAGCCCTGCTCGATGTCGCGCGCCAGGTTGACCCCGGCCGCGGCGCCGGTGAACCCGGCCCCCTGCAGCATGCTGATCGGGACGATGAAGCTCTCGTAGCTGCCGGTGCTGAAGCCGTTCAGCTGGGTCAGGGCGCCGAAGACGCCGTTGAGGCCGAGGAAGAAGATCGTCGGCGCCAGCACCCCCGGAATCGCCGCCCCCGGCACCCGGATCAGCTCGTTCTTGGCCCGCGCCATCAGGGCACCGATCGTCGCCAGGTTGGTGCGCCAGGCCGGGATCGCCACCGCCGCCTCCATCAGCCCACCCGCAGCCGGTGGCGCAGGGCACGGTCGCTGAGGACCAGGCCGAGGACGACGATGCCGAGGATCGCCAGCACCGCGTCGAGCGTTTCCGAGGCGTCGAAGCCGGAGATCATCGGTCCGCGGATCCCTTCGACGATGAAGCTCAGCGGGTTGTACTGGGCGATCGTCTTGGCCGGCTCGATCATCAGTTCCTGGGGGAAGAAGGCGGAGGAGAGGAAGAGGACGACGAGGACCAGTGGGAAGAGCCCCTGGACGACGCTGGCGCTGCCGGTGCGCAGCGCGATCGCGGCGCCGATCCCGCCGACCGCCAGCGCGGCCGAGGTGACCAGCACGATCGCCATCAGCGCCCCGGGCACGCCGCTGACGATTTCGGCGCCGAAGATCAGCCCGATCGCGAGGAACCAGAGCGAGGCGAAGAGGCCTAGGGCGGCGGTCCCCGCCAACCGCCCGAGGACGATCGCGAAGCGCGGGATCGGGGCCGAGAAGAGGCGGTCGGTGAAGCCCATCTCGATGTCGACCGCGAGCGCGATCCCGCCGCTGTTGCCGGCGATCATCAGCGACTGCATCATCGCCCCGGCCAGCATGAACTGGAGGAAGCTCTGCACCGGCGGGAAGCCCGGCAGTTCGATCGCGGCGCTGGCGCCACCGGTCTGGATCGCCAGCAGCAGGGTCGGGAAGACGATGATCGGCGCGATCAGCTGCGGGCGGCGGAAGGTCTGGCGGATCGAGCGCATGCCCAGCGCCCGCACGACCCGAACGTTGGTGGCCAGGGCGCTCACACCTCCACCGGCGCCTTCTCGGCGTTCTCCTCGCTCTCGTCCTCGAGGTGGTAGCCGGTCTTCTCGACGAAGACGTCGTCGAGCGTCGGCCGCACCAGCTCCAGCGCCTCGACCGCGATCCCGGCCTCGTCGAGGGCACGGACGACCCGCGGGATGTCGGCCGCCCCGTTCTCGACCTCGACCAGGACTTTCCTGCCGTCCTTGGGCGGCAGCAGCTTGCCCAGCGGCGCCAGGATCCGCTCCGCCTCGGCGACCGAGCCCTGCGCCAGCTGTAGCTGCACGTGGGGGTTGCCGATGTCGGCCTTGAGCGACTCCGGGGTGCCTTCGGCGACGATCCTGCCGTTGTCGATGATCCCGACGTTGTCGGCCAGCTGGTCGGCCTCCTCGAGGTACTGGGTGGTGAGGAAGACGGTGGTGCCGTCGTCGTTCAGCGCCCGCACCTCCTCCCAGATCGTCTTGCGGCTGACGGGATCGAGTCCGGTGGTCGGCTCGTCGAGGAAGAGCACGCGGGGTTCATGGACGAGCGCGGCGGCGAGGTCGAGCCGGCGCTGCATCCCACCCGAGTAGGTGCCGACGCGGCGGTCGGCCGCCGCGGCGAGGTCGACCCGCTCGAGCAGGTCGTCGGCGCGGCGCCGCCCCTCGGCGGTGGGAAGGCCCTGCAGGGTCGCCTGCAGGCGGATCAGCTCGCGCCCGGTCATCAGTGGGTCCAGCGCTGCTTCCTGCAGGGCGACGCCGATCGAGCCGCGCACCGCGCGCGCCTCCTTGACCACGTCGTGCCCGGCGACGGTGGCGCGCCCGCCGGTCGGCAGCAGCAGCGTGGTCAGCATCCGCACGGTGGTCGTCTTGCCGGCGCCGTTGGGACCGAGGAAGCCGTAGATCTCGCCCTCCTCGACCGCGAGGTCGATGCCCTGCACCGCGAGAACCTCGCCGAAGGCGCGCTCCAAACCCTCGACCACGATCGCTGGCATCGCGGCAACCCTACAGCGGTGGATTGGCCGGGATCGTGCAGCCGAGCGCCCGCGGACGCATTCCCCCGGCCCGAAGGGCAGAATCCGGGCGCAACCGGGGTCGCTGTCCCGTGTTTGCCTAATTCCATGCCCTACGCAGAAAAGACAAGCCGTGTCGGCCGCGCCTGGGCGCTGATCGTCGTCGCCGCCTGCCTGCTTGCGGTGCTGATCGCGGCCGTCGCACCCGGCGCTGCCGACTCGGCGCCGCTGCGCGTCGTCGTGCTCGGGCAGACCTCCGAAACCCCACCGGCCTCCTGCCCCGGCAAGATCGTCAACAACGTCGAGATCACCCCCTGCCGGGTCGAGGGCCACGTCAGTGGCTTCCAGGCCGTCGCCGGCGGCGTCGCCCGTCCTTATGAGGCTCCCTTCGAAGGCAAGATCGTCGCCTGGTCGATCACCCTGGCCAAGCCCTCGACCGTGGAAACCCCGACCACCTCCAACGAGGTCGGCTTCTTCGACGAATTCCTCGGCAGCCCCTCCGAGGCCCGGATCGGCGTCCTCAAACCGGTCGAAGGCTCGAAGCCACCGCAGTACACGCTGGTGCGCCAGAGCCCGCTGGAGGTCCTCAACCCCTACTTCGGCACCACCCCGATCTTCGCCCTGGAGCACCCGCTGAGCGTGCTCAAGGGCCAGATCGTCGCCCTCACCGTCCCGACCTGGGCGCCGATGTTCGCCTTCAACGTCGAAGACAACAACACCTGGCGCGGCAGCCGCCTGCCCGAACACTGCGCCTCCAAGGAAGACATCCAGGGCGGCCACCCCCAGCAGGGCGTCGGCAAGACCAAGACCTACGGCTGCTACTACTCGAACGCGCGCCTGCTGTACACGGCGACGCTGGTCAAGAAACCGTAGTCGCGCGGCGCCCCGCGGGGCGGGTGCGGGGTACCCGACGCCCCCGTCCCTCAGGACTCAGAGCGCTTCTTGCCGCAGGCCGCAGTAAGGGCAGTCGCTGACGTCCAGCCCGATCAGCTGGTCGCAGCGCCGGCAGGCCCGGAGGTTGGCCGGGGTGCGGGGAAGCGACGATGCGGAGGGGGCGAGAGGCAGAACCATCGCCACCGGCTCCATCTCCTCGCCGGTCTCGCGATCGACGTAGACCTGGCCGGGCTCGGCGTGGGCGAGTGCCTCGCGGCCGGAGGCCGGGGCGCGCATCCTGTAGAGCTGTCGCTCGTTCATCGCCGCGAAGACTAATAGCTTGGGCGGCACCGATGCGTGTCCTGCTCTTTCACGGCTACATGCTGCGCGGCACCGGCAGCAACATCTACAACGTCAACCTGGCCCGGGCGATGGCCCGGCTCGGCCACGAGGTCCATCTCCTCTGTCAGGATCGCGAGGTCCAGGTCGAGGGCGTCGAGATCCACAACCCGGACATCGGCGGCCTGCTCCCGGTCTACGTCAAGGACCCCTACGAGGGCTTCGAGGTCAAGGCCTTCCCGGAGCTGACCGAGGCGGAGCTGGAGCGCTACATCGACGCCAACGTCGCCGCCGTCCGCGCCGTCGCCGAGGCAACCGGCGGCATCGACGCCGCCCTCGCCAACCACCTGGTCATGGGCCCGGCAATCCTCGCCCGGGCCGAAATCGGGCCCTTCGCAGCCAAGATCCACGGCTCGGCGCTGGAGTACACGGTCAAACCGCATCCCCGCTTCCTTCCCTACGCCTATGAGGGCATGGAGGCTGCATCCGGCGTCCTCGTCGGCTCCGGTCACACTGCCGAGTCGCTCTGGGCGGCGCTCCCCAACGTCCCTGCTTTGAGAGAGAAGACCCGCCTTGGCCCACCGGGCGTGGACATCTCCACGTTCCGTCCGTTGGAGGCAGATGGGGAGGGTCCGAGAACGAATACTTCGCCCGCAGGATCCTCCCCATCTGCCTCCCGACGCGACGGTCTCGTGACCTTCGTCGGCAAGCTGATCGTCTCGAAGGGAGTCGACCTGCTGATCGCGGCGTGGCCCCTTGTGAAGGCGACCCATCCAGAAGCCCAGCTGCAAATCGCCGGGTACGGGGAGTACGAGGGCGGATTGCGGAGACTGCTGGCTGCCTTGGACCGGGGAGACCTGGAGGATGCGCGAGAGGTCGCGCGGTTGGGTTGGGTGCTCGAGGGGGGAGAGGAGAAGCCGCTGGCGATCCTCTCGGCGTTCCTGGCCGATCCTCCGCAGGGCTATGCCGAGGCGGCGAAGGCCGCCGCCGGCTCGGTCGAGCTGATCGGCCGGCTCGAGCACGACGAGGTCGCCGAGCTGCTGCCGCGGGCCGAGGCCCTGGTGATGCCGAGCACGTTTCCAGAGGCCTTCGGGATGGTTGCGGTCGAGGCCGCGGCCTGCGGGGCGCTGCCGGTCTCGGCGGGGCACTCGGGGATGCTCGAGGTGTCGCAGCAGCTCGTCCCGTCGTTGCCGGCGGACGTTGGCGCCCTCGTCTCCTTCCCGGTCGAGCTCGGTGCGGTCGAGGCGATCGCCGACCGGCTCGGCCGCTGGCTCGCCCTGCCGGAGGCCGAGCGCGAGGCGGCCCGGCGGGCGCTGGTGGCGACCGTCGGACGGCTGTGGAGTTGGGAGGGAGTGGCCCGCGGCGTGCTCGCCGCGTCGGCCGGAGAGCTGGAGGATCTGCCCCGCGCCGCCTAGCTAGTGCCAAGCGTCACCTGGGGCCGCAAAACCTCCGGCCGCAGCTTCAATAGAATGCCGCCCGCCTCATGTACGGCCGCCTCCCGATAGTGAAGATGCTCGCCGCCACGGTTGCGATGGCCGCCGCTATTTCAGCGGTGATGCTCTCGATCAACTGGGACGGGCCGGAGGCCTCGACCGCGGCGCCGAAGATCGACGATCTCCTCAACGTGATGATCGTCCTCTCGGCCTTCGTCTTCTCGCTGGTCGTCGTGATGCTCTTCTACGCGCTGTACAAATTCAAAGCCAAGCCGGGCGACGAATCCGACGGCGAGCCGATTCACGGCAACACCCGCCTCGAGATCGCCTGGACCTTGATCCCGACGATCATCGTGCTCTTCGGTGGCGGCTACAGCTGGAAGGTCCTGAACGAAATCGAAAAGCCGGCCAAGAACGCGATGACGGTCGACGTCTTCTCCCAGCAGTACGCCTGGAGCTTCGGATACCCCGGCAAAGGCGACGCCTACGTCCAGGGCGAATTCCACGTCCCGGTCAACCGTCAGATCCAGTTCAAGATGCACGCCCAGGACGTGATCCACTCGTTCTGGGTGCCGGAGTGGCGGATCAAGAAAGACAACGTTCCGGGCATTACGACGACCGCGATCGTCACCCCCGACAAGGTCGGCACCTACCAGCTGATCTGCACCGAGCTCTGCGGCTTCGGCCACGCCTCGATGCGGGCCAAGGTCGTCGTCGATCCCCCCGGCCAGTTCCAGAAATGGGTCGCCGGGCTGAAAGAAAAAGTCCCCCAGCCCCTGAAAGATTCGATCACCCAGGACACGGAGACCAACCCGGTGCCGCTCAGCGCGGGCGGGGCATAATGGAGGAGATCTGATGGCGGCTGCGATCAAGCAACCGGGATGGATTCGAGGCGCGCTCGGTGCCCTTGCCTTCGCGGCCTTCGGCTTCGGGCTGGTCCTCGCCCTGCGCGCGATCTCCGGCCTGCCGCTCTACCAGACCGAACAGACCGGCTACCCGCATGTGGTCGTGCCGCTGATCCTCGCCCCGCTCGGCTTCCTCGCCGGCTTCGGCTGCTTCGACTACTGGCTGCGCTGGGCCGCCGGCCTGCCGACGATCCCCGAGGACCACTCCCAGCACGGCGCCAAGAGCTGGAAGGACTACTTCCGCTTCAACACCGATCACAAGGTGATCGGCATCCAGTACATCTGCACCACCTTCTTCTTCTTCTTCGTGGGCGGCCTGATGGCGATGCTGATCCGGGCCGAGCTGGCCCAGCCGGGCACCCAGATCGTCGACGCGGCGACCTACAACAGCCTCTTCTCCACCCACGCGGTGCTGATGATCTTCGTCTTCGTGATCCCGGTCTTCGCCGGCATCGCCAACTACGTCCTGCCGCTGATGATCGGCGCCCCGGACATGGCCTTCCCGCGCCTCAACGCGCTCAGCTTCTGGATGCTGCCGCTGGCCGGGCTGCTCTTCATCGGCAGCTTCCTCGCTCCCGGCGGCGCCTTCGACGCGGGCTGGACCGGCTACGCGCCACTCTCGACCGGAGCCCCGCTCGGGCAGTCGTTCTTCAATCTCGGCGTCCAGTTCGCGGGAGCGTCGTCGATCCTCACCGCACTCAACTTCCTGGTCACGATCATCACCATGCGGGCGCCGGGGATGACCTTCTGGCGGATGCCGCTGCTGGTCTGGGCGAACATGTCGACCTCGCTGCTGGTCGTCGCCGCGACGCCGTTCATCGCCGGCGCCCAGTTCATGGTCCTCTTCGACCGCATCCTCCACACCAACTTCTTCGACTTCGCGGCCGGCGGTGACGTGATCAGCTACCAGCACATCTTCTGGTTCTACTCGCACCCGGCCGTCTACATCATGATGCTGCCCGGCTTCGGGATCATCAGCGAGGTCATATCGACCCATGCCCGAAAGCCGATCTTCGGCTACCGGTTGATGGCCCTGGCGCTGATCGGGATCGTCGTCCTCAGCTACTCGGTCTGGGCCCACCACATGTTCGTCGCCGGCATGTTCTCCTGGCTGCGGGTGCCGATGATGCTGACCACGCTGCTGATCGCGGTGCCGACCGGGATCAAGATCTTCTCCTGGCTGGGCACGCTCTACTTCGGGAAAATCCACACCTACTCGACCTCGATGCTGTTCGCGCTCGCCTTCATCGTCACCTTCACGATCGGCGGCATCAGCGGCGTCATGCTGGGCATGGTGCCGCTCGACATCCACGTCTCCGACACCTACTTCATCGTCGCCCACATCCACTTCGTCCTCTTCGGCGGCTCGGTCTTCACGATCTTCGCCGGGATCTATCACTGGTTCCCGAAGATGACCGGGCGGATGTACGACGAGAAACTCGGCCGCGTCCACTTCTGGGGCACCCTGATCGGCACCTGGGGCACCTTCATCCCGATGCACTGGATCGGCATGGACGGCATGCCCCGGCGCGTCGCCGACTACGCCTCCAAGTTCGGCGACTGGAACCTGATGATCAGCTGCTTCGCCTTCATGCTCGGCGCGATCCAGCTGGTCTTCCTCTACAACATGATCGTCAGCTGGCGCTTCGGGCCGCGCGCGGTCGCCAACCCCTGGCGCGCCAACTCGATCGAGTGGCAGGTCAGCTCGCCGCCGCCGATCTACAACTTCACCGAGATCCCCCGCGTGGTCGGCGGCCCCTACGAGTACGGGGTCCCCGGCGCCCGGCACGCGATCATGGCCGGCGAAGGTGCCGACGTGCCCGCCCCCGAACCGACCGTGGTGGGCTCGACGTGAGCGCCGAGACGGAGAAGCGGCCGCTGCTGGTCTTCCTCAACGAGGTCGCCGGCGGGCGCAAGCTGCTGCAGGCCGTGCGCGAGCGCCAGGACAAGGTCTCCAAGGTCGTCGTCGCCGCGCCGCAGAACCAGCCGTCGGTCGGCCAGCTGATCGACTCCGGCGAGCTGCGCCAGGCCGCCCGCGCCCGAGTCGAGGTGACGATGGCGGTGCTGAGCGAGTTCGGCATCGACTCGGTCGGCGAGGTCATGGACCCCGAGCCCTCGCTCGCCTCCTACGACGCCGTCCGCGCCCACGAACCCGGGGAGATGCTGCTGTCCTGCCTCTACGACACCCGCTTCGGGCTCACCCGCAAAGACCTGGTCGAGTGGGTGCGGGCACGGATCGAACCCGAGACCAAGCTGACCCACATCCCGGTCCGCATCGAAGACGACGCGATCCGCTGGGACCTGATCCACACCCTCGTCGTCGCCACCCAGACCGTGGCGACGCCGGACCTGGTCGACCGGCTCAAGGAGCGAGCCGCGGACCGGCCCCACCGCTACACGATCGTCTGTCCGCAGACCGACGAGGTGAGCGAGGCCGAGATCGTCCGCGACCTCGCCTCGACGCTGGCCGAGCTCTACCGCGCCGATGTCGACGCGACCGGGCAACCGATGAGCCCCGATCCCTTCGAGGCGGTCAAGAACGCGATCGAGCATTACCGGATCGACGAGGTCCTGATCTCGACCTTCGCGGGCGAGGGCTCGCGCTGGCTCGAGGACGACCTGATCGGCCGGGTGCGTGAGATCACCGACAAGCAGGTCGAGCACATCGAGGTGGGTCGCCCCGCCGCCGCGGTCGCCGCCGCCGTCGCCGAGGGAGGGGAGGTCTGATGGAGAGCTCCACGGTGGCCCTCGGCCACGACCACGCGGAGGAGCACCACGGGCCGCCGGAGGCCAACCAGAGCTCCCGCATCGACAAACAGACGCTGGGGATCCTGCTCTTCATCGTCTCCGAGGTGATGCTGTTCGGGGCCTTCTTCGCCTCCTACTTCTTCCTCCGCGTCGTCGTCCACCCGCCGGTCTGGCCGCCGCACCCCTACGAACTCCCGGTCCCGGTCGCCGGCGTCAACACCGCGATCCTCGTCTCCTCGAGCTTCACGGTCCACTACGCGCTGGAGTCGATCCGCCGCGGCAACCGCGAGGGCATGAAGCTCGGGCTGGTCCTCACCTGGATGCTGGGCGCGACCTTCCTCTTCATCCAGATCAACGAGTACGTGCACCTCGGCTTCAGCGCCCGCGACCTCTCCTTCGGCTCGATCTTCTACGGCCTCACCGGCCTCCACGGCGCCCACGTCTTCGTCGGCCTGATGCTGCTCAGCTTCGCCACGATCCGCGCCTTCCGCGGCCACTTCGGGCCCGCCGCGAAGGACCACATGGGCGTCGAGATCCCCGGGATCTACTGGCACTTCGTGGACGTCATGTGGCTGATCGTCTTCGTTTCGGTTTATATCCTTTAGCGGGGCCGCTGCATACCGGCGCCTGGAAGCAGATTTATGAAGATTTCCGAGGACGCGGTTTTCAAATGGGTCGTTATCGCTCTTGTCGCGGCGGTTTCGATCATCGTTGTGACCTTGCTCACCAGGCCGCTGGCGGGAGCGCTGTGGGGGCTGGTTCTGGTCTGCCTCGCAGGTTGGTGGGGGCTGCGCTGGGCAGCGCGGAAGCAGCGCGGGAGTTGATACGAAGCTTTTGCGTTTCGCAGACAACTGGTTACATATAGCTAGCTAGTCTGGCAACATGGAGGCCGTGAGAGACAAGTGGACCGACGATCGTCTCGACGACCTCAATAAGCGGGTTGACGCCGGCTTCACCCGGGTCGATGAGCGCTTCGGTCAGGTCGACGCCGAGTTCCGAGCGCTGCGCGGCGAAATGAATGCGCGCTTCGACCGTATGGATGCCCGCTTCGACGCGATGCAGCGGACCATGGTTCAGGGTGTCGTCGCCCTCTCGGCGGCGATGATCGCCGGGTTTGCCGGTGTCATGGGCCTGCTCGCCACTCAGCTCTGATCCGCCGCCGCCCGGCCAGCTCCAGGATCGCCAGGGTGAGGGCGATCGGGACGGTGGCGGGGAGCTCGTCGACGAGGAGGAAGAGCAGGTCGAAGCCGAGGCAGAGCACGACCGCCAAAGCCGCGCCGGTGCGCTGCAGGTGCCGGTCCCTGGCCAGCAGGGCGCCGAGGGTGGCGGCGATGAAGAGGTCGCCGAAGCCCATCAGGGCGGAGCCGAAGGAGACGAACTGGAGGCGGGGAAGGCCTCCCGGGGAGGCAGCGTTGAGGACGGCGTTGGGTGCCTGCAGGAGGTCCGAGGCGACGAGCCAGGTGTCGATCGCCGCCATCGCGTAGATCCCCAGCTTCAGCCAGCGGCCCGGGACGACGCAGGCGAGCAGCCAGCCGAGGCTGACACAGGCGAGGGCGGAGAGCGCCAGGGCCGCGGCCTGGCCCGTCAGCGAGCCCCTGGCGGCCCAGGCGAGGACGAAGAGGGGGATGGCCAGCAGGGCGAGGCGCGGCCGCCCGCCGCGGACGATCGCCGCCAGCGCCAGGGCGGCCAGGGGCGGCACGGCGAACAGGGCCAGGTAGGTGAGGGCGTTGGCGGTCGCCGAGTCGAGGGCGACGGCGGCGATCACCACCGCGATCGAGAGCGGCGGCACCAGCGCCCACCAGTTGCTGCGCAGGCGGCCGAGAAGCGCGTTGACCGCCGGCCTCGGCGCCGCCACCAGCGCCGCCTGCAAGAGGCTGAGGCAGGCGATCGAGAGGCCGAACGGGAGCACTCGTGCGGCGCTAGAGAGCGCCGGCCGGGGCTGTCGTGGCGCCCTCGGCTCCCCGGCCGGGGGCAGCCGGATCCCCCTTGGGCTCGAGCCGTCCCGCCACCGCCACCGTCCACAGCATGGCCAGCCAGTTGCAGGTGGCGAGCGCGACGTGGACCCAGACGATCTCGGTCGGCAGCTTCAGGGCCCACTGGAGGCCTCCTACGGCTCCCTGCAGCGCCAGCAGGCCCAGGACCACCGTCAGGGGCCTGACGGCCCGCCTGTCGCCTCCCGGGCGGCGCAGGAGGAACCAGACGCCGATCGCGGCAAGGCCGTAGACGGTGGCGATGACGGCGTGGCGCTCGACCACCCATTCCAGCGTCCGGCTGCCCTCGAAGGTGAAACGGTGGACGAGCTGGCCGGCGTGGGCGCCGGCGTGCGGCCCGGCAGCCGTCGCGACCGTCCCCGCCGCGATCGTCAGCTGCCCGAGCGGGATCAGCGCCCGCACCGACCAGACGCCGAGCCGGTCGCCGGAGCGCCGCCGCTCCCACGGTTCATAGCGCGAGCACCAGGCCAGCGCGAACGAGGCGTCGAGCAGCATCATCGAGAGGATGAAGTGGGACATCACCAGACCCGGCGCCAGGTGGTACTTGACGACCAGGGCGCCGAGGATCGCCTGGCCGATCACCCCCAGCGGCAGCAGGGCGCCGAACAGGGCGAGGTGCCAGCGGTAGGGCCGGCGGAAGAAGGCGAGGACGCTGGCGGCGATCACCGCGAAGCCGACGAAGCCGGTCAGCAGCCGGTTGCCGTACTCGATCACCGCGTGGGATTCGAGCGGCGGCGCCGTGCCGCCGTAGCAGCGGGGCCAGTCGGGGCAGCCGAGCCCGGAGCCGGTCAGCCGCACGCCGGCGCCGGTGAGGACGATCAGGGCGAGGGCGCCGAGGGCGACCGCGGTGACCTGGGCGTAGCGCTCCGGCGAGATCTCGAGGCGGTCTCTGAGGCGTTCCCGCATCGTCAGCGAATCATCGCAGCGGCCGGGGGTCGCCGAAGGCTCAGCCGCCCTTGGACTTCGAGCCGCCCTTGGCGGTTTCTTCGACCAGGTATTTGGCCAGCTGGCTGATCTCCTTGGCGGAGATCGTCTGTTCGAAGTTCTGCGGCATCACGTTGGCCGGGTAGCCCTTGGCGATTTCCTTGTTCGGGTTGACGATCGATTCGGTGACCATCGCGGTGCTCTGCCCGGGCAGGACTTCGTCCAGGTTGGGGCCGGTCACTCCGCCCGAGCCGGCGGCGGCCAGGGTGTGGCAGCCGCCACAGCCGTTGTTGGCGAAGACCTGGGCGCCGGGGCCGCCGGGCACGCTCGGGGGAGCCGCGCCGGGGACGCCGGCGTACATGCCGACGTAGGCGGCGACATCGTCGAGGTCCTGGCCGGTGACCACGTCGCGCGGCATCGAGACGGCGGGGTTGCCGTCGTTGGGCCGCGGGTACTCGACCTGGGCCTTGACGATCCCTTCGATCGTCTGGCCGCCCTCGCCGGCCGAGCGCGCGGAGGCGAAGGCATCGTCGAGGTTGGGGCCGATCTGGGCAGTGGTCCCCGCCTGGGCGAGGGTGTGGCAGACGCCGCATTTCTGCACGAAGAGGGTGCGGCCACGGGCCGTGTCGGCGGTCGTCGTCCCGCAGCCGGACGCGGCCACGGCGACGGCTGCCAGGGCGGCGAGGGCGAGCAGCGGGCGGATGAGTTGCGAGGGGCTGTGCATACGGCGGGCGGGCGCCGGAGTCTATAGGGCGAGGCCACGCGAAAGCGCGCTGTGGGATGCCGTGATTCGGGTAGTCTTGAGGCGATTCGCACTATCTCGGAAAGACCGGCGAGAGGAGGCCGCAGATGCAGGTGAAGGACGGGATGTCGGAGGTGTCGCTGACGGTGGGGCCGTCCCACACTCTGCGCGAGGCGGCGGCGCTGATGGTCGAGAAGGGGACCGGGGCGGCGCTGGTCAACGACGCCGAGTCGCCGACGCCGAGCATCGTCACCGAGCGCGACCTGCTGATCTCGGTCGGCGGCGGCGAGGACCCCGACGTCGAGCTGGTCTCCGACCACATGAGCGAGGGCGTGATCGCGGCGGCGCCGGACTGGAGCCTGGAGCGGGCGGCGGCGGAGATGTCGCGCCGCGGCGTCCGCCACCTGGTCGTCTTCGAGGAAGCCGAGGCGGTCGGCGTGCTCTCGATGCGCGACATCGTCCGCGTCTGGACCAGCGAGGGCGCGACATCGGGCATGACCCCGGGCTGAGCCCGGGGTTCCTGAGTCGTTAGGGCTTGGGGGGGACCGAGATCGTCTCGATCGGCAGCGCCGCGCCCCGCGCCTTCTGCCGGCGGGGCAGGCGGAAGTAGTCGCGGATGGCGCTGCGGGCGACGTTGCGGAAGCCGGCGAGCAGGAAGATCGCGCCGACGATCGCGTAGATCAGGGGCGGGAAGATGAAGCCGGCGGCGTAGATGCCGGCGATCAGGCCGACGGCGCCGAGCGCCATGAAGACCGGCCCCCAGGAGGGCTTCGACGTGTAGACCATCTCGCCGGGCTCGGTGATGTGTCGGTGCTCGCTCATCGGCTCACTGGGCGATGTAGAGGAAGGCGACGACGAAGGCGAGGGCGAAGATCGCGGCGGCGAAGCCCCCGGCGACCAGCCCTCCGACCATGTTCTTCCGTGCGGTCTCGCGATCCATCTATGAGCGGATTTCTATCAGGGGCAAGGGCGGCAGGGAGTCCCGGTGCCCCTTGCCCGGAGGCCGTCGCGCAGCTGAATCCGCATGGAGGGCTCAGGCGTCGCCGCTTGAGCCTCCGGGCAAGGGGCACCGGGACTCCAGCCAGCGTCCTCGCCCCTGACGCGTCCCAGCTTCGCACCTCGAAGTCCAATCAGCTACGAGCGAACAGCCATCTCAGAGAGGCTGGACCGCTTCGTATGGAGGGCCTGATGTCCCTCTCCCGGAGGCTCAAGCGGAACGGCCAGAGCCCTAACCTCCGGCCCAGCTGCGCGACGGCCTCCGGGAGAGGGACATCAGGCCCTCCACCACGCCGCTTCCAGCCGATCAGACGTGCGCGTCGATCGCCATCGCCAGGAACAGCAGCGCCAGGTAGGCGAGCGAGAAGAGGTAGGTGCGCAGCGCCCAGCGGCGATCGGCCGTGCGCAGCAGCTTCGTCGAGCAGTAGATGAAGCCGGCGCCGAGCAGCATCGAGGGCACCAGGTAGGCGATCCCGAGGCCGCCGGCGCAGAAGGGCAGCTGCGTGACCGCGTAGAGGAGGACGGTGTAGAGGAGGATCTGGCGCCGCGTCTCGTCCTCGCCGCGGACCACCGGCAGCATCGGGATTCCCGCCTTGGCGTACTCGTCCTTCATCAGCAGCGAGAGCGCCCAGAAGTGCGGCGGGGTCCAGAAGAAGACGATCGCGAAGAGGTAGAAGGCCATGCCGCTGAGCCCGCCCGTCACCGCCGCCCAGGCGACCAGCGGCGGCACCGCGCCGGCGGCACCGCCGATGACGATGTTCTGCGGCGTCGTGCGCTTGAGCCAGAGCGTGTAGACGAAGACGTAGCCGAACAGGCCCGAGAGCGAGAGCGCCGCGGCCAACGGGTTGACGGTCAATGCCAGCAGCGCGAAGGAGGCGCAGCCGAGCAGCGTCCCGAAGGCGATCGCGGCGGCGGGGGAGACCCGGCCCGAGGCGACGGGGCGGTCGGCCGTGCGCGCCATCAGCAGGTCGACGTCGCGGTCGACGGCGTGGTTGATCGCGCCGGCGCCGCCGGCCGAGAGGGCGCCGCCGAGGCAGGTGAGGAGGATCAGGCCGAGCGAGGGGTCGCCGGCGACGTACATCGTCGTCACGGTCGTGAACAGCAGCAGCGACTGCACCTTCGGCTTGGTCAGCGTCAGGTAATCCCGGACCACCGTCATCGCGGCGGAGCGCGGGGCAGGCGTGGCTGCCGTCGGGGTGGGCCCGGTCTGCGCGCCGGCGCCGGCTTCCATGCCGGTCAGGCTACCGGCTGCGACTCGCGGGCAGGCCGCTCGTCGCGGCTGCTGCGATGCGCGATCGCCTCGCGGATATCGCGCATCGGGCGGGCGCTGCGGACGTCCGGGAGGACGTCGAAGTTGTGCGGTTCGGGCGGCGAGAGCGTGAACCACTCGAGGGTCTCGCCGTGCCACGGGTCGTGGCCGGCCTCGGGCCCGTTCTCGCGGCTGAGGATCGCGTTGACGATCGTCATCACGATCCCGGCGGCGAGCACGAAGGTGCCGATCGTGGCGATCAGGTTGTAGGCGTTGACGCCGGTGTGGTTGAAGAACTTGTAGGCGTCGATCACCTGGCCCTCGTCGGCGCCGGCGAAGAACAGCGGCACGAAGGCGAGGACGATGCCGACTGCCATCGTCCAGAAGGAGATCCGCGCCAGGCTCTCGCCCATCGTCCGCCCGGTCATCTTCGGGAACCAGTAGTGGAGCGCGGCGAAGCCGCCGAAGACGGCGCCGCCGACCAGCGCGAAGTGGGTCGCCGCGGTGGCGTCGGTGGTGTTCTTGAGCTGCCAGGCGGCGGCGACCATCGACTGCTCGATCTCGGCCCCGAGGCCGATCGAGATCGCCGAGATCGCGCCGAGGGCGAAGAGCAGGGGAGCCCGCATCCGCAGCGCCCCGCCGCTCATCGTCGCGATCAGGTTGAAGACGATCAGGCCGAAGGGCACGATCAGCGCCAGCGACATCAGCATCGCGAAGTACATCCAGCCGATCCCGATCGGCGCGGTCATCATGTTCTGCATCCAGGCGAGCGTGCCGAGCACGGCGATCGCCGCCAGCGAGCCCATCGTGACGCCGCGGTTGAAGAGCGGCTTGGCGGAGAAGGCGGTGACGATTTCGGCGATCGCGCCGAAGGCGAAGATCAGGACCAGCATGTAGGCGCCGGAGAAGAAGATCCAGCTCAGGTGCTGCCAGAGCAGCGGCGCGCCACCGGAGCCGTCGGCGAAGAAGATGCCGTCGTAGTTGCGGTCGATCATCAGCATCGTCAGAGCCGCGAGGAGAACCGGGCCGATCGTCAGCAGCAACCAGCAGCAGACGCTGGCGGCCCAGGAGAAGATCGGCACCCGCCGCCAGGCCATGCCCGGCGCCCGCATGTTGCGCAGCGTCGTCAGCAGGTCGATCGCGATGAAGACGAAGCCGAGCGTCGCCAGGCCGGTCGCCGTGGCCCAGGCGTCGACGCCGTTGTTTGAGAGGAAGGCGAGCTCGCTGAGTGGCGCCAGCGGGTTGACGCCGGCCTCCGACGGGGTGAAGAGGAAGCCGGAGTAGAGCACCGCGGCACCGGCGGCCCAGAGCGCCACGCCGATCTGGCCGAGGCGGGGCAGGGCGGTGCCGCGGGCGCCGACCTGCAACGGCGCCACGTAATAGAAGAGGCCCAGCGCAAGCGGGATCGCGAAGAGGAAGACCGCGGTCGCGCCGTAATCGGAGAGCAGGCGGTTGAAGGCGACCGGGGTGAGGAAGGAGTTCTCCGGGATCGCCAGCTGCAGGCGCATCAGGATCATCTCGACCAGGGCGATGAAGAGGAAGCCGAGCGAGCCGCAGATCAGGACGCGGCCGAGGTCCTTGTGGTCGGCGCTGGTGATCAGCTCGATCCAGCGCGGGCGCGGCTTGCCGGGGTAGCCGTCTACGACCAGCTCGGGGCGCGGCGTCTCGCTCATGGCACTTCTCCGTTTTCGATCAGGCCCACGACGCGGTCCTGGGCGGTTTCGATCTCAGCCAGCTGGCTCTTGACGAAGGCTTCGTAGGCCTGCGGCGAGACGACTTCGACCTCGGTCCGCATCGCCGCGTAGGCCTGGCCGGAGAGGGTCGCCGACTGGCCGCGGAAGTCGCCTTCTTCGTCGGCGCGGAAGACGACGTCGTTGATCTTGCCCGGGACCGCGTCGCGCTTGCCGGCGAGGTCCGGGACGTCCCAGGTGTGGACGACGTCGGTGGAGAGCAGTTCGAGGTCGACGGCGGTGTCGACCGGGACGACCAGCTTGTAATAGGAGAAGGCGCCGTTGGGGTAGTCGTAGCGCCACAGCCACTGCTGGCCGGTGGTCTTGATCTTCAGCGGCGCGGCGTGGGCGGCGGCAAGGCCGGCGCTGCCGGTCGCCGGGGTTTCCCGGGCCCTGTCGGTGAAGACGATGCTGAGGATGAAGATCGCCGCGGCGAAGACGGTGAGCACGGCGCCGACCCGGAACTGGACCCGCCGGCCGCCGCTTACCTGCCGCGGCTGAGTGCCCCGGGCGGCGCGATTCCTGCGCACGGCGGCGATCAGCGCGACGTTGACCGCGACCACGACTATCGCCGCGGCGGCGAAGCCGATCCAAAGCAAAGTGTCGATCTGGTCAGTGCCAGGAGAGTGCGGCGCCAAAGCGCGGCCATTCTAATCACGTGGAACCCCCGAAAGGCGGCGCGCCGTCCCACCCGCTCCCGTGTGCCTACCTATACTCGCCGACCCATGAAGCGGCGCCCCCGGCCATCACCCGCGCTTCGCCTTGCGCTGCGCGGCGGTGCGGCCGCCGCCGTCGGCGCCGCGATCGCCACCCCGCTGCTGCGCAAGCGGCTGCGGATCCCGGCTCCGCTGACGGTCGCCGCCTGCGCCACCGGGCCGCTTGCGATCGCCGTCCTCTTCCCCCGCTCCAAAAAGCGCGATGTCGCCCTCTACGGACTGCAGATGTGGGGTTTCATCATGGTCCACGAGATCCCCTATGACAATCCGGAGCGCCTCCGCAGCCGCCTCCGCAGCCGCTACCCGATCGTCGCCGACCGCGCCCTCGGCGCCGGCAGGTTGCCCAACGCGCGCCTGCAGCGCGGGATGGCCCGGCTCTCGCGGGTCGGCACGATCGACCGCATCCTCACCTGGACGCACTGGCTCTGGTTCTTCGAGCCCTACGTGTCCCTGGCATTCATCCTCGTCCGCAACAACCCGCGCTTCCCGCGGGCGGCCCGGCGCATGGCCGCGGTCTTCGACATCGGCTGCGCCGTCTACTTCGTGCTGCCGACCTCGCCCCCCTGGTGGGCCTCCGAGCAGGGCCTGACCGGCGAAGAGGTGCGGCGGATCATGGTCGAGGTCGGCGAGGACACCTGGGGCTCGGCCTGGCCGAAGATGTACGACGCGCTCGGCGGCAACCCCTGGGCGGCGATGCCCTCGCTGCACTTCGCAACCTCCGTCGTCGCCGCGATCTCGCTCTCGGAATCCGGCAGGGTCGAGGGGGCGCTCGGGTGGACCTACGCGGCGACGCTCGGCTTCGGGCTCGTCTACCTGGGCGAGCACTACGTCACCGACCTTGCCGCCGGAGCGCTCCTCGTCGCCGTCGTGCGGGCGGGCGAGCCGCTCGCCGAGCCGCTGGTCCTGGGGGTCAACAGGACGCTGCAACGCTTGGAGCGCCTGGCGAGCGGGTAGCGTCCATGCTGTGTCTGGAGAGGACCCGGCGAACGGCAACGAGACCGTTGAGATGCCGATCTTCACCACCCGGCGCCTGGTGCAGACGCTGGTCCTGGTCGTCGCGCTGCTGGTCTGCATCTACTTCCTCTTCCCGAAGCTGGTCGGCCTCAGCGGCGCCCTCAGCAAGCTCGACGACGCCGACCCGGTCTGGATCGCCGCCGCGATCGGCTTCAACGTCGTCGCCTACGCGACCTACATCGCCCTCTTCAAGGCGGTCGTAGGAGGGGACGTGCTGCGCCTCAAATGGCGCGAGACCTACGAGATCAACATGGCCGGCGTGGCGGCGACGCTGCTCTTCTCGGCCGGCGGCGCCGGCGGCATCGCCCTCACCTACTGGGCGCTGCGCAAGGCGGGGATGCGCCGCCGCGACGTCGCCCGGCGGATGGTCGCCTTCGTCACCCTGCACTACGCCTTCTACCCGCTGGCGCTGATCCTCTTCGGGATCCTGCTGCGGACCCACGTGCTGCACGGCAAGGGCTCGGTCGAGCTGACCGTCGTGCCGGCCGCGGTGGCCGGGCTGCTGCTGGTGATCGGCGTCGGGATCGCGCTGATCCCGGCCGACCTCGAGCGCAAGCTGGAGCCGTTCGCCCACGGCGAGCGCGCCAAAGCGTTCCTCAAATCGGCCGCGAAGGTGCCGGCGACGCTGGCCGAGGGCTTCCGCTTCGCGCTCGGCCTCTTCGCCCATCCCTCGCGCGGCGGCCTCGCGGTGCTCGGCGCCGCCGGCTTCTGGGCGGCCAGCATCGGCGTCCTCTGGGCCTGCTTCCACGCCTTCGGCGTTCCCGTGCCGCTGGCCGTCGTCGTCCAGGGCTTCTTCCTCGGCATGGTCGCCAACCTCTTTCCGCTGGCCCCGGCGGGGGTGGGCGCGGTCGACGCCGGCCTGATCGGCGCCTTCGTCCTCTTCGGGATTCCCGAGGACACGGTCTTCCCGGCGATCCTGGTCTTCCGCCTGGTCGCCTTCTGGATGCCGATCCCACCAGGCATAATCGCCTTCTTCCAGCTGCGCAAGACGGTGCACCGCTGGGAGACCGAGGGGCTGCCGGTGGATCGTGGCGGCAGCGCCGAGTCGGACCTGGAGGCGGTCGTCAGCTGAGTTGCGGCGCGGCCTCCAGAGGGTTACTATACAAAGTAAAGTATTAGATTCCAGGCGGAGAAATATGACTGACGGCAAGAAGAATGAGAGCAAGAAGATCGAGAACGTGATCATCATCGGCGGCGGGCCCGCCGGCTACACGGCGGCGCTGTACACGGCGCGGGCCAACCTCGAGCCGCTCGTCTTCGAGGGGTTCCAGTGGGGAGGCCAGCTGCAGAACACGACCGACGTCGAGAACTACCCCGGCTACCCCGAGGGGATCATGGGCCCGGAGATGATGACCCAGTTCCGCGCCCAGGCCGAGCGCTTCGGGACCCGCTTCGTCACCGACGACATCGACCGCGTCGAGCTCTCCGACGGCGGCGTCCAGAGGGTCTTCCTCGGCGACGAGGAGCACCGCGCCAGGACCGTGATCCTGGCCATGGGGGCGGAGCCGAAAAGGCTCGGCATCCCCGGCGAGATGGAGCTGGCCGGACGCGGCGTCTCCACCTGCGGCGTCTGCGACGGCGCCTTCTTCAAGGGCCACGACGTGATCGTGATCGGCGGCGGCGACTCGGCGATGGAGGACTCGATCTTCATCTCCAAGTACGCCGAGCGGCTGACGATCGTCGGCCGCCGTAACGAGTTCCGCGCTTCCAAGATCATGTTCGACCGCGCTCGCGAGAAGGACAACATCGACCTCAGGACGCCGTATATCCCGGAGGAGTTCGTCGCCGGGGAGGATGGCAAGCTGGCGAAGATCCGCCTCCGCCACGCCGAGACCGGCGAGCACGAGGAGATCGACGCCAGCGGCGCCTTCGTCGCGATCGGCCACATCCCCAAGTCGGAGATCGTCCGCGACCAGATCGACACCGACGAGGACGGCTACATCGTCACCGAGCCGGGCTCGACCCGGACCAATCTGGCCGGCGTCCTCGCCGTCGGCGACGTCGTCGACCACACCTACCGCCAGGCGGTCACCGCCGCCGGCACCGGCTGCATGGGCGCGCTCGACGCCGAGCGCTACCTGCGCGACAGCCCGCCCGCGGTCGAGGCGCACTGGATGCCCGGCGGCGAGCCGGTCGAGATCGCCCCGATTCCCTAGTCCAAGCGCTGGAGCCGGCGGGCGGGCCGGTGTATCGTCGGCGCATGCCGCCTGAGTGCACCCACCTCGACGCGGTCGAGTTCCTCGAGCTCCCGGAGGGGAAGCTCGGTTGCGAGGAGTGCCTCGCCCAGGGGATGCAGTGGGTCCACCTGCGGATGTGCCAGAGCTGCGGCCACATCGGCTGCTGCGACGACTCGATCGGCAAGCACGCGACGGCCCACAACAAGGCGACGGGCCACCCGATCATCCGCTCCGCCGAGCCGGGCGAAGACTGGAGCTGGTGCTTCGAGGATCAGCTGATGTTCCGCCTCCAGGCCTGATCGGCCTGGGCCCGGACCGGCCCGACCCGGGCTACCGCTGGACCGCGCGCAGCTCGAGGCCCTGCTCGGCGGCGCGGACCAATAGCGGCGCCGGCGTGTAGGCGCCGCCCTTATCGCGCGCGAGGCCCCGCAGCAGCTCGACGGCGGGCCTGGCGCCGAGCTTCTCGGCCAGGCTCAGCGGGCCCAGCGGCCAGTTGAGGCCGAGCTGCATCGCCGTGTCCATGTCCACGGGGGAGGCGACGCCTTCCTCGAGCGCGAAGGCGGTCTCGTTGGCAATCTGGGCGAAGAGGCGACTGAGGACCTCGGTCGCGGCCGGGTCGATCTGGATCAGCTTGGCGGGATCGAGGGTGGGGGCGAGAATGCCGAGCTCGGGGTCGATCGCGCGCTCGCTCCCCTCGCCGTAGCGGTAGTAGCCCTCGCCGCTCTTGCGGCCGAGCTTGCCTTCCTCGACCAGGCGCTCCTGGATCGGGCTCGGGCGCCAGCGCTCGAGCTCGCCGCCCTGGGCGTAGAAGGAGCGGGCGATGCTGAGGTTGACGTCGAGCCCGATCAGGTCGATCAGCTCGAACGGGCCCATCCGGAAGCCGCCGCCGAGGCGGACGATGCGGTCGATCGTGGCGACCTCGGCGACGCCGTCGCCGAGCATCCTCAGCGACTCCAGGGCGAAGGGGCGGGCGAGGCGGTTGGCGACGAAGCCGGGCGTGTCCCGGGCGCGGATCGGCGTCCGCCGCATCGCCAGCGCGACCTCGGTGGTGGTCGCCAGCGCCCGCTCGGAGGACCCCTCGGCCGCCACCACCTCGACCAGTTTCATCAGCACCGGCGGGTTGAAGAAGTGCATCCCGACCACCCGCTCCGGGTTGGGGACGCCCTTGGCGATCTCCGCGACCCGCAGCGAGGAGGTGTTGGTGGCGAGGACCGTCTCGGCGCCGCAGGCCTCCGCCGCCGCCCTGAACAGCTCCCGCTTCAGCTCCACGTCCTCGGGCGCGGCCTCGATCAGCAGATCGCAGCCGGCCAGCTCGGCGATCGCGTAGGCCGGCCGGATCCGGGTCGCGGCGGCCTCGGCCTCCTCGTCGCTCCAGCGCCCCCGCGAGGCGCCCTTGGCGAGCGCTTCGCCGAGCTCGATCGCGGCCCCGTCGGCCGCCTCCGGGTAGGCGTCGTATAGCTGGGTCCGGTAGCCGCCCAGCGCCGCCACCTGGGCGATGCCGCGGCCCATCGTGCCGGCGCCGAGGATGCCGACCCGGGTGACCGTCACCGGCCCTGGAAGTCCGGGTCGCGCTTCTCGACGAAGGCGCGCATGCCCTCGACCCGGTCCTCGGTCGCCATCGCCAGCTCGAACATGCGGCGCTCGGCCTCGAGGCCGGCGGAGAGCGCGGTCTCCTCGGCCACCAGCACCGCCTGCTTGGCGAGGCGGGCGGCGATCGGCGGCCGCTCGGCGACGGTGCGGGCCAGCGCCAGCGCCTCGTCCAGGCAGCGGCCCGGCTCGGCGACCCTGTTGACCAGGCCCCAGTCGTGGGCGGTTGCGGCGTCGAAGCGGCGGCCGGTGAGGACGTACTCCATCGCCCGCTGCTTGCCGATCGCCCGCGCCAGGCGCTGGGTGCCGCCGCCGCCGGGGATGATCCCGAGCCGGATCTCCGGCTGGCCGAAGCTGGCGCCCGCGTCGGCGACGATCATGTCGCAGGCCAGGGCCAGCTCGCAGCCGCCGCCGAGCGCGTAGCCGCTGACGGCGGCGACCAGCGGCGTCTTGACGCCGGCGAGGCGGCGCCAGAAGCTCGCTGAGGGGTGGTAGAGCGCCTCCGCCAGGCTGCGCTCGGCCATCGCCTTGATGTCGGCGCCGGCGGCGAAGATCCCCTCGGAGCCGGCGATGACGACGCAGCGGACCTCGGGGTCGGGGTCGAGCCGCTCCAGCTCGGCTGCGATCCGCTCCATCATCTCCGGCGAGAGCGCGTTGCGGGCCTCGGGCCGGTTGAGGCGGAGCAGGGCGACGTGGGAGTCGTCGACCGTGGTCTCGACGATCTCGGCCACCCGGCTCTAGCTCTCCTCGAACGGCAGCATCGCGTTGATCCCCGTCGCGGCGCGGCCGATGATCAGCTTCTGGATCTGCGAGGTGCCCTCGTAGAGCGTCGTCACCCGGGCGTCGCGCAGGTAGCGCTCGACCGGGTAGTCGTCGACGTAACCGGCGCCGCCGTGGACCTGGATCGCCAGGTTGGCGCATTCAACCGCCGACTCGGTCGCGTAGAGCTTGGCGACCGAGGTCTCGGTCGTGTTCGGCTTGCCTTCATCCTTGAGCACGCCGGCGCGGTAGACCAGCATCCGGCTGGCGTCACGCTTGAGGATCATGTCGGCGATCATCTCCTGGACCAGCTGGAAGCGGGCCAGGGGGACGCCGAACTGCTTGCGCTCCTTGGCGTACTTGACGGAGGCGTCGACACAGCCGTCGCAGATGCCGACGCAGCCGGCGGCGACGCTGTAGCGGCCGTTGTCGAGGGCGCTCATCGCCACCTTGAAGCCGTCGCCGATCTCGCCGAGCATCGCGTCCTCGCCGACCTCGACCTCGTCCAGCGCCAGCGAGGCGGTGTCGGAGGAGCGCAGCCCGAGCTTGCCGTGGATCTCCTGGGTGGAGAAGCCCGCGGTCGCGGTCGGGACCAGGAAGCAGGCGAGTCCCCTGTGCTTCTTCGCCGGGTCGGTCTGGGCGAAGACCAGCGCCACCTCGGCGAAGTTGCCGAGCGAGATCCACATCTTCTGGCCGCTGATCGACCAGCCGGAGCCGGTCTTGGTGGCGCGGGTGCGCAGGTTGGCGGCATCGGTGCCGGTGTCGGGCTCGGTCAGCCCGAAGCAGCCGAGCGCCTCGCCCGAGCAGAGGCGCGGCAGCCACTGCAGCTTCTGCTCCTCGGTGCCCCAGCGCTCGATCGAGCCGGCGACCAGCGAGGTCTGGACCGAGACGACGGTGCGGGCGGAGGAGTCGGCGCGGCCGACCTGCTCGACGATCAGGCCGTAGCCGATGTAGTCGAGGCCGCGGCCGCCGTACTTTTCGGCGACCGGGGCGCCGAGGTAGCCGACCTCGCCGAGCTTGCTCGCCAGCTCGCGGTCGAAGCGGGCGGCGCGGTCGTTCTCTTTGACCCGCGGCTCGATCTCCTTGTCGGCGAATTCGCGCGCCGCTTCGGAGATCAGTCGCTGCTCGTCGCTCAGCTGGAAGTCCATCTCGCCCTCGTCTCTCTCGTGGTCGTCACAGTTCTCGAAGCTCGCGGCCGAGGGTCTCGGCGAAGGCCCGCTGGGCCTCGGCGGTGCGCGGCCCCGGCGCGGCGGACAGCTCGCTGCCGTCGATCGCGGCGACCGGCTGGATCTCCCGCGTGGTCGAGGCGAGGAAGGCCTCGGAGGCGCCGCGCAGATCCTCGGCCTGCCAGCTGCCCTGCTCGACGTCGAGCGCCTTGATCAGGCGGTCGCGGGTGATCGACTCGAGCACGCCGTCGTCGAGGGCGGGGGTGCGCAGGGTGCCGGCGGCGGCGACCCAGAAGATCGCCGAGGTCGGCGGCTCGAGGACGACGCCATCGGGCCGCACCAGCACCGCCTCGTCCGCGCCTCGCGCTTTCGCGAGCCGGCTCGCCTGCATGTTGGCCGCATAGGAGAGCGACTTGACCCCGTTGAGGATCACGGTCGGGCTGTAGGTGACGGTGGCGACGGTCAGCGTCTCACCGTGGTTGGGAATCGGCTCGGTGGCGGCGATCCGGCGCCCACCGCGGGTGACGATCAGCCGCAGCTGGCCGTCGAGCGGGCCGGCCTGGTCGAGCAGCGCGGCGATCTCGGCCTCCAGCGCCGCGCGGTCGAACTCGAGCTCGATCGCGGCGGCCGAGCGGCCGAGCCGGTCGAGGTGGTCGACCAGCGCGAAGGGCTTGCCGTCATAGAGCCGGATCACCTCGAAGGCGCCGTCGCCCCGGTAGAGCCCGTCGTCCTTCATCGGCACCAGTGCCTCGGCGGTCGGGGTCACCCTCCCGTCGACGCTGGCCAGCTCTGTGAAGCCCGAAGTCACCGCTGGCGAGGCTACCTGAAGGTCAGAGCGCTTCGAAGACCGTCGCCAGGCCCTGGCCGACGCCGACGCACATCGTCGCGACGCCGTACCTGCCGCCGCGGCGGCGCAGCTCGCGGACGAGGGTGCCGGAGAGGCGGGCGCCGGAGCAGCCGAGCGGGTGGCCGAGGGCGATCGCGCCGCCGTTGACGTTGAGCCGCTCCTCCTCGATGCCGAGCTCGCGGGCGCTGGCGAGGACCTGCGAGGCGAAGGCCTCGTTGAGCTCGACCAGGTCGAGCTGGTCGATCGTGAGGCCGGCGGCGGCGAGGGCGCGGGGGACCACCTCGACCGGGCCGATCCCCATGTAGGCGGGGTCGACGCCGGCGACGCCGAAGGAGACGACGCGGGCCAGCGGCTCGGCGCCGAGCGCCTGCGCGCCCGCCTCGGAGGCGATCAGCAGGCAGGCGGCGCCGTCGTTGAGGGTCGAGGCGTTGCCGGCGGTGACGCTGCCGCCCTCGCGGAAGGCCGGGCGCAGCTTCGCCAGCTTCTCGAGCGAGGCGTCCGGGCGGGGGCCCTCGTCGGCGGCGACGGTGACCGTCTCGCGGCCCCGCGGCGCCTCGATCGGGACGATCTCCTCGGCCAGCTTGCCCGCCTCGGCCGCGGCGACGGCGCGCTGGTGGCTGCGCAGGGCGAAGGCGTCCTGGTCCTCGCGGCTGATCCCGTAGCGCTCGGCGACGTTCTCGCCGGTCTCGCCCATCGACTCGGTCGAGACGCCGAGCCCGGCCATGCGGGGGTTGATCATCCGCCAGCCCAGGGTCGTGTCGTGCATCGTCTGCGGGCCGCGGGGGAGGGCGCGCTCGGGCTTCTCGACCACCCATGGCGCGCGGCTCATCGACTCGACGCCGCCGGCCAGGTAGAGGTCGCCCTCGCCGAGCTTGACCGCGCGGGCGGCGGCGTTGATCGCCTCCAGGCCGGAGGCGCAGAGCCGGTTGACGGTCGCCCCGGGAACGCTTGCCGGCAGGCCCGCCAGCAGCGCCGCCATCCGCGCCACGTCGCGGTTGTCCTCGCCGGACTGGTTGGCGGCGCCGAAGTAGACATCGACGAGCCGCTCGGGGTCGACCCCGGTGCGCTCGACCACGGCGCGGATCGTGTGCGCCGCGAGGTCGTCGGGGCGGATGCCGGAGAGGGCGCCGCGGTAGGACCCCATCGGGGTCCTGATCGCATCGACTACGTAGGCCTCGGGCATCGCTTCGAACCGTATCCTGGTGGGGTGCTGTACGTCCTGGGAACCGTGCTGGTGCTGGCCTTCATGATCGGCGTGCTGCTGCTCGTCGGCCACTTCTACCCGGGCTCCTCCGCCGATCTCGTCGACTGGAAGCCGACCCGCTCGCCCGAGGTCGAGGTCCAGAACGAGATCGACGACATCCGCCAGATGATGGAGGCGCAGAACGAGATGCGCCGCCGCCGCGGCGTTCCGGAGATGACCGAAGCCGACCTGCAGGCGAAGGTCGCCGAGGACGAGACGCTGCGGCTGCGCGGCCGCGGCCCGTTCGAGTCCGCGTAGCGCTAGTCGGGCTGGGGCATCTCGAAGAACATCGAAACCGCCCTCGCGGGAATGGCGACGGCGTCCGGGTTTCCACTCATTCGCTCGGCGCTGGCAGCCTCAACCTCGATAGTCCGACGGAACGTCTCAGCGTAGAGTTCGCCCAGTTCCCCCCAACCCTCCTCATCGATCAGGATCGGGAGCCGGGTTACGTGATGGTCGGGGCGCTGCCCAAAACTCGTCGTCTCGATCGCGGTCGCGGCATCGGCGACTGAGAACTGGAGAATCAGGCGCGCGAAACGGAGTCGCTCCTCGACCGTGAGGGCGGCATATTCCTCATCGGTGACGAGGGGACGTTTGATCGCCCGGTAGAAATGCTCGACGGCGCCACGCACCGGACGTTCTCTGACGAGCTCGATCGCCTCCATCTTGACGAGCTGCTTGACGTGGTAGGAGACGTTGCCGACATCCTCTCCGAGCTCGTTGGCAAGTTCATTCGGGCTTGCTGTCCGGTCGCTCAGGATCGTCAGACACCGGCTCCTCAAGGGGTGGGCCACGATGGCTCCGAGGGTCGAATCAAGTGCTCCGGATTGCTTTATCGATCCCATTCATTCCTCCTGTTTAAGCCGCTGTACCGGAGGCATCGTAGGTGAAATCTTTGAGCGTTGAAGGGGCTTTATGCCGGAAGCAACCCCACCGTTAGAACCTGTTCAAGTAGTTGAGCAGGTCGTACTCGATACAGGCATCCAACGGAGGGAGGGGGTGAGGGGGATGAAGATTGCTGCCATGGAGCACGCTGTTCCAAAGATCTCGATCGCGAAGTCGTCCTGAGGTAAGGCAGGGCCGACCTTCGGATTTGTGGGAGGTCGGCCCACTTTTCTCCTAAGCGGCGGTGCTCTGAGGGGTGAGTTCGGGCGCCGTCTGCGGGCCCTTCTTGGTGACCCCGACCGGTCCGAAGGCGAGCGCCAGTGCCGCGGTGCCAAGGCCGGCCGCCAGCGAGAACCACCAGCCGCGCTGCAGGCCGGCGAGCAGGTCGCCGCCGGTGGTGCCGCCGAGCAGGGCGACCAGGGCGGCGACGCCGATCGCCGAGCCGAGCTGGCGCGACATCCCGAAGACGGCGGTGCCGGTGGCAAAGCGCTCCGAGGGCAGCGACGCGGTGACCACCGCGGGCAGGGTGCCGAGGACCATGCCGACGCCGGCGCCGCTGAGCATGAACCCGGGCAGGAAGGCGCTCGCGTATTCGGGGCTGGGGCCGACGGTGGCGAGCACGAAGGCGAAGCCGGCGGCAAAGGTGAGGCCGCCGGCCATGGTCACCGGCCGCTGGCCGATCCGGGCGCCGAGGCGGCCGGACGGGACGGCGAAGAGCGTCGCCATCAGTGGTCCGGGGGAGAGGGCGAGGCCGGCCTTCAGGGCCGAGTAGCCCCAGACCTCGGTCAGCACCAGCACGCCGGAGAGCAGCATCGCCCCGAAGCCGGCGAAGAAGACCGCCGTCGCCAGGTTCCCGAGGGCGAAGGAGCGGACCCGCAGCAGCGGCAGCTCGATCACCGGCGAGTGGTGGTGGGTGGAGCGGGCGACGAAGGCGACGACCAGCGCCGCGGCGGCGGCGAAGGCGGCGAGCGAGCGCGGATCGATCCAGCCCCAGTCGGGGCCCTTGACGATGCCAAGCGTGAGCAGGGCGATCCCGAAGGCGAGCTCGGCGGCGCCGAGCAGGTCCGGGCGGCCGTCTTCGGGCTCGCGGACCTCCGTCAGGGAGCGGGCGGCGACGATCGCGACGACGATCCCGATCGGGACGTTGACGACGAAGATCCAGCGCCAGCTGAGCTGGACGAGAAGGCCGCCGATCGGCGGGCCGAGGGCCGCGGCGATGCCGCCGACGGCCGACCAGATGCTGATCGCCAGCGCCCGTTCGGAGACCGGGAAGGCGGGCAGGATCAGCCCCAGGGTGGTCGGGATCATCATCGCCCCGCCGGCCGCCTGCAGGACCCGGGCGGCGACCAGGAAGGGGATCGACGGGGCGGCGGCGCAGAGCCCGGAGGCGGCGGCGAAGACGAGCAGGCCGGTGATGAAGACGCGCTTGCGCCCGACCCGGTCGGCGATCCGGCCGGCCGGGACGAGCAGCGCCGCGAAGACGATCGCGTAGGCGTTCAGCACCCAGGAGAGGCTCGGCAGCGAGGCCCCGTGGAAGTCCGCCGCCATGTCGGGGAAGGCGATGTTGACGATAAAGAGATCGAGGCTGGCCATGAAGAGGCCGACCGAGGTGATCAGGAGGACCTTCCAGCGCTGCTCCATGCCCGCTCCAATCCAGGTGGCTTGCAATTCGAAAGGCACCGTAGCAGGATTGACTTGCAAAAGACAAGCGAGTGTGGCTAGACTGGTCGTATGGCAATCAAGGCCTTCGCCGATCTCAACTGCTCTGTCGCCCGCCCACTCTCGGTCCTCGGCGAGCGCTGGTCGCTGCTGGTGCTGCGCGACCTCTTCCTCGGCCGCCGCCGCTTCGACGAGATCCAGGAGTCGCTGGGGGTGGCGAGCAACGTGCTCAGTCAGCGCCTGGCCTCGCTGGTCGAGGAGGGCATCGCCGAGCGCCGGCGCTACAGCGAGCACCCCGAGCGCTTCGAATACCGCCTGACCGAGAAGGGCCGCGACCTCGAGCCGGTGCTGCTGGCGCTGCTGCGCTGGGGCGACCGCTACACGGCCGGCCCCGGGGGCGCGCCGCTGGAGACCGTCCACGACGACTGCGGCAAGGTCTTCCAGATGGTCCCGACCTGCTCGGAGTGCGGCGAGGAGCTCGATCCCCACCATGTCCACTCCCGGCCCGGCCCGGGCGCGACCGACGAGCAGCGCCGCCGTGCCACCGAGATGAGCCGCCGCCGCGCCGAGCGCGCGGCCGCCGCCTGACCGCTCCTTGGCGCGGGCGCTGATAGTCGGCTGCGGCTGCCGCGGCAGGTCGCTGGGGGAGAGGTTGCTCGCCGAGGGTTGGGCGGTGCGTGGGACGAGCCGCCGCGCGGAGGGGCTGGCGGCGATCGAGGCGGCCGGGATCGAGCCGGCGCTCGCCGACCCCGACCGGCCCGGCACACTGCTGGAGCTGGTCGCCGACGTCGCCGTGGTCTTCCTCCTGCTCGGCTCGGCCGAGGGCGACCCCGAGGCGCTCGCGGCGATCCACGGGCCGCGGCTGGAGCGGCTGCTGGAACACCTGGTCGACACACCGGTGCGCGGCGTCGCCTACGAGGCGAGCGGCAGCGTCGATGCAGCGATCCTCGGGGCCGGCGCGGAGATCGTCCGCACCGCCTCGCGCACCTGGCACATCCCGGTCAAGATCCTCGCTCCGGAGCCGGGTGACCCTGGCGCGGAGTCGGACGCCTCTGGCGAGTGGTCCCAAGAGATGGTCGATGTGGCTCTGGGCCTGCTCTCCCCGGCCGGTGAGAGCAAATAGTTAAACTCCGATGGGAATTCAGGTGAATAGCCAGAGCGAATACAAAGGAGCGGTTCGATGGCGTTGCAACTTGGTGACATAGCACCAGACTTCGAGGCCGACACGACCGAGGGCCGGATCAAGTTCCACGACTGGATCGGCGATTCGTGGGCGGTCCTCTTCTCCCACCCGAAAGATTTCACCCCGGTCTGCACGACCGAGTTGGGCTACATGGCGAAGATCCAACCCGACTTCGCGAGCCGCAACGTCAAGATCATCGGGCTCTCCGTCGACCCGCTCGACAAGCACGAGGAGTGGGCGAGCGACATCGAGGCGACCCAGGGAACGGCGCCGAACTACCCGATCATCAGCGACGTCGACCTCAACGTCGCGAAGCTCTACGGGATGCTGCCGGATGACGTCTCCGGCGACGCCGCCGACCGCACCCCCGCCGACAACCAGACGGTGCGCAACGTCTTCGTCATCGGTCCCGACAAGAAAATCAAACTCATCCTCATCTATCCGATGACGACCGGGCGCAACTTCGACGAGGTCCTGCGCGTGATCGACTCGCTGCAGCTGACCGCCCAGCACAAAGTCGCGACCCCGGCCCAGTGGCAGCAGGGTGACGACGTGATCATCGCCGGCTCGGTCTCCAACGACCAGGCGAAGGAGATCTACCCGGATGGCTGGGAGGAGCCGCGCCCCTACATCCGCATCGTTCCCCAGCCGGCCGGGAAGTCGAACTAGCTAGTCGAGGCGCTCCAGCAGGTCACCGAGGATCCGCGCGGTTGCTCCCCAGATCAGCTGCCCCTCCACCTCGTAGGTGGGGGTGTGGATGGGGACGCCGCGGCGGACCAGGCGGCGCATCTCGTAGCTCTCGCGCAGCAGCTCCAGCGAGTAGGTGAGGACGGTCTCGACCTCGGTCGGGTTGGGCTGCAGGCCCAGCTCGGCCGGGTCGGCGACGAGGCCGACGAAGGGGTGGACGCGGTAGCCGGTGACGAAGGTCGAGACCAGCGGCAGGGCGCCGACCAGCTCGACCGCGGCGGGGTCGAGCGCGATCTCCTCCTCGGCCTCGCGCAGCGCCGTCGCCGTCAGGCCGGCGTCGCCCTCATCCTGGCGCCCGCCCGGGAAGGAGATCTCCCCGGCGTGCCGGCGCAGGTCCGCGCGGCGCTCGGTGAAGATCAGGCCTGGCTTCTCCGGCCAGCCGTAGAGGGCGAGCAGGACCGCGGCGTCGGTCCCGCCGCGGGCCTCCATCGCCGCGGCGGCGTCGGGGGTCAGCAATCGTCGCCGCAGCTCATCCACGGCGAGATCATCGCGCTTGGTCCTTCCGTTCGTCGCTTGTCCCGTATATGGGGTACAAGGAACGAACGGAACGGCTAGATGATGCCCTGCACCGTGCCGCCGTCCACCGACCAGGCGGCTCCCGCGACGTAGGAGGCGCGCTCGGAGCAGAGGAAGACGATCGCGGCGGCGATCTCGGCCGGGTCGGCGAGGCGGCCGATCGGGCGCTTGGCGCCGGCGGCCTCGAGCGCCTCGGTGCGGCTCGCCGCCCCGGACAGCGCCTGGGATTCGTCGAGCAGGCCGCCGGGCTCCATCCACATCTCCGATTCGGCCGGGCCGGGGCAGATCGCGTTGACGAGGACGCCCCGCTTGGCGTAGCGGTCGGCGAAGAGGCGCGAGAGCGAGAGCTCCGCCGCCTTCGCGACCGAGTACTCCGGCATCGAGGCCGAGGGGCGCTTGCCGGCGGTCGAGCAGACGTTGACGACCCGGCCCCAGCCGCGCGCGGCCATCGCCGGTGCGGCGGCGCGCATCGCCCGCAGCGGTGCCATCACGTTGAGCTCGTACTGGGCGCGCCAGTCCTCGTCGGGGACGTCGTCGAGGTCGCGCCAGCGGGCGGAGCCGGCGTTGTTGACGAGGACGTCGAGGGCGCCGAAGTACTCGCCGGCGGTCGCCAGCAGGCGCTCGCCGGCGTCGCCGGCGGTGACGTCGAGGGCCAGCACCGCGGCGCGGCCGCCGGCCTTCGCCCCGGCCCCGTCGGCCTCTTCCTGGACCTCGCGCAGGCGCTCCTCGCCGCGGGCGACCAGCAGCACGTTGGCGCCCTCGGCGCAGAGCCCGATCGCCGTCTCGCGGCCGATGCCGCGGCTGGCGCCGGTGACGGCGCAGGTACGCCCGGCGAGGCCGAGGTCCATCTAGATCGTCTCGACCCGATCGGAGATCGCGATCGAGGTCTCGCTCGCCAGCACCTTGTGCACCGGGCACTTGCCGGCGATCTTCAGCAGCCGCTGGCGCTGCTCGGCGTCGAAGCTGTCCGGCAGCCGCAGGACCACCTCGAAGGCGGCCGGCGCCAGGTCCTCGGAGGTGAAGTCGACCTCGACCTCGAGCGCGCCGAGGTCCCAACCCTTGCGCTCCGCGTAGAGCTCGAGGGTGATCGCGGTGCAGCCGGCGAGGCTGGCGGCGAGCAGCTGGGTCGGGCTGGGGCCGCTGTCGCTGCCGCCGGCCGCAACCGGCTCGTCGATGACGATCTCGTGCCCGCCCTCGATCTCGACGTCGTGGGCGAGCCCCTCGCTGCGGCGGGCGACGACCTTCACTGCCGGTCCTTGCCCCGGCCCTGGAAGAGGGCGGGCTGGTCGACGTCGGCGAAGCGGGCCAGCGCGTAGGCGAAGTCGGAGGCGCGGTTGACGAAGTGGATCACGGTCTCGCCGTTGAGCTCGCCGGCTTCGGCGAGGGCGGAGATGTGGCGCTCGGCGCGGCGGATGACTGTGCGGGCGACGTCGAGCTGGGCCGAGAGTGAGTTGCCGCCGGGGATGACGAACTTCGGCGGCAGCTCGACCTCGGCCATGTAGCGGTCGATCAGGCGCTCGAGCTCGGCGACCATCACCTCGGTGACGCGGCTGACGCCGTCTTCGAGCCGCTCCGCGGCCTCCGGCGCGGTCGCCAGTTCGGCGCCGGCGACGAAGAGGTCGTCCTGGAGGCGGAGGATGTCGGCGGCCAGCTCGGCCTCGGCGGGGCCGCAGAGGGCGCGGGCGACGCCCAGCTGCGAGCAGGCCTCGTCGAGCGAGCCGTAGGCCTCGGTGCGGCCGTGGTGCTTGGGGACGCGGCCGCCGTACCAGAGCGAGGTGCTGCCGTCGTCGCCCTTCTTGGTGTAGATCTTGACCATGGGCCGATCCTACGCCGCCGCGCCTAGCGGACCGGGTTGAAGGCGAGGCCGGTCATCACCTTGGGGAAGAAGTAGGTCGACTTCGGCGGCATGTTCTCGGCGGTCGCGGCGACGGCCTTGACCTGGTCGACCGGGACCGGGCGGAGGATGAAGGCGATGTCGTGCTCGCCGGAATCGACCCGGGCGAGCGCGTCCGGCACGCTCTTCGCGTACTCGAGCCCGCGGCGGGCGTCGATGTCCTCGTCGCTCATCCCCGCCAGGCCCTTGAGGACCAGGGTCTCGAGGATCGCCGAATCGAGGCGGCGGTAGGCCTCGGGCTTCCCCGCCAGCACGTGGTCGAGCGCGCCGGTGCCCTTGAGGCGCAGCCGGTAGGCCTGCTTGTGGAAGGAGTCGTAGAGGCCGAAGACGCCGACGCCCTGCTCGCCGGCGGGGTCGATCGCCTCGGTCCCGACCTCCTCGCGGTCGAAGAGCTCGCGCAGGCCGCCGCCGAGGCGGCGCATGCGCTCGGGATCGGCGGCGAAGCCGGAGAGCAGGCGGTGGGTGGGGAAGACGGTGAGACCGGGGTCGTCGAGGCCGGTCAGCGCCATCAGCGTGTAGTTGTGCGGGCCCTCGCCGCCGACCTCGTCGCGGTAGGCGCGCGCCGTCTCGTAGCGGTGGTGGCCGTCGGCGATCAGCAGCTCGGCGCCGGCGAGCAGCTCGGTGACAGCGGCGTGAATGTCTTGGTCGGAGATCCGCCAGACGCGGCTGACCGTGCCGCTTTCGTCCGTGGCCTCGCCCCAGGGCTCGCCGCCGAGCGCCGGCTCGACCAGCGGCCAGGCGTCCTCGCTGCTGAGCGAGAAGATCGGCGAGAGGTTGTAGCCGGTCGCCCGGGTCAGCTCGAGCCGGTCCTGCAGTGGCCCCGGGTGGGTGCGCTCGTGCGGGCGGATGCCGCCGCTCTCGTAGTCCTCCACCCGCACCCGGGCGAGGATCCCGTGGCGGCTGTGGCTGGAGCCGTCGGGCGCCGTGTAGTCCTGGGTCAGCGCCCAGATCGACGGCTCGGCGTCCTCGACCAGCGCCCCCTCCGCCCGCCAGGTGTCGATCGTCCGCGCCGCCTCCGCGTACGGGTCGCCCGCGGCGGCGAAGGCGGGGTCGGCGGGATCGAACGGCCTCGGCAGGTCGATCGCGACCGCGTTGTAGGGCGAGCGGTCCAGCAGGCGGGCCCGCCCGGCGGCATCGATCACGTCATAGGGCGGCGCGGCGACGGCGTCCAGCGAGCCGACCTTTCCGAGGTCGTAGTGCAACGCCCTGAATGGCCGCACGTCCGCCATCCATCAACGCTAGCGCCTGAGATGCCGCCGATCGATATGGATCGACCGGCTGCGCTCCTAATGGCCCTAGAATCGCTCTTTCGGGGCGTGGCTCAGTCTGGTAGAGCATCCGGTTTGGGGCCGGAAGGCCGCTGGTTCAAATCCAGCCGCCCCGACTAAAGACCGAGGAGCGCGCCATCGATCGCGACATCGCCTTCCCGGTGGCTAGTGGACGTTTGTCCGGTGGGTATTGTGGGAAACGTGTCGATAGTGGCCGGGATGATGAATGAGGGAGAGAGCGTCGAGCGGCGGGTCGAACGGGCCGTCTTCGAAACCGATCGCCATCTGGTCGTCGGCGACGTGACCCTGCCCCCGGCCGGCTACCAGAGCCGTTTCTCGGACTCCCTCAACCGCGCCGACGTCGATTTCGTGCCGCTTACGAACGTCGAAATCACCTCGCTGGCGGACGGCAAGGTGAGCGAGCGGCCGTTCATCGTCCTTTCCAAGCGCCACGTCCGCATCTCCTACCCGACCGCGACTTAGCCGCGCGGGGCCGGCGGCGAGTCAGGCCCGGCGGGCCCGGTTCCTGCTGGCGTAGGAGCCGAGGTCGATCGCGAAGGCGAGGATGACGATGAACCACTCGAAGCCGGCGATGCGGTTGGAGCTGCTCCACATCACCGCGTAGGCCAACGTCGTCCAGGGCAGCAGGAAGAAGCCGAGGAAGGGCACGAACCAGCTGTCGAAGGCGCGGCTGAGCAGGTCCGAGAAGAGGAACAGCGCGAACAGCGCCAGGCGCGGCGAGATGAAGGCGAAGAGGACGAGGAAGCAGCCGATCGGAGGACCGTATCGCTCCGCAAGGCGGCGGCGGCGACTTCGGGCCTCGAACGCGGATTCGCGAGATCAGTTCACAGGCTCGTTATCTCGCTGCCGTAACGTCTACGGCAGGAGGAAATGAGATGAACAGACTCGGAAAGCTGATGACGATGCTGAATCCAGAGAAGACCCGCATGCCCGCGCCCGAGGACGCGCTGCCCGGCCGCAGCGAGCCCGGCTTCGAGGTTCCCGACACCCACGCGGTGCTCGGCACCCCGATCAAGCCGCCGTTCCCCGCGGGGATCGAGACCGCCCACTTCGCGCTCGGCTGCTTCTGGGGGGCGGAGCGCCTGTTCTGGGGCCTCGACGGCGTCTACACGACGGCGGTCGGCTACCAGAACGGGATCACCCCCAACCCCACCTACGACGAGGTCTGCTCGGCCCGGACCGGGCACGCCGAGGCGGTCCTGGTCGCCTTCGACCCGGCGAAGATCTCCTACGCCGACCTGCTCAAGGTCTTCTTCGAGGAGCATGACCCGACCCAGGGGATGCGCCAGGGCAACGACGTCGGCACCCAGTACCGCTCGGGCATCTACTTCGCCAATGACGCGCAGAAGGCGACGGCGGAGATGGCGCGGGACGCCTACGACGAGTCGCTGCGGGCGGCCGGCAAGGAGCCGATCACGACCGAGGTCGAGCCAGCCGGGCCGTTCTACTACGCCGAGGAGTACCACCAGCAGTACCTGCACAAGGTCCCCAACGGCTACTGCGGCCTGGCCGGGACCGGGGTCTCCTGCCGCATCCCCGCCGCCACTTCCTAGGCGCGGGGATGCCCCACCGGCGCGGCGAATAGCATCCCGCGCCCGTGGCACCCTCCTTCGTCTCCTACATAGGTGGCTGCTTCGCCGTGATCGGCATCGTCGCGGCGGTCGGCCTCGGCGGCTACTGGCTGCGGCGCTGGATCGTGCCGGAATTCTCCGGGGCGCTGGCGCGGCTCGCCGACACGACGATCGCCGTCGCCCTGCTGATCCTCTCGCTGGAGCTGCTCGGCACGCTCAGCATCCTGCGGCTGGGCTGGATCATCATCGTCACGATCGCCATCGGGCTGGCGGCGGCGCTGCTCGGCTGGCGCCAGGCGCCGCGCGGTGCCGAGGAGGTGCCGGCGCCGAAAGTGCAGAAAATCGCCCTCTGGATCGCCGTCGCGGTCGCCTCCTTCACGGTCGCCGAGTGGACCTTCCCGGCCCAGCTCAGCCTCGACCAGGGGATGTTCGGTGGCGACACCACCTGGTACCACATGCCCTTCGCGGCGCGGATGGCCCAGGAACACTCGACCGTCCACCTGCTCTACACCGACCCGCTGCGACTGGCCGCCTGGTTCTACCCGCAGAGCTCGGAACTGATCCACGCCGCCGGCATCGTCCTCTTCCACAGCGACTGGCTCTCGCCGCTGATCAACCTGATCTGGGTCGCGGTGGCGCTGCTGGCCGCCTGGTGCGTCGGCCGCCCATACAAGGTGGGGCCGGCGACGCTGGTCGCCGCCGCGATCGTCCTCGACTCGGGGGTGATGATCGAAACGCAGCCCGGCGAGGGGCGCAACGACATCATGGGGATGGCCTTCCTGATCGCCTTCGCGGCCTTCCTGATCAACGGCCACCAGCGGCGGGCGCCCAAGTCCGGGGCGGTGCAGGACACGCCGGAGACCGATGCGCCGCTGCTCGACAAGGGGCCGCTGATCATGGCCGGGATCGCGGCCGGGCTCGCCGCCTCGGTCAAGCTCACCTTCCTGATCCCGGTGGCGGCGATCGCGATCGGCGTCGTCCTCTTCAGCGGCAAGGGGCGCCGCGTCACCACCACCTGGGTGATGGGGCTGTCGATGCTCGTGGTCGGCGGCTACTGGTACCTGCGGGCGGCGATCAAGACCGGCGGCAACCCGATCCCGCAGACCAAGTTCGGGCCGCTGAAACTGCCCACCCCGGACCAGATGCCGCTCGACCCGCGGCCGCGCTTCGCGGTCGCGCACTACCTGACCGAGCCGACCGTCTACCGCCGCTGGTTCTTCCCCCAGCTCGACAACGCCTTCGGCCCGCTCTGGCCGCTGATCCTGATTGTCGCCGTCGCCGCGGCGGTCTTCATCGCCGTGCGCTCGAGCAACAGGATCCTGCGGGTGATCGCGGGCGCGGCGATGCTGACCGCCCTCGTCTACGTCTTCACGCCGCTGACCGCGGCCGGCCAGGAGGGCTCGCCGACGGGGTTCTTCACCAACACCCGCTACCTGGTCCCGGGGCTGGTTCTGGCGCTGGCGCTGCTGCCGATCGCGCGGCCGCTGCGGGCGCCGGACAAGCGCGCCTGGCGAACGCTGCTCTTCTTAGCCGTGGTCTATGCGATCACGGTGCTGGCGACGCCGCGCTGGTACCCGGGCTTCCTCGTCGGCACGATCTTCCTCACCCTGGCGCTGGTCTGGGCGCCGGGCGCGCTGGCCTGGCTGCGCGCCCGCGGCGAGGTCAGCCGCGCGGTGGTCCTAGGGGTGAGCGCCGTGGTGGTGCTGCTGGCGGTCGTGCTCGGGCGTGCCCAGCAGGTCCAGTACGCCGACCACCACTACACCGAACCGGACCACTTCCTCCAGGACGGCGGGCCGAAGAAGGCGTACACCTTCGCCCAGCACCAGCACGACGAGCGGATCGGCATCGCCGGCTCCGGCGAGATCTTCTTCGGCCAGTACGGCTTCTACGGCAACGACCTCTCCAACCACGTCCAGTACATCGGCGTGCCCGGCCCCGACGGCACCTACCGTCTCGCGACCAGCTGCCAACAGTTCCGTCGCCAGATCAACCGCGGCGACTACGACTACCTGATCATGAGCCGCTACACCGAGGACTCCCCGGAGGCGCCCTACTGGTACCGGATCTACCACTGGGTGGAGAGTGACCCGGCGCTGAAGAAGATCATCGAAGAGCCGGACATCACGCCGGAGCCCGACTACGTCTTCAAGGTCAACGGCAAGCTGAATCCCGCCGGCTGCGCCCAGCTCGGATAGACGCAGTCTAGGGGCGGGCGCGGCTCAGGCGGGTGAGCGCGGCGAGGCGGGTGCGAGCGCGTGCTCGCGGATCAGCTCGGCGGCGCGCTGCGGCTGCTCCCACCAGAACATGTGGCCGACGCCCTCGAGCAGCTCGAGCCGGGAGCCGGGCAGCAGCGAGGCGATCTGGCGGCCGTTGCCGACGCCGAGCACGCGATCCTCGGTGCCGTGGACGATCAGCGTCGGGGCGTCGATTTGGCCGAGCCGCGCCTGCGTGTCGTGCTGGACGCAGGCGCGCATCTGGCGGAAGATGAGGTCGCGCGGGGCGGGCAGCGCCGAGGCCATCTCGACGAAGGCGTCGAAGCCGGAGTCGTCGGCGCGGAAGCCGGGGGAGAGGTTGATCTCCCACATCGCCCGGAAGACCCGGTCGCGGTCACCCGACTGCATCGCCTCGCCGAGCAGCTGCGTCTCCTCGGCCCCCATCAGCGTCGCGCCCGCGCCGCCGCAGTAGGTGGCGCCGAGGCCGAGGGTGAGCAACCGCTCCGGGTGGGCGAGCACCAGCTCCTGGGCGATCATCCCGCCCATCGAGATCCCGAAGACGTGGGCCCGCTCAATCTCCAGCGCGTCGAGCAGCCCGACCGCGTCGGCGGCCATGTCGGCGGTGGTGAAGCGCCCCTCGACCGGGGCGGAGAGGCCGATCCCGCGGTTGTCGAAGACGATGCAGTCGAAGCTCCCCCGCAGTTGGGAGAGGAACGGCTCTCCCCAGGCCAGGTGCGTCGCGCTCATCCCCTGGATCAACAGCAGCGGCTCACCGCTCCCGGCGCGCTCGTAGTTCAGCTCGGTCCCTGGCACCTGCGCTTTCGGCACGCGCCGATGCTAAGCGATCCGACATCCCAGGGCCTAATCTTTGTGTCCTGCCCCCGTAGCTCAGTGGACAGAGCACCGGACTTCTAATCCGACGGTCGCTGGTTCGAATCCAGCCGGGGGCGTGCTTCGGGCGGGCGCGCTGCGCGGGGCGATAGGCTCGGCCCGGTGAGCGAGCGAATTGTCGTGCTCGGGGCCGGATTCGGCGGGCTGGAGCTCTGCACGATGCTGTCGGAGTCGGTCGGCGGGGATGTCGACGTGACCCTGATCGACAAGAGCGACGCTTTCGTGTTCGGGTTCTCGAAGCTCGACGTGATGTTCGGTCGGGCGACGGCGGACGCGGTCCGGCTTCCCTACGGCGAGATCGCCAAGCCCGGCGTGCGGGTCCTGCGGGAGACGGTCACGGCGATCGATCCCGAGGCCCGGCGGGTGACCACGGACGCCGGGATCCACGAGGCCGACGTTCTCGTCGTCGCGCTCGGCGCCGACTACGACATGGACGCCACGCCCGGCCTCGCCGAGGGCGGCAACGAGTTCTACTCCGTGGCCGGCGCCGAACGGCTGGCCGGGATCATCCCGACGTTTTCGCAGGGGCACGCGGTCATCGGCGTCTGCGGGGCGCCGTTCAAGTGTCCGCCGGCGCCGAGCGAGTGCGCCCTGCTCCTCGACGAGGAGCTGACCGCGCGTGGTGTGCGCGAGGCCTGTCAGATCTCGTTCGTGATCCCGCTTGGCACACCCGTGCCTCCCTCGCCGGAGACATCCGCCGCGTTGGTGCAGGAGTTCGCCGAGCGCGACATCGCGCTGATCACCGGCCGCCGGGTCAGCGCCCTCGACCCGGCGCGCAGCGTCGCGATCCTCGACGACGGCGCCGAGCTGCCCTTCGACCTCTTTCTCGGCGTGCCCAAGCACCGTGCCCCCGAGGTGGTCCTCGCCAGCGGCATGAGCGAGGACGGCTATGTGCCCGTGGACCCGGCCACGCTCGAGACGCGCTTCCCGGGGGTGTACGCGGTCGGCGACGTTGCCACGGCGGGTGTGCCGAAGGCCGGCGTGTTCGCGGAGGGCGCCGCGCGCATCGTGGCGCAGACGCTGATCGCCGGATTGCGGGGCGGCGAGCGGCCGGGCCCTCATCTCGGGCGCGGCACCTGTTACATCGAGTTCGGCAGCGGCCGGGTCGGCAGCGTCGACATCGACTTCCTCTCGGGCCCTTCGCGAACCGGGAGCTTCAACGCGCCGTCCGCTGCCCTGGTCGCGGAGAAGGAGCACTTCGGCGCCAGCCGCCGCACCCGCTGGTTCGGTTCCTGAGCCGGCCTTCAGAGCCCGGGCGGGTGGCGGACCACGAAGCCGGCGTGGGAGTTGGGGGCGAGGTGCCAGCGGGGGCCGGTGCCCTGGGCGTCGCCGACGGTGTCCCAGCGCAGGCCGGCGATCTCGGCGAAGGCGTGCTCGGCGTTGGCGTAGACGGTGATCCAGCGGCCCGGCCCGGGGGCGCCCCAGGACTCGAGCGGGACCGAGGCCAGCGGTTCGGGGATGAGGCCGCCGCCGAAGAGGGCGAAGCTGACGGCGCCGGAGCAGTCGTAGCCGTTGGAGTAGAAGGAGCCGTGGCCGCCGCCCCATACATAGGGGCGGCCGACGATCTCATTGGCGTTGTTGATGGCGCCCTTGACCGCTTCGGGGGCGTCGGGAGGGGCGAGGGCGATGCCGGTGAGCAGGATCGCGTTGGAGCTGCCCGGGGCGCTGGCGGCGCGGCTGTGGGCGAAGATCTGGCCGCCCTTGGCGGCGGCGCTGGGGGAGATCGAGCCGTTGGAGCCGGCCGAGGCGGCGGGCATCGTGGCGGGATCGCTGACGGCTTCGGATTCCGCCGGCTTGGGCGGGGAGGCCGAGGCGGCCTTGGCTTCCGCCTCGGCAATCCTGCTCCTGGCTTCCATCAGGACGAGGCTGTCGCCGAGCCGGTTGAGCGCGTCGTCGGCGTTGGTGGTCGAGGCGATCGCAGCCAGGACGGTGTGACCGAGGACGTCGAGCCCGTGCGGCGCGGTGGCGGGCGCTCTGGTGCAGAGCGGCAGCGCCAGCAGGGCGACCGCGCAGATCAGCGTTCCCAAGGCTCGGCGCACGCTGGAAACCTTAATGGCCGCTTGTTGACTTCATCTTTCGCTTAAGCCGCGGGGGGAGAATCGAGGGTGTGTGAAATTCCTCCTCGTCCCCTTCGCGATCGTCGCCTTCGTCCTCTTCCTGCTGCTGCTGGGCGCGATCGGCCTCGTCGTCTCGATGGCCGTGCTGTCCGTATCCGGCCGGATCTGGCGCCTGGTCATGCGCCGGTAGGCGGACCGCTCGCCGGGCGGCTCAGCAGGCGTGGATGCCGGCGGCGCTCTTGACGACCTCGAAGGCACGGCCGGGGATCCGCTTCAGCTGGTCGAGGTTTTCGTCGTCCCAGCGGCGGTCGCTGCTACCGCTGAAGTACCAGTTGGAGCCGTTGTCGGCGACGATCAGGCCGTAGCGCTTCATCGCCAAGGCGATCGTCCTGGCCGGGCCGCTGAAGCCGCCGAGCCCGTATCCCGCCCTCAGCCGTAGCCGCAGGCCCAGCGGCGGCGCGTCGCCGCTGGAGCTGTCCCCGGCGCAGTGCGAGGCGGGGTGGACCCAGGCGTTGCGGGTGCTGTCGAAGGTGACGCGGATCGCGTGTTCGAGCCGGCCGGCGGCGACTTCGTCGTAGCGGACGAGGCCGGGGAAGATCGGCAGCCCGGCGGCGTCGGCGGAGGTCCAGCCGTCGGGGCGCAGCGCGGTCGAGTTGAGGTCCCAGGCGGTGCCGGCGTCGGCGTTCCAGTGCGGCCTGGGCTCGGCGACGTAAAAGGCACGGTAGAGCTCGTAGAGCGTGCAACTGGAGCTGTCGACGGCGAGCACGTGGCGGTCGCCGTCGCTGCCGTTGCCGCCCTCGACGGGCGCGCCGGCGGGGACGGGGAACGGCCCGGGGTCGCTCTCGTCGCCATAGGCGGTGTAGTGGATGGAGAGCCGACGCTGGCCGGTGCCGACGACGGAGTAGGGAAAGCCGTAGGGACGGGGGGAGCCGAAGTCCGGGTGCAGGCGGTCGCCGCCGTGGGAGTCGATGTAGGAGATGTACGCGGCCGAGCGCGGGTCGCGGGGCGCCTTGGAGATGTCCTGGTTCCAGGCGGCCTCATTGCCGAGGGAGGGAGCGCGCGGCGAGAGCGAGGCCGGCGGGTCGGGGAAGACCTGGCAGGAGCCGAGGCTCGGGTAGGGGCCGGCGCTCGCCTGAGCGGCAGGTGACCCAGACGCCGCGGAGGCTCCGCACGCCACCACGGCCACCACGGCGAGAGCCGCGACCGGGCCCAGGGATCGCAGACGTGTCTGAGCTTTCCCGCCATATAGAGGCGTCAAGCTCAGACACCCCCTGGCGGCGAGCCCTCGCGCACGGTGAGACGCCCGACCTCGAGCTCCTCGATCTCGATCCGGCCGAACCTGGCGCGGCCGACCGCGAGGCGGCCGATCGTCAGCCGGCCGATCGCGAAGCCGCCGATCGCCGCGGCGCCCACGGCGAGGGCGCCGATCGCGGTGGCGCCGCGCAGCTGGGCGCCGGTCAGGGTGCCGGGCCGCAGCTCGGCCTTGAAGAGGGCGACGGAGGGGAGCTTGACCACCGCGCCAACCGTAGCGCGCCCGCCGCGCTCGGCGGCCGGGAGTTGGACCGATGGTTAGCCTGCGGCCAATGAGCCTGGACGGCCGCCCGACCCTGCTGGCCATTCAGCACGTGCCGTGGGAGACCCCGCACCGGATCCTCGACGCCTGCGGCGACCTTGCCGTGCGCACCGTGAAGCCACTCGCCGGCCAGCTGTTGCCGCCTCACGAGGAGGTCGCCGGGACCGTCGTCATGGGTGGGCCAATGAACGTCGACGAGGTCGAGCGGTTCCCGGGTCTCGCGGCCGAGCGTGAGTGGTTGGCGGAGGCGGTGCGGCGGCAGCAGCCGGTGCTCGGCATCTGCCTCGGTGCCCAGCTGCTGGCGCGGGCGCTCGGGGCCGAGGTGCGGCCGGGGGAGGGGAAGGAGCTCGGTTTCGCCCCGGTCGAAGTCAGCGATCCCTCCGACCCGATCCTCGGCGCGCTCGCGCCCAGCACCGATGTCCTGCACTGGCACGGCGACGTCTTCGACCTGCCCGACGGCGCCCGGCCGCTCGCCTCCTCGGCGCTGACCGAGCACCAGGCCTTTCGCCTCGGCAACGCCTGGGGAGTGCTCTTCCACCCCGAGGCCGACTTCGCCCTGGTCGAGGCCTGGCTCGGCGCCGCGGAGATGATCGACGAGGCGGTCGAGGTGCTCGGCAACGACGGCGCCGCCGCGCTCCCGGCTCGGGCCGAAGCGGCGGAGCCCGCCCTGGTCGAGCGCACCACGCCGGGCTTTCGCGCTTTCGCCGAGCTGGTCGCCGCCGGCTCCACCGTCGCCGAGTAGTCGCCTTCCCTACCTTGTAGGACGCACGCAATGCCCGCCGCCATCTCAGTCAAAGACCTGCGCAAGTCCTTCGGGGAGCTCGAGGCGGTGCGCGGCGTCGGCTTCGAGGTCGAGGCCGGCGAGGTCTTCGGCTTCCTCGGGCCCAACGGGGCCGGCAAGACGACGACGATCAACATGCTCTGCACGCTGGCCAAGCCGACCAGCGGCAGCGCCACCGTCGCCGGCTTCGACGTGGTCGCCTCGCGCGACGACGTGCGCCGCCACATCGGCCTCGTCTTCCAGGACCCGACGCTGGACGGCTACCTCACCGCCGAGCAGAACCTGCGCCTGCACGCCGAGCTCTACGGGGTGGAGAAGGCGCTGGTGGCGCCGCGGATGCAGCAGGTGCTGGAGATGGTCGGGCTCTGGGAGCGGCGCGACGGCCAGGTGCTGGCCTTCTCGGGCGGGATGCGGCGGCGGCTGGAGATCGCCCGTGGGCTGATGCACTCGCCGCGGGTGCTGTTCCTCGACGAGCCGACGATCGGGCTCGACCCGCAGACCCGCAACTCGATCTGGGGCTACATCCGCCAGTTGCAGGAGAGCGAGGAGATCACGATCTTCATGACCACCCATTACATGGACGAGGCCGAGTTCTGCGGGCGGATCGCGATCATGGACCACGGCGAGATCGTCGCCCTCGACACGCCCGAGGCGCTGAAGGAACAGGTCGGGGCGGACCGGATCCGGATCGAGACCGACGACGACGGGGCCGCGATCGAGGCGATCGAAGCGCGCTTCGGGCTCGAGGCGGGGATCTCCGAGGGAGCGGTCACCTTCGCGGTTCCCGACGGCGAGGAGTTCGTGCCGCGCCTGTTCGCCGAGCTGGGGGTGCCGATCCGCTCGGTCAGCCTCTCGCGGCCGACCCTCGACGACGTCTTCATGTCCCACACCGGGACGACGATCCGCGACGCCGAAGAGACCGATGGGGGCGCCAAAGCGAAAAACAAATTCGCCGCGCAGATGATGGGCGGGGGACGGCGATGAGTGCGCCTGGGACCGGCACCGCGACGGCGCCTGCGAGCGCGTCCGCCAGGACTGGCGGGGCCGATGGCGGCGGGCCGCCGGTCGTCACCGTCACGGTGCCGCCGCGCAGCTTTCGCAGCGAGCTGCGGGCGATCAAGGTCGTCTGGCGCCGCGAGCTGATCCGCTTCCGCAGCGAACGGGTGCGGATCGTCACCTCGCTGGCGCAGCCGCTGCTCTTCCTCTTCGTGCTCGGCTCGGGCCTGCAGCAGCTCTCGGCGGCGAGCACCGACGGGGTCGACCTGAAGACCTTCATCTACCCGGGCGTGCTCTGCATCTCAGTGATGTTCACGGCGATGTTCTCCGCCGCCTCGATCGTCTGGGACCGCGAGTTCGGCTTCCTGCGGGAGATGATGGTGGCGCCGGTGCGCCGCAGCTCGATCGTGATCGGCAAGTGCTTCGGCGGCGCCACCGTCGCCTCGCTGCAGGGCGTGATCCTGCTCGCCCTCGCCTGGACCGTCGACGTCCCCTACAGCGTCTCGCTGATCCTCGGCGTCTTCCTGCTGCAGCTGCTGCTGGCCTTCAGCATCACCGCCTTCGGCGTCATGGCAGCGGCACGGATCAAGCAGATGCAGTCCTTCATGGGCCTGATGCAGCTGGTCGTGATGCCGATGTTCTTCATCTCCGGAGCGCTCTTCCCGGTCACCAACCTGCCCGGCTGGCTCGCCTTCCTCAACCGCATCGATCCGCTCACCTACGCGGTCTCGCCGATGCGCAGCATCGTCTTCAACCACCTCGACCTGAGCAAGCAGGCCGAAGCGTCCCTCAACCCCGGCATCACCTGGTTCGGCTGGACCGTGCCGATGGCGCTGGAGATCTTCACCGTCTTCGCCCTTGGCATGGCGATGCTGGGGATCGCGATCTGGGAGTTCAACTCGGGCGAGTAGCGGGAGGGTCCGCCGTCGCCTTATGGGCAAAGAGGTAATCCCCGCCCTGGCCCGGTAGATTTCAGCTATCGCGGTGGACGTAGCTCAGTTGGTAGAGCTCCTGGTTGTGGTCCAGGAGGTAGCGACTCGGAGATCGGTCGTCCACCCGTCACGAAAACCGCTTTCTAGTGCGGTTTCTGCGCCCTTGCGACAGATGCGATCACTGGGAGAGGGGCACAATCGGGGCACAATTTTTCCAAGCGAACCACTCCGCGCTGCGAAGCACCGCTGCCCGGTCGCGAGCCACGGTGCGAGCGAGGGCGACCGGAGGGAATCGAACCCTCATTGTCTGGACCACAACCAGAAGTTCTGACCGTTGAACTACGGCCGCCACGTTGCCGGGCCAGCTTAGCGAGCGCCGGGCCGTTGCTGCGACGAGCGGGCGCTGCTGCCCCGGCCATTGCGGTCGCCACCTGGGCGCTGTGCCGCAGTGCGTCGCGCCAGCTTGCAGGTCTCAGTCGGATCGCACCCGTTCAGCCGGGCCGCAGTCACCCGCAAGGGCGCGGCCTTGGCCGCGAGCCCGCAGGGCTTGACGGCGGACCCGGCCCACAATTTCCCCAGGTCGACAGGCGTTGGCGCAGCCATCCCTGCCGGCCTGGCCAGCAAATCGGAAGGCTCTGGCCGCTCCTCCTCCGAGCCGTTCCCGGACGCCCCCCGGCTACAGGCAAAAGCCCAGACGAGGGACCAGAGAAAAGCCCAGATCCCGCGTTCGCAGCCACTTCGCCCCATAGAGCGCTTTGAGCCCTTTGTACGCAGCCGACCACCCCCACACACGATGTGAGCGGAGGTGGTCGGCTGCGTAGTCGGGCAAGAGCGGGGGAGGGGCGAAGTGGCTGGGGTGTCGGAAGTGGATCGGTGAGCGTCATGGTGCAAGTGTCAGGTAGGAAAAAGACAGAACGGATAACGGAGCGGGATCTGGAGGTCTTGGAGTTCGTGGCGAGGTTCGGGGTGATTCCAAGGCAGGTGGTGGCGGAGTGGGCGGAGACCGGAAGGGCGGTGACGGCGGCACGGGAGCGGCGTCTGCGGGAGGCCGGCCTGGTCGAGGTCCTACCGGGTCTGGGCGACAGCGGCCGACTTGTTCTCTGCACGTGCCGGGGCCTGCAAGTGGTCGGTCGCGAGGAGCTGCCGACGCCGCGCTTTTCCCCGGCGACGCTCAACCACTCCTCCATCACGGCCCGTGTCGCCGCCCAGCTCGAACGCGCCGGCCACCGCGTCCTCTCCGAGCGCGAGATCGAAGCCCGCGAGCGAGCCGAGGGAAAGCGGGTCTTCTCGGCGCTCGTCTCTGGGCGGCGACTGCACCGTCCCGACCTGGTCGTCCTCGGCGATCCCCCCGTGGCGATCGAGGTTGAGCTGAGCGACAAGTCCGCCCGTCGCCTCGACGAGTTGATGCGGGCCTGGCGGCGCGCGCTTGCCGTCGGGCAGTTCGGCCGCGTCCGCTACCTCTGCTCGCCGCGGGCGCTGGCCTACGTCGAGCGTGCGGTGCGGCAGACGGGGATCGGCGCTCCGGTTGAGGTCGAGCCGCTGGAGGCGTTCCGGGTATCCCGCCTTTACGACCCGGCGAATCGCTGTTCGCGTCGGGGCCTGTGGGACAAGCCATTGACGGTCCCGTTTCCGCATAACACTGGCTAGGCCGCCAGGAGGACATCCCTACTCTGCCTGCTCGCCGCAGTGGTCGGCCTGTGCCGGCCGGCGTCTCCAAGCGCCTTCTGCCGTCACTTCTCCGGCAAGGAGCTCAACGTACGCCGCGGAGCAGGCTCGCCGGCGTCACGTCGAGAGCACGAGCGAGCCGCACCAGCGTTCGGAACTCCGGCGCGCGCTCACGGGTCTCCAGACGAGAGAGCGCGGTGCGGTGCATCCCAGAGGCGAAGGCGACTGCTTCCTGGCTCATGCCGGCTTTCATCCGCGCATGTCGGAGATTCTCCGCGAAGCGCGTCAGCGGCTCGACGATGTCTGGCTCGGGCGAAGGCAGGGCGACATCGTTCAACCCTGTAGCCACAAGGACAACCGCCACAACGGCACAGTGTTGGACGAGCCCACCAGATTTGCGATAGCGTACCTCGCATATGTCTTGGGATGTATGCGGCTACTGGGGAGAGCCGCGGTTCATCGACCCCGTCCTTATTTCAGACAGGTAGCGCACACCCCGGCCGTCTCGACCACGTCGATGTCGGATGACGCTCTGATCTCGACCGTGACTCGCGAACGGCGTCGCGGCGAGATCCTTGAAAGCCAGCGGGCTCGCCTGCTCGAGGCGACGGCGCAGATAGTGGCTGAGCGGGGTCTGCGTGGCGCGAGTGCAGCCCAGGTCGCACGACAGGCTGGCGTCTCGCGCGTAACATTGGCCGAGCAGTTCGGCGATCTGGACGATTGCTTCCTCGCCTTGCTCGATTGGATGCTGGGGCGCGGCACCGCATTGGCGGCCGAGGCGTTCGATCGCGAGTCATCCTGGGAGGACGGCGTGCTCGCCGGCCTCGAGGCGTTGCTGGTCTTCCTCGACTCGGAGCCCGTGCACGCGCGCGCGTGCCTTCTCGAGAGCATGACGGGACTCTCGTTGGGGTTTCAATCGCGCGCCCAGACGCTCAGGCGGTTGGGCCAGCTCGTCGATGGGGCAGCTCGTCAGCAGCTGTCTCTGGAGCGCCAACCGACCGCAACGATGCCGGAGGCGATGACCGTGTCGGTGCTGGGCATACTTCGCAGAAGGCTGCTCAGCGGTGAGGTGCCGCCGTTCGTGGGCCTGCTCGGCCAGCTGGCCGAGGTGGTCGTTGCGCCCTACCTTGGTCCGGCTGCGGCTGAGCAGGCCGCAAGCAGGGGGCACGACCGGGCCCAGTCCCTCCTGGAGCAACACTCGGCCAAGCCGGACCACCACGCCAGCGTTGAGGTGCCAAGCATGCTCCGTCACGCGAGTGCGCACAGGATGCGCGAGTGTGTGCTCTACCTTGCCATCGTCGCCGCGGTCTATATCATCAGTCGCGACCTTGCAGAGTTCGGCTCCAGCGGGCCCTACACCAAGAAAGGCGGCGACAGGTCCTGATCGCCCGGTGCCTGGAGGACCGCCGCCTAACCCAAGGCGACCCTCCAGGCCTCCGCGTCTGCGCGTTTTAACTCGAGCCCGTTCCCCGGGCGGCCGAGATCCGGCCATAGCGCGCCGTCGCGAAGCTCCGGGCGCCCGTCGAAGAGGCGCTCCTCGATCCGGACATGATCGTGGAAGTACTCGAGGTGGGCCAGGTTCTCGATCGCGGCGGCGGGGTGGACGTGGATCGCCGGGCCGCAATGACAGGAGAGCTCGAGGTTGTGGGCGCGGCAGAGGCCTCCCGCCCGCAGGAGCTCGGTGATGCCGCCGCACCTGGTGACGTCGGCCTGGAGCACGTCGACGGCTTCGGCCGCGAGCATCCGCTCGAAATAGACGGCGTCATAGCCGTACTCGCCGGCGGCGATCGCCATCCCGGCGGGAGCCCGATCGCGGAGCAGCCGCAGACCCGCCAGGTCGTCGGAGCTGACCGGCTCCTCGAACCAGCCGACCCCGGCGGACTCGTGGAATGACTCGGCGAAGCGGAGGGCCTGCTTGCGCGAGAGGGCGCCGTTGGCGTCGACGAAGAGCTCGGTCTCGGGCCCGATCGCCTGACGTGCTGCGAGGACCCTCTCGACATCTCGACCGGGATCCGCCCCGACCTTCATCTTCACCCGCGGGATCCCCTCGTCGACCCAGGCGGCCAGCTGCTCCTGCAGTCGCTCGTTCGAGTAGGTGGTGAACCCACCGGAGCCGTAGACCGGCACCCGGTCGTGGGCGGCACCGAGGACGGTGCAGAGCGGCGCCTCGAGAATCCGCGCCAGGAGGTCCCAGAGGGCGAGGTCGACCGCCGAGATCGCCATCGAGGCGATCCCAGGCCGGCCGAGGTTGCGCGTCGCCCGCACCATCTCCGCCCAGGCCCGGCGGGGCGCCGTCGCGTCGAGGCCTTCGACGACGCCGGCGAGCTTGCTCTCGATCAACTTGGCGGTGGATACGTCGGCGTAGGTGTACCCGAGACCGGTCTTGCCGCCGCACCGCGCGTGCACGACGACGATCGTGGTCGAGTTCCAGCGCAGGGTGCCATCGCCCTCAGGCTCGTCGGTCGGAACGGTGTAGGCGCCGACCTCGACGTCGTCAATCACCGCGCTGAAGTTGATCATTGGCGCTCCCGGTCGGTTCCGAATGGTCCCAGTCTCCCACCCGAAGCCGCTCTTCAATTCTTGGTCGTCCGAAAGATGACAAGTGGCGGTTCGCGCGCCCTCGTCGGTGGGTATTCCCGACTCCGAAGGGCTTGTACTCGCGACCGAGAGGAAGAAGTGGCCAAGACCGCGGCGGATGACTTGTGTGAGCGACTGCTCGACTGGGACGTGAAAACGATCTACGGGTTCCCGGGGGACGGCATCAACGGCCTGCTGGGTGCGCTGCGACGCCACCAGGACCAGCTGCGGTTCGTCCAGACCCGCCATGAGGAGATGGCGGCCTTCATGGCTTGCGGGCACGCCAAGTTCACCGGCGAGGTCGGGGTATGCATGGCGACCTCTGGGCCCGGCGCGATCCACCTGCTCAACGGCCTCTACGACGCCAAGCTCGATCACCGGCCTGTCGTCGCGATCGTCGGCCAGACCTTCGTGCGGGCTATCGGCGGTAACTTCCAGCAGGAGGTCGACCTGCTGGCGCTCTACAGCGATGTCGCCTCCGCGTTCTGCGAGCAGGTCAACGAGCCCTCGAGCGTCCGCCATCTGGTCGACCGGGCGATGCGGATCGCACAGGCCGAGCGCACCGTGACCTGCGTGATCGTCCCCGCCGACGTCCAGGACATGGATGCGATCGAGACCCAGCCGCACGCGACCCACACGGTCCACAGCGGCACCGGGTTTTGGCCGGGGCGCCGGGTCCCGGCGAAGGCGCAGCTGCAGGCCGCCGCCGACATCCTCAACGCCGGCGAACGCGTTGCGATGCTGGTCGGCCAGGGCGCCCTCGATGCGACCGATGAGGTGATCGCGGTCGCCGACACCCTCGGCGCCGGCGTCGCCAAGGCGCTGCTCGGCAAGGCGGCGGTGCCCGACGACGTCCCCTTCTGCACCGGCAGCATCGGCCTGCTGGGGACGAAGCCGAGCTGGGACATGATGCAGGGGGCCGACACGCTGCTGATGGTCGGCTCCTCGTTTCCCTACTCGGAGTTCCTGCCCGAAGAAGGGAAGGTCAAAGCGGTCCAGATCGATCTGCTCGGGCGCATGCTGAGCATCCGCTACCCGATGGACCTGGCGCTCGAAGGCGACAGCAAGGCGAGCCTCGAAGAGCTCCTACCGCTGCTCGAACGCAAGCAGGACCGCTCCTGGCAGGAGGGAATCGCGGCGAACGTCTCGCAGTGGTGGGAGCAGATGGACAGGCAGGGCGAGCCCGCCGACCGCAACGGGCGGATCCGGCCGCAGGGGCTCTTCACCGAGCTCTCCCGCCAGCTCCCCGACAACGCGGTGCTCTCCAGCGACTCCGGCTCCGCCGCCAACTGGTACGCCCGTCATATCCGGATCCGGCGCGGGATGAAGGCGATGCTCTCGGGCAACCTGGCGACGATGGTCCCCGGGGTGCCGTACGCGATCGCCGCCAAGTTCGCCTTTCCCGACCGCGTCTCGGTGGCGATGGTCGGCGACGGCGCGATGCAGATGGGCGGGATGGCGGAGATGCTCACCGCCGCCAAATACTTCCGCGAGTGGGACGATCCACGGATGATCATCCTCGTCCTCAACAACGAGGACCTGAACCAGGTCACCTGGGAGCAGCGGGTGATGGAGGGCGACCCGGCCTTCGAGGCATCGCAGTCGATCCCCTACGTCGACTACGCCGCCTGGGCCCAGATGATCGGCCTGCGCGGGATCAAGATCGACAAGGCCGAGGAAGCCGAGGACGCGTGGCGCCAGGCCTTCGCCTCCGACCGGCCGGTGATCATCAACGCCCTCACCGATCCGAACGAGCCGCCGCTGCCGCCGCACATCACCTTCGAACAGGCGGAGGGCTTCGCCAAATCGGTCGCCGCCGACCCCGCCGGGGGCATGGCGGGAGCGGTCGAGGCGGTGCGGGAGAAAGCCACCGAGCTCCTGTCGGGGAGCTGATCGGCGTGCCCTGGCCACGCAGCGCGAAGCGCCGCTCCGAGTTCCGGATCGACCGCTGGGTCGCCAACGTCGAGCACGGTCGCTTCGAGCGCTCGCTCTCGGGCATGACCGCGGCGGCGGCGGTCATCACCACCGCCGAGGTCTACGCCGAGCACTACCGGGCGAGCTTCGGCAACAAGATGATGTGGAGCCCGATCGCGGTAACGCCGCCGGTCGTGATCGCCGGGATCGCCGGGATCTACAGCAGGCGATGGGCCAAGACGGCGCTGCCGATCGCCTCGCTCATCTACGCCGCCGACGGCCTGATCGGCGAGTACTACCACGCCCGCGGCGTCGCCCGGCGACCTGGCGGGTTCGGCCACGCCAGCTACAACATCCCCATGGGTCCCCCGATCATGGCGCCCGGTCTGATGTCGATCGTCGGCGGGATGGGCGTGCTCGCCGCCTTCCTGCGTCGCGAGGACTGACCGGTGCCTGATCCGCGAGACCCCGGCCACCTGCCGAACCTGCGCGGCGGGGAGGCGCGGCGACCCGACTGGCTGCCCCGCCAGCGCCGCGGGACGACCCCGCAGATGATCGGCCGCTTCCCCGACTACGACGTGCTCGAGTCGGCCGGCGAATGGGACGAAGCGACCCGCGCCGTCGTGCTGGCCCGGCTCGCGGTCGACCCCGAGCTCCACTTCTTTGGCGCCGACGAGGCGCCGACCGCGCGGGCGCTCTGCGACACCTTCCTGGCCCAGGACGAAGAGCCGCGCGTCCCGGTCGTCGAGTTGATCGACGCCAAGCTCGTCGCCGGGCGCCTCGACGGCTACCAGTTCGACGACCTGCCCGACGACCGCGAGACCTGGCACCGCGTCCTTGCCGCCCTCGACGCCACCGCGGAGCGGCTGCACGGGAAGGACTCACTGGCGGCCTGCGAGGATGGCGACCAGGAGGGCATCGTCCGGGCGCTCGCCGGCGGCAGGCTCGAAGGCCCCGAGTGGGACGGGTTGAACGTCGCCCACGCCTGGTCCGTCTGCAGCCGCATGGCGCTCGAGGCCTTCTACTCGCACCCCTGGGCCTGGAACGAGATCGGCTTCGGCGGCCCCGCCTACCCGCAGGGCTATATGCGCCTCGGACCGCTCAGCACCCTCGAGCCGCACGAGCGCCCGGGAGCCACCGACGAGGACCCGGTCGAGGCGACCGGCGACGCGGCGGAATGACCCCGAACCTGCTCAAGGGGTCCCGCGGGCCGCGGGAGAACGACTCGCGCTTCCTGCTCGACGTGCACCGGCGCGAGCTGCCGGGCGAGGAGACGATGAAGCGATACGGGGAGGGCGAGGAGGTCGACCTGGTGATCGTCGGGGCGGGGGCGGGCGGCTCGGTCCTGGCCCAGCGCCTGGCCCGCCGCGGCTGGCGGGTCGTGATCCTCGAGGCCGGGCCGTTCTGGCACCCCGACGCCGACTGGGTCTCCGACGAGGCCGGGTCGCACGCCCTGTACTGGGACCAGAAGCGGATGATCGACGGCGCCGATCCGATCAAACTGGGCAAGAACAACTCCGGTCGCGGCGTCGGCGGTTCGATGGTCCACTACGCCGGCTACACGCCGCGCTTCCATCCCTCCGACTTCGAGACCCGGACCCGCGACGGCGTCGGCGCCGATTGGCCGCTCTCCTACGCCGAGCTGCGGCCCCACTACGAGGAGATCGAGCGGGAGCTGCCGGTAGCGGGCCAAGACTGGCCCTGGGGCGACCCGCACTCCTACCCGCACTCCCCGCACCCGGTCAGCGGTCCCGCCCAGCTCCTCTGGCAGGGTGCGATCGACGCCGGGATCGAGATGCGGGTCGGGCCGGTCGGCATCGTCAACGGCACCTTCGGCAACCGGCCCCACTGCATCTACCGCGGCTACTGCCTGCAGGGCTGCAAGGTCAACGCCAAGGCCAGCCCCTACGTCACCCATCTCCCCGACGCGCTCGAGCACGGCGTCGAGATCCGCGCCGGGAGCATGGCGGTCCGGGTCGAGCTCGACGAAAGTGGGCGAGCGAGCGGAGTCGTCTACATGGCCGAGGACGGCGGCGGCGAGCATTTCCAGCGCGCCGCCGCGGTGGCGGTTTGCGGCTACTCGATCGAGACCCCGCGCCTGCTTCTCAACTCGGCCTCAAAGCGGCATCCCCACGGCCTCGGCAACAACGCCGACCAGGTCGGCCGCTACGTGATGGTCCAGGGCGCCTCGCAGAGCGCCGGTCGCTTCGCCGACGAACAGCGGATGTACAAGGGACCGCCGCCGGAGGTCTCCTCGGAGCAGTTCTACGAGACCGACGAGAGCCGCGGCTTTGCTCGCGGCTTCTCGATCCAGACGGTCTCGCCGCTGCCGATCGGCTGGGCCGAGCATGTGAGCGCCGAGGGGCACGTCGGGCGCGAGCTGCGCGAGTATATGCGCGACTACAACCACTGGGCGACGATCGGGGTGCTGAACGAGCTCCTACCTCAGGCCGAGAACCGCGTGACGCTCGCCGCGGAGACCGACGTCTACGGGCTGCCCGTCGCCCGTTTCTCCCACTCGCGCTGCGAGAACGACCGTCAGAATATGGAGTACTCGAAGGGTGTGCTGGGGAGGATCCTCGAGGCGGCCGGCGCCCAGGACACCCTGACGATCGAGCGCTACGCCCACCTGATCGGCGGCGCCCGCATGGGCGACGACCCGGAGCGCAGCGTCGTCGATGCCGATCACCGGGTATGGGGGGTGCCGAACCTTTTTCTTGCCGACGGCAGCGTCTGCCCGACCCAGGGAAGCGCCAATCCGGCGCTGACGATCATGGCGCTCGCCTCGCGCTTGGCGGGTCGGCTCGGCGCCAAGTGAATCCCAGACCCGACCCGCAAGGTTAGGAGCTACGCATGAGCAGCAAGAACGTCCCCGAGGTCGTCGTGATCACCGGGTCCTCGGGCGGGGTGGGGAGGGCGATCGCCCACGCCTTCGCCAAGCGCGGAGCCCACATCGGCCTGCTCGCCCGCGGCCAGGAGGGCCTCGACGGCGCCGTGGCCGAGGTCGAATCGCTCGGGGGCCAGGCGCTCGCGGTCCCTACCGACGTCGCCGACCACGCCCAGGTCGAGGCCGCCGCGGCAGCCGTGGAAGAGCGCTTCGGCCCGATCGACGTCTGGGTCAACGACGCGATGTCAACCGTCTTCGCCCGCTTCCTCGACACTGAGCCGGAGGAGTTCAAGCGGGCGACCGAGGTCACCTACCTCGGGACCGTCTACGGGACGATGAGCGCGCTGAAGCGGATGACCGCCCGCGACCGCGGCAAGATCGTGCAGGTCGGCTCGGCCCTCTCCTACCGGGCGATCCCCCTTCAGGCGGCCTACTGCGGCGCCAAGTTCGGCATCCGCGGCTTCACCGACTCGATCCGCACCGAGCTGCTGCACGACAAGAGCAAGGTCGAGATAACGATGGTCCAGCTGCCCGGCGTCAACACCACCCAGTTCAACTGGTGCCGCTCGAAGCTGCCGTTGCACCCGACCCCGGTGCCGCCGATTTTCCAGCCCGAGATTCCCGCCGAGGCGGTCTACTGGGCGGCCCACCACCATCGTCGCGAGCTGTGGGTCGGCTACAGCACCCTGCAGGCAATCCTGGGGACCACGATCGCCCCCAGCATCGCCGACCGATACCTGGCGCGGAACGGCTTCGAAGGCCAGCAGGTCGAGGGCATGCCGGTCTCGCCGGACCGCCCCGACAACCTCTTCGAGCCGGTGCCCGGGATGGCGGCGACCCACGGCATCTTCGACGAGGAAGCTACGGCCTCCAGCCCGCAGCTCTGGGCGACGACCCACCGCCGGACGCTTGCCGCGGCAGCCGTCGGGGCGCTCGCCGCCGGGGTCGCCGGGGCGATCGGGCGGAAGCGATGAGCCCCCGGTCGGAGACCGCCCGGATCACTGGTCGCGACCATCCCCATACGCTGCGGGACTACGCGCTGCTGGCCGACGGCGAGCGCGGCATTCTCGTCAGCCCGCGCGGCGACTACTCCTGGATGTGCTTCCCGCGCTGGGACTCGGGCGCCGTCTTCTCCTCGCTGATCGGCGGCTCGGGCGGCTACTCGATCACTCTTGAGGACCGCTTCGTGTGGGGCGGCTACTACGAGCCGGGCACGATGATCTGGCACAGCCGCTGGGTCAGCGGCTCGGCGACGGTGGAGTGCCGGGAAGCGCTGGCGCTGCCCAGCAGCGCCGATCGGGCGGTGATCCTACGTCGGGTGATCGCCCTCAAGGGGACCGCCCGGGTGGGGGTCGCCCTGAACCCTCGCGGCGACTTCGGCGACGAGGGGCTGACGAAGCTCTCCAGGCGCGACGACGGGGCCTGGACGGGCGCCGTGGGCGACATCAGCATCGTCTGGACCGGAGGCGCCGACGCCGACGCCCGGCCCGACGGCCACGGCGGCCGGGAGCTGACCCTCTCCCTCGAGTTGGAGGAGGGCCGGCACCACGATTTCGTCCTCGTCCTCGTCCTGGCCGACGCCGATGCCGACATCGAGCCCCCCGATCCCGACCGGGCCTGGCAGGGGACCGAGGCCGACTGGGAGGCCCGGGTGCCGCAGCTCGAGAACACCGTCGCCCCGCGCGATGCCCGCCATGCCTACGCGGTGCTCACCGGGCTGACCGCGGCCAGCGGTGGGATGGTCGCGGCGGCAACCACCTCGCTGCCCGAGCTCGCCCGCCAGGGCCGCAACTTCGACTACCGCTTCGCCTGGATCAGGGACCAGTGCTACACCGGCCAGGCCGTCGCCAAGGCCGGGCCGCTGCCGCTGATGGACGACGCGGTGCGCTTCGTCTCCGCGAGGCTGCTCGAGGACGGCCCGAACCTGACCCCGGCCTACACCACGACCGGCGGGCGGGTGCCCGACCAGCGCAGGCTCGACCTACCCGGTTATCCCGGCGGCTCCGACATCGTCGGCAACTGGGTCAACGAACAGTTCCAGCTCGACGCCTTCGGCGAGTCGTTGCTGCTGTTCGCCGCCGCGGGCCGCCACGACCATCTCGACAGCGACGGCTGGCGCGCGGCGGAGGTCGCCGTCGAGGCGATCGAAGGACGCTGGCGCGAGCCCGACAGCGATGCCGGGATCTGGGAGATCGAACCGGATGCCTGGACCCACAGCCGGCTCATCTGCGCGGCGGGCCTGCGCCAGATCGCCGCCGCGTCCCCCGGCGAGGAGCAGGCGGCCCGCTGGGTCTCCCTGGCCGACGAGCTCGTCTCCGACACCGCCGCCCACGCCCTCCATCCGAGCGGACGCTGGCAGCGCTCACCGACCGATCCCCGGCCCGACGCGGCGCTGCTCCTGCCGGCGATCAGGGGGGCGGTCCCGGCCGCCGACCCGCGATCGGTCGCGACCCTCCACGCGGTGGAGGCGGAGCTGACCCGGGACGGCTACTGCTACCGCTACCGGCCCGACAAGCGGCCGCTCGGCGAGTCCGAGGGTGCCTTCCTGCTCTGCGGGTTCTTCCTCGCACTTGCTTACTCTCAGCAGGGCGACCGTGTCGAGGCCGCCCGCTGGTTCGAGCGAAACCGCGCCGCCTGCGGGCCGCCGGGCCTCCTGGCCGAGGAGTTCGACGTGAGCGAGCGCCAGCTGCGCGGCAACCTTCCGCAGGCCTTCGTCCACGCGCTGATGCTCGAGTGCGCCCTGGACCAGTACGGATGAGGGCCCTGATCGGACTGCGCGCACTCGCCGGGGCGGTGCTCGTGCTCGCGCCCGGCAAGGTGCTGGGCGACCTTCCTCACCGCCGGATCGACGACGCCACGCGGGCGTTCGCCCGCATCCTCGGCGCCCGTCACCTGGTTGAGGCCGCGGTCCTCTGGCGTCACGACACCCACCGCTGGGTCCTCGTCGGCGCCGCGGTCGACGCGACCCATGCCGCGACCATGCTCACCCTGGCGGCGGCGCGCCCGGACGCGCGGCGCCTGGCCCTGACCAACGCCCTCACCGCATCGGCCCTGGCCGGGGCCGGCGTGGCCGCCGACCGCCGCGGTCATCCTTCTGACACCCCGGCGGGGGCCGGCTCGCGCGGTGGCGGCGAGGGGTAGGTTGAACCGACGGAGGGCACCCGACCTCGTGGGTCGAGCGATCGATGGACACTGGAACGCGTCAGGACTTCAGCCACCTCTTCTCGCTCTATCTGGCGATCGGGATCGGCGTCGCGATCATCGTCTTCGGTGCCGTCGGGTTCGCCATCTGGCGCTACCGGGCCGGAACCGGTCGCCGGCCCTCCCGGGTCGCCGAGAAGAACAAGTTGGAGGCCGGGGTCGCGGTCGCGATCACGCTGATCGTCGCCTTCCTGGTCTTCCGCACCTTCACCGTCGAGGCCAGGGAGGACAACGCCCCGAAGGAGGCGACCACGATCGACGTCACCGCCTTCCAGTGGGGCTGGCGCTTCGTCTATCCCGGCCAGGGCGTGGAAGTGGTCGGTGACTCGAACCACGAGCCGACCTTCGCGGTCCCCGGCGACGAGCCGGTCCACTTCAAGTTGACCTCGGCCGATGTCATCCACTCCTTCTGGATTCCGGGTGAGCGCTTCAAGCGCGCCGCGATCCCCGGCCGGACCAACGAATTCGACCTTGACTTCGAAAGCGAAGGCAGCGAGGAAGGTCTCTGCACCGAATTCTGCGGCCTGCGCCACAGCGACATGCGCTTCAACGTCTGGGTCCTATCGAAGGCAAGCTACCGGCGATGGCTGGCGGCGCACAGCTAGTCGCACCGGCGCCGCGAGCGCCGGCCGGCGGGGCGCTCGGTTGGCTCGCCGCGACCGACCACAAGCGCACGGCGGCCAAGGTCGCCATCGCTTCCACCTTCTTCTTCCTGCTGAGCGGCCTGCTGGCGCTGCTGATGCGATCCGAGCTCGCCCAGCCCGGACTCCAGTTCGTCTCAGACCACACCTACAACCAGCTCTTCACGATGCACGGGTCGGGGATGATCTACCTCTTCCTGACCCCGGCGGCGCTGGCCCTCGGGCTCTACTTCGTGCCGCTGCAGATCGGCGCCGCCCAGATCGCGGCTCCGCGCCTGGCGCTCTTCGCCTTCTGGATCTACCTCTGCGGCGGCATCTCGATGTATTCGGGCTTCCTCACCGACAACGGCGCCGGGTCGGACACCTGGGGCGGCACCCTCCCGCTCGCGAGCAGCACCCACACGCCGGGCGTGGGGATGGACCTGTGGGTGATCGGGGTCGGCCTGGCCGTCCTCGGCTCGCTCCTGATCGGGGTCACGATCCTGTTGACGATCGTCAGGCTGCGGGCGCCGGGAATGACGATGATGAGGATGCCGGTCTTCTGCTGGACGATGCTGGCGACCTCGTTCATGATCGTCGCCTCGTTCCCGGTGATGGTCGTCGCGATGGCGCTGCTGCTGGCCGAACGCCACATCGGCGGGGTCTTCGACGGGGCGACCGGCTCGATCGCCTATCAGCACCTCTTCTGGTTCTTCGGTCACCCGGTCGTCTACGTGATGTTCTTCCCCTTCGTCGGAGCGGTAGCCGAAGTCGTCTCCACTTTCTCCCGCAAACGCTTCTTCGGTTACCGGGCGTTGATCGTCAGTCTGCTGGTCTTCTCGTCGCTCTCGATGGCGGTCTGGGGCCACCACATGTTCATCCTCGGCGCCGTCCAGAACCAGTACTATTCGCTGACCTCGCAGCTCCTCGCGGTGCCGGCGGGCATCGAGTACCTCGACCTGATCGCGACGATGATCGGCGGCGCGATCGTCTTCCGCACGCCGATGCTGTTCGCGGTCGGGTTCATCCTCCAGTTCCTGATCGGCGGGCTGACCGGGATCATCATGGCCTCGCCGCCGCTTGACTACCACGTCAACGGCAGCTACTTCATCGTCGCCCACTTCCACTACACGTTGCTCGCGGGCAGTCTCTTCGGCCTGCTGGCGGGCGTCCATTACTGGTTCCCGAAGATGACCGGGGCGATGCTGCGCGAACGGCTCGGCAAGCTCAGCTTCTGGACCCTGGTGGTCGGCGCCAACGTCACCTTCTTCCCGATGTTCTTCCTCGGCTTCGAGGGGATGCCGCGGCGGGTGCCCGACTACGCGCCACGCTTCGGCGACCTGAACCTGCTCAGCTCGATCGGCGCCGGGTTCATCGCCCTCGGGATCCTGATGGTGCTGGCCAATGTCTTCGTCTCGCTACGGCGGCGCGAGCCGGCCGGCGACGATCCCTGGGGGGCCCAGACGCTCGAGTGGGCGACGACCTCGCCGCCGCCGCGCCACAACTTCGGCGCCGGCTTGCCGGCGATCGGCTCCTACGCGCCGCTGCTCGACCGGCGCGAGGCCGAGGAGGAAGAGCGCGAGCAGCGCGGGGTGGAGGTGTCGGCATGAGCCACGGCGCGAAGGGTGGGGGAGGGCCGCTGCTGGCCTGGGCCTGTCTGCTGTTGGCCCTCGGCGCGATGCTGGCGATCTGGTCTGAGGGCAGCGCCAGTTCGCTGCTGTTCCTGGTCGGGGCGATCCCGTTGACGGCGCTCTCGGCCTGGAACCGCGCCCGGCCGGCCCCGGGCGGCCCGCGGCTGCTCGCCCGGGTCAGCGTGCCGGTGGTGGCGGCGGCGATCGGGGTGGCGCTCGCCGCCGTCGGCCTCACCGGCGGGCTCTGGCTCGTCCTGATCGGCGGCGAGGTGGCGCTCTTCGGGGCGGTCTGGCTGGCGCGCGAGGTCGCGCTCGAGCGGCGCGGCCCGAGACGGCGGGAGGTACGGCGGTGAGCGAGGCGATCCAGATCGTCGTGCCGTCACTGGCGCTCCTCGGCGTCTATCTCTGGCTCGCGGCGCGTACCGTCTGGTCCTGGGCGCGGACCGCCTGCCTCGTCGCCGGTCTCGCGGTGGTCGGTGCCGGGGTCGGTTTCGACGACATCTCGCTCGCCGTCCACATGGCGGGCCACGGGGTGATCGTCGCCCTCGGGGCGCCGCTTCTGGTCCTCTCGCGGCCGGTGACGCTGCTGCTGCGTGCGCTGCCGCGGCAGGCGGCGCGAGACCTCGCGGCGGCGCTCCGCTCGCCCTGGCCGCGCCGACTCCTCTGGCCGCCGCTCGCCTTCGCCGCCTTCATCGGCGCCCAGCTCATCTTCCACCTGACGCCGCTCTTCTGGGACGCCCTGCGCGAAGAAGGCCTGCACGTCGCCGAGCACCTGATCTTCCTCGTCACCGCCCTCTGGCTCTGGTCGGTCTGCCTCGCGGTCGAGCCGCTTCCCGGCCGCTGGTCGCCATGGGCGCGGGCAGGGTTCCTGATGGCGGCGATGTCGGCGAGCGACATCGGCGCGGTGAAATTGATGCTCGACGGCTACCAGGTGGCAGGCGTCGCGATGGTCGCCTCGATGATGCCGCTCGGGCTCGGCGCCGCGGCGGTCGTCTGGTCGGCGATCGTGCGCGAAGAGCAGAGCGAGCGGCGACGGGAGGTGGCGCATGCGGCGGGTTAGGCGGGTCGCGATGGGTGCGGCGGCGCTCCTGCTCGGCGCCTTCGCCGTGGCCGCCTGGGCGCAGTCGCCGAGTACCTCGACCTCGGCGGCCACCGAAACCGCGACGGCCGCCTCGATGGCGGAGCTTGGTCGATCAAGCCTGGTCGGACAAGGACGCGAACTGTTCGAGACCAGCTGCTCCAGCTGCCACGGGTTCGAAGGAAAGGGGGTGAAGGGCCAGGGGCCGTCCCTGCTCGACGCCGGCGAATCGGCCGCCGACTTCTACCTGCGGACCGGGCGGATGCCGCTCGACCAGGTCGGGGACGAGCCGCTACGCGGCGAACCACGCTTCGACGAGAAGGATATCCGCGCCCTCGACGCCTACGTCGGCTCGCTCGGCGAAGGGCCGGCGATCCCGAAGGTGGAACCGGCGAAGGGCTCGGCCTCGGAAGGGATGGAGATGTTCACCGAATCGTGCGCCGGCTGCCACGGGATCGGCGGCAAGGGCGGGGTGGTGATCGGCGGTTACGCGCCGCCGCTCGGCGAAGCCACGCCGACCGAGATCGGTGAGGCGATCCGCGTCGGCCCCTACCTGATGCCTCGCTTCTCGGAGGCTCAGATCACCCCGGCGGACGTCAACTCGATCGCCCGCTACGTCGAACTGACCGAGCACCCCGAAGACGCGGGCGGCTTCGGCATCGGGCACATCGGTCCGGTGCCAGAGGGTCTCGTCGCCTGGCTGGCCGCACTGGCGGCGCTGCTGTTGGTCGCGCGCCTGATCGGAGAGCGGGCCGGTGACGATCGCGACGACGACGAGGCGGAGCAGCCTCGATGAGGGCGCGCGTCCTAACCGTCCTCGGCTGGGTCTGGCGCTACGCGCTCGCCGCCCTCGTGCTGCTCTTCTCACACAGGCGGACCGTGGCACGCGAACGCGAGCTTCCCGCGAACACCCGCGCCGAGACGTGGACCGCGAGCTTGCTCTTCGCCGCCGCCCTGGCGGGCCTCGCCTTCGTCGCGATCTACGCCTTCGACGACGCCGACACCCAGCTCCTCGGCCTCTCGATCGCGGTCGCCCTCGCCCTGGTCGCCGCCGGCTTGATCCTCGCCGCGTCACTCGTCGTCCCGCAGGAGACCCTCGAGGAGTGCCGTCCCGCTTTCGCTGATCCGACCGAGGAAGAAGAGGACGTGGAAGACGCCGCGCTGACCCTGCGCGAAGGTGTGGACGGGGTCACCCGGCGCAGGCTTCTGAAGGCGGCAGGAGGGGCGGCCGGGGTCGGGCTGGGGACAGCGGCCCTGGCGCCGCTCGCCTCGCTCGGACCCGCCGTCGGCGACCGGCTCGGGGCCTCGCCGTGGAAGGACGGGGTGCGGCTGGTCGAGGAGAATGGGATGCCGGTCAAGGCCGCCGACCTCGAGATCGGCTCCTTCCTGACCGCCTTCGCCGAGGGCGCCGACAAAGAGCAGCTCGCCACCTCGCTCGCGGTCGTCAGGGTCAAGCCCGACGAACTCGAACTGCCGGAGGACCGGGCCGGCTGGGCGCCGGAAGGGATTCTCGCCTTCTCGAAGATCTGCACCCACGCGCAGTGCGCGATCAGCCTCTTCCGCTATCCGCTCTTCGCCGAACGCTCGCCCGGCCCGGCCCTCGTCTGCCCCTGTCACTACTCGACCTTCGACGTCCTCGACGGCGGCGAGCGGATCTTCGGCCCCGCCGTCCGCCCGCTGCCGCAGCTGCCGCTGCGGATCGAGGACGGCTTCCTCGTCGCCGCCGGGCCTTTCTCCGGCGCGGTCGGCGCCTCCTGGGGCAAGGTCAAGGAAGAGGGCTGAAGCCGTGCCGCTGACGACGCGTCGCGTCCTGCGCACGGTCGAGAGCCGCACCGGCGGCGCCTCGCCGCTCACCAAGGCTCTTCGCTACGTCTTCCCCGATCACTGGACCTTCCTCTTCGGCGAGATCGCGATGTACACGTTCCTGATCCTGGTCGCGACGGGGACCTACCTGGCGCTCTTCTTCGAACCGAGCACCGCCCACGTCATCTACCACGGCGCCTACGCGCCGCTGCGCGGCCAGGAGATGACCAAGGCCTACGCCTCGGCGGTCAACCTCTCCTTCGAAGTCCAGGCGGGACTGCTGATCCGCCAGGTCCACCACTGGGCGGCCGATGTCTTCCTCGCCGCGATCACGATCCACCTGATGCGGATCTTCTTCACCGGGGCCTTTCGCAAGCCGCGCGACGTCAACTACTACGTCGGCCTGACGATGCTGGTCCTCGCGGTGCTCGAGGGCTACGTCGGCTACTCGCTGCTCGACGACCTGCTCTCCGGGATGGGCCTGGCGATCGGCAACGGCGTGGCGCTCTCGCTGCCGGTGGTCGGCGGCCAGCTCGGCGTCCTCCTCTGGGGCGGACGCTTCCCGGGCGCCGGCGACTTCTTCTCGCGGCTCTTCTTCGTCCACGTCTTTCTCTTCCCGGTCCTGATCGGCTCCCTGATGGCGGTCCACCTTGCCCTGATCGCACGGCCCCACCACACCCAGTTCCGCGGTCGGGGCCGCAGCGAGCGCAACGTCGTCGGCACGCCGATGTGGCCCGCCTACGCACTGCGCAGCCTCGGCCTCTTCTTCGCCGTCGCCGCCGTCCTGTTCGCGCTCGGTGGGCTCGTCCAGATCAACCCGATCTGGCAGTGGGGACCGTACGAGCCCTACCTGGGCACGAACGGCGCCCAGCCCGACTGGTACCTCGGCTGGCTGATCGGCGCGCTCCGACTGATGCCGCACTTCGACGTGGTGATCGGCAACTACACGCTGATCCCCAATCCGTTCTGGGGCGGCGTCCTCTTCCCCGGCGCCGTCTTCGGCTTCCTCTACCTGTGGCCGACGATCGAGCGCCGCTGGACCGGCGACCGGCGCATCCACAACCTGCTCGACAGGCCTCGTGACAACCCGATCCGGACCGCGATCGGCGCCGCCGTCTTCACCCTCGTCGCCACGGTCTTCTTCGCCGGCGCCGCCGACCGCGCCTTCGTCCAGTTTGGCGTCCCATATGAAGACCAGCTCTGGGGCTACCGGGCGCTGACGATCCTGCTGCCGGTCCTCGTCTTCTTCGTCACCCGCCGGATCTGCAGGCGGCTGCGTGCCTCCGGGGAGCACCCGGGTCGCGGTTCGGGCGCGGTGATGGTCCGGCGCTCGGCGGCCGGTGGATTTGAGCAGCTCGATCCCGAGCACGGCGGCGAGACCGCTGACAGCTGAGCCCGGATCGCCGTGGCCCCCGGTCGGGCGAGCCGATCCGACAGGGACAAGGACCGGCGCGTCAGCAGCTCTCCCGCTACGTCCCGCTTCCATGAGCGACCCGGTCGCCGTCGCCCTTAGTGGCGCGCATCAGAAGCACCGGGATCGTGCCTCGCGTAGGACGCGCTCGGACACCGAGCCGAGGAGGGCACGATGGATTCGACCGTGGCCATGGGAGCCCATGACGATCAGGTCGTGGGCTCCATCGGCTGCGATCGTCAGGATCGCCGTGGCCGGATCGCCGTGGCCGAGGCGTGCCGTCACGGAGATGTCGGGAGGGAGCGTCGCGGTCGCATGGCGCAGGATCCGGGCGTGTAGAGGCTCGCGATCGGTCGGCTTTCGCACCGCGTCGGCACTGTCGATCCTCGGGGGCGGCGCGTCGGTGGTGAGCAAGGTGAGTCGCGCGTTCTGATCCCGTGCCAGCTCCACCGCGTGGGCAAGCGCGGCCTTGGCGTGCGCCGAGCCGTCGCACGCAACCAGGATGCGCGTGTAGCAGCTCACGCGCCCCCGAGCATTCCGTGTGCCGTGATCTTGATCCCGGTGCCGTGGCCGAAGAGGAAGCCGCCGAGCGCGGGGATCAGGGCGAGGCACAGGACAGATCTGGTCCTTGCCGCCGGACGCCTCCCCCAGGAACTCCATCGCTTCCGCTGCTCCGGCGGCTTTATGCCGGCTTCAGTCCGCCGGGTGGGCGATGGTCGAAAGCAGAGCAAGTGCCGGTTGGCGCGAGTCCAGCCGGGTGTGTTGGACCACGATCGGCTCGCTGGACTCGATCAGGGCGGCGTAGTCGGTGTCGCGGGGGACCGGCTCGGGGTCGTCGAGGTCGTTGAACCGAAGATGGACGGTCCGTTCCGCCGGGACCTCGGCGCGATAGGGACCGGCCGGATCGCGATCGGTGAAGAAGATGGTGATGGTGACCGCTGCCTCTCTCTTTCCGGGGTTGAGGATGCAGGCGGTCTCGTGGCTTTCGAAGGCGGGCCCGTCTCCGGTGCTCGCACCGGGGATGTAGCCCTCCGCGATCGCCCAGACGTGGGCTCCGATCATCTCGCCTCTCCTGCCAGGGCACACCTGGCACCCGCCGCCGGAGCAGCCGGCACGTAGCCGCAGAGAGCGGCGCAGATGAAGACCGGATCCTGCAGGTGGCTTTCGGAGCTCCCGTCCATGGCGACTCTGCCGAGCTACCCGCCCAGGCCCGGAGAGAGACGGGAGATGTCAGATTCCCGACATCGGCGGTGATTGGCGCTATGCCGGTTGCGTTAGTCGGGCTCGGCGGCTCGGTGGACCGGCGAATCCGATGGAGCCCCAAGCGCGGCCTCGCCGAGGAAACCGGGAGGATCGCCGAGCAGGATCCAGCGCCCGCCCGTGACCGATTTCAACTTTCCTTCCTCGCGCAGCCGGCCGAGTGCGGTGGTGACGGTGGGACGGCGGGCACCGACGATCTCGCCGAGCGTCTCGTGGCTCAGCTGGAGACCGACGGCTACCCCGTCCGTGGTCACCCGCCCCCAACGATCGGCGAAGTGCCAGAGGATCATCAGCAGCCGGGTCCGTACCTGCTTGGTGTGGCAGACGGCCAGCTGGAAGCTGAGCCAACGGGCGCGGCGGATGGTGCGGTCGAAGAGCTCCGCCGTTATCTGGGGCCACTTTCCCAGTTGCCTGGTCACGTGTTGGTCGAGCACCGCGAACCTCGCCGCCGGGCCGACCACGCGCCAGTCTGCCTCGACCGGCACCGAGGACATATCGGCCGAATCCATCGACCAGGGGCGAAGGATGTCGCCACGGCCGAGCAACTCGGTGCAACGGGTGTCGGCGATCATGACGCGGCGCATCAGGAGGCCCTCGATCACCAGGAAGCCGAGGGCGCTCGAGTCGGCGGCCACTTTCGCAGGCGGCTTCCAGGGTCCGGGCCGCGCCGTCGAGGTGGGGGCGAGAACCTGGGCGGCAGCCGCGCGCTCGCCGGCGCTCAGCGCGTCGCCGAGGTCTGGTTCAAGGGCCAGGAGCGAGGACGGTCCGCCGATCTTGCGCGTCTCGCCTCTGGGCGTCGCCGATGTCACCCGGTTTATTTACTTCATTTCGCCGTGTCGGGCTGGCCGACAGCCCTGGGGAGGGACGCAGCGCCGCGCCTGGTCGAGGTCATGTCCCTTACCTATCCCGATGATCGTGTCACGTCGCTGACCATCCGTGGAGTGCTCGATTGACGACGCGGGAACTGCCATCCAGGACAACCTCAAAAGAATCTGGAGGCCGAAGTGTCACCCTCGACTCGATCCACGCAGTTGTCCCGCCGACCGGGAAGCCTCTACTGGCGCGTCCTAGAGACGATGGCCCGGGAGTCCGGCTCCGAAGTGCGCGTCCTGCCCCGGCGGGCCGGGCGGCGAGAACCTCCTTCGACGATGGTTCCCGACTCCGGTCGAAGGTCACCGTACCCTGGGGCACACTGAGCGGGACACCGGTTCAGTCGGATTTCTCTACGAAGCTGATCCGCCCGTTGGTCTCGAGGATCCCCCAGCGGACTTCCTCGATCGAGGAGATGCCTTCGAGCCGCGCCTCGGCGCCGATCTCCTCGCGGGTCAGCCGCTGGCGGCGCAGGTTGGCCTCGATCACGTCGCCGTCCTCGACCAGGACGATCGGCTCGCCGTTCAGGATCGGCCGCATCCGTTTGAAGCGGAAGCTCAGATAGGAGAGAGCGACTGTGAGAACTCCGATCGTCGAGATCGCCAGTAGGGCACCCGTGATCGACTGATCGTTCTGGGTGACGCCCTGCTGGACCAGGTCGCCGGTGACGACGAGGAGGATCAGGTCGAAGGGCTCGAGTGAGTTGAGCTCGCGCCGTCCCAGCAGCCTGGTGAGGGCGAAGACGAAGGCGAAGATGACCGCGGCGCGGATGACGATGTCCATCGAGGCCTAGGGGAAGTCGAACTGGGTCCGGGAGATCGAGGCGACCGGGCTGGCGCCGTCGAAGAGGGAGACGCCCGCGTCGTGGCTGCCGACATTGATCGGATTGGTCTGGAACTCGACATAGACGACGAGGGTGCGCCCGGGCGGCATCGGCGGGAAGCGCAGCTTCAGATCGCCTTCGGCATCGGTGGTCGACCCGGCCGGTTCGGGTTGGACGGTGTTGACCGTGGTCTGGTCGACCCAGCCGCGGTCGAGCAGCAGGGTCGGTGCGCCCAATGCCTGGGTCGCGTGGATGACGAATTCGCCCTGGTAGGTGAGCCCGCCGCGTACGCGACTCGGAGCCTTGACCGACAGCGTCCCGGCGGTCCCGCTCGCCGTGTCGGTGGCCGCCGCCTGACCGAAGACGTTGGCGAGGGCCGCCGCCAAGAAGAGTACGAGCAAGGCGAGGAAGCCGCGGCGCAGCCATTGGCCGAGGTTGCGGCCTTCGGAGTCCCGATGCCTGCGAAGGTCGATTTCAGCCGGGAGACCGGCACGCCTCGCGACCGCCGCCTGGACCTCGTCTTCCTCGGAGGGCACAGGGTGGATGGATACCGGCCGCGGCGGATGGGTATCGCACCACATGAGCAGGGAGGGCCCCCTGGATCGACCAGTGCCGGGCGACGGTCGCCGTGGTCATCCTCGCGCTGACCCGCGCATCGTCCTCACCCCGGCGTCTCCGAGCTCGCTCGGCGAACTGATCGGTGACGAGCCTCCTCTTGTCGTGCCTGCCGGCATCGAGCCCGCGGCACCCAGCGGCGACCATGCAGCACTCTCGGCCGGACTCACCTGGCCTGGGTTCCGGCCACGCAGGTGCGGTGGCCGCCGGCACGGAAGTCTCGCCGGTCTGCCCTCAGCGCGGCCCCGTACCTGTCACCCGCCGGCCTCTTGCCGGCCATCAAGGGGTTGCTAAAACGTCAACGAGGGTCGCTGTCCGAGTCGGTCGATCATGATTTCGTCACCGATCCGCTGCCAGCCCGTGCTCTCGTAGAGGCGGACGGCCGCGGCGTTGTCGGCGAAGACGTGCAGGACTACCTGGCCGAGTCCCTGCCAGGGTAAGATCGACGAAGAGGTCTTATGGTCAAAGAATGACCGAGCCGCCGCTCATCACCCTGGCCCGCTGGGAGGAGCACGGTGCGATCTGGCGGACCCGGTCCATCACCGAGACGGAGGCGGTCGTCGAGCTCTTCACCTGTCACGGAGAGTTGGTGGAGGCACTGCGCTCGGACGATCCCGAGTTGCTGCGCTACCTCGCCACTCACTCTCGCTCAGACCCTGACTAGGCCGGGTCGGCGACCGGCAGCTCGGCCTCGATGCCGGCCTCCGGGGTGATCAGGATCGCGCCCTCGCCGGTCACGTAGGCCTCCTCGCCGTGCTGGGTCACGTCCATGCCGATCGCCTCCTGGTGCTCGGTGGCCCGCAGCGGCATCGCCAGCCCGATCAGCTTGAGCAGGACGAAGGTGACCGTGAACGCGTAGGTGGGGGCGGCAACGGCGGCGAGGGCCTGGTGCCCCAGCTGGGCCGCGTTGCCGTAGAGGAGGCCGTTGGAGACGCCGTTCCAGGCCGTCTCGGCGAAGAAGCCGATGAAGAGGATCCCGAAGAGGCCAGCCGTCCCGTGCGCGGCCAGGACGTCGAGCGTCTCGTCCACTCTGGTCCGCGTCCGCCAGGCGATGATCGCGTAGCTGGGGAAGGCCGCCAGGGCGCCGAGCGCCATCGCCCAGCCGGGGCTGATGAAGCCCCCGGCCGGCGTGATCGCTACGCAGCCGACGACGATCGCGGTCGCCGCTCCGATCGCCGTCACCTTCCTGCCGCGGATCAGGTCGAGGACGAACCAGACGATCAGCGTGCAGGCGGGACAGAGCAGGGTGTTGGTGAAGGCGAGCACGCTGGCGTGGCCGGTCGAGAAGCCGCTGCCCCCGTTGAAGCCGAACCAGCCGAACCACAGCAGCCCGGCGCCGAGCAGCACGTACATCGCATTGTGCGGCAGCAGCGCCTGGCGCCCGTAGTCCTTGCGCGCACCCACGACCAGCGCGGCGGCCAGCGCCGAGAAGCCGGACCCCATCTCGACCGGCACGCCCCCCGCGAAGTCGAGCGTGCCGCCCGCCTGCAGCCAGCCGCCGCCGAAGGCCCAGTGGGCGAGCACGGCGTAGACGAGCACCGACCAGAGCGCTGCGAAGACGAGAAACGGCCCGAACCGCATCCGCTCGACCACCGCCCCGGAGACGAGGGCGACGGTGATGATGCAGAAGGTCGCCTGGAAGGCCATGAACAGCAGCTGTGGGATCGCCATTCCGGCCCGGGGCGCGAAGGTGACGCCCTGCAGGCCGACGTGGCCGAGGCCGCCGATCAGCGAGCCGGTGCCGTCGAAGGCGAGCGAGTAGCCGACCAGCGCCCAGGTGACCATCGCGACCGCGATCGCGGCGACGCACATCATGAAGGTGTTGAGGGTGTTCTTCGAGCGCACCAGGCCGGCGTAGAAGAGCCCCAGCGCCGGGGTCATCATCAGGACCAGCGCGGTCGCGACCAGCATCCAGGCGGTGTCGCCGGAGTCGATCCGCGCCACGGCGGTGAGGAACGCCATCCCGGTCACTTGTCGACCGGGGTTACGGCGCCCATGTCCGTGTCGCCGGTGCGGATGCGGACCGCCTGCTCGAGCGGCACGACGAAGATCTTGCCGTCGCCGACCTGGCCGGTCCGGGCCCCCTCGCAGAGGGCGTCGACGGTCGCCTGCACGAAGGAGTCGGAGACCGCGACCTCGAAGCGGACCTTCTCGGCGAGGCCCATCTTGACGGTCATGCCGCGGTAGGTCTCGACCCGCTCCAGCTCACCGCCGTGGCCCTGGACGCGGCTCATCGAGACGCCGCGCACCTCGGCGCGGTACAGCGCCTCCAGCACGTCGTTGGCCTTCTCGGGCCGCACGATGCCGATCACCAGCTTCACCGCTCTCCTCTCTCCCAGCCTGCCGAGTCGAGCGCGAGCCTAGTTGGGGGCTCGGAAGGCCCGGCGCGGAAGAGCACGCGCCGGGTCTCGGCTGACCTATGAGGCGATTACGGAGCCAGCGCCCGGACCAGATCCGCCGCCGGCCTAACGTCGGTGATCCGCGCCACCGTCTCGCCCGCGTAGAGCGGCCCGGCGTCGACGAGTGTCTCCGGACCGTCGTCTGTCGGGCCGGCCGGCGTCAGCAGTCGGCTGCCCGGCCGCTGGGCGCGAACCATGCGAGCCTGGAGCGTCCCCGGAATATGGCGGGCTCCCGGGGCGAGCAGGCGATTGAGCGTCCGGTTCAGCAGCGGTCCGCGTCGGTCGCCTTGCAGCCAACGGTCCGTTGCCGCGTTTGGCACGACGCGGTGGGGCGCGGGCCAGCTTGCCCCGAACAGCTCGGTGAGGATCGTCTCCTGTGCCGCGAGCAGTCGCTGCCTGTACGTCGGGTGGGCGCGGCTCTCCTCGGAGAGCAGGAAACGGGTGCCGGCAACCGCCGCGATCGCGCCTGCCCCGAGCGCCTGGGTCACGTCGCTTCGCTCGGCGATCCCACCGGCGAGCAACAGCGGGTAGCCAGCCGGGAGGGCATTCCGAACCTGCTCGAAAAGCTCCAGGGCCGGGGTCAGCCCGCGGACATGGCCGCCGGCCTCGACCCCCTGGACGATCACGGCGTCGGCGCCTGCCTTGTGAGCCGAGCGCGCCTCGGCCACTGAGCCGCACTGGTGGATCCAGACCCCAGGCGTGCGTCGCCGCGGCCTACCCCAGAAGGTCACGACCGCGTCCGCCTCGGCTGCCGCGACGAACCAGTCGCGGCGAGCGAATGGCAGCAGCAGGTTCACCGCGATCGGCCGCCGAGTCAAAGCCCGCGCCGCCCGCAGCTCGCGCCGAATCGGGGTGGCGCCGTTGACGGCGATCGTCCCCAGCCCGCCGGCCTCCGAGACCGCCACGGCCAGCTCATGGCGACTGAGCCCGCCGCCCATTCCCGCTTGGACGACGGGCGCCTCGACACCCAGGCGCTCTAGCAGCGACACGCCTGCAGTCTAGGTTCGCTGCTCAGAGACTGACCTTGAACCCCGGCGGGTCATATTTGCTCGCCAGCGCGTCCTGGGAATACCCGAATCCCGGTCCGGATTGCTATTTTCACATTCTGACTGTATTTAGCGACCGGAACTTGACAGGGAGGGTGTCGACCCGCATGGACGTTTCCGAGCCTGCCGCGAGCGCGGCCACCGCAGTACTCGAAGGCCTCGACGTCGACCACGGCAAGCACCAGCAGGGCAAGGGCGCTCCGGGTTCCAGGGAGAACCCGGAGCGCTACGAAAACGTGCCCGGCCATGTGATCCCGATCCTCGAAGACGAGTTCGACGACTTCCGCTCCGAGGCCGGCAGCTTCCTCGAGGGCGAGCGCGAGGATGGAGTCTTCATCCCCTTCCGCCTCAAACAGGGCGTCTACGGGCAGCGCCAGGCCGACGTGCAGATGATCCGCATCAAGCTGCCCTTCGGCGGCATCTCGCCGCTGCAGATGGATGCCTTCGCCGACGTCATCGAGCGCTGGGTGCCGATGCGCAAAGGGCACATCACCACGCGCCAGAACATCCAGCTTCACCACGTGCCGCTCCTCGACGCTTCGGCGCTGATCCGCGAACTGGGCCACGCCGGCCTCTCCTCGCGGGAGGGCTGCGGCAACACCGTCCGCAACGTCACCGCCGATCCCTACGCGGGGATCGCCACCGACGAAGTATTCGACCCGACCCCCTATGCCGGAGCCTACGTGCGCTTCTTCGTACGCCATCCGGTTACGCAGGCGATGCCGCGCAAGTGGAAGGTCGCCTTCTCCGCCTCCCCGGCGGACCGGGCGATCGTGCCGATCCACGACCTCGGCTTCCTGCCGGTCGTCCGCGACGGTGTCAAGGGCTTCGAGGTCTGGGTCGGCGGCGGCACCGCGATCATGCCGCGGCCCGCTCACAAGATCTACGACTTCGTCGGGGCCGACGACGGCTCCTACCTGAAGGTGAGCGAGGCGATCGTCCGCGTCTTCGACCGCCAGGACTGGCTGCGCAAGAACCGCGCCCGCGCCCGGATCAAGGTCCTGCTCGACAAAATCGGGGCCGATGCCTTCCGCGAGCTGGTCGATGAGGAGCTGACCGGCGAATGGGTCGCGGAGAGGGACTTCGAAGCCGACCTGGAGCGGCTGCGCTTCGACGATGACGAGGAGGCGAAGGCGCCTGCCCCCGGCGGCACCTACGGCTCGCCGAACGGCGACAGCTCCCGCTTCGAGCTCTTCGTCGAGCGCAACGTCACCGCCCAGCGCCAGCCGGGCTTCTCGGCGGTCGCCGTCAAGGTGACCCGCGGCGACCTCACCCCGGAGCAGTTCCGCGGCCTGGCGGCGATCATGCGCGAGTACTGCGGCGGCTACGCCCGCAGCACCGTCGAGCAGAACATGATTCTGCGCTGGGTCCGCGACGAGGCGCTCTGCGATGTCTGGAGCCGGCTCTGCGAGCTCGGCCTCGGCGGCGCCGGCGCCTTCGAAATAGACGACGTGATCAGCTGCCCCGGCACCGACAGCTGCAAAATGGGCATCACCGCCTCGATGGGGCTGAACGAGGCGATCTCCGCGCGCCTCGAGTCGATGGACATCGATGACCCGCTGACCCGTGCCGTCCAGATCAAGATGAGCGGCTGCCCGAACGGCTGTGGCCAGCACCACATCGGCACGATCGGTTTCTACGGCGCCTCGCTGAAGATCGGCGAGCGCCAGATGCCGGCCTACATCCCCCACATCGGCGGCCGCGCCGGCGGCGGCGATGTCGCCTTCGGCAAGCGCCTCAAATCGCGCCTCCCCGCCAAACGCGTCCCCGACGCGGTCGAGCGCTGGCTGCGGATGTACGAGAGTGAGCGGGCCGGCGACGGCGAGGGCTTCGAGGACTTCGCCGAGCGAGTCGGCAACGAGCGCTTCGAAGCCGAGGTCAAGGAGCTCACCCTGCCGGCCGAGTTCAGCCTCGAGACGATGGAGGAGTTCATCGACTGGAACCGCTCCAGCCCCTACAAGGTCGAGCGCGGCGAGGGCGAGTGCGCGATTTAGCCGCTCCGCTAGGCAGCCAAGGCTGCGGCGAGCGCGAGCAGGGCCAGGGTGAGTACGCCGATCGCTCCACGCAGCACGCTTGCCAAGGCTGCTCCTCGTCGCACCCGCTGGTCAAGAGCTGGGTCGGCGCCGTCCAGTGCCTGGCGGCGCAGCCTGGTCATCGCGCGTGCCTGCGCCATCCCCGCCGCGCTCGCGACCAAGAGGGCGCCGGCCACGATCGCGGTTGCGATCAGCAGGCCGTCCCACGGGTGTCCGCGCAGAAGCAGCGCCCCACTGGCCAGGGCGACCAGCAGCGCGGTGCTGCCGAGAACCCCATAGGCCTGCCCGAAGGAGCGGAAGAAGGCGACCCGCTGGGCGGGCTCGAGGGTCGCCGATGCTGCCCGGGCGACGAGGAAGATCGTCACCGACCCGCCGACCCAGATCGAGGATGCCGCCAGGTTCACCGCGATCAGCGGCGCCGCGGCGGCGACCGCGATCAACCCTGCTTCTCCTTGAAGTGATCGGCGTTGATCTCGATGTAGTGCTGCCAGTCGTGGGGGACCATGTCCTGGGGGTAGATCGCATCGACGGGGCAGGCCTCGACGCAGGCGTCGCAGTCGATGCACTCCTCCGGGTCGATGAAGAGCATCTCGGCTCTGTCGTAGCCGGCCTCGTCGGGGGTGGGGTGGATGCAGTCGACCGGGCAGACCTCCACGCATGAGTTGTCCTTGGTGCCGATGCAGGGCTCAACGATCACATAGGCCAATTGGTCCTCCATCCTTAGTTTTCACAGAGAAAGTGTGAAAATAGCAAGACGGAGACGTCCTTTACCCAGCTTGGCTGTGCAAAGCTGGATCCCGATGGACCTGCCTCTGCCCGTGGAGGGCGCGCTCGCGCAACCGACCCGCGCCCAGATCTTCGCCTTCTTGGTCGAGCGGCGGGGGGCGGTGGGGACCGAGGAGCTGGCCGAGCATTTCGGCCTTCATCCGAACGGGATACGCCGCCATCTCGAGCGCCTGCTGGAGGGGGGTTTCATCACCCGCAGCCGAGTGCAGCAAGGCAAAGGACGGCCCCGCGACAGCTGGGCCGTATCCCCGGAGGCGCACCCCGGCGGCGAGAGGCCCCGGGCCTACTCCGACCTGGCCGGCTGGCTGGCCCGCGCGATCCCGGCCAAGCCCGGCCGCCTGCGCGAGGTCGAGAACATGGGCCGGGAGATCGGCTGCGAACTGGCGCCGCCGTCCGGCGAGGATCCCGCCGAGGACCTGCGCGACGCGCTTGCCGCGCTCGGATTTGAGCCGACGCTCGAGCGTGATCAGGGCGGCTTCAGCTGTCGTCTCGGCAACTGCCCCTACCGGGACTCGGTGCGCGAGAACCAAGAGGTCGTCTGCGGCCTGCATCGCGGCATCACCGTCGGGATCCTCGCCGCCCTCGATCCGACGGCGAAGCTGACCCATTTCGAGCCCCACGATCCAGACCGGGCCGGCTGCCTGATCGAAGTGTCGGGATCTAAAGGCGAATCCAGCTAGCGAAAGGACTCCGAATGGCCACCGTGGGAATCCGCTACATCGTCGATGACGTCGACGCCGCGATCGAGTTCTATCGCGAGCGACTGGGATTCGAGGAGATCATGCACCCTGCGCCGAGCTTCGCGATGCTCACGCACGGCGATCTGCGGCTCCTGCTCAGCGCTCCCGGGGGCGGCCCCGGCGGTGGCGGGGCGATGGCCGACGGGCGGGCGCCCGAGCCCGGGGGGTGGAATCGGTTCCAGCTCGAGGTGTCGGACCTTGCCGCAACGGTGGCGGCGCTCAGGGCTGACGGTGCGTCCTTCTGCAACGAGATCGTCGACGGTGTCGGAGGCAGCCAGATCCTGCTCGAAGACCCGTCGGGGAATCTGATCGAGCTCTTCGAGCCGAAGCTGCCGGAGGCCCGCCTCTCCTCAAGTTAGGTCGTAGCACGATACTTTTCGCGGATGAGCGACGGCGCCATCCCGCCCACCGACCTGCGCCATCTCGGCGACTTCTCGACGACCCGTCGAGTGCTGACCATCGCCGCCTTGGCGATTCCGATCGGGGCACTCAGCGCCTGCGTCGCCTGGGTGCTGCTGCGGCTGATCGGCCTGATCACCAACCTCGTCTTCTACCAGCGGGTGGGCACGGCGCTGGTGGCCCCGGGAAGCGGGCATCACTCACCGGCCCTGATCCTGCTGGCGCCGGTCTGCGGCGGCCTCGCGATCGGCCTGATCGCCCGCTTCGGCTCCGAGAAGATCCGCGGCCACGGCATCCCGGAGGCGATCGAGTCGATCCTGGTCTCCGGCAGCAAGGTGGCGCCGCGGGTGGCGGTGCTGAAGCCGCTCGCCTCGGCGATCGCGATCGGCACCGGCGGACCGTTCGGGGCGGAGGGGCCGATCATCATGACCGGCGGCGCCCTCGGCTCGATCTGGGCGCAGTTCCTGCACCTGACCGCCGACGAGCGCAAGACGCTGCTGGTGGCCGGGGCGGCGGCGGGGATGGCGGCAACCTTCAACGCGCCGCTGGCGTCGGTCCTGCTCGCGGTCGAGCTGCTGCTGTTCGAGTGGCGGCCGCGCAGCTTCATCCCGGTGGTGGCCGCGGTGGCGGTGGCAAGCGTCGTGCGGGTGCCGCTGCTCGGCGCCGGCGCAATTTTCCCGGCGCCGTCGGGCGCCCTGCATCTTGACGCGGCGACCTACGGGCTGTGCATCGTCTCCGGCGTCGCCGCGGGCCTGCTGGCCCTGTTGGCTACGACGCTCGTCTACCTCTCCGAGGACACTTTTCAGCGCCTGCCGATCCACTGGATGTGGTGGCCGGCGATCGGCGGCCTGATCGTCGGCATCGGCGGCCTGATCGTCCCCCAGGCGCTCGGCGTCGGCTACAACGTGATCGAAGCCGAGCTCAACGGCAGCATCGCCCTCAACCTGATCGTCGGCATCCTTATCGTCAAGACGCTGATCTGGTCGCTCTCGCTCGGCTCGGGCACGTCGGGGGGAGTGCTGGCGCCGATGCTGATGATCGGCGGCGCCCTCGGCGGCCTCGAGGCAACGGTCTTCCCCCACGTCGCCGCCGGGTTCTGGCCGCTGGTCGGCCTCGCCGGGGTGCTCGGCGGCGTCATGCGCTCGCCGCTGACCGGCGTCGTCTTCGCCCTCGAGCTGACCCACCGCTACGAAGCGATGCTGCCGCTGCTGATCGGCGCCACCGCCGCCTACACGATCTCGGTCCTCGTCCTGCGGCGCTCGGTCCTGACCGAGAAGATCGCCCGCCGCGGCATCCATCTCAGCCGCGAATACAGTGTCGACCCGTTGGAGGTGCTGTTCGTCGGCGATGTGATGGGCGATGCTGTCGAGCCGCTCGCGGCAGCGCTGCCCGGTGTCGTCGCCCACGCCGACGACACGCTGCGCCACGTCGCCTACGCGATGGCCGAGCACGGCGTCACCAGCCTGCCGGTGGTCGATCGCGAGCACCACGAGCGCCTGCTCGGGACAGTTACGCTCGAGCAACTGCTGCGCGGGCGCCTGCGCGATCTGCAGGAGGAACGACACCGCGAGCGGGTGCTGAGCTCAGGTGATCTGATCGGGTTCGGCCGCGGCGATCGGAAGGAGGTGGTGACGGGTGGCTGAGCGCCAGATGACCAAGGTGGACTACGAAAAGCTGCTGGGCTTTCGCACCGACCTGCGCCGGTTCCTGCGCTGGAGCGAGGAGCAGGCGCGGGCCGCCGGCCTCACGCCCGCCCAGCACCAGCTGCTGCTGGTGGTGAAGGGTCACGCCGATCCGGCCGGGCCGACGATCGGCGAGGCAGCCGAGTACCTGGCCCTGCGCCATCACAGCGCCGTCGAGCTGGCCGACCGCGCGGAGAAGGCCGGCTACGTGGTGCGCAACCGAGACGACGATGACCACCGCGTGATCCGCCTCCAGCTGACTTCAGAGGGAGAGGCCCTGATCCGCCGACTCTCCCGGGCCCACCTGGACGAGCTGCGCCGGCTACGGTCTTTCTCATGACTTGGTTGTCTTGACATCCCTTTCCGGGCCGCCGACTTCTCCTGCCGTGGGACCGGCAAGCGACCTGGTTGGACCCATACCAATGGTGACCCCAACTCTCCTTACCTCTGATAGACGGGGCCGGTCGTCGCGACCGTCCCCCCGTTTTGGCCTACCTCGACCGGTTCGTCCGTGGAGTCGAGACGACCGTGGATTGCAGGTAGGCGACGTCGCGGAGAGTGAGGTCGGCTTAGTACCCCTTCCACTGAGGTTCCTGCTCGAGTTCGATGAGCACGATGCGTTCTCCGAGGAGCTTCGAGGTCGCGGGAAACGGCACGATCTACTACGACACCCCGCCCGCGATTCGGTTTCTCAGCGCTGGCGGCTACACCCGCCAGCCCTATTCGTTCAACGAAGGCTGGCGCTCGCGCTTCTTCCTCGACTACACCTCCTCCGGGCAGGTCCAGCTCATGACCCAAGGTGCGGGCCTGCCGAACGCGAACGGCCAGTGGGCATCGACCAACATCTTCGGTCCGCACTTTTGGCCCTTCGGCGGCCCGATTCCAGCCACTCGCTTCAGCTTCGAGATGGTCTGCGTCCGGGCCGCGGGTTGTGACCGGTCGAACTTCAACGCCGCCGACTCGAACACGATGCTGCTCACGCTGAACGATCCGTCGCCGCCTGTCGTCTCCGTGGGGGAAGGTCCGCTCGCCGGCGGAGGCTGGGTGAAGGGCTCCCAGCCGATCTCCTGGGCGACCACGGAGGTGGGTTCGGGCCTGCGCTACGAACGTCTGCGCGTCGATGGCGCCGAACGGTGGGCCGCCGACTACCGCGTCCCCTGCGACCTGGGCTCGACGGAAGCCGGCGGCGAATTCGCGCGGTCCTTCGTGCCCTGCCCACGAGGTGGCCCCTTCCCGCACTCGGCGACGATCGACACCGCCTCGCTCGCGGACGGCTCCCACACCGCGACGGTCTGCGCGCAGGACTTCGGGCAGGCGTCGGGTCTGAACGGCAGCGGCGGGGAAAGCTGCGAAGCGAGGGCGATCCACACCGACAACAGTCCCCCGGCCGCGCCGCTCTCGCCGGCGATCGGCTCGACGGACCCGGCCCGCTATCTCGCCAACTTCTCGGCGAGCTGGGGGCTCGAATCCGATCCGGGCTCGCCGATCACCAAAGTCCACTACTGGATCACCGACGCCGCCGGGACCGTGGTCGTGCCCGAACGGGTTCTCGCCGGGAGCAATCCAACCGAAATCCCCGACATCTCCGGCCCGGCGCAGGCCGGCGCCTATCGCCTCCGGGTCTGGCTCGAGGACGAAGTCGGCTTCGTCGGGCCGGCTGCGATCACACCGGTTCCCCATGACACGACGCCGCCGACAGCACCCCAGGGACTCTCGGTGGCCGCCCCGCAGACCTCGCGTGCAGCGGACGGCTTTGACGTTCGCTGGCGCAACCTCAACGACGCGGGATCCCCGATCAACGCCGCCCACTACCAGGTCCTAAACGGGGCAGGAAAGGTCGTCGTGTCGACGCGAGACCTCGGTGGCGATGACCTGCAGGCGATCGAAAATCTAGACACGCCTACGGAAAGGGGCGCCTTCCTCCTGCGCCTCTGGCTCTCAGACGCCGAGGGGAACGTCGGGGCGCCGGTTACCGCGCCCTTGACATATGACTGCGCCCGCTCGGCCGCCGAAGGGGGTACGAGCCTCAGCGCAGGGTTCGGTACCCGCTCGGAAACCTCGGCTTTGGTTCACGAAGGCGAAGGGGACATCATCTCGGGCCGGCTGCAGGGACCATCTGGCCCAGTGGCAAACGCGCCGCTCTGCATATTCGACAATGTTGTGACTGACCAGGAACGCCAGTTCCTCGGAGTGGCGATGACAGACGGCACCGGCGATTACCAATTCTCGATTGGAGCCGGACCATCGCGTGACGTCGCGGCCGAGTATCGATCGGGCAACCGCGAGGTGACGGCGAACGCGACTCTGCGAACGACGGTCACGCCGACCTTCAGGCTCCGCCGCAAGGTCATCCACAACAAGGGGTTTGCTGTCTTCACCGGTGCGATCCCTGGACCTCACAACGGCCAGGTCGTGGTCGTCCTCCAGGTCAAAGACGGGAAGAGCTGGCGGGTCTTCCGTCGCTACCAGACGCAGGACGGCGGGCAGTTCTTGATGCGCTACCGCTTCACGCAGACGACGACGCCGACCAAATACACCATGCGCGCGCAGGTCCGGGCTCAGAGCGGTTACCCCTATGACCCCGGCAACTCTCGTGCTTTGCCACTGCGCGTGATGCCGTAGGTCTGGGCTCTTCGGGCGGCGGCTGCCTTGGTCTGCAGCCGCCGTCCTGGGCGCCAAGCGCTGTCCTCAGCGCAAGGCCGCAACTGAGCCAGGCCAGGTTTGACGGAGACCAAGAAACCAGGATTCCTACCTGGAAGAAGGGAACTCCCAAGCCATGCCACGACAGAAGAAATACCCCGATGAGCTGCTCGATCGCG
>Ga0208356_1000004_pt1 | contig 179438 bp, 169 predicted proteins | sample NGESurshal072012_4_FD_184467 | JGI IMG/M metagenome (GOLD analysis project Ga0208356, IMG submission 184467) | Arctic peat soil microbial communities from Barrow, Alaska - NGEE Surface sample 53-1 shallow-072012 (SPAdes) | ecosystem: Environmental > Terrestrial > Soil > Wetlands > Peat ... | reverse complement strand
TCTGGCGCATTTGCATTTAAAATGCAGGGGCGTAACCCGCACCGCGACCCGGCACCGTAACCACGCTCACCCTCCGCGCGGCCAAGAACCCGGACTACTACGAGCAACGCGAGTTTGCCCGCGACGACTACTACGCCGAAAGCGGCAGCGTCCCCGGCCGCTGGGTAGGCCGATCCGCCGAGACGCTTGACCTTCACGGCGCCCCGGAGCGGGGGCAGCTCGGCACGCTCTTGAAAGGCGTCTCCCCAGTGACCGGCGAGCAGCTTCCCGGCGGGCGCGGTCGCAAGCCGAGCAACGCCGGTTTCGATTTGACCTTCACCGCGCCCAAGTCGGTGAGCGTTCTGCTCGCCGTCGGCGACGAACAGACGCGCGCCGCGATCATCGACGCACAGGAGCGCGCTGCGCTCTCCGGGCTCGACTACTTGGAGCGGCACGAGTGCTTTGCCAGGCGCGGCACCGATGGCGTCAACGTCGTGCGCGCCGAGGGTTTTGTCGGCGGCGCCTACACACACGAGATGGCGCGCTCCGGCGACCCGCACCTTCACACGCATGTCGTCATTGCCAATCGCGTCCGCGCCGCCGACGGGCGATGGACCGCGCCCGACATGCGCGCCGTCTACGCGGCGGCGAAAACCGCCGGCACCATCGCCGAGGCAGAGCTTCGCAAGGAGCTGACGAAATCTCTTGGCCTGCGCTGGCGCGAGGTCGTCAATGGGACAGCCGAGATAGACGGCGTGCCGCAAGCCGTTCTCACTCATTTCTCACAGCGGCACACCGAGATAGCCGAGCTGGCGACTGCTCGCGGGTGGATCACCGAGCGCGGCATCGAGGAGATTCAGCGCGAGACGCGCGACCGCAAGCCGCAGCTAGATCGCGACGTTGCACAAGCGGAGTGGCGAGCCCGCGCAGCCGAGCACGGGCTTGGCAAACGCGAGGTTGCAGCCGTCCTTGGCAAGCCGGCACCCCGGCGCGGCAAGAGCTACCAGGCCCAGCTCGCCGCGCACCTGGCCGGGCCGAGCGGATTGACCCGCCAGGATTCGACGTTCACCCGCCGGGCACTTCTCCGGGGCATCGCAGCGGCGTATCCCGAGGGCATATCTGCGGCTGATCTTGAGGCTGCGGCTGACAGATTCCTCGACGACCAAAGCATCCCGGTCACGCCCAGGATTGGCCACGAGCCGGAGAGCTACACGACGCTCGACATGCTCGCGACCGAGGCGCGGCTGCTCGACATCGCTTCCCGTAAATCGCGAAGCGTCCCGAGGGTGGCGACGGCACAAGTCGAGCGCGTGATCGCAAAGGCTTCCCGGCTCGGCGACGACCAGGCCGACGCGGTTCGCCATCTAACGTCCGGCACGTCGCGCACCCGCCTCCTTGAGGCGCGCGCCGGCTACGGCAAGACCACCGCGCTTCGCGTTGTGGCAGAGGCCTACACGGCAACCGGCGTGCCCGTGATCGGAACCTCCTGGCAGGGACAGGCTGCACAAACCATGCAGCGCGAGGCGAAGGTCAAGGCCATCACCGCGGCCGGGCTTCTGCGGCAACTTGGCCGCGGGGAAACACCGGTCCCAGACCGCGCCGTCGTGATCGTGGACGAGGCTGGCATGATGCCCACCCGCGCACTCGCCACGCTGGCCGATGAGGTAGCCCGCCGCGACGGACGCATGATCTTGGTCGGCGACCGCGACCAGCTTCCCTCCATCGACGCGGGCGGTGCCTTCGCAAGTCTTGGCGATCGTCTCGGAGTTGCCCGGCTTTTGGAGAACCGGCGCCAGCGCGACGCGTTGCAGCGCGCCGTCGCCGGGCATCTCGCCGAGGGGCGCGCTCCCGCCGCCCTGGATCTCCTTGCCGAGCATGGGAAGTTCCAGACCTATGACGACGCCCGCCAGGCCCGCGCCGAGTTGATTGAGGCATGGGCATCAACGTCACTTGAGCATCCCGAGGACGCGATGATCCTCGCGCACGAAAACCGCGAGGTCGCGGAGTTGAACAAGCTCGCCCGAGCGCAGCTAGACGCCGAGGGGCGGCTCGGAAAGGCTCGGCTTACCGCATACGGACGCGAGTGGGCAGTTGGCGATCGGATGCTCTGTCGTCTCAACGAATACGACCCCGAGGTCGATGTCCGAAACGGCACTCGCGGCACCGTCAAACGGATCGACCGTGTGCGGAACGCCGTCACGCTCCACACCGATGATGGCCGCGACGTAAAGCTGCCGCCGGAGTATCTGGAACACGTCGATTACGGCTACGCCAACACCGGCAACGCCAGTCAGTCCGCGACCGTCGATCGCGCCTATTTGCTCGCGACGCCGGGCAGGGGTGGCAGGGAGTGGGCTTACGTCGCCGGAAGTCGCCAGCGCATCGACCTTCGGGTCTACACGGTCTACCCCGACCGAGCTGAGGCCCAGCGTGAGTTGGAGCGGACCTGGATCAAGAGCCAGGCCAAGACGCTCGCAATCGACCGCATGGACGCGGAAGATCGTGAGTTGGCATTGGGGCGCGTTGCCGACCGCATCCCGGAGCCCGAACCACAGCCCGCCCCTCAGAAGAAGAAAGCCGGGCGCAAGCGCGGGCCGTCGGCTAAGAGCCGCGCCGCTGAGCTAGCCCGTCGGGAACGCGAAGAACGGGAGCGTCGCGAGCGTGAAGACCGTGAGGACGAAAGCGACCGCTCGCTGTAAAGACCGGCTAGGTGACGGTAACGAACCCGGTTACAGAGCCCACGTCCACACCCGTCTGCTTTTGGAAGGTGATCCAGTCGATATAGGAATCCTTGCGTGCCACGAGGCCGCCGGTGACGGTGAATACGTCGGTACCGTCGCAGGCGAACGATTTGCCGTCGCGGGTCCCCGTCATCACGTACTCGGAGACGAAGTGACCGTCTCCCAGATATACCCGTACCGGCTCAAAGCCGAGGTCTGGCTGGTCGGCGAAGAGGCCGGCGGTCGCGGCCCGGATCGCCTCGTGGCCGACCCACGGCTCCACCACGTCGTGCAGATGAAACACGGCATCCTCGGTATGCAGGGCGACGATCGCGTCTGGGTCGTGGTTCGCCCACGCCTGGTTGTAGGCCACCGCTAGCTCTGGAATGCTGTCACTCATAGGCCACGCCTTTCACGTTGAACCTTCGGGATAAGCGCGATGCTAGCTCGGCAACTGCTGAGGTTCAACAACAACCGCTCCATTGGCAGGGCGGTCAGATCGTCGTCCACTCCCGCAGGTTTATCCGAGCGACGGGAAGCGAGCCACAGACCAGCAGCGCGGTTCCCTTCGCCATCGTGCGCAGTTCCGCAGTCGTCGCCACCGGCTGACGTTCGGCAGACCGCGAGGTCGTCTGGCGACCGAACATGCCTTCGCGGCTAAGCGTGGTCCGCTCACGCTCGACTTCGCCGAGCATCGCCCCTGCCCACTCCAACGTCGGGAGGTCTGCCGTCCCGCCGAGGATGAGGCGCGCATAGTGATTCTGTAGCAGCGTTCGCGTGTCGTCGTCGCCCCAAATGCTCGCCGCCTGGCCGAGGTCTTGGAGCGACGTTATGAGTTGGATACCTGCGCCCGCTGCCGTACTGGCAATCGACGGGTAGTCGCGCAACGGCGCGATGTTCGCTATCTCGTCTCCGGCAAAGAGCAGTGGAGGATCGAGCGCCTGTTCATCCTCTGCACGGCTATACGCGGCGTCCAGCAGTGACGTGACGAGCGCGGTGAACATCGGCGCGAAGTAACGCCGTTCCCTTGGAGGCGAGACGATGTACAAGGTTGCACCTGGCCGCGCTTCTTTGCCCGTCGTTCCCAGAACGGTGTCGGGCGTGATGTCTGGCAACTGGCCCGGCCCACCAGAGAGGCACGTCTGCATCACGTCCTCGTCCCGGTACGCCGACAGTGCGGCCAACGCCGTCTGGTAGATCGAATCGCGCATCTTGAGCGACAGCTTCCACCCGGTTTCAGCCACGCGCAGCGCCTCGGGGTAATCCTCAAGGAGCTGCGGCATATCCGTTTCGGCCTCAGCCGCGTTGTCGAGCCAGCGCAGAACCGGCTCCATCGAGCTTCCCTTCTGCGCCGCCGCCAGCAACACGGGGGCCAGGTAGTCGGCGGCGGTGGCGTTCCAGAACGCCTGGTCGCGGTTGGCTCCTTCTTCAACAATCCCCGATGCTTCAATCAAGGCTTTCGCCATTCGCCGAGCGCCCGCCCACGGCTTGTCGCCCATCGCAGCGATGAGCGGCGACCACGTGTTCGACCCGTACCCGCCGAGGTTCTTGGGGTTGTAGATGAGAACCGGCCAGCCCGCCTCCTCGCGCGCCTCCCACGAGTTGCGGAGGAGGTCGCTGCGGATGCTCGTGGCGATTACCGGACCGTCCCAGTTGACGATTGCGGGCGTGAGAAGCGAGTTGGTCTTGCCGCTACGAGCAGCGCCGACGACAAGCACGCCGTAACAAGGCGGCGTCGCGAGCGCGGGCGTGGAACCGCCCTTGTCGAACAACCCCAATAGCTGCGCCTCGCGCGTGTCGGCAGACAACCGACCGAGCAACACGCGCCCACTCTCCGGCGCGGAGACGACCAGCTCAGACATCGCGTCAGGCGTCGGCCAGGGAGAGCCTGATCCCTTACGACCAGCCACCGCCGCCTGCCCGTTTGGCGAGTTGTCCGGTCACTACCTGGAGACTATGCTGCATCCGCGGGATAACAGCCCGGCGCGGCGCTTAGCTCCGGCGCCGGCGGCGACCATGAGCCAGGACGACGACAAGCAGTCGGGCAAACGCAAAGCGGCTGGCAAATCGCGGAGCAAATCACCGCCCGCCAGAGCGCCCGGCAAGCCGAGCACGGTCCAGAAAGATCGCCTGCCAACGGCAGAGGAGAGGATCGGTGAGGCACCGAAGCCGCGGCAACCAAACGTGCCGCTTCTTTGGGTGGCTTGGGGTCTTATGGGGCTCGGCGCCCTCGTGTTTCTGAGCTTCATCGCGGTCAACATCGGGGGCGGCAGTTCTAGCTCTGCGCCCACGGCGGAACAGATCGAAATACCGGAAGTGCAAGAAACCACGCCGCAGTTTCCGACCACCAGCCCACCGGAAGAACCGCAAGAAAAACCACCACCCGCACCGTCAAAGCCGTCGCCACCAGAAAAGGTGTGGGAACACGAGATAACCGCCGAGCAGAACACGTCATTCAATCTCGATCAATTCCCCATCAAGAACCTGCCGACCGGCTTTGTCATTACCGACATCGGCGGGTCGGGGGAGGGAATGGAAGTTGTCGCGGTGGGCAAGGAGATTGGATGGAAGGGCAGCGGCCCGCCGACCTACAAGAATTGCGTGAACACGTTGGGATCAACTACGGGCACCGAACACATACCGCTGCAAACTCCCGGCGAGTGGATATGCGCCGAAACGGCGACGCAAAACATCGGGCGACTTCGGTTCGATTCTGCCAACGGTTACGCCTACCGATTCCAGGTCACGGTCTGGCGCCCCTAGTCAATGGAGAGGACAAGCAATGCTTGATGAGGAGCTAAACCGATTTCGCGACCGTGGAACCGCTTCGGGTCAGGGACTTGGAGCACTCATACAGGTACTCGCCTTCATCTTGCGACCCAAGGCGATGTTGATCGGCCTTGTTGTCCTGCTGTTCATCGGAATCGCCAGCAGCGCCCGTGACCCGATACTGCTGCCTCTTAGCTTCGCCTTGATGGGCGGTGGCTTTCTACTTTGGCTTGTGGCTCGATAGGCGCCCTTCATTCGACAGGCATTTGTTTCAGGAATGTCGGACCTAATCTGACCGTCCACACGTAGCGTTTAGTTCGCCGGAAGCCGGTCCCAGGCCCGTTGCCTGGATCGGGAAGACGCCGTGAGCAATCCGCCAACCGGAACCGCCGGGGTTACGCGATCTCGCGTTCGCGCTCCGGGACGGCGGGGCGCTCACGGTGACCCACTTTCCACCTGTGCGACATGCCTTCGGTGCGGTCGATGAGCGGGGCCAACGGAGCGCTGCTTCGCAGGCCGCCCGCTAAAGGTCCGTGGAAGTTCAACCCGGAAATAACCAGCCTGGACGACGAAATCCTGCGCTGGATTGCGAAGCGCGGTGTCGTCCAAGCTGAACAGATCGGCTGGCGCTTCTTCTGGCGACCCGACAGCCCGGACAAGGGGTACGGCAAGTCGGCAACTGCCCGACGCTTGGACGCGCTAAGCCGTCTCAGATTGATTCTGAGATACAGGAATCCTTATGCAGGAATAGGGTCCGAGAGGCGACAAGACTTGGTGTGCGTTTCTCGTCGCGGCGCACTCCGCGCTGATCTCGGCATCGGCCCGGCGACGATCGTTCTCCACGAACTGCGCCACTCACTCGCCGTCGTAAACCTCACCGAAGCTCTACTCGATGAGTACCCCGGCTCCGAACTCACGACAGAGCGCGAGCTGCGAGCAGAGCGATACCGAGAGCGGTGGGCAGGCGTACTTGGATCAAAGAGAGGGCGCATACCGGATGCGCTTCTCCTTGTCCCCACCGAGGACGCGCCCACGAAAGAGACGGTCGCGATCGAACTCGACCTGTCCCGCAAAGACAGTCTCGCAATGGAGGACATGGTTCGCGCATACGACCGAGTGAAGGTCGATGAGGTCTGGTGGTACGTCACCAAGGAACGCATGGATCGCACTCGACAGCTTGTTCGCCAGATGAAGGCAGACAACCGCATGGAGGTTCGCGCATGGCTCGGTTAGCAATCCAATCCCAAGCGGCGCCCGCAGCACAGGGACCGATCGAGACGCAGATTCAAGACCTTGTTGCCGTCCTCCTCATCGCCTGTGTCGGCTCCTCACTCGCCGACCCCGGCATCCTGTTTGGTGCCATGGTCACGGCCGGATGGATATGGCTGTATCGGCCGTCGATGGTCGAGCGGACCTTCTGCGCTCTGCTCATTGCAGCGCCGCTCCTGGCCTTGCACTCATTCATCGTGGTCGGCTGGCCCTGGCGCGAGTGGCTGAGCACTGTCCTCCCCTTCCAGGTCAGGCCGGTGAACGGATTGGTGTCGTCGCGGAGCCTGTATGCCGAGGCCCTGTTAGGACCGCTTTGGCTAGAGACGGTCATGCTCGCCGTGCAGTTCCGGGGTCGCAGGGTGGACGCTCAGATACGGCGGGACCATCGCCTTGACCGGCAGCGCTGGGACGCCATCAGCGGCGGTAGCCGGCGATTCAAGCTGCCCGACCCGCACGCGCGACGCTCAGATGAATCCCTAGAGCATCCGAAAGGCACCATCCGGCTCGGGATGGACGCCGAGACTTCCCGGCCATTCGACCTACAGGTTCCCGGCGACCTGGCGGCGCACATCTTTATGCCCGGCGCTTCCGGTACGGGCAAGACGAACACCCTGCTCAGGCTCATTGACGGTGCGCTCGTCAACGGGTACTGCACCGTGATCGTTGACTGCAAAGCAGGCGGGTTGGGTCGCGACGTACGACAGATTGCCGCTCGCCGAGGCGTGCCGTTTCATGTGGTGGACCCAGCTGCACCGGACACGCTCGGCTACAACATCTGCACGGGTGACGGGCCGACGGTGAGCAACAAGATTCTCGGCGCGTTTGAGTACGGACCAGGCGCAGAAATCTACAAGCACATTGCAATGGAGGCTGTGCCCCTTGCCGTACGCGGGTTGCTCGCCGCCAAGCAGCCGGTGACGCTCGACAGCCTCTACGGAGCCTTTGGCTACCGAGGCTTTGCGCAGCTCGCCGACAAGATCGCCGACGACGACCACCTTCGCGACCGACTGCTTGACCTTGGGGAGCACGCAGACCGCACGACCAAGAGCGGATATGCCGGGCTCCAGCATCGCCTTGGTGCGGTAATGGAAGGTCGGTACGGGCGTTTGTTCCGTCTGGCCCAACCTCTTGATTGGGACAGGCTGTTGGACAGACAGTGCGTGATCTACATAGCCCTAAGCGCTCTGGGTGGCAGCGAAGACCAGGAGCTTATGGGCCGCGTGATCGGCCAGGACTTGAAGCAGGTAGCTGACCGCCGGCTGACACGCATAGCGCACGGGGAACGACTGATTCCTCTATTCATTCCTGCCGACGAATACGCTGCCCTGGGGGAAGCAGAGCAATGGGCCGGGCTTCTCCTGATGGCACGCGAAGCCAACGTGTGCAGCGCGATCATCACCCAAGTTGTTCCGATAACCGAGATGCTTCGCAAGGCTTGTCTTGGTGCCGGCTTGTTGATCTCACACCGCGTCGAGACAGAGGATGCCGAACTGATCGCAGCACAGTTCGGGACGCGCCAAGCGACCGACATCACCCACCAAATCGACTACGCCACCGGATTTAGCGAGAAGGGGAGCATCAAGCGGGTCGATAAGTTCAACGTCCACCCCAATGAGCTACGCACTCTCAAACGGGGCCTGACGACGATCTTGCTAACGGATCAACAACTTCACGCCATCGCCAGGGTGCCACGGCTTTCTAACGACGGCGAGTGGACAATACACTAGGACAGAGCGACGGATCTAGCCCTGCTCTCGTCTGCGCAGTGCCCTTTCCCTGTTGAGACCATCGCGGTCTATGAGTTCGCGGATCAGCGCGGACTTTGGAAGCTGGCGTTCTACGGCCTGCATTATGGTCGGATGGGTACTTGGACCGATATTGGCCGTTCACCAACCAATTGCGCTCGCCTATAGACGTGCGAGTAGAACACAGGGTGTCTTAGAGTTGCGCGTCGTTCCTGGGGAGGCCCTGACCCGTCGCCCCTGCCGGACGCAGGTTGTTCATCGAGGTTCCATCGCCGAGTGTTAGATGCAAAAGAGGCACGCGGAGATATGCAGGAACCCACTCAGCAGAAGTTGCGTGACTACATCAAAGAGGCCGAGGATCTAGTGAGTGCCGGCGGGTGAACGACGATGCCCCTGAGCGTATCCAAGGCACCTCGTACGACTTCACCGTCGAGTTACAGGGTTGGTTCTATGCCGATGTCTTGAACGCCAGCTTGGACTATGCAGATGCAGTCGGACTTATCGTGCAAGAGAGCCCACGTATCTACGGGTCCACCGCAGCCATCTTGGAGGTTCTACAGCCGTTTCTCATCGAGCGACGAGAGGTAGACACATGGCCGGGCACAAAGATGCTGCGCAGCAAGGCCGATGCCCTCTATCTGCTCACCTATTGCGAGCCCGTGGTGGACATCCTTACCGGATTGACCCAGAGCATCTATGACTGGATACAGCCGGACCGTCCGGAGGACTTACATCTACTACGCGCCGACGGCTCGACTTGGCTGGGCTCAATCGCGCAGGAAAAGCAAGCGTGGTTAGAGCTTAGAGAGGATGAAGTGGTCGAACTGAACGTGCGATACCCGGATATTGCTTCTCGCCTGACTCTAACGCCGCCGGACGGAATGCCCGCCCAGGACGAGTAGCTATAACGACTGTGCCGCTCCACCAGCCGGCGCCACAGTGCCCTGGTGAGACAGCAAGAGAGTTAGCCCAGCGTGGCAGCAGCGTGTGTGCGGCAGGCGATCGGGTCACGGCTTCTCGTCACCGGCTCGCCTCCTGGCGCACGTGTAGAGGGCCAGGCAGCCGGGAAGGGCTGCCCAGCCTGCCCCTACCGTCAACCGGGCGTCAGGGAAGGCCAGGAGGGCTCCGGTGCCCAGGTAGGCCCACTCCGCGCAGACGACCCCCCGACCCAGGGCGATCAACCACTCCCAGCCCCAGCTATTCGGTGACCACCACCAGGCCGCGCCTGTCAGCGGCACGACTGCCCACCACAGGCCAGACATCAGGGCCGCTGCAATGGCGAGGGGAGCGCCGAGCATTCCCAGGTGAGCCCGCACGGGCCGCCCGGCTATGAGCATCAACGCGCGCTCAACAGCGACAGCAGCGGCTCGCGGCCAAGTGTCTAGCCGGTCGGCGAAGGCAGGCCTTCGAAACGACCTTCCATGCTCCGCAACGCTTTCCCTACTCAACATCTCGGGGCGTCCCCTTCGTGAAGTGAAGGCGGGGGCCGCGCCGGAAGCTGTTGCTTCTGCGACCTCCCGCCGCTAAAAGTGTTAGCGGTTTCTGCCAATGTCGGCGGTAGCTCTGGCGTCTTGTTACAGACGACCGTTCCGGTGTTACCGCCGCGTTATTCGTTGCAGCTATTGGCATTTCTCACCCTCCTAAGCCGTCTAGTTCGTTTGCACTATGTGCGTCTAGGATCAGCACGTCCGCAATCTCTACCGGTGGTATGCGCGAGAGCGTGTCCGCTATCAAGTGCAGCGATGCCGTCGAGATTGGGCGACCCCCAACAGCGGCGCTTATCGTCGGCGCACTCAGTCCCGCGTCCTGGGCTAACGTCCTCACGGTCAGGCCGCGTCGTGCCATTTCCCATCGAAGGCGGCTCGCATGAACCTGCACGCTCATGCTCGCGCACCATTGGCTACGGGGTTTTCATTTCCCGGCCAACTGCCTCCACGAGTTGTTCGGAGTGTCATGTCGCTATACCCCATGTGCGGGTGTAGCTTCCGGCGCTTAGAGCGTATGTCGCGCGGGTCGAAATGCGTTGCAGGGCAACAGGTTTGTAACCCTGTTGCCATAGCGACCGATGGTGCTGCACGACCTTAGAGTGACCATTTACAATTGGTGACGGTGCGGGAGTAGCTCAGTGGTAGAGCATCACCTTCCCAAGGTGGCGGTCGCGAGTTCGACCCTCGTCTCCCGCTCCAACTTCACACTCTGAATATCAGCCAGTCACACGGACGCTAATCGAGCAAACCGTCTGCAGCAGACGCATATCGGTTAGCAAGCGCTGTTATCAATCTCACACAGGGAGGATTGGACTGGCGTTGGTAAAAGCTCTACTTGGGAAGCAAACCCTCCTAAAGCGCTTTTAGCCATCGCCAAAAGACAGACCGAAACCCTTTATAACAAAAGGGATTTGAGCCACGACAAAGACCGTACAAGGTTGTGAAAGACCTTGAGAAAAGATCACAAGGCAAACCCTGCTACGCGGTACCTTTTTTGGCGGCAGCGTTGCCTTTGCAGCTTCATGGAGGAACTTCACCAATGGCCGTTCAGCTTCTATCCAGAGCCGACACCACCGCCCTCAGTCGCCTAGCCAGCGACTACCTAACTCACTGTCAAGCCAGGGGCCTCTCGCCCAAGACCGACATCGCCTATTCGGTTGCCATCAACGGCGTCCTGCTGCCTTGGTGCGAGCAGGAACAGATAGAGCGTGTCGAGGAATTGACCAGCCGAGCCGTGGACCGGCTATCCGCGGACTTGCTCACACGGATCAGTAAGCGCGGCAAGCCTTTGTCTAGGGAGAGCGTCCACACCTACACGCGCGGAATCCGTCAGTTCTTGGCCTGGGCGGAAAGGGAAGGCGAGCCGGTAGCCGCCAAGCCACAGCTCCCCAAGCTGCCGAAGCGCTACAAGGACGTTCTCACCGCAGATGAGGTCAACGCACTAGAGGCAGGCGCCCCGACCGAGCGCGATCGGCTAATCATTCGAATCCTTGGGGACTGCGGCTTGCGTGAAGGTGAACTAGCCAGGCTCACAGTCGGAAACATTCTGCGGCCCGACAACCGTGGGCAGCTCCGCATCGACGGCAAGGGCCGTAGAGAGAGGCGTGTTCCTGCAATGCCAAGGCTCCTACGGCGCATCGAGCGATACATAGATGGGCACCACGAGCGGCCGGCGTCGAATGACCGCATTTTCTTGAGCCTCCGGCGCGGAAGGACCGGCGAGTACGAGCCCCTGACCGAATCAGGCATCCAGCAAGCGGTCCAAGGTATCGGCTTGCGCACGAACTGCCGACTTCCTATCGGGCCACACCTGATACGGCACTCTTGGATAACCGAGATGCTTCGACAAGGGATGGACCCGATTCAACTTTCGATCATTGCTGGCGCTTCCCTGAAAGTAATCATGGATCACTACCAGCACTTGAATCAGGAAGACGCCTACAAAGCGATGAACGCAGCCATAGCGTCTCGCGATACGCGTCACTAGACGCGGACCGGGATTGCGGCGGGGTCAATCCCCGCCGCAGCCTGGTAGGTGCAGCCAGAGCGCCACGACCATCACGCAGATGGTCGCCAACGTGTGCGAGAGCAGCACGAGCAGCCATTGAGAGCAGATCGCCTTGGGGATGCGGCTCAGACGGCGGGAGCGCCGCGAGCGGGTATGAGCCTTTGCCATTGGTTTCCCTCCTGGGGTGGATTCGACGTCACCGCCAGGCCAGTTGGAAGCGGAGCGGAGCGCCCCAAGCCGCAGGCGCCGTGCATTCAGGGCCGAAGCTGCCACCGCGACCGCTGGCACAACGGACGCAGAGAAGCCGCCGGGAGGGAGCCTTGGCAATGGCGATGCCCTCGCGCGCGCTCTTGCCGTCGCCGCGTCTGCACGGACGGACGCGACGACGACTGCCGTGCCGCTCACACGTTTGGTAAGTGGCGACGCTGTACCTGCCGGGTCAGACGGAGAGGCGCCTCAGCTAGACGCGGAAGTGTGTCCCGCTCCATGCCGGTGCTTCTTCTTGACCTTCACGCACTTCGCCTTGCCTTTGACCGACTTCTTCTTGAAGCCCCGCTTACACACCAAGGGCTTCTTGTGAACGATCGGCGCTGGCGTTGGCGTTGGCGCGCTGCCGGACGTGGGCGTGCTCCCGCCGCCTGAGCTTCCCCCGCCGCTGGATGATTCGCGCTCCGCGTAGATCATGGCGTTGCCGTGTGCATCGGTGGCGACGCAGAACGACGACGACACGCACGACACCGCCGCGCCCTCGCTTGGGCCGTACACGCCGGTCGATTTCGTCCACGAACTGCCGTTGTAAGTCAGCGCATCGCCGCTGCCCCCAACGGCTGCGCAGAACGACGCCGACGGACACGACACAGAGGTCAGTGGATTGGCGCCGTCGATGTTGGCGGGCGCGCTCCACGAACTTCCGTTGTAGGAAAGGGCGCTGCCGCTCCAATCAACCGCCATGCAGAACGAGGACGACACGCAGGAGACGGAGCCGATCCCTTCGGAGCCGTCGATGTCGCTGGGCGCGCTCCACGAACTGCCGTTGTAGGTGAGCGCGTTGCCTTCGTAGTCAGCCGCCATGCAGAACGAGGACGACGGACACGACACCGAGCCAAGTTCCGCCGAGCCGTCGATGTTGCTTGGCGCCGTCCACGAGCTGCCGTTGTAGGCGATCGCATTCCCGCTCCAATCAACGCCTATGCAGAACGAGGACGATGGGCAGGACACCGAGTTGAACGCCCCTTCGACGTGCGCGGGAGCCGTCCATAAGCTGCCGTTGTAGGTCAAGGCGTTGCTCGATCCGCCCGCCATGCAGAACGAGGCGGTCGGGCAGGAAACGGCGGACAGCGGAAAGTTGAAGCTGCCTTTGACGCTGGTGGGAGCCGTCCACGAGCTGCCGTTGTAGATCATCGCATTGGTGTTCTTATCGACAGCGACGCAGAATGAAGCGGTCGCGCACGACACCCGAAGCGACGGGAACGGGTTTGGCGATTCCGTGGCGTCGATCCTCTGCGGCGACGACCACGACAGTTCCGACCCCATCGCGGTGCCGGCGGTGAGCAGACCTATGGCCGCAACAACGATGGCGATGGCTGCGGCCAAGCCGCGACGACGGAACGCAAGATGAAACGGTGCGAGCTGCAAGACGGACCTCCCGGCAGGTGCGTAGCTCTACGGAATGGCCGGGCACCCTATCTTAAGTTGGAGGTTTTGTCCCTGGAGCTTTTGGCCTTGGCCCGAAAGCATCGCGGGCATGTCCCCGTCCGCCCGAGACACGTTCGCCGCCAATCTGCGCCGCGAACGCAAGCGACTGAATCTGTCGCAGGAAGCGCTCGGTTTCAGTTGCGACCTCGACACCAGCGAGGTATCGAAGTTGGAGCGGTCCACCCGCGACCCGCGACTGGCAACGATCGTCAAGCTCGGCAACGCCCTGGGTATCCCTCCGGCGAAACTCTTGGAGGGGATTCCATAGACGACCAAGGCCACGCCGGGCGATTTGGTGTGGCCTTGGCTTGTTGCAAGTCGCGCCCAGTCCTAGCGCGACCACTGACGACGTGCCCGTGAATCGCAAGGACGTGCAAATCCCCTAGTGAGAGGGCGTATTCGCAGGCTCGACACGGCAGATTGAGCGTCGCAGCGCGGGTTTCGGGTCGATACGATGCGCGTAGCGATGCAGCGCAGTTTCTGGCCGCAATCTGAGCCCTCTATCCCATCACTGTCCCATTGAGCTAATTGGTGGCGTAGAGGGATGCGACAGAAACCGCAATGCAGAGCCAAGAAGGGCGATTAGCTCAGTTGGTTAGAGCGCGTCTCTGATAAGGACGAGGTCCCTGGTTCGAATCCAGGATCGCCCATTTCGCCGACCTATAATGGCTCTCCACCACGGCTGGGAGCGTTTCTCGTGCAGCAGATGCAGATCTACGGCGTCAGCTTCGACATGGTCGGCAAGCAGCCGATCGTGCTGCTGAAGACCGTTGACGGCAACCGCTTCCTGCCGATCTGGATCGGCCACCCCGAGGCGGCTGCGATCCTGATGAAGCTGCAGGGAGCCTCGACGCCGCGGCCGATGACCCACGACCTGCTCTCCGACGTGCTCGAGCAGCTCGACGCCAAATGCGAGCGGGTCTCCGTCACCGAGCTGCGCGACAACACCTTCTTCGCCTCGATCACGGTCTCGGTCAACGGCACCGAGGTCGAGATCGACTCGCGCCCATCCGACGCCCTCGCCCTCGCCGTCCGCGTCTCCGCCCCGATCTTCGCGGCGGAGGAGGTGATCGAGGAGTCGGCGATCGAGTTCGAGCACGAGGTCGAGGACACCGAGGAGGTCGTCGACAAGTTCAAAGAGTTCCTCGACGAGGTCACGCCGGAAGACTTCGCCCGCGGCGAGGACTCCTAGGCGGCAGCCGGCTTCAGCGCCAGGTCGACGATCCGCTCGACCAGCCGCTCGAAGCTCATTCCCGCAGCCTCGGCCGCCTGCGGCAGCAGGCTGGTGTCGGTGAGGCCGGGAATAGCGTTTGCCTCCAGCACCTGCGGCCCAGCGCCGCCGAGGATCAGGTCGACCCTGGCGAAGCCGGAGCAGCCGAGCGCGCTGTAGGTGCCGAGCGCGACCTCGGTGACGGCGGCCTGCTCCTCCGCGGTCAGCTCGGCCGGGCAGACGAAACGGGTGCGGCCGATCGCATAGCGGGCCTCGAAGTCATAGCGGTCGCCCTCCGCCGGCAGCGCCTCGACCACCGGCAGCGCCTCGCCGTCGAGCACGCTGACCGCCAGCTCGCGGCCGCCGGCGAAGCGCTCGAGCAGGACCCGGCTGTCGTAGCTGAAGGCCGAGACCAGCGCCTGCGGCACCTCCGCCGCGGAGGCGGCGAACTTGACCCCCAGCGAGGAGCCGCCGCGGCTCGGCTTGACGACCAGCGGGAAGCCGAGGCTCTGCTCGAGCCCGCCCAGGGCGTCGGCGGCGCCGAGCTCGCGGAAGGCTGTCTCGTTGAAGGCGAACCAGTCCGGCGTCGGCAGCCCGGCCTCGCGGATCGCGTGCTTGGCCAGGACCTTGTCCATGCAGCGGGCGCAGGCGGCGGCCCCGGGGCCGGTGAAGGGGATGCCGAGAATCTCCAGCAGCTCCTGCGCGGTGCCGTCCTCACCTCCGACCCCGTGCATGGCGACGAAGGCGACGTCGGGAGCCTCGGCGCCGAGGCGAGCGACCAGGTCGACGCCGACGTCGAGGGCCAGAACGTCATGGCCGAGGCGCCCCAGCGCATCCTCGACGCGGGCGCCGGAGCGCAGCGAGACACCGCGCTCCAGCGAGCGGCCGCCCTTGAGGACCGCGACCTTCACCCGCCGGCCTCGCCCGTCTTGCGGAAGGGAAGGACGTCGGCGCCGCCCGGCTCGACCGGCCGAGCCTGCGCCGGTGGCTCGCCGGTGAGGGCGCCGTAGAGCTCGACCTGCTCGGCGATGACCTTGCCGATGCGGCGGATGCCCTCGCGGATCTCGCCCGCGTCGACGCCGGAGAAGTTGAGGCGCATCGAGTTGCGGCCGCGTTCGTCGATGTAGGCGGCCTGGCCGGGGACGAAGGCGACGTCGGCGCGCAGCGCCTTGGCCAGCAGGTCGCCGGTGTCGATGTACTCGGGCAGGGTCGCCCAGATGAAGAGGCCGCCGTCGGGCTCGGTCCAGCTCGCCGCCGCCGGGAAGTGCTCGCGCAGCGCTTCCAGCATCACGTCGCGGCGGCCGCGATAGAGCTCGACCAGGTCGTCGATGTACTGGCGCCAGCGCCCTTCGGCGAAGTACTCGCGGACGAAGTACTGGGTCAGGGTGGAGGTGCAGAGGTCCGCCGCCTGCTTGCCGAGCACGATCTTCTCCATCACCGGCGGCGGCGCCACCGCCCAGCCCAGCCGGATCCCCGGCGAGAGGATCTTCGAGAAGGTGCCGATGTAGATGACGAAGTCGCCGCCGTCGAGCTGGTAGAGCGGCGGCAGCGCCTCACCGCCGTAGCGGAGCAGCCCGTAGGGGTTGTCCTCGACGACCAGCAGCTCGTGCAGCCGCGCCAGCTCGACCAGCCGCCGCCGCCGCTCCAGCGACATCGTCACCCCGGCCGGATTCTGGAAGCTCGGCACCGTGTAGATGAACTTCGGCCGCCTGCCCGCCGTCCGCAGCTCGCCGAGCAGTTGCTCGAGATCGTCGATCCGCATCCCCTCCCCGTCGCACTCGACCTGGACCACCTCGGCCTGGTAGCTGCAGAAGACCGGCACCGCGCCCGGGTAGGTCGGCGCCTCGCAGATCACCACGTCGCCGGGATCGACCAGCGTCTTGCAGACGAGATCGATCGCCTGCTGCCCGCCGGTGGTGACGATGACGTCGTGGGGGTCGACCAGCATCCCCTCCGCGCCCATCACCTCGACGATGCAGTCCTTGGTCTCTTCGAAGCCCTCAGTCGGGCCGTACTGGAGCGCCTCGGCGGCGGACTCCTGGGCGATCCGGGTCATCTGCGCGGCGAAGCTCTTGGGCGGGAAGGTCGAGGTGTCCGGCAGGCCCCCGGCCAGCGAGATGACTTCTGGGCGAGCCGTGATCGCCATCAGGTCGCGCATCGCCGAGGAGCGCATCACCGTGGTCCGCTCGGCGAAGAGGCCGGCGTAACGCTCGAGGTCGCGCGTGCTCGTGTGGGCACGGCGGCGATGCGGGGGCGGAGGCACCTCACTCATGCACGGAAGTGTGGCGGATCGACACGCCCGCGCCGGGGCGGTTAGGTTTTCGCACGTGGACTTTCTCTCCGACCTCGGCATCGGCATCGCGATCGGGATGCTCGCCGGCACGACCGGCACCCACGGCTCGGCCCGCGGCCGGATGACCCTGCTGGCCGTGGTGATCGGGATCGTCGTCGGTTTCCTGCTCGACGGCGCCCTCGGCGCCTTGCTCGCGGCAGTCGCCGCCGGCAGCGCCTGCCTCGTCATCAGCGACCTCGTCTACGGGGCCAGTCGTCGCGAAGGCAGCGGCGCGGGTGCCCTCGGCTTCATCGTCGCCCTCGCGGCGCTGGTCGTTCTCGCCCTGGCCCTGCTGGTGCCGATCCTGATCGTCCTCGTGGTGATCGCCCTGGCCTGGCTCGGCGTAAGCCGCCGTCGCCGCGCCCAGCGCAAGCACGCCGGGCTCCGGGTCCTGCGTTAGCCGACCGCGCCGGTCGACCATCATTCGGCCCATGCCGGTGGCCAAGAAGCTGGTCCTGACCTACGTCGACTCGCTGCGCACGGACATGCTGCTGCGCGCGGTGGAGGAGGAGCGTGCCCCGACCTTCGCGGCGCTGCTCGAGCGCGGCGTGCTGATTCCCGACTGCGTCTCCAGCTTCCCCTCGGTGACCCCGGTCGCCTGCTCGGAGATGGTCACCGGTGTCGGCTCGGACCGCCACTGGATCAGCGGCATGAACTGGTACCACCGGCTGGAGCGGCGCTACGTCGAGTACGGCTCCTCGCTGGAGGCGACCCGCGCGGTCGGCGTCTTCCGAGCGCTCTACGACCTCGTCTACAACATGAACCTGGCCCACCTCAGCCCGGAGATCGAGACCCTCTTCGAGCGCCTCGAGGATGCCGGCGCCCGCACCGCCTGCACGCCGTTCCTGATCTACCGTGGCCGCCACCGCCACGAGGTCTCGCTCGATGGGCTCCTGCGCCGCGCCGTCGACGCGACCCGGCTGAAGTTCCGCCACCACACCTGGGGGCCCACCGAGCTTTTCTACGGCGATCTCTACGCCAGTCGCGAGGTGCCCTGCAAATCGACCTCGATCCCCGGCAACCGCGACGGCTACGCGGCCTGCTGCGCGGCGGAGCTGGCAGAGGAGGACGGCTTCGACTTCCTGCTGCTCTCCCTGCCCGACAACGACAACTACTCGCACCGCTACGGTCCGGAGGCGAGTATCGAGTCGATCGCCAAGGCGGACCACTGCTTCACCAAGTTCGTCGAGGCCTGCGGCGGGCTCGACGCCTTCCTCGAGGATCACGCGCTGATCCTCGTCGCCGACCACGCCCAGACGCCGGTCCACCGCGGCCTGCCACTGGCCGAGCTGCTGGGTCGCGACTGGTCGGTGCTGCAGCCCTCCGACGATCGCCCCGAGGTGGCGCAGCTGGCGGTCAGCCCGACCGGCCGCGCCGCCCACGTCTACCTGCTGCCGGGGGAAGGAGAGCGCGCCGACGCCGGAGCAGTCGGGACCCGGCTGGGGGAGATCGAGGGGGTCGACCTGGTCTGCCGCCTCGAGGATTCCGAGGGGCGGCCGCTGCGGCGTGAGGAGCCCGGGATGCCGGCGACGGGAGGCGAGTGGGCGGTGGTCGAACGAAGCGGAGAGCGCTTCCGCTTCCGCCCCGGCGACGACGTCGCCGACCTGCGGGGTGGGCGCTGGGAGATCGAGGGCGAGGAGGCGGTGCTGGCCGCGACGATCGAGGGCGGCCGGCTGCGCAGCGAGGACTACCCGGACCCGCTGGCCCGCGTCTGGTCGGCCCTGACCGCGCCGCACTCAGGTGACTTCATCCTCTCCCTGGAGCCCGGCTTCGAGGCGGTCGACTGGGGCGGCGTCACCCACGCCGGCGGCGGCAGCCACGGCGCCCTGCACGCCGGCGACTCGCTCGGCCCGCTGCTCTTCGTCGGCTGCGGGCCGGCCTCCGCCGACGAGCGCGACCAGTGGACCCTGCGCGACGTCGCCCCGGCGGTGCTCGAGCACTTCGGGCTGGCGGCGCAGGAAGGATGACCATCGGTCGGCCTCACGCGCTCGCCGCCATCCTTCTTGCCCTGGTCCTCGTAGCTGTACTGGCTCCGATCGGGAGGGCCGACGCTTCGGGCGTCGGGAAGATCTCCGAAGCTAAGGCGATCGAAGTCGCCAACCGGGATCCGAAGGCGATCGAGGAGCGGCAGAAGAACCCGGGGCTGGCGCCGAGCGCGAGCATGGTCGAAGGTCACTGGGAGGTCGCCTACTTCGCCGCCGGCAAGGAGGTGGCGCTGGTCTTGGTCGATCCGCACAGCGGCGAGATCACGGAGTCGTGGACCGGCTACCAGGTCGCCTGGAAGATGGCGCGCGGATACTCCGGCGCCTTCGGCCACAAGCTCGACGCCCCCTATGTCTTCCTGCCGCTCTGCGCGCTCTTCCTACTCGGCCTCGTCGACTGGCGCCGGCTATGGCGGGTCGCCAATCTCGACCTCGCCGTCCTGCTCGGCTTCGGCATCTCGCACTTCTTCTTCAACCGCGCCGAAATCGGCGTCTCGGTGCCGCTCCAGTACCCGGTGCTGCTCTACCTGCTGGGGCGGGCGCTGTGGATCGGCTTCCGCGGCCGTGGCGAGGGGCTGCGACCGGTCTGGCCGGTCGCCTGGATGCTGATCGCCGCCCTCTTTCTGATGGGGCTCCGGGTCGGCCTCAACGTCGCCGACTCCGGCGCGATCGACGTCGGCTACGCCAGCGTCGTCGGCGCCGACCGGGTCGCCCACGGCGAAGCTATCTACGACAACTTCCCCGAAGACGTCTCCGAGGGCGACACCTACGGCCCGGTCAACTACTACGCCTACGTCCCCTTCGAGCGGATCTGGCCCTGGTCGGGAAGCTGGGATGACCTGCCGGCCGCCCACGGCGCCGCGGTCTTCTTCGACCTCGCCACCTTCGCCTTCCTGATCCTGCTCGGGATCCGCATCCGTCCCGGACCTGGCGGCCGCCGCCTCGCCGCGATCCTCGCCTTCGGCTGGGCCGCGTACCCCTACACCGCCTTCACCCTGGAGTCGAACTCCAACGACGCCCTGGTCGCGATGCTGCTCGTCGCGGCCTTGCTGGTGCTGGCCAGACCCATGGCCCGTGGCGCGATGGCGGCGCTGGCGACCTTCGCCAAGTTCGCCCCCGCGCTGCTTGTACCTCTGCTGTTGACCTACGAGCCGCCCGGGGCGACCGATGAGGGAGCCCGAGAACGAAAACTTCGCCCGCAGGGCTTCCTCATCGGTCGGCTCGCACGTCTCTCGGCACCCCTCACCGGATGGCCCGGGCGTCTCGCGTTCTTCGCCAGCTTCCTCACCGTTTCAGTTGCCGTGATGCTGTGGCCCGCGATCAATCCGGGCCTCCACACGGTCTACGACCGCACCATCGCCTACCAGGCTGGACGTGAGTCCCCCTTCAGCATCTGGGGCCAGGTTCCATCGCTGGAACCCCTCCGCATCGCGCTCCTCGTCGCCACCGCGGGCCTGTCCCTGCTCCTCGCGTTCGTCCCGAAACGCAAGTCCCTGGTGCAGGTGGCCGCCCTGGGCGCTGCCCTCCTGATCGCCCTGCAGCTGACGATGCATCACTGGTTCTACCTCTACATCGTCTGGTTCTACCCGCTGCTGCTGGTCGCGATGGCGGCGGTCAGGACTGAGACGGCGGCGGAGCCGGAACCATCACCTGCTGGAAAGAGTCGGCCAGTCCCCTCGAGTTGACCTCGACGAGGGCGCCCATCACCCATACGTCCTCTTCCGCCGTCTCGAACCGGGTCGGCATCTGCGTGATCAGCGAGGCCAGTGCCTGCTCCGGCTTGACCCCGAGCACGCTGGTCCGCGAGCCGGTCATGCCGACGTCGCAGATGAAGGCGGTGCCGCCGGGCAGCACCCGGCCGTCGGCGGTCGGCACGTGGGTGTGGGTGCCGAACACCGCCGCCACCCGGCCGTCGAGATGCCAGCCCATCGCCACCTTCTCGCTGGTCACCTCGGCATGGAAGTCGACGACGATCGCGTCGGCCTCGAGGCGGTCGAGGATGCCGTCGACCGTGTCGAACGGGGAACGGGCGACCTGCAGGCCGACGGCGCCGCTGAGGTTGATCACGGCGACCCGCATCCCACCCACCTCGACCATCGTGTGGCCGCGGCCGGGGTTTCCCGCGGGGTAGTTGGCCGGCCGCACCAGGCGCTCCTCGCTGTCGATGAAGCCGTAGGCCTCGCGGTGGCGGTAGACGTGGTTGCCGCTGGTGATCACCCCGGCGCCGGCGCCGAAGAGGTCGTTGGCGGTGCGCTCGGTGATGCCGATGCCGCCGGCCGAGTTCTCGCCGTTGACGATGACCAGGTCCGGCGCGTGCTGCTCGCGCAGCCGCGGCATCGTCTCGCGCAGCCCGCGGCGACCGGGGCCGCCGACGACGTCGCCGATGAAGAGAACGCGCATGGCCCGACCCTATCTTTCGCGGCTCAGACCGCGGCGAAGCGCCGCAGGGCGAAGCGGGCGATCAGCCCGTAGGCGGCGATCAGGATCGCCAGGTGGAGCAGCGGCACGCCGATGCCGCCACCGGCGGAGTCGAGCGCGGCCGTCATCGCCTGCAGCGCCGGCTTGAAGGGGAAGACCGCGGTTACCACCTTGATCGCGCCGTAGACCCCGGAGCCGACCGCCCCGGAGGGAACCAGTGAGAGGAAGGCGATCGGCAGGGTGACCATGAAGGCCAGCAGGGAGACGGCGCGGACCTCGCGCGCGGCCGCCCCGAGCGCCGCCCCGGCCGCGGCCAGCGCCCCACCTCCGGCCAGGATCGCCAGCAGCCAGAGCCCGAAGCGGCTCCACTGCAGCGGCACGAAGATCTGCAGGCCGAGCAGCATCAGCAGCGTCACCACCAGCCCGACGGCGATCCCCAGCACCACCTTCTCGGCGAGCAGTCCGGCCGGTGAGATCAGGCCCCGGGTCAGGCGTGGGAAGGCGTTCTCCTCACGCTCGAGGGCCAGCGAGCCGGCAACGAGCAGGACGGTCACGAAGGCCAGGGTCATCGTCGCCGCGACGGCGATCGCGAAGATTTCCAGCGGCGGCGAGGAGCCGTTGACGGCGACCTTGTGCACGGCGATCGGCTGCGCGATGCGAGCGATCAGCGGGCCGGCGACATCGAGGTTGTCACGCGCCTGAGCGGCGAATTCGGCGACCTGCTCGAGCGAGTTGCGCAGTGGCCCGGGCGGCAATGCCGGCCCCAGCGCCGTGAGGATCTGGGCGCTGGCGCGCAGGCCGAGGATGTGGATCCCCTGACCGAGCACGGGAAGAGTGCCGCCGTCGATCAGGAGGTTGAGGTAGTGCCCGCCTTCGGTCGCGACCCGCCGCGCGATCGCCAGGTTCGCCTGGGTCAGCAGGGTCGAGATCCGTTCGTCGACGAGCTGTGCCTTGACCGGGTCCTCCTCGTTGACGAGCACTTCGACCTTGGGCGTGCCCGGAGTCAGGGTCGAGAGCGAGTTGATCTTGTCGACGAGGTCGGCGGGGAGGATCAGCGCCGCCAGCACGTCGCCGGAGCTGACCTCGTCGAGGGCTTCGGCACGACTCCTCACGTGGACGCACTCGACCCGCGAGCAGATCCGGTTGCTGACTCCCGCGGCCGGCAGCTGGTGCCCACCGACGCTGACCCGCGTTCCGGCGGGGACTTCGTTGAGGAAGGCGACCCGCGGCGTCTGCGGTCCGCCACTGATCGCGAAGCCGACCAGGACCGCGATCAGCACCGGGTAGGCGACCAGCAGGAAAGCCTGCAGCGGCGAGCGGCGCAGGATCTGCAGGTCCTTGAGCAGCAGCCAGCGCACCGGTCAGTGCCCCCGGTGCTGGAGGTAGGCGACGAAGGCGGTCTCGAAGTCGCGGTCCGCCGCCTCGGGCGCCTCGCTGCGCACCGCCTCGCGCAGTTCCTCAGCAGGCCCGTCGAAGAGCGACTCGCCGTCGGCCAGGACCAGCAGCCGCCGTCCATAACGCTCCGCCTCCTGGATGTCGTGGGTGGAGAAGATCACCGTCGTCCCGCGCCCGGCGAGCCCCGCGACGAACTCCCACAACCGCGCCCGCTGGCGCGGATCGAGCCCGACGCTCGGCTCGTCGAGCAGCAGCACCGCCGGCCGCGACAGCAGCCCGATCGCGATGTTGATCCGCTGCTGGTTCCCCCCCGAGAGCCGCGCGACGATCTCCCCCCGTCGCTCGCCCAGCCCGGCCAGCTCGAGCATCTCCTCGGTCGAAGCCCGCGGATCCTCCTGCTTCTCCAGCCGCGCAAACAGCAACAGGTTCTCCTCCACGGTCAGCTGCCTGTAGAGCGCCGCCTGCTGAGGCACCCAGCCGACCCCCCCGCCCGGAACCACCACCTCGCCTCCGTCCGGCTTGAGGATCCCGGCGAGGATCGAGAGCAGCGTCGTCTTCCCGGCCCCGTTCGGCCCGATGATCGCCACCAGCTCCCCGGTTCCGGCCTCGAAGGTCACGCCCTTGAGTGCCTCTCGGTCCCCATAGCGCTTGGCCAGTCCCTGAGCTTCCAACGCCGCGGTGGTTGCCCCCTCCATCGGCGAGAAAGCTACTTGGAAGGGCCCTCGTGACCTCCCCCACCTAGAATTCTCTCGATGCCGTTCCCCGCCACCCGCCTCCGCCGCCTCCGCCGCACCGAGACCCTGCGCGCCCTCATGCGTGAAACGGAGCTGTCCCCGGCCCACCTGATCCAGCCCGCCTTCGTCGTCGCCGGCGAGGGAATCCGCGAGGAGGTCGAGTCGATGCCGGGCATCGAGCGCTTCTCGATCTCCGGCCTGGTCGAGGAGGCCGGCGAGATCGCCGCCGCCGGAGTCGGGTCGCTGCTGCTCTTCGGCGTGCCCGCCGCCAAGGACGAATCGGGATCGGGCGCCTATGACGACGAGGGCGTCGTGCAGATGGCGGTCCGGGCGCTGAAGGAGGCCCATCCGGACCTGACGGTGATCACCGACGTCTGCCTCTGTGAGTACACGTCGCACGGCCACTGCGGCTTCATCCGCGACGGCGAGGTCGACAACGACATCACGGTCGAGCTGCTGGCAAAAGTCGCGATCTCCCACGCCGAGGCTGGCGCCGACGCGATCGCCCCCAGCGACATGATGGACGGCCGGATCGGCTCGATCCGCTTCCAGCTCGACGAGGAGGGGCACTCGGGCGTGCCGATAATCGCCTACAGCGCCAAGTACGCCTCCGCCTTCTACGGCCCCTTTCGCGACGCCGCCGGCTCGACTCCCGATTTCGGCGATCGCCGCGGCTACCAGATGGATCCCGCCAACGCCGCCGAGGCGGTGCGCGAGGCCGAGCTCGATCTCGACGAGGGCGCCGACATGCTGATGGTGAAGCCGGCGATCCCCTACCTCGACGTCGTCCGCCGGGTCAAGGACGCGACCGGTGCGCCGGTCGCCGCCTACCACGTCTCCGGCGAGTACTCGATGCTGAAGGCCGCCGCCGCCAACGGCTGGATCGACGAGCGCCAGGCGGTCCTCGAGACCTTGACCTCGATCCGCCGAGCTGGGGCCGACGCGATCGTCACCTACTACGCAAAGGAGGCCGCTCCGTGGCTTCGGTGAAGACGCCCCAATCGAAGGCCCGCTCCCGCAAGGACGGCTCGGCGATCCCACTCGACGAGACCGACAAGCGGCTGATGAACATGTTGCAGTCGAACTTCCCGCTCGACCCGGAGCCGTTTGCGCTGATCGGCGCCGCGACGGAGCTCGACCTCGATGACGTGCTCACCCGCACCCAGCGCCTGCTCGACGGCCGCATCATCCGCGAGATCACGCCGATCTTCGACACCCGCGCGCTCGGCTACGAATCGATGCTGGTCGCCGCCAAAGTCGACGCCGACAACCCGCAGCGGGCGGCCCAGGCGGTCAACGCCCACCCCGGCGTCTCCCACAACTACCTGCGCACCCACGACTTCAACCTCTGGTTCACGATCGCCACCCCACCCGACTCCGAGCTCGGCCTCGACGGCACGCTCGAGGTGCTGATGCGGGAGACCGGTGCCACCTCGATGCGCGAGCTGCCGACCCTGACCCTGTTCAAGATCAACATGAACCTGGAGATGGAGAAGGGCACCGAGGCGCTCGCCGCTGCGGTCGAGGCCGCGCCGCCGCGCGAGCTCGACGCCCAGCCCTACGGCGCCGACGACATCGCCCTGATCAGGGCGATGCAGGGCCCGATGGCCGCGGTCGAGCGGCCCTACGACGAGGCCGCGACCGAGCTCGGCATCGACACCGGGGAGCTGCTCAACCGGCTTCGCGACCTGACCGACCGCAAGATCCTCCGCCGTGTCGCCGCGATCCTCTATCACCGCCGCGCCGGCTTCTCCGCCAACGGGATGGGCGTCTGGAAGGTCCCCGGTGACGAGATCATGGACGTCGGCGCCCGCATGGCCTCCTTCCGCGGCGTCTCCCACTGCTACCAGCGGCCGACCTACGAGGACTGGCCCTACAGCGTCTTCACGATGGCCCACGGCCGCTCCAAGGAAGAGTGCGACGCGGTCCTCGACTCGATCGCCGACGACTGCGGGATCGGCCCCGACGGCCGCGCCACCCTCTATTCCTCGACCGAGTACAAGAAGATCCGCCTGCACTACTTCACCGACGACTACTCGCGCTGGGAGCGTGAGCATTCCTAGTTCCGGGGGGTTGTACGAGCGGGCCCTCCGCGTCATGCCGGGCGGGGTCAACTCGCCGGTCCGGGCGATGCGGCAGATCGGCCGCGAGCCGATCTTCGTCGAGCGCGGAGAAGGCTGCCGGCTGGTCGACGTCGATGGCAACCGCTACCTCGACTGGGTCGGTTCCTGGGGCCCGCTGATCCTCGGCCACGCCGACCCGGCGGTGGTCTCGGCGGTGATCGAGGCGGCCAAGAGGGGGACGAGCTACGGCGCCGCGACCGCGACCGAGGTCGCGTTGGCGACAGAGGTGGCCGAGCGCGTGCCCTCGGTCGAGATGGTGCGGATGACCAGCTCCGGCACCGAGGCGGCGATGAGCGCGGTGCGCCTGGCCCGGGCGATCAGCGGCCGCGAGGTCGTCGTCAAGTTCGCCGGCGCCTACCACGGCCACTCCGACGGCCTGCTCGCCGACGCCGGCTCCGGCCTGGCCACGCTCGGCGTTCCCGGCAGCCCCGGCGTCACCGCTGCCCAGGCCGCCGCGACCGTCGTCGTCGCCTGGAACGACCGCGAGGCGGTCTCGCGCGCCCTCGAAGAGCACCCGGTCGCCGCTCTCCTGGCCGAGCCGGTCGCCGCCAACATGGGCGTGGTGCCGCCCGAGGACGGCTTCCTCGACTTCCTCCGCACCGCCACCCGCGAGGCCGGAGCGCTGCTGATCTTCGACGAGGTCATCACCGGCTTTCGCGTCGCCCGCGGCGGCGCCCAGGAGCTCTACGGAGTCGAACCGGACCTGACGGTGCTGGGCAAGGTGATCGGCGGCGGGCTGCCCGCGGCGGCCTTCGCCGGGCCGCGCGAGCTCATGGAACGGATCGCCCCTGCCGGCGACGTCTATCAGGCCGGAACCCTCTCAGGGAACCCGCTGGCCATGGCCGCCGGGCTCGCCACCCTGCGCCAGCTCGACGACTCGGCCTACGCGCGGATCGAGGCCCTCACCGACCGTCTGGCCGCCGGTTTCGCCACCCTCGCCGCCGGCAGGCCCCTCCAGGTCGCCTCGGCCCCCGGCCTGAGCACGCTCTTCTTCAGTCCCGAGCCGGTCCGCGACTTTGCCGGTGCCCAGGCCTGCGACACGGAGGCCCATGCCCACTTCTGCCGCGCCATGCTCGACCGCGGCGTCTACCCGCCGCCGTCCCAGTTCGAGGCCTGGTTCACCTCGCTCGCCCACGACGAGGCGACCGTCGATAGCACCCTCGCAGCCGCTGCCGAGTCACTCGAGGAGGCGCTGGCGTGAGCGATCCCGCCGCCGCGCTTCGCGCCCTCGCCACCCGGCTCCGCGAAGAGGACACCCCGATCTCCCCGCATGTGGTCGACCCGGCCGCGGCGCCGGCCTTCGGCGAGCTCGCGGCCGCCGGCCCACGTACGGCCGCCGACCCCGGCGAGTACTCGCTGGTCGTCGAGGCCGTGCGCGAGGGCTACCTCCTCCACTACGGAGAGCCGCGGCTGCTGGCCGGCCATGACCCCGACCTCGCCCTGCTCGCCGGCGACTACCTCTACGCGCTCGGCCTCGACCGCCTCGCCGGCCTCGGCGACGACCTCGCGGTCGCCATCCTCAGCGACCTGATCAGCGATTGCGCCCAGTCGCACGCCGAGGGAGACCCGGACGCGGTGTCCGGGCTCTGGCAGACAGCCGTCCGAGAGATCGCCGGAACCTCGGCGTGACTCAGCCGCCGAGCTTGGACGTGTCGACTTCGCAGTAGTTGAATTCGAAGCTGAACACCTGGCTGTTGGCGAGGTTGCCGGTATGGACTAGCCGCAGCGAGAGCGCTGGGACCTTCGACTTCTTGCCCGCCTTCAGCGCCTTGCCTATTTCGCTCAGCAGCGCCTGCTCGTCTTCGAGATAGCCGATCCACTTCGTCAGCTTCGGCTTGTCCGCCGCCGGCTGGGCAACTCCCTTGATCTGCTTCACGCTCTTGGCAGAGGCCGCCGCCGCCTGCGCGAACTCGGCGGCCGCAACCCTCAGCTTGCCTTCCTTGATCTGCTTGCGAACGCCAGAGAGGAATCGTTCGTTGGCTTCGGTGTTCGCCTTGCAGATCGGTTCGACCTGGCCGACGTAGGTTTCGCGGGTCTGTTCGGGCGCGGCGACGGCGAGCCCGGCAAGCGCCCCGGTCGCGATCAGAATCACGATTGCGACGGCGAACATCCTGGAAATGCGAAGGTCGAGCTGCATCTGGTGGCTCCCTATCTGGTTCGAGCACTGTCCCCTATCCTCCCCAACCGTTGGGGCGGCAGATGGTAGCGGTGACAGGCGGACCGGCTCCGACGTCGGCGGCACGGCCAACGCAATAGACTGCCTGGCCGAGCGCGAACGACTGTGGCTGACGAGGCGGACAAGATGAACGGGGCTGACGAGGCTCCCCGGCAGCAGCGGGAGAAGCCCGACCCTCCCGGCTACTTCGAGGGCGAGTCGATGACCCGCCGCCGTGCCTTCACGATCGCCGCCCAGGGGCTCGGCGGGATTGCCGGCGCCGCCATCGTCCTGCCCGCCATCGGCTTCGCCGTGGCGCCGATCTTCCACCGCGGCAAGGAGCGTTGGGAGGCGGTCGGGCCGGTCAGCGACTTCGTCGAAGACACCTACCGCCAGGTCGTCTTCACCGAAACGGAGGGGATCGGCGACGCCGGCAAGACCACCGCCTACGTCCGCAAGAGCTCCAAGCAGCTCGAAGAAGAACCCGGCAAGTACGTCGCGGTCTCCAACCGCTGCGCCCACCTCGGCTGCCCGGTCCGCTTCGTCGAGGCGGCCGGCAACTTCATCTGCCCCTGTCACGGCGGCGTCTACGACTTCCAGGGCAAACGGATCGGCGGCCCGCCGGTGCGCCCGCTCGACCAGTTCCAGACCCGGGTCCGCAACGGCCAAGTCGAGGTCGGGCCGCGCTACAGCGTCACCTCCCAGCTCGAACCGGTCCGCGCCCGCGACCCCGGCGAGTTCACCGGCGGGATCTGGGAATACCTCTACCCGCCGCGGCCCTCTACCTTCCCAGCCCCCTGATGCCCAAGATCCCCGACTCGATAGTCCCCGCTCCCCTCCGCAAACCGGCCAAGCCGGGGGCCAACGGCGGCGCCAAGGGACAGGCCCCGGCCGACCTCAAGTCCTCGCCGCCGGAGCGCGAGACCCACGTCGATCGCCTCACCGGCCAGGCCAAGGAGGCGCCCGTCGACGTGCTCGCCTGGGTCGACCAGCGCACCGGCGCCAGCGGCTTCCTCACCGGGATGCTCTACCGCAAGGTGCCGAAGGGGACCAACTGGTTCTACACGCTCGGCTCGGCCACCCTCTTCGCCTTCATCGTGCAGGCGGTCACCGGCGTCTTCCTGGCGATGTTCTACACGCCCTCGGCGACCCAGGCCTACTCCTCGATCGCCCACATCAACAACGACGTGCCGCTCGGCCAGTTCGTGCACGGGATGCACAAGTGGGGCGCCAGCGTGATGGTGATCCTCGTCTTCGTGCACATGGGCCGCACCTTCTTCTTCGGCGCCTACAAGTACCCGCGGGAGCTCAACTGGGTGATCGGCGTGGTGCTGCTGATCCTGACGATGACGATGGCCTTCACCGGCTACCTGTTGCCGTTCGACCAGCGTTCCTACTGGGCCTCGATCGTCGGCATCAACATCAACGGCACCGGCCCCATCGTCGGCCCCTACCTGAGCGACTTCCTGCGCGCCGGCCCCGAGCTCGGGGCGACGACGCTGGCCCGCTTCTACTCGATCCACATGCTGCTTGTGCCCGGCGCCCTGATCGCCCTGATCGGCGCCCACATGTACCTGGTGGTCAAGCTCGGCACGACCGCGCCGCCGTGGGTCCGTGGCGACAAGCCGAAAGTCGCCACCCCGGTCGCCCAGCTGGACGCCGGCGTCGAGAGCAACGGCAGCGGCAACGGAGCCTCTCCCTCGTGAAGCCGCAGGACAAGCAGGACTACCTGGAGGAGTACGAGCTCCTCAAGAAGAAGGGGAAGCCGTTCTTCCCCTACGCGGTCCTGAAGGACTCGGCGATGGCGCTGATCGTCGTCGCCGTGATCATCGCGATGTCGCTGATCCTCGGCGCCGAGCAGGGCCCCAAGGCCGACCCGACCACGACCACCTACGTGCCGCGCCCGGAGTGGTACTTCTTCTTCCTCTTCGAGGTCCTGCGCGTGATCAAGCCGCCGGAGCTGGTCCCGATCGCGACGATCGGCATCCCGACCATCTGCATGGTCCTGCTGCTGCTGCTGCCCTTCTATGACCGCGGCCCCGAGCGCCGCCCCGAGCGCCGCCCGATCGCGATGATCGCCGGCCTGCTGACGGTTCTGGCGATGGGCTACCTCACCTATGCCGGCGCGGTCGCCGGCTCCCCGACCGAAATCGACCTCAAGGTCGCGCCCCAGTACGAAGCCGGCAAGGAGGTCGTGGCCGGGTCGGGTTGCCTGGCCTGCCACAAAATCGGCGACAACGGCAACAACGGCCCCGGGCCGGAACTGACCCACATCGCGCAGCGGATCCCGCGCGCCGCGATCGTCCGCTCGGTGGAAATCGGGCCGGGTATCATGCCCTCCTTCCGCGACCTGCCGCCGAAGAAGCTCAACGAGCTCGCTGATTTCCTCTCCTCACTCGACTAAGCCCTCCAGGGACTCTGCCCAGTTCGCGGGGCAGGTCAATCGCATGTTCGATCGCGTCGCGAGCAACTACGACGCGCTCAACTCGGTGATGACGGCGGGGCTGCACCATCGCTGGCGGAAGCGGGCCGCGGCGCGGACCGAGCTGGCCCCCGGCGATTCAGCCCTCGACGTCTGCTGCGGCACCGGCGACCTGGCGCTCGAGCTTGCGGGCCGGGTAGCCTCCGGCGGCCACGTGGTCGGCTGTGACTTCTCGGAGCCGATGCTCGATTTGGCCAGGGAGAAGGCGGCTTCGCGAGAGGCGCAGGGGGTGCGGTTCGAGTGGGCCGACGCCCTTGAGCTGCCCTACGACGGCGAGCGCTTCGACGCGGTCACCGTCGGCTTCGGCGTCCGCAACCTCGCCGACCTCGATCGCGGCCTGCGGGAGATGGGCCGGGTCCTGAGGCCGGGCGGGCGCCTGGTGATCCTCGAGATCACCCAGCCGACCCGGCCGCCGCTCTCGACCTTCTACTCGCTCTGGTTCGACCGCATCGTCCCTCTGCTCGGCGCCTTCTCGGGCGATTCGGAGGCCTACTCCTACCTCCCCGAGTCGGTCCGCAGCTTTCCCAGCCCCCACGCCCTGGCCGAGAAGATGGACCGGGCCGGCTTCGAGCGGATCCGGTACACGGTCCTGGCGGGTGGGATCATCGCGATCCACAGCGGCACCCGCGGGTGACCAGACGCTCGGCGGTGCCGCCGCCGGTGACGGCGGTCCTCGATGCGTCGAGCCGCTGGCTGCCCGCCCGTCTCGGCGAGGTCGAGGAGCGGTTGCGGGAGACGGTTGCCGGGCACGGCGACCCGCTCGGCGAAGATGCGGCGGCGACCCTGGCGGCCGGCGGCAAGCGCCTGCGCCCGATGCTGGTCCTGCTCTGCGCCGGCCAGGACGGCGGCGAGGCCTCGGTCCGCGCCGCCACTGCGATCGAGCTGATCCACATGGCGACCCTGGTCCACGACGACGTCCTCGACCAGGCGCCGCTGCGCCGCGGCCACCCGACCGTCGCCGCCAGCTCCGGTCGCGCCCGCGCCGTCGCCACCGGCGACCTGCTCTTCTCGCGCGCCTTCGGGCTGCTCGCCGCCGCCGGCGACGGCCGCGCCGTGACGCTGCTGGCCGAAGCCTCCGTCGCCCTGGCCCGCGGCGAGCTGACCCAGCGCCAGGACGCCTTCGACCTCTCGATCTCCGAACAGCGCTACCTCGATCGCTGCCGGCTGAAGACGGCGAAGCTGTTCGAGTGCGCCTGCCTGCTCGGCCACGACGACCCGCATCTGCGCGAGTTCGGCGCCGAGGTCGGCCTGGCCTTCCAGCTGCTCGACGATGTCCTCGACGTCGCCGGCCCGCCGGAGCGGACCGGTAAGGCACGGGGCACCGACCTGCTCGACGGCACGATCACGCTGCCGCTGATCGAGGCCGCGAAGGCCGATCCCGGCATCCGCGCGGTCGACCTGCACGGCCTCGACCCCGGCTCGGCCGAGGTCCTCTGCGACCGGATCGCCGCCACCGGGGCGCTCGAGAAGGTCAGGGAGCGCGCCCTGGGGATGGTCGCCGCGGCGAAGCGACGGCTTGACGCGGCCAGCTTCGAGCCGGAACAGCGGCAGCTGCTCGGTCTGGTCGCCGACGGCGTCGTCCAGCGCTACAGCTGACCGCCGGCGCGTCAGGCGAAGTCGTCGGCGCCGATCAGGTCCACGGCCAGTGCCGCGACGAAGGCCTCGGCCATGTCGGCCATGTTCGAGTGCTCCAGCGCCCGCAGCTCGCCGGCCAGCTCGTGGGCGCCGCGGTCGAGCTGCTCGTCGAAGGCGTCGATCTCGAGCTCGTCATGGACGCCGTCGCAGGCCCACTCGCACTCCGGGCAGCGCCGCCATATCCGCCAGTGGGCACGGTCCCCGGCCTGCTCCCAGCAGGTCGGCTGAACCAGGGTGGAGCCGCAGCTGGGGCAGATGTGCAGCGCTGTGGCCGGCTTCGTGCGGTTGTGACCGGGCTCGGACATGCGTCATCTATCGAACCCAGACGGCGCGGACTTGATCCGCAGTTTTGGAAAGATCCGCGAGAAAACCCAACTACCGAGTATCCGATTGCACAACTCGAACTGATCCGGCCGCCCCCAGACCCCGTTACCATGGGCAGATGCTCGGAAACATCGGCCCCCTCGAGATTATCGTCGTCCTCATCATCGCCCTGGTGGTGTTCGGACCGAAAAGGCTGCCGGAGCTGGGAAACAGCCTCGGCAAAGGCATCCGCGAGTTCCGCGACACCGTCACCGGCGACAAGCACGACGACGATGACGCCGACGTCAAAACGCTCAGCGCGACCGAGGCCACGACGACCCCCGTTCCGCCGGCCGCCGCCCCCACCGAGCCGGCTCCGGCTCCCGTGGAGCCGCCGGTCGAGCCCGAGGTCGTCAACGACAAACGCAGTTAAGGCGAGCCGGGGATGCCCCGTCGCGTCAAGGCGGTCTCCCATGAGGATCAGCTCAGCCTCGTAGAGCACCTCGACGAGCTGCGCAGCCGGATCGTCGTCTGCGCCGTCGTCTTCGGCGTCGCCCTGGCGCTCTGCTTCTGGCAGAACCACATCCTCTTGGAAATCGCCTCCGGGCCACTGCCGGGCGACCACAAGAAGCTGATCACCTTCGGGATCAGCGAGCCCTTCACGACCTCGATCACGGTTGCCGCCTACGGCGCGATCATCATCTCGCTGCCGTTCATCCTCTACCAGATCTACGCCTATCTGCTGCCGGCCTTCAGCGATTCCGAGCGGCGGGTCGTGCTGCCGATCATGCTGATGGCGCCGTTCCTCTTCCTCGCCGGCCTCGCCTTCGGCTACTTCGCGGTCCTGCCGGCCGCGGTCAAGTTCCTGCTCGGCTTCAACGACAGCCAGTTCAACGTCCAGGTCCGCGCCCGCGACTACTACAGCTTCTTCTCGACCACGATGCTCGCCTGCGGCCTCGTCTTCCAGCTGCCGCTGGCGATCCTCGCGGTCACCCGGCTCGGCATCGTCAAGATCGAGCAGCTGACCTCGAATCGCCGCTACGCCTATCTGATCATCGCCATCGTCGCCGCCGCCCTGCCGGGGGTCGACCCGGTCTCGATGATCATCGAGATGGTTCCACTGCTGGTTCTGTTTGAGTTGAGTATCTTGCTCGCCAAGGCCTTCCGGCCGGGAGAAGCAGGAGGAGTGGCGGAGCCCTCGACCCAGGAGCAGTGAGAGCAGATGGCAGGTGACGGCGAGCGGAGGATGGTTTTCGACATCCGGGGGAAACGGCGCCACGTCGTCAAATTCGTCTACGCGATCCTCGCCCTGCTGATGGGCGCCAGCCTCTTCCTCGTCACCGGTGCGGTGAATATCGGTGCCCTCTTCGGCGCCAGCAACAGCGTCAGCTCCGCCACCAAGCAGTTCGAAGAACAGACGGCGACGATCCATCACAAGCTGAAGAAGGAACCGCAGGACGCCGACCTGCTGCTCGCCCTGACCAGGGCCCAGATCAACGCCGGCAACTCCCTGGTGACCGCCAACTCGGAAACCGGCGCGGTGGAATACACGCCCGAATCCCTCGCCCAGCTCGAAGAAGCCAGCGAATCGTGGTCGAAGTACCTGAAGGCGACCAAGGAACCGGCTGCGGGCGGCGCCCAGCTGATCGCGCCGGCCCTGTTCACCGTCGCCCAGAACTCCCGCACCGGCGCCGAAGCTGAGGCCAACATCAAGGCCGCTGCGCAGGCCCAGGAGATCGTCGCCGGACAGCGCCCGAGCCTCGGCAGCCTCAGCACGCTGGCGATCTACCAGCTCTACTCGTTCGATTTCAAAGGCGCGGGAAAAACCCGCAAGGAAGCCGCTGCCTTCGCGAACACCAAGTTCGAACGGGAAAACCTCGGCAACGAACTCGACTCGATCGAGAAACGCGCGCACGAATTCCAGAAACAGCTGGTCAAAATCGAAAAAGAAGCCAAGAAGGCTCAGGGCAACGGCAAGCCGAGCATCGCCAACCCGCTCAGCGAAACCAACCCGCTGGCGCAGCCATAGGGTCGTTCCGAATGGGCCGCGAAGGACTCGAACCTTCAACCTTGAGCTTAAGAGGCTCCTGCTCTAACCAGTTGAGCTAGCGGCCCGGAGCCGGGAAGTATAGGAAGCCAGAGCCCCGGGGAGGCCCGTCGTCAGCGAGGCGTACAGGCCTTTTCGACGCTGCCGTCGATGATCGTGCCGTTGGCGAAGCTGAAGCGGCCGCGGGTGCGGAGGATGCCGTCGGAGCAGTGGGCCGAGACGTAGCTGCGCCGCTGCCCGCCGACGCTGAAACGGCGCCCGACCTTGACCGCGACGTGGGTGATGGCACCGAGGCCGGCGGCGATCGGGGGGAGGGTCAGGGTGGCCCGGTAGCGGAAGGCGCCGCGGCGGCGTTCGATCGGCACCAGGATCGCGTAGGTCTGGGTGGCCGGCGTGGTGGTGCGGGCGTGGAGCACGACCGTCGGGTCGCCGCCGACCAGGGGGCCGTTGAAGATGGTCAGCGGCGAGCTGGCTTTGACCGCGCCGCCGGCGAGGCCAATCAGCGCTTCCACATGTCCGGTGCCGACGATCGCCCCGGCACAGGTCTGGCGCGCTTCGGCCGGGCTGGCGTTGGCGATCTGCTGCGGTTCGCAGACCGGCAGCCCGCCGGCGCTGAGGCGCCCGTCGCGGTCGAAGTCGATCACCACCTGTTCCAGCGCCACCGGCTCGCCGCCGCCTTTGGCGGCGATGTCGAAGTAGCCCTCGAAGTGGATCGGCGTGAACTTCTGCCGCGGCAGCGAGGTCGGCTGAAAGCCGCCATCGGCGCGCAGGACGATGTCGTTGACCTTGACCAAGGCGCCTCCGGCGAAGGCAGAGGCAGGCAGCAGGGCCAGCGCCAGCCCGAGGACGATTGCGGCGCTCAGCCGGCGACGTGGCATGGCGAGGTCAGCGTCCCCGGGAAGAAGCTGCCGTCGGTGAAGGTGATCGTGCCGTGAACCTGCAGCCGCCCCCCTTCGCAGTGTGCGCTGGTGTAGCCGACCGTCTTGCCGCCGACCTTCCAGGTCTTGCCCAGGGTGGCCTTGGCGAGGGTCGCCGAGCCGAAGCCTTCGGCGATCTCCGGGATCGGGATCTTGACCTGGAAGCCGTAGCGCCCCTGATGAATCCGTTCGATCGAGAACGGGACGAGGATGGTCTTCGGGGCCGGGACGGTCTCGTAGGCGTGGGCGATCAGGCTCGGCCGCCCACCCACGGGCGGGGCGTTGAAGAAGGTCAGCGGAGAGCTGATCTGAATCGATGGCCGGCCGGGCATACTGACCTCCGCATGCCCCACGCCTTCGCCGACGATCGCACCGGCGCACCGTTTCCTGGCGACGGCAGGGGTCGTCTCGGCCAGCTGCGCCAGGGTGCAGGTCGGCAGGCCCTTGGTGTTGACGGCGCCGCTCTTGTCGAAGATGAAGACGATTTCCCGCAGCGTCGGCGGCGGCGAGCCGTCGGTGGTCTTGATCCGCGTCACGCTGCTCACCTGGACTGGAGCGTTGGCGTGAGCCGGCAGCGCCCGCGGTGAGATGGCGGCGGTGGCGCTGACCACCGTGTTGTCGATTTCGATCTTCAGCGCGTAGGCGCTGGCGCAAGCCACCAGGGCGACCAGGCTCACTACCGCGGCGGCTTTGACCAGCTTTCTCCTCATCCCGATTCTCCAACCAGGCTAGCGCCCGATTGGAGCGCCCCTACGTCGTTCCCTTGCAGGGCTTGAAGAAGTTGCCCTGCAGGAAGGTGCCGTCTTTGAAGGTGAACTGCCCTTTGGCCTGGAGCCGCCCGTCGGGGCAGCTGGCGTTGATGTAGCTCAGCTTCTTGCCCTTGAAGGTCCATTCCCTGCCGATTGCCAGCCGGCCGTAGATCGGGGTGCCGTAGCCGCCGGCGATCTTCGGGATTTCGGCCACGACCTTGAACCCGTAGCGGCCGTCGTGCACCTTCTGGATCTCGATCGGGATCACGAAGGTGGTCGGGCCGGGCACGGTCAGGTGGGCGTGGGCGAGGACGGTCGGGTTGCCGTCTTTCTTCGGCCCGTTGAAGATCGTGATCGCGGAGGAGGCGGGGATCGGGCCCTGTTCGGGGAAGTTGACCACCGCCTTGCCGAAGCCGGTGCCGACGATCGCCCCCGGGCAGAGCTTGCGGGCCTGCGGAGTGGTCGTCGCGGCGAGCTTGGCCTGGGTGCAGACCGGCAGACCGCGGGTTTCCACTGCCCCGTGCTTGTCGAACCAGAAGATGATCTGCTGCAGGATCGGCGGGATGCCGCCGTCAGCGGTTTCGAACCTGGAGAAGCCGTGCGCCTTGATCGGCGCGAAATGGTCCTTGGGAAGCGTCGTCGGCGAGAACCCGCCGTCAGCGACGACGATGATGTTGCCGACCTGGATTCGAATCGCATCGGCCGTGCCGGCGATCGTGAAAGCAAGCACCAGGGCTATGGCCAGTGCTCTAAACAGCCTCGCTCTTAACAGAGTCTTCCGCATCCCTTGCTCCCTCCCGCTGCCCGGATCGCCAAACTAGCACTGTGCGAAGGAGGAGGAGCAGGGGTCGTCCGGATTCCGCGGGAACGGATTCGGGCCGACGCTCACCATTGACGCTGCGCCATCCGCGGTCGGTTCTGGCCGTGGCCGCGCTGATCCTCGTCGTGCTCGGAGCGATCGGCATCGGCGTCGAGGGCCGGCTCGACCCGACCACGCTGGACATCCCCGGAACCGACTCTTCCCAGGCGAACCAGCTGCTCGGCGAGCACTTCGGCGACACGGCGCCCTTCGCGATCCTGCTGCGCGGCCCGCAAGCGGCGCTCGAACGCCAGGGGCCCGAGTTGATCCGCGCCCTGCGCCAGGACCCGAAGGTGACGACGCTCTCGCCGTGGGACCGGGGCAACGTCTCCCAGCTACGGCCCGATCCCCGCCGGGCGCTGATCCTGGCCGACTTCCACGTCGACGTCAAAACGGCCGTCAACGAGACCGTCGACCAGCTCAACCGCGTCCTTGAAGAAAACGTCCACGCCCCGGTACGGGCGACCCAGACCGGCTACGCGAGCCTCTCGCGCGCGATCCAGGACGAATCGATCTCCTCCAGCGAGCGCGGCGAGCTGCTGGCCTTCCCGTTCCTGCTGATCGTGCTCCTGCTCGTCTTCCGCTCGCCGATCGCCGCGGCGATCCCGCTCGGCTTCGGGGTCATCACCGTGATCGCCTCGCGGGGCATCCTCTACTTCTTCACGTCCTGGTTCAGCATCGACGCCTTCGCCTTGACGGTCTGCACGATGATGGGCTTAGCGCTGGGCGTCGACTATGCGCTGCTGATGGTCTCGCGCTTTCGCGAGGAGCTGGCCACCGGCAAGACCCCCGCCGACGCCGCCCGGCTGACCCGCCGCACCGCCGGGCGCACCACGGTCTTCGCCGGCAGCACCCTGCTGCTCTCGATGCTGGTCTCGATCTTCGTCGTGCCGGGCCCGCTGCTCGCCTCGCTGGCCGGGACGGTGGCGATGGTGGTCGTCCTCAGCGTCGCCGTCGCAACCCTGGTGGGCCCGGCCCTGCTGACCTTGATCGGACACAACATCAACCGCTGGCGGATCGGCCCGGTTCCGAACGGCGAATCGCGGCTGATGGTCCTGGTCGGCGCCGCGCTGAAGCGGCCGCTGCTCGCCGCGCTGCTGATCGGCGCAGTCGTGCTGGTGCTGGCGGGGCCGGCAATCGCCCTGAAGACCGGTCCGCCCAGCACCGAGCAGCTTCCCCAGGACGCCGCGGCTCGCAAGGACGCCGAACTGATCAGCCGCAGCATCGGGCCTGGATTCGAAGCCCCCTACCAGGTCGTTGCCGCCAGCAGGGAAGGGCCGATCACCGATCCCAAGAGCCTGGCCGCCCTCGACCGCTGGCAGGAGCGGCTGGCGAAGATACCCGGGGTGCAGCTGGTGGCCGGGCCGGCACAGGTCGCCAAACGGGTCGAACCGCTGCAGAAGCTCGGCAACGCGGCGCTCTCCTCCGGCGGCAACATCGGCCCGGTCAAACAGCTGGGCCGGCTCGGTCGCAGCCTCGGCATCGCCGCCGCCGCCGTCGGGCAGCTGCGCGGCGGCATCTCGGAAGCGAGCGCCGGGGCGGGCCTGCTGGCGGAGGGGTCTGACCGGGCCGGACAGGGAGCGCAGATGATCGCCGCCGGCCTCGGTCGCGCGACCGGCGGCAGCCAACGGGCGGTCAAGGCCCTGGACACGTTCGCGAGCGCCGCCAAACGCCTCTCTCATGCCCAGGAACGGGCGGCCCTGGGGGGGCTGCAGCTGAAGCTGGCGGCGCGGGATCTCGGCGGTGCCAATCTGCGCGTCAACGGGCTGAATCGCACCGTCAAGGTCGAAAAGGCACTGAAGGAAGAAGCCGAAGTGACGGTGCCGCGGCTGCTGGCACCGGCGCAGGTCGCGAATGAACAGCTGAAGGCGGCTCTCGCCCAGCTGCAGGGCATGACCGTGGGCAAGGGGGATCCGAACTATGCGGCGGCACTGGAAGCCGTCCGCCGCGCCACCGGGGCGGTCAGCGGCACCGATCCGGTCAGCGGCCTTCCCTACGCCCCCGAATACACGGGCCTTCCAGCCGAACTCGAAGCACAGCAGGCGCGGTTGCTGGCCGCCCTCGAAGATCAGAAGAAGGCGACCAGCTGGCTGCGGTCGGAGCTGGTCAACTTGAAGAAATTCGCCGTCCAGGCGGAACGTCTTTCCGATGGGCTCTACCAGATCCAGGCCGGTGGCAAGAAGCTCTCAGCCGGCGCCACCCGCCTCGACCGCGCGGCCCACAGCCTCGGCGACGGCCTGACCAAGCTCGCCAGTGGAGCCGTCGCCCTGGTCGGCGGCATCGACCGGCTCAGCGGCGGCGCCGAAGCGCTGGAAGCGGGCCTGACCGAAGCGGTCGACCGCTCGGCGCCGCTGCAGGGCGGGATCAGGCGCGCCAGCGTCCGCGTGATCGCCGGCAAGTCCCGGATCAAGCACCAGGTCCGCCGGGTCCGGCGGGCGACGCCGGGCCTCTTCAACTCGGGCTATTTCGCGCTCTCGCAGCTCGATGGCGCCACCCCAAAGGCACGGGAAGCCGCAGGCAGCACGATCGATCTCAAGAGCGGCCAGGCGGCGTCGATCCTGGTGATCTCCAGGTACTCCCTCAACACCCCCGGCTCGATCGCGCTGAACAAGCGCCTCGACACGGAAGCGGCCGAATTCAGCAGCGAATCGGGGCTCTCCACCGGGATCGCCGGCGGCATCGCCCAGCTCAATGAATTCAGCCGCGTCACCCGCGACCGGATTCCCTTGATCATCCTGGTGATCACGCTGGTCACCTTCCTCGTCCTCGTCGCGGTGCTGCGCTCGATCCCACTGGCCGCGATCGCGGTCGGCCTCAACCTGCTCACGGTCGGGGTCGCCTTCGGGGTCCTGACGCTGCTCTTCAACGTCCCGGGGGACCTGCCGCTCGGCGGCAATTCCTATGTCGATGCGGTTACCACGACGATGATCTTCGGGGTGGTCTTTGGGCTCTCGATCGACTACGCAGTCTTCCTGCTCAGCCGCATGCGCGAGCACTACGACCGCCATGGCGACAATGCGGCCGCGATCAGGTTCGGTCTCGAGAAGACCGCCCGCGTCATCACCGGCGCCGCGGCGATCATGATGGCGGTCTTCATCGCCTTCGGCACCGCCTCGATCGCCGGCCTCAGCCAGCTCGGGATCGGGCTGACGGTGGCGGTGATCATCGACGCCACGGTCGTTCGTATCGTGCTGCTGCCGGCGCTGATGCTGCTGATCGGCGATCGCGTCTGGTGGCTGCCGCGCAGCCTCGACCGGGTCCTGCCGCGGTTCAACGTCTAGGTCGCGCCCTGCCCCTTATTCCTGGGAGAGCTTCGCCGGCGCCGGCATGACGCCTCAGCAGCGCGTTGATTTCCAGTTAAGTCCCCGCTCGGCGCGCACTTCTCCGGGGGCGGCTCGGATACGATTCGGCCGCTCGTTCCACCGGGTCGGAGGGTCGGGGAACGAGAAGCGACGACCCGTGGCTGCCAATTCTTCAGGCGAGGAGAAAAGCTCGGCGCCCAGCCGGGGGGTCACCCCCGCCCGAATTGCCGCCGTATCGGTCCTCGCGGTGGCCGTAATCGCCCTCGCGATCGTCTATTTCAGCGGCGGCAGCGGCCACAAGTACACGCTGGTGTTCCAGAACGCCGGCCAGCTGGTCCCCGATAACCAGGTGCTGATCGGCGGCTCCCCGGTCGGCTCGGTCGAAAGCATCGATCTCAGCGACAGCAACCTGGCCGAAGTCCACGTCGAAGTCGAACAGGAGCTGCACGAGGGAACGACGGCGACAATCCGCGCCACCTCCCTCTCCGGCGTCGCCAACCACTACGTCTCGATCAGCCCCGGGCCGAACAGCAGCCCGGCGCTCGACGAAGGCGCCGAGCTCGGCCTCTCCTCGACCACGACGCCGGTTGACATCGACCAGTTCTTCAACACCTTCCCGCCCTCTGTCCGCAAGGGCCTCAGCGACTTCATCAAGGGCAACTCGCAGATCTACACCGGCGCTGCGCCGGAAGCGAACCAGGCCTACAAGTACTTCGGCCCGGCGCTGAACCGCTCCGACGCCTTCGTCAAGGAACTGAACGCCGACCAGAACCTCTTCTCCCGCTTCATCGTCAGCTCCAGCAAGCTGGCGACCACGGTTGCGGGGCGCGGTGAAGAGCTCTCCAGCGCGATCTCCAACGCCAACACCGCCTTCAGCGCGATCGCCACCCAGAACGTCGCCCTCGACCAGTCGCTGCGCCGTCTGCCGCCGACGTTCAGGCAGGCCAACACCACCTTCGTCAACCTCCGCGCCGCCCTCGACGATCTCGACCCGCTGGTCGAAACGGCGAAGCCGGCGACGAAGAACCTGGCCCCTTTCCTCGCTGAACTGCGGCCGGTGATCTCCAAGTTCATCCCCTTCACCCGCAACCTGCGCCTGACCGTCGACAGGCCCGGCAAGGCCAACGACGCCCGCGAATTGCTGGCGGTGCTTCCCCTCGTGCAGGAACGGGCGTCGGCCGCCTTCCCCCACGCCGAAGACGCGATCTCGGCCTTCCAGCCCAACCTCAACTTCGCCCGCGCCTACACGCCGGACCTCTTCAACGGGCTCGGCAAGCTCGGCGCGGCCGCTGGCTACTACGACGGCAACGGCCACTACCTGCGGGCGGCCACCGCGGTCCAGAACCTCTTCAAGTACAACGCCGGCACCCTCGAACCGAGCACCAAAGCCCAGCAGGACGCGCCATTCGCCTCCTCGGCTCGCGTCCACCGGCGCTGCCCCGGCGGCGCCACGCAGTCGGCGGCCGACGGTTCCAACCCCTTCGTCGACCCGCCCTCGAGCGGCAGCGTCAGCTCCTCGGAATGCAACCCGGCCGACGCGCCCCCTGGACCATGAGCAAGCGGATCCTGATCGCACTGGCCCTGGTCGTCGCCGTCGTCGCGGTGATCCTGATCGCCTCGGGCGGCAGCGGCTCCAGCGGCGAATACCGCGTCCGCGCGATCTTCGAGAACGGTGCCTTCATGGTCAACGACGAGCAGGTCCGGGTTGCCGGCGCCAATGTCGGCACGATCGAATCGGTGAACGTCTCGATGCCCGGCGAAACGGTCGCCTACAGCAAGAGCGGAAAGCCGATCTCGGTCCCCGGCAAGGCGATCATCGTGATGAACATCACCGACCCCGGCTTCCAGGACTTCCGCCAGGACGCCAGCTGCCTGATCCGGCCACAGTCGCTGATCGGCGAGAAGTTCGTCGACTGCCGGCCGACGCTTCCGCGCGCTCCGGGCTCGAAGCCGCCGCCGTCGCTGAAACAGATCCCGGCCGGCCAGCGCGGCGCCGGCGAGTACCTGCTGCCGCTTGGCAGCAACAGCACCAGCGTCGACCCGGATCTGATCAACGACATCCAGACGCTGCCCTACGCCCAGCGCTTCCGCCTCATCCTCAATGAACTCGGCGGCGGCCTGGCCGGCCGCGGCAAAGACATCAAGGTGCTGGTCATGCACGCCAACCCGGTCCTGCGCGACGTCGACCGCCTCTTCGGCATCCTCTCCGCCCAGCGCGACCGCCTCGCCCAGCTGGCCAGCGACTCGGAGACGATCCTGCGACCGCTGGCGCGCGAGAAGGCCCACTTCGCCGGCTTCCTGACCAATGCGGGCGCGGCCGCCGAGGCCAGCTCTGAACGCGGCCCGGCGCTGGAAGCCTCGCTGCGCAAGTTCCCCCGCTTCCTGCGCGAGCTGCGCCAGACGATGGGCAGCCTGCAGGACTTCTCCGATGCTGCCGCGCCGGTCTTCACCGACCTCGGCAAGGCGGCGCCGTCCCTCACCGACGCCACCCGTACCCTGACCCCGTTCTCCGAAGCGACCACGGTGGCGCTGAAGAGCCTCGGCAAAGCCGGCGAAGCCTCGGGGCCGATCTTCAACGAAGCCGAACCGGTGGTCCGCAAGGCAGCCGAGCTGGCGAAGTCCGGTGTCTCACCGACCACCGAACTGGCGAAGCTCTTCAGCAACATCAACCAGACCGGTGGCTGGAACGGGCTGACCGAATTGATCTACACCACCACCGCCTCCCTCAACGGCTTCGACCAGTACGGCCACTTTGGCCGCACGCATGTCTCGCTCACCAACTGCATCGAATACACCGCAGAACGGGCCGGCAGCAGCGGTTGCTCGGCGCGATTCACCGGGCCGAACCACAGCGAAGGCGGCGCCAGCACCAGCACGGCCGATCTGGTCCACCTGATCCAGCGTGAGCTCGCCGAGAAGACGGGCGGCACCTCGCCGGGCCCGGCGAGCAGCACCGGCCCGACGACCGGCCTCGGCCCCGCTGCAGCGACCGGCGGCGAAGCCGGCGTCGCGGGCGCTTCCAAGACCGGGGGCACCGCCCCGCTCCTCAACTACCTGCTGGGCCCATGAGAAACCGCAGCGGGCTACAGGGAGTGGCAAGCAGCCCGATCCTGGTCGGCGCGGTGACCGTGCTGATCGTGATCGTCGCCGTCTTCCTCGCCTACAACGCCAACAACGGCCTTCCTTTCGTCTCCACCTACAACCTCAAGGCAAGGGTGCCCAACGCCGACGCCCTGGTCAAAGGGAACGACATCCGCATCGGCGGGACCCTCGTCGGCACCGTCAAGTCGGTGGTTCCGGTGCAGCTCGGCGATGGGAAGGTCGCCGCCGAACTCTCGCTCAGCCTCGACAAGAACGCCGAACCGCTGCCGGTCGACTCGACTATCACCGTCCGGCCCAAGTCCGCCCTCGGCCTCAAGTTCCTCCAGATAACCCCCGGGAGCTCCTCCAAGGGGTTCCCCCCGGGAGCGACGGTCCCGCTCACCGCCTACACGCCCGAACCGGTCGACATCGACCAGTTCTTCAGCATGTTCGACAAACCGACCCGCGACGGGATCCGCCAGAACCTGGCCGGCTTCGGCAACGCCCTGGCCGGCCGCGGACCGCAGCTGAACGAAGCGATCGGCGCCCTGCGGCGCCTGGTCGTCAACGGGCAGCCGGTGCTGCGCACAATCGTCGCACCGAGCACGGATTTCGCCGGCTTCTGGCGGGCGCTCGAGGATTTCTCGGCGACGGTCGCCCCGGTCGCCGAGACGAACGCCAGCCTCTTCGTCGCCCTCGACCGCACCTTCGCCGCCTTCGCCCGGGTCTCCCGTCCCTACATCCAGGAAACGATCGAAAAAGGCCCTGGCACCCTCGACGCCGTCAACGCCGACCTTCCCGCCCTGCGCCCCTTCTTCCACGACTCAGCGCGCTTCTTCACCGCCTTCAAGCCCGGCGCCAAGGCGCTTGCCGAAACCTCGCCGGTCATCGCCGAATCGCTGCACGCCGGCGTTCCCGCGCTCAACTCCTCGCCGGTCCTCAACGCGCAGCTGCAGCCAACGGCGGAAGCGCTGGTCGACTTCCAGAACGCCGACGGCGTCTTCAACGGCCTCGACCTGCTGATCGACACCAACAAGCTCCTCGCGCCGTCGCTCAGGTTCATTGCCCCGGCGCAGACCACCTGCAACTACGTCACCCTCACCTTCAAGAACCTCGCCAACTCGAGCAGTGAAGGCAATAGCAAGGGGAACTGGCTCAACTTCATCTCCTATGAGCCGGCGGAAGGCCCCAACAGCGAGGGCAGCCCCGCCTCTGCCCCCGCCAACGGGCCCGACAGGGCAAACCACCTGCACTTCAACCCCTTCCCCAATACCGGGGCCCCGGGGCAGCCAAACGGCTGCGAAGCAGGCAACGAGCAGTACACCGTCGGCAAGACCGTTATCGGCCAGGCACCTGTGTTCGGCACCACCACCCGGGGGCAGGTGAGCAAATGACCCGCCTTCCCGAGCGCGATACCCGCGAGGGTGCCAACAAGAAACGCCGCTTCAGGTGGCGGCCCGGCAACGTGACGATCGCGATCGTCTTCATCCTCATCTTCACGATCGGGCCCTACCTCGCCTTCACCGGGCACGTGCCGTTCACCAGCTATGGCTACGAACTGAACGCGACCTTCTCCAACTCGGCCAACGTGGCGCTCAACTCACCGGTGCGGATCGCCGGCGTCGAAGTCGGCCGGGTCATCTCGACCTCCCGCGACGGCAACGCGACCAAGGTCACCTTCACGGTCGACGAAGCCGGCCGGCCGATCCACGACGACGCCTTCGCCTCGATCCGCCCGCGGATCTTCCTCGAGGGCAACTTCTTCATCGAACTCGACCCCGGCAGCCCCAGCGCGCCGGACATGGACAGCGGCGCCACGATCCCGGTCAGCCGCACCTCCACCGCGGTTCAGCTGGACGAAGTCCTGACGGCGCTGCAATCGCCGGTGCGGGCCGACCTCAGCCAGCTGCTGGAGAGCTACGGCAAGGCCCTGACCCACAAGCCGACCGCCGCCGAAGACGCCACCCAGCTGCCCGAGGTCAAAGGCAAGACCGGCGGCGAAGCTTTTAACGGCGCCCTCAAATACGGCGGACCCGCCGGCCGCTACAGCGCCCAGGTCACCAACGCGTTCCTCGGAACCCAGCAGCACGACCTCTCGCGCCTGGTCGCGGGGGCCGGCCGCACCTTCGGCGCTTTCGCCAGCAACGAGTCCGACCTGCAGGGCCTGATCGACAACTTCAACGTCTTCACCGGCGCCCTGGCCAGCCAGTCGACCAGCCTGGCCTCCACCATCCACCTCCTCGCTCCCACCCTGAAGACGGCGCACACCTCGCTGGTCAGCCTCAATCGCACGCTGCCGCCGCTGCGCGCCTACGCGATCGAGCTGACCCCGGCGGTGGCGGAGCTGCCGGGCCTGATCCGCGCCTCCAAACCGTGGCTCGCGCAGGTTCGCCCCTTGCTCTCCGGCAAAGAGGGCGGCGGCGTCGCCCGCCTGCTGCAGGAATCGACCCCGGGCCTGGCCGGCGCCGCTCAGGCGGGCAAGGAAACGGCCCTGCCGCAGCTCAACCAGCTCAGCCTCTGCACGACGAAGGTCCTGGTCCCGACCATGGATCAGACGATCGACGATCGCTTCAGCACGGGTGGCCCTAACTACCGTGAGTTCCTCTACAACCTCGTCAACTTCGCGGGCTTCAGCCAGAACTACGACGGCAACGGTCCCTATGTCCGCACTCAGGCCGGCGGCGGCTCTTTGCTGGTCGGCGAACCGAGGCCGGAAGGCAACCCAGACACCTACAGCGATCAGATCAACTACTCGCACACGACGGTGGAACCGATCGGCGACCAGCCGCAGCTCGCCGGCCAGCCGCCGTTCAAGCCGAACGTGCGCTGTTACACGAACCCTGTCCCGAACGTGAACGGCCCGCTTGGGCAGGTCGGCCCGGCTACCCCGTCGGTCGGGGGTGTGGGCGGATGAGCGAGCCGACGCCGCAGGTCAACCGCTTCACCCATTTCCGCGCCTGGCTCTCGCGCCAGTCCCGCGGCCACCGCAAGGACACGATCGCGATCATCGTCCTGGCGCTCGCCGGGATCGCGATGATGCTCGGCATCTTCACCCAGCAGAAGGCTTCGCTGCCGTCGTGGCTGCCCTTCGTCGGGGAAGAATTCGAGCACATCTCGGCTGAGTTCTCGACCGCCCAGGCCGTCACCCCCGGACAGGGCCAGTCGGTTGACATCGCCGGGATCCAGGTCGGCAAGGTCACCTCGGTCGACCTCGAAGACGGGCACGCTGTGGTCGGGATGGACATCACTCCCGAATACATGAAGCTGATCCACCCGAACGCGACCTTCCTGCTGCGGCCGAAAACGGGGCTGAACGACATGGTGATCGAGGTCGAACCCGGCAGCGGCAAGAAGCACGTCGAAGCCGGCGCCAGCTTCAGCCTCGCCCAGACCGAACCGAACACCAACCTCGACGCTTTCCTCGGCACCCTCGACACGGACACGCGCCAGTACCTGCAGCTGCTGGTCGCCGGGGGCGCCGAAGGGCTCGGCGGGCGCGGCATCCAGTTCTCCAACGCCCTGCGTCGTTTCCAGCCCTTCGTCCACTACACGGCGAAGCTGAACAAGGTCATCGCCCAGCGGCACGTCGAGCTGGCCAGGGTGATCCACGACTTCGGCAGCCTGACCACCGAACTGGGCCGCCACGACTCCGATATCAAGCGCTTCGTCACCTCGTCCGACGCCGCCCTCGGCAACTTCGCCAACCAGCAGCAGTCGATCCAGGACTCGCTGCGGGAGTTCCCGGCAACGCTGACCGCGACGAACGCCGCCCTGGCCAGCTCTACCCGCTTCTCGCAGGCGGCATACCCTGCGCTCACCGGGCTGATCCCGCAGGCCCAGGCATCCACTCCCGCCTTCAAGGCAACCGAGCGCCTCTTCAGCCAGACCACGGCGCCGATCCGCGACCAGATCCGCCCCTTCACCCGTCAGATCCGCCCGCTGCTGACCCAGACCAACGAAGCCTCGCAGCCGTTCGAAAAGACGGTCAGGGGCTTCGGCAACTCCCTCGGAGCTTTCAACATCTTCTTCAACGAGCTCGCCTTCAAGCCGAAGGGCTCGCAGCAGAGCTACCTCTTCTACCTCCCCTGGCTGAACCACGACTTCAATGCCGCCTTCAATCTCCAGGACGCCGGTGGGCCCGTGCTCCGCAGCATGGTCTCGATCACCTGCACCGGGTCGTTTGTCGGATACGGGTCGATCGCGCCCATCCAGCCGTTCATCAAGACTCTGCTCGAAACGATCAGCGTTCCCCGTTACGAAGAAATCCCGCTTCCGAAATCCCCGACCGGCAAATGCCAGTTGCTTCCGAAATGAGCAAGCGCGCCCCCAGCACCACGCAGCTCCTGGTAATCGCCGGCTTCGCGCTGTCGTGCTTCGGCATCCTGCTCTTCCTCTGGGTGACCTTCGGCGGCCCGACGCCGTTCAAGGCGAAGCCTTACGAGATCAAGGTGCCCTTCAACGAGGCGACCCAGCTGGCGGAACAGTCCGACGTCCGCATCTCCGGCGTCAACATCGGCAAAGTCCAGAACATCGCCCTGGCACCGAACGGAAAGCAGGCGCTCGCCACCGTCGACATCGATGACAAGTACGCGCCGCTGCCGGAGTCGACGCGAGCGATCCTGCGCACCAAGACCCTCTTGGGAGAGACCTACATCGAACTCACCCCCGGCTCCCACAACGGGCCGCACCTTGCCGATGGCGCGACCGTGCCCGAGGCCAACGTCGCCGAATCAGTCCAGCTGGACGAGATCTTCCGCACCTTCGACCCGGAAACCCGCGCCGCCTTCCAGAGCTGGATGCAGGAAGCGGCGGTGGCGATCAACGGCCAGGGCCAGAGCCTCTCCTATGCGCTTGGCGAGCTCGAACCGACCCTCACCGACTTCGACAAGCTCTTTCGCATCCTCGATACCCAGCGCGTCGCGGTGGGACAGCTCTTCCGCAACGGCGCCACCACGTTCCAGGCGCTGCGCGGGCGGGAAGGGGAGCTCGCCAGCCTGATCCAGAGCTCGAACGCGGTCTTCCAGACCACCGCCCGCCGCGACCACGACATCGAAGCCCTCTTCCGCGCCTTCCCGACCTTCCAGGACGAGTCCAGGCTAACTCTGAACCGCCTCAGGGCCTTCGCGCTCAACACCGATCCGCTGATGCGCCAGCTGGTGCCGGCGGCGGAACAGCTATCGCCCACGCTTGTCGCCTTCGGCAAGCTGGCACCGGAAGCGAAGGGGTTCTTCGAAGGCCTGGGCCCGGTAATCGCCCTCGCTCCGACCGGCTTCCCATCTCTCCGCAAGCTGTTCCGCGACGATTTCCCGCCGCTCCTGCGTGCGGTCGACCCCTTCCTGCGCAATTTCAACCCGATCTTCACCGGGCTCAACCTCTACAAGCACGAGATCACCTCGTTCTTCGGCAACATCGCCGCCGCCACCAACGGGGAATTGCCCGAAGCCAACGCAAATGGCGAAAAGACGCACTTCCTGCGGGCGATGGGTCCCTTGAACCCGGAATCCGTGGCGACCTTCCCCACCCGCCTGACGACGAATCGCAACAGCGCATATAGCCCGCCCAAGTGGGCCGAAGGCCTGGTGGCCGGCCTGCCCGGCTTCAGCACGAGCCAGTGCACCTCTGGGATCACTGCCACGCTCAGCCCGACTTCGGGCACCAGCGCCGCCTTCAAAGAACGGACCGCGAAAGGCGAAACCAAAGAAGCCGAAGATCTCTTCAGCCGGATCAAGAAATACGCCTTCGCCGAACAGCCCGGCACCGCCTCCGTGCCCGCCCCGGCCTGCACCCAGCAGTCACCGCTCGAGCCGATCTACGGCAGCGGACCGGCGACGACCTACCAACACACCTTCGAACAGACGGGTAGGTAGGCCGCCCCTCGCCCGGCTGAGCGGCGGGGATGCCGACCGCGTGCCGGGTCACTCAAGCGAGCATCGCTGGGGACCCGTCTCAAGGATCAGGGCCTGGGTGGGATGTCCGAGTGGACGACCCCCCAGGCTGGGCCTCGCTCTCGTTCAGGCAAAAGAGAGGGCGGCCTTTCGGCCGCCCTCTCTCGATCTAGCGTTTGTCCTGCGCACTACTTGGCAATAGCTGCGCTCAGCCCTTGCCGGTGCAGGTGCGGATCACTTCGGCCGAGGCGCGGGTGCCGTCGGAGAAGACCGCGGTGCCGTGGGCCTGGATCTTGCCGTCGGGGCATTTGAGCGTGAGCACGCCCTTTTTGACGATCCCCAGGCTGAATGACGTCACCGAGCCGGCGCCGCCGGCGATCTTCGGGACCGAGGCGATCGATTCGGTGCCGAAGCGGCCTTTGTGGATCTTCTTGATTTTGACCGTGGTCACGATCGCGGCCGGGGTCGGGACCGTCAGGTAGGCGTGGATGTAGAAGGTTACGACGCCGGCCTTTTCGCCGCCGTTGAAGACGACCAGCTTCGAGTTGGCCGGGATCGGCGCCTGTTCGGGGAAGGCGATCGAGACGTCGGTGGTGCCGGTGCCGATGATCGCCGGGCGGCAGATCGCTTCGGCGTGCTTGGTGTCTTGGGCCTGCAGCTGGCTGGATTTGCAGGTCGGCAGGCCCTTGACGTTCACGGCGCCGTTCTTGTCGGTTTCGAGCAGGAATTCCTTCAGCGCCGGCGGGTGTTCGCCGTTCAGGGTGGCGATCTTGCCGGAGACGTTGAGCTTGATCGGGGTCGGCTTGGTCTTCGAGAGTACCTTCGGCGTGAAGCCGCCGTTGAAGGTCAGCTTGAGGTTGCCGGCCCGCACGACTACGGGCTTTTCACCTGCTGCCGTTGCGATACCGGCCACGACCAAAGCGGCCAGGGCCCCCAGGGCCATCGTCACTAGCCATTTCTTGCGCATATATCTATACCTCTCCTTTTGCGACCTGCCCGTCCAGGGCGTCAGCCGTCGTAAGCTTGCGTAAAACTATCCCTCCAGCGGCTCAAACTACCACCCTGGCTACTAGATAAACCCCAGGATTCAGGGAAAAGAGCGCCTTAACAAGTTTCAGAGCGCACTATCCCTCGAGCATCGAGAGCTGCACGCGCTCGCGCTCGGCTGCCGCACCGTCCGCGCCGAGAAAAGGCAGGGCGATCCAGAACATCAGATCCGGCAGCCGGCTGGGGAGCTCGGCGGCGTCGCCGTGGAGGATCTCGCTATAGAGCAGCTCGTTGACGCCGCCCGCCAGGGACAGCGAGGTGATGCCCGGCAGCTCGACCGAGGTCTCGGCGCGGCCGGACTCGAGGAAGCCGGTGAATTGGCGCAGGGCGGCGTCGCGGCGGGCAAGGGCTTTGGGCCCGGCGGCAAGAACCTCGACGATCGCGAAGCGGGCCTCGTCGGGATGCTCGGCGAGGTGGTTGAGGAGGGCACCCAGGGCACCCGCCACCCGCTCCGCCCAGGGGGCTCCCTGCTTCAGCTCGAAGCCTCCCGCGGTGTCGCTCAGGAGGTTGCCGAGCAGCACGTCGTAGGCGGCGAGGAAGCAGTCCTCCTTGCTCTCGAAGAGTTCGTAGAAGGTCTTGCGGGAGACGCCGGCGACGCCGATCACGTCGACCACGCGGGTCTCCGGGTAGCCGCGCTCGGAGACGACCTCGATCATCGCCTGATGGATGCGGTTGCATTGGGATTCGATCACCGCCTCCCTCGGCAAACCGTGTCTTCCCCGGGGCAGCCGCTCATTCAGCTTGGCCACGCGTTTGCTGGAAGTCACTCCGAGACTGTAGAGGAGAATCGCGGCTTCGCCTCCACCAACGGACCCCACGGCGCCGAGCGAATTCCCCTAGGACTCTGAGCCGAGCCAGATGACCTGGTCGCGGTCGGGGCCGACCCCGACCAGGCGGATCGGGACTCCGACGAAATCCGAGATGAAGCCGAGGTAGTCGCGCGCGGCCCGCGGCAGGTCCGCCTCCTCGCGGCACTGCTCCAGGTCCTCGTCGAAGCCGGGCAGCTCCTCGTACTCGGGAGTCGCCGAGTGGAGGATCGACTGGTGGTAGGGGAAGCTGTCGAGGACGGCGCCCTCCTTCGAGCGGTAGCGGACCGCCACCCGCAGCGGGCCGATGCCGCTCAGCACGTCGAGCTTGGTGATCGCCAGCGAGTCCATCCGGTTGAGCCGGACCGCGTAGCGCAGGGCGACCAGGTCGATCCAGCCGCAGCGCCGGCGGCGCCCGGTGGTGGTGCCGAACTCGTGGCCGCGCTCGACCATCCGCTCGCCCACCTCTTCGTGCAGCTCGGTCGGGAAGGGCCCGGCGCCGACCCGGGTCGCGTAGGCCTTGGCGATCCCCCAGACCTCGTCGATGTCGGTCGGCCCGACCCCGGCGCCGACGCAGGCGGCCCCGGCGATCGGGTTGGAGGAGGTGACGAAGGGATAGGTGCCGTGGTCGAGGTCGAGCAGGGTCGCCTGGGCGCCCTCGAAGATGACCGTGCGGCCGCTGTCGAGCGCGTCCCAGCAGAGCTTCGCGGTGTCGGCGATGTGCGGCTCCAGGCGGTGGCCGAAGTTGACGTGTTCTTCGACCATCGTGTGCAGGTCCAGGCGCGGGTCTGGAGCCACGGCCGCGCCCTCCGGCGGCGCCTTGGCCTCCTCGCCGGCTTCCTTGCGCGCCTTGCGCCGCTGGACCGAGAGCTCGCGCAGGGCCTGCTGCTTGGGCTCGAGCGCGGCGCGGATCTTGGTCCGCAGGATCTTCTCGTCGAGCAGGTCCTGGACCCGGATGCCCAAGCGCAGGGCCTTGTCGGCGTAACAGGGGCCGATGCCGCGGCGGGTGGTGCCGATCGAGAGCTTCCCCAGTTTGGTCTCCCCGGCGGTGTCGAGCAGTACGTGGTAGGGCATGATCAGGTGGGCGTTGGCGGAGATGCGCAGGTTGCCGACCGAGATGCTCTGGCGTTTGAGCCCGTCGATCTCCCCCAGCAGCACCCCCGGATCGAGGACCACGCCGTTGCCGATAACGCAGGTCTTCTCCGAGTGGAGGATGCCGGAGGGGATCAGGTGGAACTTGAACTCCTTGCCCTCGCGGACGATCGTGTGGCCGGCGTTGTTGCCGCCCTGGAAGCGCACGATCACCTCGGCCCGCTTCGCGAGCAGGTCGGTGATCTTCCCCTTCCCCTCATCGCCCCACTGGGCGCCGACTATGACCACGCCAGGCATAGGCGCTGGATTGTGACTGGTTCTACTCGCCGACCGCGCGCGCCCGGGCCTGGACGCGGTGGTCCGGCCCGAAGAGCGGCAGCGGGTCGCCGCAGATCTCGACCAGGCGGGAGACCGTGCGCGAGCCGATCTGCTCCTCGAGCTGCTGCTGGTCGAGGTTGGTCGTGACCAGCATCGAGCGCTGTGCCTCGTAGCGCTCGTTGACGAGGGCGTAGAGCTGCTCGAGAACCCAGTCGGAGCGTTTCTCGGCGCCGAGGTCGTCGATGTGGAGCAGGTCGACGGAGGTGAGGCGCTCGAAGAAGGAGAGGTAGGAGTCGCCGCCTGGTTCGGAGTCGTAGGTGCGGCGGATCCGCGCCAGCAGCTTCGGCAGCGAGTAGATCGCCACCGAGCGGCTGTCCTCGAGGGCCGCCTTGGAGACCAGCATGGCCAGCGTCGTCTTGCCGGTGCCGGTGTCACCCATCAGCCAGAGGCCGCGCCCCGCCTCGAGGTTGGCCTCCATGTCATCGACCCAGCTGCGCACGTAGCTCACCACCATCGGCTCGATTTCGGTGCTGACCGGCGGGCGGTCGAAGGAGACGCCCTGAAACTTGCGGGGGATCACCGAGGCGACGCCGCGGTTGCGGCCGCGGCGCAGGCGGGCTTCGCGGCAGTCGCAGGGACGCACCACGTCCTCGTCGTCGCCGAGGATCCAGCCGGAGCCGTCGCAGACGCCGAGTGGACATGGGCCCTGCCCGCGGAAGGGCTCGCTGCGGGCGATCGCGGGCATCAGAAGTCAGGCCCCGTGGCGCCGGCCTCAGCGAAGGGCGGGCTCTCGCCGGCCGGCTGGTCGATCGGCTGCTCCTGCCCGGAGAAGTCGGCGAATTTGGGGAAGCGGTCGAGGAAGACCAGCTTGCGGGTCCCGATCGGTCCGTTCCTGTGCTTGGCGATGATCAGGTCGGCGAGCCCGTCCGGCTCCTCCTCGGGATCGCGGTAGTAGTCCTCGCGGAAGAGGAAGGCGACGACGTCGGCGTCCTGCTCGATCTGGCCGGACTCGCGCAGGTCCGAGAGCTGCGGCTTCGGCGGCGTCCGCTGCTCGGGCGCGCGCGAGAGCTGGGAGATGGCGACGACCGGAACCTCGAGCTCGCGGGCGAGGATCTTCAGCCCGCGGCTGATCTGGCCGACCTGCTCGACCCGGTTGGCGCGGTGGTCGTCGGAGCGCATCAGCTGCATGTAGTCGAGGATGATCAGGCCGAGGCCGCCGCGATCCTGTTCCTGGGCGTGCAGCCGCCGCGCCTTCGCCCGCAGGTCGAGGATGCCGAGGTCGGAGGAGTCGTCGAACCACAGCGGCGCCTCCTCGAGTTCGTTGCAGGCCCGCACCACCTTCGGCCAGTCGCGCTGGGAGACCTGGCCCTTGCGCAGCTTGTCGCCGGAGATCCGCGCCCGGCAGGCGATGAACCTCTGTGCCAGCTCCACCTCGGACATCTCCAGCGAGAAGAAGGCGACCGGCATGCCTTTCTTCACCGCGACGTTTTCGGCGATGTTGGCCACCAGGGCGCTCTTGCCCATGGCGGGTCGTGCGGCGACGATGATCAGGTTGCCGGGCTGGAAGCCGCCGGTGATCGCGTCGATGTCGCGGAAGCCGGCGGGCGTTCCGGTCATCTCGATCTCGCCGGTGGAGAGCTTCTCGAGCCGGTCGACCTCGTCGTGGAGGATCTCCGAGAGCAGGCGGAAGTCGCTCGCCTGCTCTTTGTGGGCGACGTCGAAGAGCAGCTTCTCGGCCCGCTCGGAGAGCTCGCGTGGTTCGCCGGCCCGCTCGTTCACCCAGCCCTGGATCTCCTGCCCGGCGCCGAGCAGGCGGCGCAGCAGCGAGTTCTGCTGGACGATCTCCGCGTAGTGCTTGGCGTTGCCGGCCGCCGGCACTTTCGCCGCCAGCTCGGAGACGTAGTGCTTGCCGCCGGCCTGGTCGATCATGTTGCGCTGCGTCAGCGCCTCGCTGACGCTGAGCTCGTCGACCGGCTTGGAGTCCGCGTAGAGGTCGTGGGCGCACTCGAAGATCGCCCGGTGGCGGTCGAGGTAGAAGTCCGCCGCGTTCAGCTTCACCTCGTCGATCACCCGCGTCAGCGCCGGCTCGGCGACCAGCATCGCCCCGAGGACCGACTCCTCCGCCTCGATGTTCTGTGGCGGGACGTGGGTGGTTGGCGGTTGTGGCATAGCTGTCTAGTTAAGGCCCTCGGTCGGCGGACACGCCCCCCGGGGCCTCTGGCTCAAGCAAACCAGAGGTGAGACGTGGGGACGGCCTATCTATCTGCATCTAGGGAGAAAAGATCCTGCTCGCCGCGGCGCAGCATGCGCTGAGTGAGGATGGCGATGCTGAGGATCGCCGTGGCGCCGAGGCTGAGCTGGACGCTGAGCAGGCCCTCGCGGGTCCAGTAGACGTCGCGGAGGTCGAGCAGCAGGGCCGCCTCGTCGAAGGTGAGTCCGATGCCGGCGCCCATCGGCAACGCCAGGCGCTGCTCGAGCTCGTCGTCGTCGGTCAGCAGCGCCGCGGTCCCGGAGCCGAAGGCGATGAGGATGCCCGGGACGAAGTGGTGGATGTGGCGGCCGCCGATGCTGACGTTGCGGAACGGGCCCCAGCGGTCCCTGATCCCCCAGGTCGAGAGGCGGACGAGGGCGAAGGAGCCGAGGAAGCCGGCAAGGAGGTTGAAGAGGACGGTCTCACTCCTGGGAGCGGCGCTGTAGCCGCGCACGGCCACGCCGACCGTGTCGATCGCCGCGGCCGGCGCCGCCTCGATCAGGGGCTCGGCGTCACGACGCTCGCTCGCGCGCCGTGCCAGCAGGCGGCCGAACTGGTCGGCGAGGACCGCGCCGGCACCACCCAGAGCCACCACCGCGAGCCCAACCGTCGCCCGCTCCGAACGAGCCCAGCCAAACCGCGTCCGCGCCCTGGCGCGGCGCTTGATCCGGGTAGGCAGTCGCAATGAAGCCACTTACCTGAGCCTACCCAGACGCTTGGGGAGTGCCCGGGGCACCCGCAACCTCTGATGGAGGCTTACTTCTCCTCGCTGATGATCGTCTTGACCGAGGCGACGGTGCCGTCGGCCAACTCGATCTCGACCATGAAGGTGCCGACTTCGCGCAGCGGCTGCTCGAGCCTGACTTTGCGTTTGTCGATACGCAGGTCGCGGGCGTCGCGGAGCGCATCGACGATCTCCTTGGCGCCGACCGAGCCGAACAGCTTGCCGTCCTCTCCGGCGCGCTGGTGGATCGTCAGCACGGTCTTGGTGAGCAGACCGGCGGCCTGTGCTTCGCGCTCGGCGCGGGCCTTCTCGGCCTTTTCAGCGGCCTCGCGGCGGCGCTGAGCTTCCTCCAGGGCTCCCGCGGTCGCCGGCTGGGCCAGCTTGCGAGGAATCAGGTAGTTGCGGAGGTAGCCGGGGGCGACGTCGATCGCCTGGCCGCGCTCGCCGAGTGCCTCGACGTCCTCCAGCAGGATGGCCTGGGCCATCAGCGCTCTCCGACGTAGGGCAGCAGGCCGATCTCCCGTGCCCGCTTCACCGCCACCGAGAGCTGACGCTGGTGAAGGCGTGAAAGTCCGGTGACGCGGCGGCCGCGCGTCTTCCCCTTGTCGGAGAGGAAGCGGCGCAGAAGATTGAGGTCCTTGTAGTCGACCGTCTCCGAAGTGATGCGGGTGTACTTGCGCGGGCGGGACCGATCGGCGCCGCGGCGACCGCGCTTGTTGTCTGAGGAAGTCTCTCGTGCTCTGGCCATTGGGCGCGAGATGCTACAGACCTAGGCCGCGGCGCCGCTTGGTGACGCCCCGGAGACCCTAGAAGGGGATGTCGTCTTCGCCGCCTCCGCCTCCGCCGGCGCCCGCCGCGGCGCCCTCGAAGTCGGAGGTGTCGGCGGGAACGTCACTGGTCGGAGTGAAGCCACCACCACCGTTGCCGTTGCCCCCACCGGAGCCGTCGCGCGAGCCGAGGAACTGGACCGAGTTGGCGATGATCTCGACGTTCTGTCTTTTGTTGCCCTCTTTGTCCTCCCACTCATGCCAGTCGAGCCGGCCCTCGATCGCGACCGGCCGGCCCTTCGCCAGGTAGTTGGCGCAGTTCTCTCCCTGTGCGCCCCAGACCGTGACGTCGAAGTAGTTGGGCTTGTCGACCCACTGGCCGCTCTGGCCGTCTTTGCGGCGGCTGTTGACGGCCACCCGCAGCTTGCAGATCGAGGTACCGCCCGGGGTGCTGCGCAGTTCCGGATCACGGGTCAGGTTGCCCGTCACGACCACTACGTTCACGTTCGAAGCTGCCAAGTTGCTCACTCCTCTGAAGTTGCTTGTCTAGTTCCAGTCTAAGAGCGCGGGCGGCGCGACTTCTCCCCCTCGGAGAGGAGATTCCTCGCAAAGAGCGGCGGAGCGCGTTACTCGTCGTCGCTGGAGTCGCCGCGATCGTCGCGGGCTCCATGGGCGCTGCGCTCGCGCGGCCCGGGGGCGGCGCTCGTGACGGGGGGGATGATCACGGGGGCGCTGGGATCGACCTTGAAGATGCGGAAGCGCAGGACGCCGTCGGCGATCTTCAGGTTGTGGTCGAGCGAGTCGAGCAGCTCACTCGGCGCCTCGAAGCGGAACCAGCGGTAGTCCGCCTCGGTCCGCTTGTTGATTTCGAAGGACATCTTGCGCAGGCCCCAGCTGTTCTCGTGCTTGAGGTTCCCGGCCGCCTCGATCTGCCCGCGCGCATCCGCCACCAGCCCGTCGCGGGCGGGGGCGTCAAGTTGGGGGTCCAGCAGGAGGACCAGCTCGTATTCGCGCGGGGCTGCCAAAACGGCGAGGGACTATAGCGGTGGAATTCGCGCGGGTATCCCCTCCCCCCATTCAGTGCGGCGCGAACTCCGCCGAGCCATCGGTTGCTGGTGGTGAGGGTTCCGGCAGTGGGGCTGGCGACGGTGCTGGTGGGGGAGCGGGCGCGGGTTCGGGCGTTGGGGGTGGGGGTGGAACCGGTGGAGGACTCGGCGGGGGCGAGGACGCTGCCGCTGGTGAGGGTTCCACCGCTGTTGCCTGCTTCGGTTTCCGCTGTTTCCTTCTGGGATGACGTCGGGGCTTGAGCAACTTTGGGCGCGATGCCTCAGCCTTCGGAGGAGTCCTTGAGCCTGCCTGCTCGACCTTGACTTGCGGCAACCCGACGTCTCCAGCCAATGGCGCTGGCGCCGGCGGCTTCAACAGCCCGGGGACCACCTGCAACGCCAGCAGGCCAACCGCGGCAAGAGCCACGCCCTTGCCCAAAGTCACCCAGCGAATCCGAAGTCCACCCACCTAGGCCCAAGTCGCCGGCTCCGGGTGATTCTCCCCCCAGCCTTCCCCTACCCCGCCTCCCGCAGATCCTCGATGTCCCGCAGTTGATCATCAACCCAATCCCCCGGATTCCGCGAGTAGATGATCTCCTTGAGCCCCTCCGACCACTGCTTCCGTTGCTCGGGCGCCATCGTCAGCGCCCGGTAGATCGCGTCCGCCTGCTCCTGGATGACGAAGGGGTTGACGGTGATGACGTAGTCGTAGAGCTCCTCATGGGAGCCGGTGTTCTCGGAGAGCATGAGGACGCCGTCGCGGGTATTGACCGCCGGCGCCTCCTTGGCGACCAGGTTCATGCCGTCGAAGAGCGAGTTGACCATCAGCAGGTCGAAGTGCTTGTAGCGGGCGACGGCGTCGGAGAAGTTCTCGTAGATCTTCAGGTCGATCGGCATCCAGTCGGTCGTCCCGTGACGGTGGTTGACGACCGCGACCAGGGCCTCGATCCGCTCCAGGTACTCGGCGTACTCGGGCACGTCCTGGCGCGAGGGCTGCAGGTGGGCGATGAAGGTCACCTCTTCGCGGAACTCCGGGTGCTGGGTGAGGAAGGTGTCGAAGGCGGTGAAGCCGCGCAGCACGTTCTTGGAGAGGTCGGCGCGGTCGACGCGGATGATCAGGTGCTTGCGGCGGCGCTCCAGCACCTCGCGCTCCGCCTCGGCCACCTGCGGCGACTCCGCCGCCCGCTCCAGGCGCTGGGCGTCGATCGAGAGCGGGTAGGCGCGGGCCAGCGTCCTGCGGCCGTTGTGGACGACCTCCGCCTTCACGTAGTCGACATCGGCCCCCTCCAGCAGTTCGTCGCAGCAGCGCAGGAAGTTGATGCAGTAGGCGTGGGTGTGGAAGCCGATGATGTCGTTGGCCAGCATGCCCTCGAAGATCGCCTGGCGGATGCGGGCGGGGAGGATCCGCCAGCTGTCGGGCTGAGACCAGGGGATGTGGACGAAGTGGTGGAGGAAGACGTCGGGGCGGCCCTCGCGGATCATCCCCGGGGCGGTGTAGAGGTGGTAGTCGTGGAGCATCACCAGCGGCCGCTCCTGGTCCTCGATCTGCCCCAGCACCGCGGTGGCGATGTCGCGGTTGACCGCCTGGTAGCCGAAGTCCCAGGCGTCGAGCTCCTCCTGGCGGATGTCCGGCGCGTTGGAGAGGTCCCAGAGGTAGTGCTGGATGAACCAGAGGATCGGGTTGGCGATGACGTTGTAGAAGCGGTCGTAGGCCTCGGCGTCGCTGCCGACCAGCAGCACCCGGTAGTCGATGCCGTCGATCGAGAGCTCGACCGGGCCGCCGCGCTCCTCGGAGACGGCGACGTCCTCGTCGGTCATCGCCGAGGCGATCCAGAGCGCGTCGCGGTGGGAGACCAGGCCGGAGAGCGCCGTGACCAGGCCGCCGCCGCCGCGTCGCAGGGTCCGCTCGCCACTCTCGTCGCGCTCGAACTGGAGTGGCCCCCGATTCGAGACGATGATCAGCGGCGACTGGTCCACGCCGCAGAGGTTACGGGGTCAGGTATCTAGGTCCGTGAGCAGCCCGAGCCAGTCGCGCAGCAGGCGCGGTGAGAGGAACTCGCGCCGGGCGTGCTCCTTGCCGGCGAGCCCGAGGCGCCTGCCCAGCTCCGGGTCGGCGAGGATCTCGAGGCTGCGCTGGGCGCACCCCGAGGGCGAGTCGACCAGGAAGCCGGTGACGCCGTCCTCGATCTGCAGCGGGATGCCGCCGACGTTGCCGCCGATCGTCGGGCGCCCCTTCCAGAGCGCCTCGGTGACGGTCAGGCCGAAGCCCTCGCGGATCGACTTCTGCAGGCAGACGTCGGACTGAGACTGGAAGGCGTTGACCTCGATCGCGCCGACGTTGTTGAGGTTGCTGAGGATCTTGATGTCGGGGTCGTTGTCCGCGTATTCGTAGGTCTTCTGGAAGTACTCGCGGCCCTCGGGGTCGTCGCTGGCCATCGAGCCGACCATCGCCAGCTGCGCCTCCGGGACCTGCTCGGTGACCTCGCGGTAGGCGTCGATGACGCCGATCGGATCCTTCCAGGGGTCGAAGCGCGAGACCTGGGTGATCAGCGGCCGGTCGGGGTCGATCCCGAACTGGCGCGAGACGAAGGCCGCGTCCTCGGGCGAGAAGGCCATGTTCTTCGGTGAGAGCGGGTCGATCGCCGGCGGGATGATGTTGACGCCGTCGCGGCCCCTGGCGTCCATCCCGGCCGGGACGTAGGTCGGCAGGTGCCAGACGCTGGCGTCGTATTCCTCGATCATCGGCAGCAGCCGCTCGATCGGAGCCGGGTTCGGCGTCGAGAGGTCGATGTGGCAGCGCCAGATCCAGCGCTTGCCCTTGGCGAGGGCGCCGCGGCGCAGGCCGATCGGCTGCGGGTCGTGGACGATCACCGCGTCCCATTCGCCTTCCAGGCCCTCGGCGTTCATCGCGTTGATCTCGTCGAAGAGCTTCCACTGCTCGTCGCTGAGCGACTCCTCGGCGCCCTGCAGCGAGTTGTGGAGGAGCTTGGTCGCGTTGAAGAACTCCTCTTTGCCGAAGATCACGTGCCAGTGCGCGTCGAGCCCGATGTCCCGCATCAGCGGCACGATCGTGTAGAGGATCTCCGAGACGCCGCCCCCGAAGGCGGTCGCGCTGACGTGGAGGATGCGCTTGCCTTTCAGCGGCCCGGCGAGCTCGCGGATGCGCTCCGTCGTCTCCTTCCCGACGATGTGGGTGTAGTCGGTGAGGGACTTCTGGCCGAGTGCGACTTCCTGAAGCAAGTCCGGAGTTCTACACGGCTTGGCGGCGAATGGGCGTCTAGCCGCCGCCGACGCTGTCCGGGCGCTTGCCCAGGGTGACCTCGACCTGCTTCTTCTCGCCATCGTGGAGGACGGTCAGCGCGACCTTTTCCCCCGGCTTCTTGGCGGCGATGAAGCGGGCGAGATCGTCGGGGAGGACCACGTCGTGGCCTTCCACCTGGAGGATCACGTCGCCGCCGGTGCGGTATTCGCCGGCCTGGAAGCGGAGCTTCTTGTCGCCGCCTTCGAGCCCGGCCTTCTCGGCCGGTCCGCCGGGGACGACTTCGGCCAGGAGGCCGCCGAAGGTGGTGTCGAGGCCGAGCTTTTCCGCCAGCTGTGGGTAGAGCGCCTGGCTGGAGACGCCGATGTAGGCGTATTCGGCGCTGCCGTTTTCCTGCAGCTGGGCGATCGAGCGCTTGATCGCCGAGATCGGTACCGCGAAGCCGACCCCCGAGTTGGACCCGGAGTCGGTCTCGATCTGCTCGTTGATGCCGAGCACCCGGGCGCCGGCGTCGAGCAGGGGGCCGCCCGAGTTGCCGGGGTTGATCGAGGCATCGGTCTGGATCGCGCCCTCGATCTGGAACTGGGTCAGCGATTTCACCGAGCGGTCGGTGGCCGAGATGATCCCGCTGGAGAGCGACTGCTGCTCGCCGAAGGGACTGCCGATCGCCGCCACCGGTTGCCCGACCTGGAGGTCGGCGTCGTTGCCGAGCTTCAGCGGGTGCAGGGTGAAGCCATCGGGTTCGACCTTGAGCAGGGCGACATCGGCGAAGGGATCGAAGCCGAGGATCTTGGCCGGGAGGACGTTGCGGTCCGGGAATTCGACGAAGACCGCCTTGGCCTCCTTGCGCGGGCCGGTGGAGTCGTCGGTGACGACGTGCGCGTTGGTGACGATTTCGCCATCGGTGTTGAGCACGAAGCCCGAGCCCTCGGCGGCGCCGCCTTCGAAGACCGAGCGGATCGTGACCACGCCGGGGGATGCCTCGCGGAAGACCTCGGCGGCGTCGAAGCCACTGTCGGCGGTCTCGACGACGACCTGGGGCCGGGCCTTCCCGGCCGCCGCGGGAGTCTGCGCGGCGGAGTCGCCGCCACCGGAGCCACAGCCGGCGAGCAGGGCGAGGCAGAGCAGCAGCGGCGCGAGCGCCGCCCTGAGCCTCACGCCGGAGCCTTGGCCAGCGCGCCGGTGGGCTCGAGCCCGGAGTCGATCGCGGCCGGCGGCAGGTCGAGGGTGAAGGCGGTGAAGCGGCGGCTGGAGCTGATCGTGAGGCGCCCGTCCATGCGCTGGGCGAGCTCGGTGGCGATCGCCAGCCCGAGCCCGGACCCGCCGGCCTTGTCGGCGGTGTAGAAGCGCTCGAAGATCCGGCTCTGGACGCGCTGGGGGATGCCGGCCCCCTCGTCGGAGACGGTCAGCTCAGCTCTGTGGTGGACGGAGGAGTAGGTGGTCACGGTGACCTTGGTGCCCTCGGGGGTGTGGGTGAGGGCGTTGTCGAGCAGGATACGGATGATCTGGCGCACGCGATCGGGGTCGCCGTGGGCGATCGGCGGTTGCGCCGGGGTCCGCAGCTCCAGGCGCGAGTCGCGCAGATCGGCACGCGCTCCGAACTCGCGGGTCACCTCGCGGGCGAGGGCGCCGAGGTCGACGCTGTGGGGTCGCATCTCCATCGCCCCGGCGTCGAGCTGGGAGAGGTCGAGCAGGTCGACGGTCAGCTTCGTCAGGCGCTTGATCTGCTGCCGCATCGTGCGCACGAATTCCGCCCGCTCCTCGGGGCTCGGATCCTCCTCTTCGAGCAGCTCGACGAAGCCGCCGAGGCTGAAGATCGGCGTCCGTAGCTCGTGTGAGGCGTTGGCGATGAACTGCTTGCGGGCGCTGTCGAGCTCGGCCAGGCGGCGCTGCATCTCGTTGAAGGTGCGGGCGAGCTGGCCGAGCTGCCCCGCCGAGGCGATCGGGATCGTCGTCTCGAAGTTGCCGTCGGCGACTTTGCGGGCGGCGTCCTGGAGCCGGCTGATGTTGCTTGCCGCCATCTGGGCGTAGTAGAGGCCGAGGATCAGGGCGAGGGCCACGGCGATCAGGCCGCCGATCAGGATCTGGCCCTTGACCGCGCCGAGGCCGCTCGCGGCTCCCCCGATCGTGACCGTGTAGAGGTAGATGACCAGCACGGTGCCGACGCAGATCCCCACCGCCGTGACCGTGATCCGGCTGCCCAGGTTGGTGAGCCTGACCCGGCGCATCTACTCCTTGAACCGGTAGCCGACGCCGCGCACGGTGAAGAGGAACTCCGGCTGCTTGGGGTCGCTCTCGAGCTTCTCCCGCAGGTGGCGGATGTGGACGTCGACGGTGCGCGGGTCGCGGTACTCGGAGTCCCCCCAGACGTGCTCGAGCAGGGTCTCGCGGCTGAGCACCCGGCCCGGAGAGCGGGCGAGGGCGCCGAGGATCTCGAACTCGACGTAGGTGACCTGGATCTCCCGCTCGCCCAGGGTGACCATGCGCCGCCCGAAGTCGATCGTCAGATCGCCGCTCTCGATCGACTCCTCGTCAGGCGACTCACCGCCCATCCGCGAGCGCCGCAGCGCCGCTTTGACCCGGCTGCGGAACTCGCGCATCGAGAACGGCTTGGTGATGTAGTCGTCGGCGCCGACCTCGAGGCCGGCGACCTTGTCGGTCTCACTGCCTTTCGCGGTCAGCATGATGATCGGAACCTGGCTGTTCGAGCGCAGCTGCCGGCAGACCTCGACCCCGTCGAGGCGCGGCAGCATGAGGTCGAGGATGACCAGGTCGAAGCGGCCCTCTTCGAACCTCTGCAGGGCCTCGCTACCGTCGAGAGCCGACGTGACGTGGTACCCGTCCTTCCGCAACGGATAGCTCAAAAGCGTCTGAATCGACTGCTCGTCGTCGACGAGGAGAATGCGGGCCGTCCCGTTAGCCACGACTGAAGGGTAGTGCGAGGAGGGTTTGGACGCATGTGCGAGTACTCAGAACTAAGGATCTCCGGCCTCAGGCCGATAAAGAGGGCGATGCAAGCAGAGCAACTGAAAAGCCTTGTCGAGGCCGGTCATTACAAGCCGGATCCCTCCCGGGTCGCCGCCGCGATGCTGCGCCGCCGTGGTGTCAGGGAGCTGCTGATTTTCGGGAATCCGGGCATCGGCGGAGCTGGTCGAACCCCGCCGGGGGCAGCAACCCCCCGCCACGCAGCCTGATCTCGACCCCACTGCCGGCGACGACTTCGCCGACCCGGGTGAGCGCCACTCCCCCCGCTTCCTCGACCTTCGCCGTCGCCTCGTCCAGGCGTTGCGGCGGCAGTGCCGCGAGCAGCTCGTAGTCCTCTCCGCCCGAGGCCGCCAACTGCAGCGGGTCCAGTCCGGCTGCTGAGGCGACCGCGGCGACGCCCTCCTGCAGTGGCAGGGCGGTGGCGTCGATCCGGATTCCGCTGCCGGCCGCCGCGGCGAGGTGGGCCGCATCGCCACCGAGCCCGTCGCTGAGGTCGATCATCGAGCGGGCGCCGGCGCCGGCGAGGGCCCGGCCCTCCGCCAGTCTCGGCAGCGGTTCGATCTGGCGCGCCCGCAGGCGCTCGGCGCTCGGCGCGGAGATCGTCTTCGCCAGCTCGGGCCGTTCGAGCAGCAGCAGTCCCGCCGCCGCGCCACCGATCTCCCCGGTCAGGACCAGCGCGTCTCCCGGTCGGGCACCGCCGCGGCGGACCAGCTGCTCCGGCGTCCCGGCGTGGCCGACGACGGTGACGGCAAGGGTCAGCGCCGGCGCCCGGGTGACGTCGCCGCCGGCCAGGGTCGTGCGGGTCTCGGCGGCGAGGGCGAGGATCCCGTCGACGAGCTCCAGGCACTCTGCCTCGCCGAGATCCGCCGGCGCGCCGAGGACGACGTAGGCCTCGCCGGACTCGGCGCCCATCGCGGCCAGGTCCGAGAGCGCGGTGGCGAGGGCCTTGCGGCCGATCTGAGTGGGGGTCGCCCACTCGCGGCGGAAGTGGACGCCGTCGACGAGGGCGTCGACCGAGGTCGCGGTCGCCCCCTCCGGAAGCGTCACCGCGGCGTCGTCGCCGCTGCCGACCGACACCCTTGGTCCGGGGCGCGGCAGGCGCTCTCTCACTTTCGCCAGCAGATCGAACTCGCCCATTGGCTGACTATCCCAAACCGGCGGCGCCATTAAGGTGCGACGCCGTGGATCGGAGCCAACCACTTCTGCACCGGCTCGGCGAGGCGGGGGCGAAGTTCGGGACCAAGCCGCCGAAGAGCCGCCGGGTTCGCCTCGCCCTTCAGGTCGGTCTTGCCGTGCTCATCTTCGGCTTCCTGGTTCTCACCGTCATCGACCAGTGGTCGGAGATCCAGAGCGAAGGCGTCCATTTCCACGTCGTCTGGCTGATCCCGGCAATCATCATCCTGCCGTTCTTCTATGTGCTGAGCGCGCTCGGCTGGGACTTCACGCTGCGCTTCCTCGGCCACCCGATCGGGTTCGGCCGCGCCCAGGTCGCCTGGGGCCAGCCCCTGCTCGCCCGCTACGTGCCGGGCAGCGTCCTCTACGTGCTCGGCCGGGTCCTGCTCTCCGAGCGGGCGGGGGTGCCGCGCCGGACCACGATCGCCAGCATCGTCTACGAACAGGCGATCTCGGCGACGTCGGCAGTCGTCGTCGCCGCCTATTTCATCATCAACCACCCCGATCTCCAGGGTCAGCCATTGCGCTGGGCGGTGCTGCTCTTGATCCCGGCGGCGATCCTGGTGCTGCATCCGCGCGTCTTCGGGCCGCTCTCCACCCGGATACTGGGAGCGTTCGGGCGGGACCCGCTGCCGGCGGTGATCCCGCTGCGCGGCATCCTCGCGCTGCTCGTCTTCTACTCGCTGAACTGGGTCGTCGTCGCCTTCGGCATCTACTGCGTCGCCCGCTCCGTCACCCACATCCCCTTCGACGACCTCCTCCTGGTCGGCTCCGCCCAGGCGATCGGCTACTTCGCGGCGCTGGTCACCCTGGTCGCCCCGGCCGGGCTCGGTGTCCGCGACGCCGCCTTCGCCTGGGCCGTCAAGGCGGCGGTGCCCGGGGGGAGCTTCGCGGTCGGGTCGCTGATCGCGATCGCTGTCCGCGGCGTGATGACCGTCGGCGAACTCATCTACGTGGGGGCGGTGACGGTCCTGGGGAGGCGCGAAGGGTGGAGCATTGCGACGGGGGTGCTGCATCCGTCGCCGGAGGAGGAGGCTGCCGGGCCCGATGCCGGTGGGCACTCACCCGAGATTTTGTGAGGGGCGGAGGGACGGGTACCCCTCTTCACTCAACTTGCCCGCGGCTCAGAAGTTCGCCCGGGACCAGGGCTGCGGACGACGGCTCTCTACAGAGGTATGCGGGCTCCGAGTTGATAGGCGGTCAGCGCCAGGGTCAGCAGCTGGAGGGTTCGGTCTCTTGAGATGGCCACCAGGGGGAGGGGCCAGATCAGGTACCAGGGGAGGAGCCAGGAGGTGGCCAGGAGGAGGGCGAAGGCCGCCCAGGCCGAGGTTCGGAGCCAGTCGGTGCCTCGCCAAGTTTTGTGGAGGAGATAGATGACGAGGACCGCGTAGAGGGTCAGGGCGGCGAAGCGGATCGGGGTGGGGGCGAGGCCGATCAGGCGGGAGAGGGTGGTGGGGATGCTGAGGTGGCTGGTGCGGCTCTGGTTTTTGCCGGCGAGACCGAGGGCGTGCAGCCAGTCCCAGCCGAAGCCGAGATACGCCGCCCCGCAGATGACCGCCGCCGCCAGCAGGGCCCCGGCCAAAAGCCGGCCGACGGGCCGATTCTCCTCCATATAGGGGCGTTTGAGGCCCGTCGGCTGGCTTTTGGCGCTGGCGACTAGGGCAAAGGGGGTTAGGAAGAGGGCGGAGGCCTTGGTGGCCGCCGCGGCCACGAGTGCCGCGCCGCCCGTCGCCTCGCGGGCGCCGAGGATCGCCGCCACGCCGAGCATTGCGAGCAGCATGGTCAGGCCGTCGTTGTGGGCGCCGCCGACGACGTGGACGAGGACCAGGGGGTTGAGGGCGACGAAGGCGGCAGCGCGGAGCGGCTCGGTGCCGCGCCCGGCGGCGAGGCGGGAGACGACGAAGGCGAGGCCGAGGACGGAGAGCGCCGCGACCGCCTTGAGGACGGCGACCGCGACCGCGACCGGCAGCCAGGCGAGCGGGTAGGTCGCGAGCGTGAACAGGGGACCGTAGGCGCTGGTCGCGCCAGTCCAGGTGACATCGGCGAAGGCCGGGTCGGCCGGCGCGGCGAGCGGCGGGTGCACGTATGGATCGAGGCCGTGGCGGACGCTGAGACGGGCGTAGTCGACGTAGCTGTAGACGTCGTGGGAGAGCAGCACCGGGGCCAGGGCGAAGCCGGCGACGAGAAGGACGATCGCCGCCCAGACCACCCGGTGGCCGAGGGCGGGCGCCGCCGCGAGGACGCCGAGATAGGCGGCGAAGCCGCCCCACATCAGCGCATAGGCGACTCCCGGGTCGATTTCTCGGCTACCCGCTGCCGGCCGATTCGCCGCCGCCGACGCTTCCCGTGGAGGGCGGCGGCAGGGGTGGCGGCAGCGGCGCCGGTTCCTGGCCTACACCCGGCGCGTAGGCGTCGGGGTTGTAGCCGCCGACCGCCGCGCTGCCGGGTGGCGGCGCGGCGCCCGCGCCGCCCGCCGCTTTGGCCCCGCGATCGCGGGGGCCGGACTGGGTGAACTGGCCGTAGAAGGGCGCCCAGTTGATCGTCTGCTTGGGCTGGCTGAATTCCTCGCAGGGCACGCCGCCGTTGGAGTAGACGGAGTTCCAGATTTCCGCCGGGAAGGTGCCGCCGAAGACGGTGATCCCGTGCACGTCGGTCATCGAGATCGCGTTCGACTGCGGGTAGCCGACCCAGACCGCGGTCGCCAGGTTGGGCTGGTAGCCGGAGAACCAGGCGTCGGTGTATTCGTCGGTGGTGCCGGTCTTGCCGGCCTGGCCGGCGCAGCCGGTGTAGGCGGCGGTTCCCGTGCCTTCGGTGATGTTGTCGTGCAGGAGGCGGGTCACCTGGTAGGCGACGACTTTCGACAGCACCCGTTCCGGGTCGGCCGGCTGCGGGCGGTCGACGTGGCCGTTGGGAAAGACCACCTTCTCGATCGAGACCGGGTTGTGATGGATGCCACCGGAGGCAAGGGTCGCGTAGGCGTCGGTCAGCTCCAGCGGCGAGACGCCGAGCCGCAGGCCGCCGATCCCCTCGGCCGGGATCCCGTCCAGGTGCGTGGTGATCCCCATCGACTTCGCCGTCGCCGCCACCGCCGCGGGCCCGACGTCGAGGTCGAGCTGGGCGAAGACGGTGTTGTCGGAGGTGACCGTGGCCTGCTGGAGGTTGATCGTCCCCTGGTAGCCCTCGTCGGCGGTGTGGACTTCCCAATGGCCCCACTCCGGCAGGTTGAGGTCGAGCGGTTTCGACGTGTAGTAGGTCGTGTAGGGGTCGATGCCCTGCTTGATCGCCGTCGTCAGCACGAAGGCCTTGAAGGTCGAGCCCGGCTGGCGGTGGCCCTGGGCGGCGAGGTTGAACTGGCTCTGGGCGTAGTTGGAGCTCGAGACCATCGCCCGGATGTGGCCGTTGCGGGGGTCGATCGAGACCAGCGCCGAGGAGGGGTCGGTCGAGTAGGGGAGGGCGGAGCGCATCGCTTCGAGGCCGACTTCCTGCAGGCCCGGGTCGAGGGTCGTGTGGACCGCGAGGCCGCCGCGGCGCACCGTGTCGACCCCGTACTTTTCGATCAGCTCGTTCTCGACGTAATCGAAGAAGTAGGGCTGGCGGTGCTCGAAGTAGCCGTTGGAGACGTGCAGGCCGAGCCCGCTCGCCATCGCCGCCTGGACCCGGTCGTGGGAGACGTAGCCGAGCTTGGCCATCTTCCCCAGCACCTCGTTGCGGCGCGACAGCGCTTCGCCGGGATTGAGGATCGGGTTGTATTCCGAGGGCGCCTGCGGCAGGCCCGCGAGCAGCGCCGCCTGCGGCAGGGTCAGCTTCCAGACCGGCTTCGAGAAGAAGATCTTCGAGGCGGCCTGGACGCCGACCGCGGTGCTCCCCTCGACCGTCCCATAGGAGGCGATGTTGAGGTACTGGCCGAGGATCTCCTGCCGCGAGTGGCGCTTGGAGTACTCCATCGCCAGCTTCGCCTCGACGATCTTGCGTTCGAGATTCTGCTTCGGGTCGCTGATGCAGAGGTTGCGGACCAGCTGCTGGGTGATCGTCGAGCCGCCCTCGACCGGCTTGCCGGCTTCAAGGTCCTTGACCGCGGCGCGGAGGATGCCCTCGGGGTCGACGCCGCCGTGCTGGTAGAAGCGCTGGTCCTCGATCGAGACCGTCGCCAGCTGCAGGCTCTTCGGGATCTTCTCGATCGAGACCGGCGTCCTGGCTTCGTCGGAGGCGATCACCCCGAGCTTGCTGCCGTCGGCGGCGTAGAGGGTCGAGTTGCCGCCGCGGTCGATCGGCCTGCAGGTGGCGAGCGACGGCGCGTCGGCCGCGACGTCGAGCACCCAGGAGGAGACGGCGATCACCGCGATCACGACCAGGACGAAGACGCCGGCGAAGGCGATCAGCAGCTTGCTGCCGATACCGCCGCGGCGTCGCTGGCGTCGCCGGTTGCGCTGCGTCATCGGAAGAGGGTACTTCGCGGTGGGGGAAGCTCAGGCCTGCGTGTCGTCGGTCGAGTGGTTGTGGACGATGCCCTCGACCAGCAGCTGGTTGGGGATCACGACCTTGCTGCCGTCGCCCGGATCGACGTAGGTGTAGGAGAGGGTGATGTCGGTGACCCGGCCCTCGGTTTCTTCGAAGCCGATCCGGTCGCCGATCCGGAACGGCTGCGAAACCGCCAGCTGCACGCCGGCGACCATGTTGGCGATCGTGTGCTGGGCGGCGAAGCCGACGATCAGGCCGAGCACTGCGGTCGAGGCGAGGATGCCGGTCGCCAGTCGCTTCAGCTCGGTGAACTGGCTCAGCGCCAGCGCCGCGACGACCAGGAAGATCGCCAGCAGGAGCAGGCGGCGCAGGAACCGCAGTCGCGTCTTGGTGGAGCGGGAGACCTGGGAAACTGCCGGCTTCATGGAAGTCAACCTAGCCGGGGACCTGGAGCAGCGGCGGCCGACTCCCTTCCCGTACTCGAACTGGGGACCGTGGGTGGCGCTGCTCGGCGTCATCGCCGCGCTCGGGGCGGGGGTCGTGATGGGGATCCCCGGGGCGCTGCTCGGCCACAAGGCGAACGGCGACCTGACCACGTTCGGCAACGTCTTCGTCCAGGCAGCCACGGCGCTTGGCTTCCTGCTGGTGCCGATGGCGATCGCGGCCCGGGGCGGCGCCTCCTCGATGAGCGAGATCGCGGCCCGGCTCGGGCTGCGGCGGTTCAAGCCCTCGGCGCTGAAGTGGATGGCGGCGGCGATCGTCGTCTACCTGCTGTTCACGGCGATCTACGCCTCGCTGATCGTGCAGCCGCATCAGAAGGACATCGCCGAGGGGTTCGGCCGGCTGCCGGTGCAGATCCTGCTGATCGTGATCGCGGCGCCGGTCAGCGAGGAGGTCTGCTTCCGGGGGATGCTCTTCGGGGGGTTGAGGGAGAAGCTGCCGCGGCTCGGCGCGGCGCTGATCTGCGGCCTGGTCTTCGGCGGCCTGCATGCCCTCACCGGCGTCACCGCGGTCCCACCGCTGATTGTCTTCGGCTTCCTGCTGGCCCTGCTCTACGAGAAGACCGGGTCGATCGTGCCGGGGATCCTCCTGCACATGCTGAACAATTCGGTCGCCCTGCTCGGCCAGTAGCATGCGGCCGGTGAGTCGCCGCTCCGCGCCCCTCTTCGCCGCTCTGGCGCTGCTGCTGGTCCCCGCCACCGCCTCCGCGGCACCGGCCGGGACAAAGGCCGCCGCGCCGGCCGTCCCCGACCCGGTCGTGAAGATCACCGTCGGCCACCTGCACGGCGGCAACGCCCAGATCTACGACACGGTCCCGGTCACCGGGACGATCGCCCCGTTCGCGCCGGGCCAGAAGGTCGAAGTCGCCTTCTACCTCAACGGCCACCGCCTGGTCAGCCACCAGGTCGCGGTCAGCAAGGGCGGCGGAGAAACCGGCACCTTCAGCTCCAGCGTCGTCGTCCGCGAGGACGGCAAGTACGCGGTCAGCGCCCACCACGCGGCGACCGCGGCGCTCGGCGCCGACAGCACCCTCCGCAAGAGCTGGGGGGTCAGCTTCCCGTCGCTGCATCCGGGCGGATGCGGCAACGTCGTCAGGGGATTCAAGAAGGCGATGGGGAAGCTGGGCTACGTCTCCGGCGGCGGCTCCTGCTTCAACGGCAGAACTGGCCGCGAGGTCCTCGCCTACCGCAAAGTCAACGGGATGAACCGCAGCCAGAAGGCCGGCGCGGGCCTGGTCAAAAGCGTCTTCGGCGGCAAGGGCGGCTACCACGTCAAGTACCCGAGCGCCGGCGAACACGCCGAGGTCCCGCTCGACAAGCAGGTCCTGGTCCTCAGCAAGGGCGACAAGCCGTTCGCGATCTACCCGATCTCCTCCGGCAAGCCCTCGACGCCGACGATCACCGGCCACTACAGCTTCTACCGCCAGGAACCGGGCTACAACTCCGAGGGCATGTACTACTCGTTCTACTGGCACAACGGCTACGCGGTGCACGGCTATCACGAAGTGCCCAACTACGCTGCCAGCCACGGCTGCGTGCGCACCTTCATCGCCGACCAGCCGCGCATCTACGAACAGCTGCACTACGGCGAGTCGATTTTCGTCTTCTAGGCGGGAGGCGCTGGCTATGAAGATCTTCGTCGCGGGTGCAAGCGGCGCGATCGGTAGGCCGCTGGTGCGCCAGCTCGTCGCAGCCGGGCATGAGGTGACGGGGATGACCCGGCGCCAGGAGAAGGCGGAGGAGATCCGCGCCACCGGCGCCGCCGCGGTCGTCTGCGACGTCTTCGATGCCGAAGCTCTGAACGACGCCGTCGCGGCGGCGGCTCCCGAGGCGGTGGTCCACGTCCTGACCGCGCTGCCGCCGAAGTTCAACCCGAGGTCCGACTACCTGACGGCGACGAACAGGGTGCGGATCGAGGGGACGCGCAACCTCGTCGCCGCCGCCAAGGCCGCGGGCGCGCGCCGAATCGTCGCCGAGAGCGTCGCCTTCTTCTATGAGCCCGAGGGCGACTGGGTCAAGGATGAGCAGGCGCCGCTCTTCGTCGATCCGCCCGGCCGCTTCGCCGCCGCTCGCGACGCGATCGCGCAGCTCGAGGATCAGGTCACCGGCGCTGCGGGTCTGGAGGGGCTCGTCCTCCGCTTCGGCTGGTTCTACGGCCCCGGCACCTACTACGACACCGACGGCTCGATGGCGGCGGAAACGCTGAAGCGCCGCAACCCGATCGTCGGCGCGGGGACTGGCACCTTCTCCTTCATCCATATCGACGATGCCGCCGCCGCGGTCGCGGCGGCACTCGATCGGGGTACCCCCGGCGCATACAACGTCGTCGATGACGAGCCGGCCCAGCTGCGTGACTGGCTGCCGGTCTACGCCGAGGCGCTCGGCGCCAAGCAGCCACGCCGAGTCCCCGCCTGGCTGGCGCGGCTCGTGGCGGGACCCGATCTGGCGAGCGCGGCGATTGCGATGCGCGGCGCCTCGAACGCCAAGGCCAAGCGCGAGCTGGGCTGGGAGCCGGTGCACCCGAGCTGGCGCCTGGGCTTCCGGGACTCGCTCGCCTAGCCGGCCGACCGCCGGCTCGAGCACGACTTAGGATGCGCGCCGTGGCCGACCTCGACGCTGCCAAGCAGACGCTGCTCGCCCAGCTGCGCGAGCATTCGCTGGTGCTGGGCGAGGTGACGCTCTCCAGTGGGGCCACGGCGCAGTACTACGTCGACGCGCGGCGGACGCTGATGCGCCCGGCCGGGTCTCGCGCCGCCGGCGAGCTGATCGCCGCGGTTGCCACGGAGCTCGGCGCCGAGGCCGTCGGCGGGCCGGCCACCGCCGCGATCCCACCCGCCTGCGCCGCGATCGCGGTGCCCTCCGGCGCCGGGCTCGTCGCCTTCTTCGTGCGCGGCGAGCGCAAGGAGCACGGGCTGCAGCGCTGGGTCGAGGGCCCGGTGGCGCCCGGCCTGCGCTGCCTGGTCGTCGAGGACACCGTGACCACGGGCGGCTCGACCGCGACCGCGATCGGGCGGATCCGCGAGGAGGGGCTCGAGGTTGTCGGAGTGGTCGCGGTCGTCGACAGGCTCGCCGGCGGCGGCGAGAAGATCGAGGCGGCGGCGGAGGCTCCCTACCGCGCCCTCCTCACCATCGACGAGATCTACCCGGACCGGCCGGACCGCGGCTGAGCCGGGATGGAGCCGGACGCAGCCGAGATCCGCGTCGTCGGCTGCCTGATCGAGAAGCAGCGCACCACTCCCGACGCCTACCCGCTCTCGCTCAACTCGCTACGGCTGGCCTGCAATCAGTCGACCAACCGCGACCCGGTGGTCGACTACGACGAGGCCACTGTCGCCGAGGCCCTGCGCCGGTTGGCCCTGCGCGGCTGGACCCGGCTCGCCAGCGGTGCCGGCAGCCGCGCCCGCAAATATCGCCAGCTGATGCCGGAGGCGCTCGGCGTCGATCCCGGGCAGCTGGCGCTGCTGGGCGTGCTGATGCTGCGCGGGGCGCAGACGCCCGGGGAGCTGAAGCAGCGCAGCGAGCGCCTGCACGGGTTCGCCGACCTCGCCGCTGTCCAGGCCGCGCTCGATGGCCTGGTCGAGCGCGGCTACGTGGCCCGGCACAAGCGCCGTCCCGGTCAGAAGGAGCTTCGCTACGAGCAGCTGCTCGGCGGCGTCGGCGAGGACGGGCCGCCGGTGAGCGGCGGCGAAGCCGGGATCGAGACCGACGCCGAGGTGGCGGCCGGCGGTCAGGGCGAAGGCGCGCCGCCCCGCGAGCCCGATCTGGTCCCGGCCGAGGACCGCCTCACCCGCCTGGAGCGGGAGGTCATGGCCCTTCGCTCTGAGCTGACGAGCCTGCGCGACGCGCTTGGCGAGAGCGGCTAGCCGGCGCGGCGGCCGACGCCGAGGACGACGACGCGGCGTCCACCGGGGATCGCCGCGATCAGCTGTGCCTTCAGCCTGCCGCGCTCCCTCAACAGCGCACGGCCGGCGCCGGTGAAGGAAACCTGGAAGGCGTGGGCGCGCTCGCCGGTGAGCTGGAAGGCGCGACGGCCGAGCGAACGGGTGACGACGCGGATCCGCGGCGGCGTCCCGCGCCGGTGTGGAAGCGCGACCTTGATCCGGCTGCGGAGCACGAGCTGGCCCGGGCAGGCCGTCCCTTCCGGCCACTCGCAGGCGATCCAGACCCGCACCCCGGTGGCCGTCGGCTTGAGGTGGGACAGCGTGATCGCGACGGGGATGCCGACCGTCTTGCAGCCCAGCAGATGGTCGGCACCGGCACCGGTGTTGAGCGCGTAGACGCAGACCGGCTGGGCCCCCGACTTCACGGTCGGGAAGCTGACGTCGAACCCGTGCCTGGGCCCGGCCAGGGGGTTCTTGGCGGCGACGTCGGCCCGCGAGCGAGAGGCGACCGCGCCGAGTTCGTATTCGAGGGCGCCCGGGGTGCCGGCCTGGCCGCCGACATAGGCGCGGATCGCCAGCGGCTGGGTCGGCGCGTCCGGGTCGTAGGCCCAGCCCTTGACCCGCACCTGCCCCGGTGTGGGGGAGCCGCCGAGGTCGAGGTAACCGACCGGGTCGTCGCCCACCGGCGCCGTCGCCACACCGACCGTCGCGCCGTCGACGTAGTCGTTGTCGATGTTGATCGTCACGCCGCCGTAGCTCTCGTTGTGACCGCCGTGGTACTGGTGGATGCGCTGGTGCAGGGGCCAGGCGGTGGACGGGAGGTAGGAGGAGGCGGTGCTCTGCTGGTCGTTCCAGTCGGCGACCCAGATGTCGTCGGGCTCGGTGTAGCCGCTGCCGACCTGGTCGACCAGGTCGGCGACTCCGGAGGCGCCGCTGCTGTAGACGCCGGAGAGGTAGCCGAGCGAGTGCAGCTCGTTGGTCCAGGCCTCGAGGAAGGCGAGGGTCGCGCCGCTGGCGCTGGAGCTGGGCGAGTAGGACTCCATGTCGAAGTAGATCGGGCTGCCGGGGCCCATCGCCACGGCGGCGGCCTGACCGACCGCGTCGTCGGCCGCGGCCACCCCCTGGGCGGTCGCCTGGCTGGAGCTGAGCTTGGCGCAGCTGCTGCAGCTGCTCGTCGGCGCCTGCAGGCCGACGTAGGTCGGGATCAGGTGCCAGCCGGCGGCGGTCTGGGCCGTCACCCAGCCCGCGGTCAGGTTCGGCTGCGAGCAGGCCCGGTTGGCGCCGCCGATGTAGACGCCGATGCCCCGGTAGGGGGAGGAGGCCCAGGCGGCCATCGTCCGGGTCGAGGGCGTGCTGCAGGCGTCGAAGCCGAGCCCGGTGAAGACGCCGGCGCCGGCGGCCGAGGTGCCGGCGATTCGCCGGGACGGAGCCGGCAGTGCCGAAGCCGCGGCGCGATCCGCCTGCCCGGCGGCGGGGTCGACGACGATCGCCCGCCTGCGCCCGAGCGCGCTCGCCGGGCAGCGCTGGTCTGCCGCCGGCGTGCCGAGATAGACCGCACGCCGGTCGAGCCGCACGCACATACCCGGGTGCTCGCTCAGCCGGTAGGCGGGCCAGCCGCGGGGCACCTGGACCGCGCGGCCCTGGAAGTGCAGGACCCGCGCCGAGGCGGCGGCAGGCGCAAGCGCGCCCTGCCAGCCCGCGAGCAGGCCGAGTGCCGCGAGCGCGGCGGCGGCGAGCAGCGCCGGGACGCGCGCGAGTCGGTGAGGCGATCGATCCACTGGCAGCACTTTCGATACAACCGGCCCGGGACGGCGGAGTTGCACTCGCCGCGGGCGAAACCGTGCAGCAGATGCCCCGAGCAGGATTCGAACCTGCGGCCTGTCCCTTAGGAGGGGACCGCTCTGTCCAGCTGAGCTATCGGGGCCGGCAGGAGGGGATTTTCTCTCAGATGCGTTTTCCGTGCGGGAATTGGCAGATACCGCTGGTTCAGGCGGCGTAGAGGCTCTCGGAGGCGAGCTCCGTGGCGCGGGCGCTCCAGAGCTTGACTTCGAGGAAGGCCTCGTCGCCGTAGCCCTCGAGGGCGTCGAGGGCGAGCAGGGTGAAGCGCTCCTGGGAGATCTCTTCCTGGTCGACGGTCTCGGCGTCGAGCTCTGCGGTGGCGGCGACGGCGCCGCGAACCAGGGGGCGGCCCCAGACCAGGGTGACGGCGCCGGCGCGACCGTTCTCGCCGCGCCAGCGGCCGATCACGTCGTCGTTGAGGTCGATGCGCCAGTCCTGGTTGTCCTCGGCGAGGACGTCGGTGAAGTCGGCCTTGGCCTGGAAGTCGGTGGGCTCCCCTCCGGGGGGGAGCACGTAGGAGACGAGGCCGAACAGCTCCAGCTTCCCCTCGGCGCTGTCGGTGTGGGCCGAGCAGGGGACCCAGACCCGCCCACCCCAGGCGCGCTCCGGGAACCAGTCGACCTCGGCCGGCAGCGCCGCTCCGTCGGGCAGGTCCTCGACCCCGTCGCAGGCGCCGCTGAAGGCCTCGCGCAGCCGCTCGGCGAAGCGGCCGTGCGGGATTCCCTCCTGGGTGGTGTCGGCGATGAAGCGCGGGATCGGCTTTGGGTTCGGAGCCATGCCGCTCAGTCTTCCAGGGCTTCGCGCAGGTCGCCGCCCGCCCGCTCCGGCGGGTAGATGTTGATGTCGACGCCGGTGCCGAGCTCGAAGCCGGCCTTGATCGTCAACCGCGGGGCGATGTCGACGTGCCAGTGGAACTGATCGGCGCCGCGCGGGGCGGTGCGGACCCAGAGGTTCAGCTCCGGCGGCCCGTCGAAGCGGTTGGCGAGGACGCGCATCGCGGTGCGGATCATCGCCGCGCCTCCCTCGTCCTCCTCGAAGCGCCCGCTCTCGCGCCGGGGAATCACCCGCAGCTCGAAGGGGGATCGTGAGGCCCAGGGGCAGATCAGCGCCGCCTCGTCGTCGATCGCGACGAGGCGGTCGCGGCGGCGGACCTCCTCGACCAGGACGTCGCTGAGCAGCCCGCCACCGGCGGTGCGTTCGCCGTAGGCGCCGGCCCGCTCGCGCTCGCGCGCCACCGCCGCCGGCACGAACGGCAGCGCGTAGAGCTGGGCGTGGCTGTGCTCGAGTGAGGCCCCGGCGCCGCCGCCCTCGTTGACGATCAGCTGCACGTAGGAGGCATCGGAGTGGGCCCGCATCCGCTCGCGCCAGGTGGCGACGGCCGCGGCGAACTGCTCCTCACCGAGCTCGGCCATCGCGGTCACGTGCTCGGGTGAGTTGACGATGACCTCGTGGGCGCCGGTCGCCGGGCGCGAGGAGAAGAGGTCCGGTTCGCCGGCCTTGCGCGAGGCCAGCAGCGGGTCGCCGCTGCTGGCGAAGGCGCCCGCTTCGGCACCGGGGCTGCCGGCGGGTTGCGGTTCCTTTTGCACGCCATCCGTGCCTGAGGAACCACCGGATGAGTCCCCGAGCGCCGGATAGAGGTTCGGCACCACCCGGGTCTTCCAGCCGGGGCTGTCGGCACCGCCGCCGCCCGGCCGCAGCGCGTAGAGCTCGGGCGGGGTTCGGTCCTCGTGCCCCTCGCAGAAGGGGCAGTTCGCCGGCCCCTTGGGCTCGCTCGCCCGCGCCGAGAAGTTGTCCGGCCGGTCGGCCCGGCCGGGGGCGAGGATCGTCCTCAGCCCACTCAGCTGGTCGATGCGTATCTCGGGGGCGCTCAGGACCGGGAGGGGGGGAGGTCGTCGGGGAGCTCGGGAGCGGGCGCCGCCGGAGGTGCCTGTGGGGCCGGAGGCCGAGGGGCTTTGGCCTTGCTCCCGCCCGCTTTGTGGTCGGAGCGGCCGAGGAAGGGCTCGAGCATGTCCATCGGCAGCGGGAAGACCACGGTGGTGTTCTGATTGCTACCGATTTCCAGCAGGGTCTGCAGGTAGCGGAGCTGCAGCGAGGCGGGGTTGGTGCTGATGATGTCGGCCGCGTCGGTGAGCTTCTGCGCCGCCTGGAACTCGCCCTCGGAGTTGATGATCTTGGCCCGCCGCTCGCGCTCGGCCTCGGCCTGGCGGGCGATCGCCCGCTGCATCTGCTCGGGGATCTCGACGTCCTTGATCTCGACCGCGCTGACCTTCACGCCCCAGGGCTCGGTCGACTCGTCGATGATCCCCTGCAGCTCTTCGTTGAGGCGCTCGCGCTCGGAGAGCAGCTGATCGAACTCGGCCTTGCCGAGCACCGAGCGCAGCGCCGTCTGCGAGATCTGCGAGGTGGCGAGGAGGTAATTTTCGACCTCGACGATCGCTTTGCGCGGGTCGATGACGCGGAAGTAGGCGACCGCGTTGACGCTGGCGGGGACGTTGTCGCGGGTGATCACCTCCTGCGGCGGGATGTTGAGGGTCACCGTCCGCAGGTCGACCTTGACGATCCGGTCGATCATCGGGATCAGCAGGATCAGGCCCGGTCCCTTCTGGGCGATCAGGCGGCCGAGGCGGAAGATGACGCCGCGCTCGTACTCGCGCAGGACCCGCACCGACGATCCGACGACGATCAGGGCGAAGAAGACCAGGACGACGATTACTCCGGCGGCTACGGCCATCAGCTTGCTCCTTCTCGGGACTGCTCTGCGGCCGCGGGCTCCGCGCGAACCACCAGCGTCAGCCCGTCCACCGCCTCGACCGTGACTCTATCCCCCAGCCGTACCGGCGCTGCGGGGTTCGCCAGCCTCGCTCCCCAGACCGTCCCCTGCAGCCAGACCCTGCCCTCGGGGTCGATCGTCGAGCGCGCCTCGCCGCTGGCGCCGATCATCTCCTCGGTGCCGGTGCGGACCGGTTGGTCGCGGTGGGCCTCGATCACCTTGCGGGTGATGAAGTAGAAGGCGACAGCGGAGAGGATGCCGAGCGTGATCAGCGCCGGCCCGACGTAGTCGGCGACGCTGCTGTCGGAGTCGAGGGCGAGGATGCCGGCAGCGATCAGGCCGAGCACGCCCAGCCCCGCGAGCACTCCGCCGGTCGACAGCAGCAACTCGGCGACGAGCGCGGCGAAGCCGATCAGGGCGACGACGACGAAAGCTTCCATGGCTCGATTATCCGCTCTTCAGCGCATAACGCTGAACGTCTTCTTCGAGTTCGGAGTCGCGGGCGTACGGGCCCTGCTTCAGGTAGACGAGCTTGCCGGTGCTGTCGTAGAAGGCGGTGTCGGGGAGGCCGAGGGTGGCGCCGAGCGAGTCGGCGATCTTTTTGTCGGAGTCGGTGTAGCTGGGATAGGGGACCGGCGCCTCACCGAGGAAGGTCCTGGCCGGGTCGTCGGAGTCCTGCGAGTTGACGCCGAGGAAGGCAACACGCTTGCCGTAGCGCGCCGAGAGCTTCTGCAGGACCGGGAACTCGAAGCGGCAGGGGCCGCACCAGGAGGCCCAGACGTTGGCGACGACCGGGTAGCCCCGCAGCGCCGCGATCCGCTTTTCGTAGGCGGCGGTCCCGCCGGAGAGCAGCTTGTCGGCCTGGGAGTGCAGCGCCGCCAGCGGTGCGGGCGAGCCGGCCAGGGCGGTGGCGTAGTCGGGATGCTTGCCGCCATAGTCGCCGCCAGCGGAGGAGCCGCAACCGGCCGCAACAAGGGCCGACAGGACCAGCAGGGAGAGCGTTATGCGAGGAGTTCGTCGCGTGGTCATCCGTTCCGTGATTACAATACGTACGTTCGGTCCGCTGGTTATGCGGACAGCTTGAGATCGTCGGGGAGACGGATACGTATCTCCGGCACCCTCGTTCACTTGCCTCCAGCCGTATGTCTCGTGCTCTCGGTGGAGGCGGAACCCAGAAGCCTTCTATGGCCAAGACCAGCGACGTTGCCGCGGGAGCGGCAGTTCCTTCAAGCGCCGACATCGAGCGTGGGGCGGAGTTTGCCCGCGAGCCGTTCCTGCTCGACGGCGAGGGGCCCGAGGCGCTCGCGCCGGGGACGGCGCGCCGCCGCGCCCTCGATGCGGCGCTGAGCGAGATCGACGCCGGGGCCGAGTACCCCTCGATCGAGTGGCGCCGCGACTTCTCCCTGCTGCTCGGGCTGGAGCGCTTCCTGGTCGCCGAACCGCCGAAGCTGCGCGACGGCGCCGAGCTCAACCCGCATCAGGTCGATGCCCTCTCCGGAACCCTGGCCGAGCTGATGGCTCAACAGCAGGTCATCACCGACGACGAAAGCCGCAACGGCGACCTGCAGATCGACGGCGAGGACGAGGACGACGAGGAGAGCGAGTCCGGGGAGGCCGGCGACGAGGTGGAGGCCGCCGCCGATCCGAGCGAGGACGGCGACGCCGGTCCGGACGCCGGGCTCGACGAGGACGCCGACGGCGAAGAGGGCGAGGACACCGAGGAAGAGGAAGAGGAACTCGAGGAGGAGGACGAGGAGCTCGCCGCCGACGAGGAGCCCCAGGACTGGGAGGAAGCCTCCTCCGAGGAAGACGAGGACGTGGTCGAGGATGCGCCGGAGGACCCCGGTGCCGCCCGCCGCTTCTGGTTCGAGCACGCCACCGGCGCCGGCAAGACGGTCGCCGCGGTCGGCTTCATCGAGGCGACCAAGACCGGCGGCGTCCTGATCCTCACCCATCGCCGCAATCTCGTCGACCAGTTCATCGGCGAGATCTCCGACCGCGGTTACAAGGAGCGGTTGCGCCCGCCGCTGCTCGACGGCCGCGACGATCCCGACGGCGCGATCACGGTCGAGACCTACCAGTGGTTCGTGCGCAACCACAAGAAGGTCTCCGACGCCTACGCGGTGGTCATCTGCGACGAGGCCCACACCGCGCTGGGCGAGAAAACCAGCGCCTGCATCCGCGCCTGGGACGGCCCCGTCTTCATCGGCATGACCGCGACCGGGGCGCTGATCGCCCGCCACGTCGCCGACCTCTTCCCGACCCAGACCTCGCGCTTCGACCTCGCCCAGGCCGCCCGCCGCGGCGTCATCTCGCCGCTGCGCTGCCTGCGCATCCCACCGGGGCCGGGGGTGCGGACGATCGCCAAGGTGCCGCTGCGCAAAGGCGAGGTCGACCAGGACTTCGACCAGGAGGAGCTGGCTGCTCTGCTCGACCAGGAGCCCTTCAACGTCGCGATCGCCGACCTCTACCGCTCGCGCTTCCGCAAGGTCCCCGGCGTTCTCTACACGGCCGGCGTCCAGCACGCCAAGAACGTCGCCAAAGCCTTCCGCAACGCCGGGATCAACGCCCAGGCCGTCTCCGGCGAGACGCCGAAGCGCGAGCTGGCCGAGATCCTCGCCGGCTTCGAGCGCGGCGAGGTCGACGTGCTCTGCAACGCGATGCTGCTGGCCGAGGGCTGGAACTCGCCGCGGGCGACGATCTGCATGCACCTGGCGCCGACCGCGTCGCGGCGGATCTATCAGCAGCGGGTCGGCCGCGTCACCCGGCGGGCACCGGGCAAGGAGGCGGGCCTCGTCATCGACTTCGTCCACCCGGCGACCACCCACGACGAGACGATCATCACCCTGCACAGCCTGCTCGACCGCGACGTCTACCGCGGCGGCGCGATCGTCGTCGGGCCGGTGCGGCGCGGGCGCGGGCGCAAGGTCCGGGTCGAGCGCCGGATCGTCCCGGTCTCCGACGTCGAGGAGAAGCGGATGGAGGTGCTGGAACGGGAGATCTGGCGGATCGCGGTGGAGAACCTCGACTACCCCGAGCAGCACGCGTGGGCGGCGCTGGCCGGGGCGCGGGTCAACACCCAGGGCTGGCGGCGGGCACGGGCGATGCTGCAGAACGACACCACCAAGGAGCTGCGCCGCCGCTTCCTGCTGACCTGTGTGCAGCGCAACCGCAACGCCCAGCTGCGGCTGAAAGCGCTCGGCGAGATCGCCGACCTCGGCGACCCCGACGCCTTCGACGACGCGATCGACATCGTCGGCACCTGGAGCCGCGAGGACAAACGGGCCGGCACGAAGACTTTGCTGCAGGCGCTGGTCGACAAACGGATCGGCCGCCGCGACCAGGCGCAGGCCTGGGTCTGGCGCCTCGCCTCCTACACCCGCGACCTGCACGAGGAGTACGCGGTGCAGCGCTGGCCGGAGACCAAGCGCCTGCTCGGCCTGCTCGTCAACTCCTCCGGCCGGGCGCACGGGCGCAACGCGCGCCGGCTGGTCCACGCCGGGCGCAAACAGGACCGGCGGCTGGCCGTCTCGGTGCTCGCCGCCGCCGTCTCCCACACGCCCGAGGGCGAGGAGGTCCTGCGCGGAGCGCGGATGCGCCTGGCCCGGAAACCTTCGGCGGTCGCCCGTGAGCTGTTGCGCAACTTCCCCAAAGGCGGCAAGCGGCGGCGCAAACGCGGCAAGCGCAACGGCGGGCAGGGCGAGAACGGCGCCGGCCCTGAGGGCGAGGCCAGGCAGAGTCGCGACGGGGGCGAGAAATCGCGCGGCAAACGCTCCGGCAAACCGCGGAAGCGGCGCCGCTCGGGCGCCAAAGCCAAAGCGCAGTCAGGCGCGGGTGAGGTGGACCTCGCCGGCACCAACGGCGATGCGGTCGCCGGCGGGGGTGCGGACGAGCAGGTAGCCCCGGTCGTCGACGCCGTCGGCGACGCCTGAGCCGCCGTCCCAGGCGACCTCGCGCCCGCGCAGCGCGTCGCGCTCGCGCCAGGCGGCGAGGACGGCGTCCGGCTCCGCCTCGACCCAGTGCGCTAGGTGGCGATTTAAGACTGCGGCTGCAGTGAGAGGGGTCCCCGCGTTGGAGCTGAAGATTGAGACCGCGGTCTCGCGGAGGTCGGGGGGGAACTCCTCGGGAGCGATCGAGAGGTTCAAGCCGACGCCGATCACCGCCCAGCCGTCCTGGGGGCGGGCCTCGATCAGGACCCCGGCCAGCTTGCGCCCCTCGACCAGGACGTCGTTGGGCCACTTGACGCCGCACTCGATCCCCGGCTGCAGCTCCTCGGCCGCCTCGCAGACCGCGAGGGGCACGGCCAGCGGCAGCACCAGGTGGCGCTCTTCGAGCGGGCGTACCACGGCCGAGTAGAGCAGCGCCTTGCCGGCCGGGGCGGTCCAGGTACGGCCCTGGCGCCCGCGTCCCTCAATCTGCTCGACGGCGGTGACGACGGTCCCGTTGGGGGCGCCGCCGGCCGCGAGCTCACGGGCACGGGTGTTGGTCGAGTCGGTGCTGGCGAAATGGCGGTGCGGCATGCCGAAGCTCACGTTGCCGCGTCGGCGAGCAGGGCGGCGAGCAGGCCGTCGACGTCGTGCTGCTCGGCTTCGACGTCGACCGCGAGCCCGGCGGCGCGGGCGGTGTCGCTGGTGACGGGGCCGATCGAGACGATGCGGGCGGCGGCGGGGAAGCGGTCGCCGAGCGCCTCGGTCAGGTTGGTGACGGTGGAGGAGGAGGTGAAGGTGACGTAGTCGGCGCTCTGCGCCGCCTCGATCGCGTCGACGTCGGGCTCCTCGCGCACCGTCTCGTAGAGGGCGACGACGTCGACCTCGGCGCCGCGCTCGCGCAGGGCATCGGGGAGGACGTCGCGGGCTCCGGCGGCGCGGGCGACGAGCACGCGCTTGCCCGTGACCTCGACGCCGGCCAGGGCTTCGACGAGCGCCTCGGCAACGAAGCGCTCGGGGGTGACGTCGGCGGCGATTCCGTGCCTGGCGAGGGCGCGGCGGGTGCCGGGCCCGATCGCGGCGACGGTGGCGCCGGCGAGGGCGCGGGCATCGAGGCCGGCCGCGGTCAGCGCCTCGAACAGCAGCTCCACTCCATTGGGGCTGGTCAGGCAGACCAGCGAGTACTCGCGGATCGCCGCGACCGCGCGGCGGACCTCCTCACTCTCGATCAACGGCTCGATCCGGATCGCCGGCAGCTCGACGACCTCGGCGCCGAGGTTGCGGAGGATCGCGGCGAGGCCGCTGGCCTGGGCGCGGGCGCGGGTGACGACGATGCGACGGCCGTGCAGTGGCCGGCGCTCCAGCCAGGAGAGTTGCTCGCGGCGGGCGGCGACCGGGCCGATCACGATCAGCGCCGGGGCGCCGATGCCCTCGCGCTCGACCGCCGCGGCGATCGTCCCCAGGGTTGCGCCGACGGTGCGCTGTCCATCCATCGTGCCGCGTTCGATCGCGGCCGCCGGCTGCTCGGGGTCGCCTCCCGCCTCGATCAGCGCCAGCGCGTTCTCGGCCAGCCGCTTGACGCCCATGTAGAAGACGAGGGTGCCGGGGAAGCGGGCGAGGGCGTCCCAGTCGAGCGCTGTCTCCGCCTTCTCAGGGTCCTCGTGGCCGGTGACGAAGGCGACCGCGGAGGCGTCGTCGCGGTGGGTGACGGGGATCCCGGCGTAGGCGGTCGCCGCGACCCCGGCGGTGACACCGGGCACGACCTCGAACTCGACCCCGGCCTCGCGCAGCGCTTCGCCCTCCTCGGCGCCGCGGCCGAAGACGAACGGGTCACCGCCCTTGAGGCGGACGACGCTCCTGCCGGCCTTCGCCGCTTCGATCAGCCGCTCGCCGATCTCCGCCTGCGGCACCGACGGCACCCCCGGCTGCTTGCCGACGTAGACCAGCTCCGCGTCCTCGCGGGCCCCGTCGAGCGCTCCCGGCGGGATCAGCCGGTCGTAGAAGACCGCGTCGGCACTGGCGATCAGCGCCAGCGAGCGTGCCGTCATCAGTCCAGGATCCCCGGGTCCCGCCCCGACCAGGTAGACGACTCCGCCCCGAGCCCCCATCAGTCCTCGTCCTCCGTGGGCCGATGGGCCGATTTTCCTCCATATAGGGGTGTTTTAGGCCCATCGGCCCCGGGGGTCGCGACGCGCTGGAGAAGTTCGCGGGCACCGGCGCTGAGCAGGCGCTCGGCGAGGAGGGTGCCGGCGGAGACGGGGTCGGCGGCCTCGCCCTCGACGCGGTCGCGCAGCCACTCGCTGCCGTCGGGGAGGCCGACGAAGGCTTCGATGCCGAGGCGCTCGCCCTCGACCCGGGCGTGGACGCCGATCGGGCTGGTGCAGTCGGCCTCGAGCAGGGCGACCGCGGCGCGCTCGGCGGTCAGCTCGCGGGCGGCGTCGAAGTCGAGGAGCCCGGCGACGGCCTCGATCGTGGCCGAGTCACCGGCGCGGACCTGGAGCGCCAGCGCGCCCTGGCCGGCGGCGGGGACCATCGCCTCGACCGGGATCGAGAAGCCGATCTCGCTCTCCCTGCCCAGGCGGCGCAGCCCGGCGGCAGCGAGGACGATCGCGTCGAGGTGGCCCTCGGCGAGCTTGCGCAGGCGGGTGTCGACATTGCCGTGCAGCTCCTCGACCCGCAGGTCCGGGCGGGCGGCGAGCAGCTGGGCGCGGCGACGCAGGCTGGCGGTGCCGACGCGGGCGCCCTCGGGGGCGTCGGCGAGCGAGGAGCCGGCGCCGATCCAGACGTCGGCCGGATCCTCGCGCGGCGGCACGGCGGCGATCTCCAACTCCTCCGGAATCGCCCCGGGCAGGTCCTTGGCGGAGTGGACGCCGACCTCGGCCTCGCCGGCCAGCAGCGCCCGCTCGACCCCGTGCACGAAGCGCGACTTGTCGCCCGGCTCCCCGTCCGAGGACGCCTCGACCAGCTCGGCTCCGCCCAACAGCTCGGCCACCTGCCCGGCCTGAGTCAGCGCCAGGGTGCTTCCCCGCGTCGCGAGTCGCAGCGCCATGGCCGCCCTCAGGCGGACTTGCCCTTGCGCAGCTCGGTCACGTTGGAGCCGGACTCGACCTCGGCCTCGGTGCCGCCGTCGAGCCCGAACAGCTCGCGCAGGGCGCTGACGTAGGAGTAGGCGTCGTCGCTGCCGGCGGCGCGGCGCATCCGCAGGGTCGGCTCGTGCAGGAGCCGCGAGGCGATCGCCCTCGCCATCGTCTCCAGGCGCTCGCGGTCGGCCTCGCCGAGGCTCTCCCAGCGGCCCTCGTTCTCGGCCAGGACGCGGCGGACGATCTCGTCGCCGCGGCCGCGCAGGGCGGCGATCGTCGGCACCACCTCGAGCGAGGCGAGCCAGTGCTCGAAGCGGTCGAGCTCGGCCTCGATGATGTGCTCCGCCCGCTTCGCCTCGGACTCGCGGCCGCTGGTGTTGCGTTCGACGATCTGCTGGACGTCGTCGATGTCGTGGATGCTGACCCCGGCGATCTCGCGGCAGGCGGCCTCGATGTCGCGGGGCACGGCGATGTCGATCGCCAGCAGCGGCCGCTCGGTCCGGCTCGCCATCACCTGGGCGAGGTCGTCGCGCTCGACGATGTGGTGCGGCGAGTTGGTCGCGGTGACGACGATGTCCGCCTCGGCCAGCTGCTCGGGCAGCTCCTCGAAGCGGACCGCGCTGCCGTCGAAGCGCTGGGCCAGGCCGATCGCGCGGTCGTAGTGGCGGTTGGCGACGAAGACGGTGCGGACGCCGCGCGCGACCAGCGCCCTGGCGACCAGCTCGGCGGTGTCGCCGGCGCCGACGACGAGCACGCGACGGTCGGAGAGGTCGCCGAGCGCCCGCCGCGCCAGCTCGACCGCGACCGAGGGGATCGAGACGCCCTTCTCGCTGATCCCGGTCTCCTCGCGGGCGCGGCCGCCGGCGGCGAGGGCGCCGCGGAAGAGGCGGTTGAGGATCGGGCCGGTGCCGCCCTCGACCAGGGCCAGCTCGTAGGCGCGTTTGACCTGGCCCTGGATCTCGGCCTCGCCGACGATCATCGAGTCGAGCCCGGCGGTGACCCGCAGCAGGTGTCGGGCGGCGTCGGCCGAGCGCAGCGAGTAGAGGTGGCCGAGCAGCTCGGTGGGCCGGATCTCCGCCTGGCGGGTGAGCACCCCCAGGGCCGTCGACTCGGCCTCGACCGGGTCGGAGACGATCAGGTAGAGCTCGGTGCGGTTGCAGGTCGAGATCGCCGCCGCCTCGTGGATCCCGTTTGCGGCGGTCAGCTCCCGCAGGGCGCTGACGGCGCGGCCCTCGGTCAGCGAGAGCCGCTCGCGCAGGTCCAGCGGCGCTGTCTTGTGGGAGACGCCGAGCGCCAGCAGCTCACTCATGGGAAACCGCCGGCTGCTCCGCTCCGCGTCCGCTGCCGTCGGCAGGCGCGCCACCGCGCAGCCCAGCTGGGGCGGTCCGGCCCGCGACTGCGTCCCCGGCGCCGCCGGCCGAGTCCCCGGCGCGCTGCTCGGCGAAGCCGGCCAGCTCCCGCAGCTCCCTCTCGATCCGCTGCAGTTTCGCCGCCATGATCCCGACGTAGACGACGAGCAGGACGACGAAGACGATGTAGGCGCCGGCGACGTACTTGCCGCCTTCGCCGAGCGGCAGGGCCGGGGCACTCGCCAGCAGCGCGTGCACCTAGCTCACCTCCGGGGCGACCCGGGAGGACGGCGAGGTCGAGGGGGCGTCGAGGGCGCGGCGTAGCCGCTTGACCTGGCCGGAGGCGCTCTTCGCGGTCAGCTCGAACTTGACCAGGGTCACCCAGAGCAGGGCGATCGCGGCCAGGCAGCAGAGGAAGGTCAGCATCATCGAGCCGGGCAGGCCGCCGTTGGCGGTCGCGAAGACGCGCGGGTGGACGAGGCTCTGCGCCGCCCGCACGGCGATGAAGTTGAGCGGCACGAAGGCGCCGGCGGTGATCGCGAAGACCGAGGCGTAACGGGCCTGGCGCTCGGGGTCCTCGATCGCGTAGCGGAAGGGGTAGTAGGTCGCGTACATCAGGAAGACGATCAGGAAGCTGACCAGGGTCGGCTCGTCCCAGACCCACCAGTGCCCCCAGGAGGCCTTGGCCCAGATCGAGCCGGTCAGCAGCACGGCGACGCCGAAGATCACCGAGATGTGGATCGCGACGTACGAGTAGGCGTCCCACTTGCGGTTGCCGGTACGCAGGTGGGCGATCGCGAAGATGCCGCCGACCACGAACCCGACCAGGGCCACGATCGCCAGCGGCACGTGCAGGTAGAAGATCTTCTGGATGAAGCCCTGGTCGGTTTCGATCGGCGCGTAGAAGGCGACCAGGGAGAGACCCACGGCAAGCATTGCCACGGTGGCGATCGAGAGGGTTCTCAGTCCTTTGCCGTACATGCTTCGCGGGGGTGAGGGGCCGGGCCCGGCGGCTCAGTCCTCCAGGAGGAAGTCGAACACCGCATAGCCGACCAGGCCGAAGATCAGATCGTATAGCCCGAGCACCATCAGCCAGGTGCCGAAGCGGTGATAGCCGGGGCCGCCCAGCGCCAGCAGCGGCTCGGTGGCACCGGTGGCGGCGATCATCAGCGGCACCACCAGCGGCAGCAGGACCAGCGGCACCAGCAGGTCGCGGGCGCGCGAGTTGACCGCCATCGAGGAGATCAGGGTGCCGGTCGCGGCGAGGCCGAGGTCGGCCAGCAGCAGGACCAGGGTCAGCGGCGCCAGCCCGCCCAGGTCCCTGAGGAAGAAGAGGCCGAAGATCGGCACCGCGATCAGCTCCAGGGCCAGCAGGTAGATCAGCAGCGCCGCCGCCTTGGCGGCGAAGAGGGCGCTGCGGTCGATCGGAGCGAGGCGGATCGCGTCGAAGCCGCCCTCCTCGCGCTCGGCGACGAAGAGGCGGTTGATGCCGAGCACGGCGGCGAACAGCAGCGTCGCCCAGAGGACGCCGGCGGCGAGGCTGCCGGAGAGGCTGGTGCGGTCGAGGCCGAAGCGGAAGATGACGAAAGTGGTGACGGAGAAGAGCGCCATCGCCGGCAGCGACTGCAGGGTGCGCAGCTCCGAGCGCAGGTCCTTGCCGAGGATCGCCGCGAAGGCGGCGCGGGAGGGTGTCACGAGACCGCCGCCGTCTCACCGATGCCGAGCCGCAGCACCTGGTCGGCCTCGGGCAGGAAGCGCTCGGGGTCGTGGGTGACGACGACGCGGGTGTGGCCGGCGCCGGGCCCGATCAGGCCGCGGGCCAGCTCGCGCCCCTCGGCGTCGAGGTTGGAGTCGGGCTCGTCGAGCAGCAGCAGTTCGGGACGGTGGAGGACGCAGCGGCAGATCGCCAGCCGCTGCCGCATCCCGGCCGAGAGCTCGGCGACCCGCTCGTCGGCGCGGCGCTCCATCCCGGCGGCGACGAGCAGCTCGGCGATGCGGGCCTCGGCCGGCCCGCCGGAGATGCCGTGCAGCTTGGCGTGGAAGCGCAGGTTCTCGCGGCCGCTGAGGTCGCGGTAGAGCAGCGGCTCGTGGCCGAGGTAGCCGATCCGCCCGCGCAGCACCCAGGCCTCACTGGGCAGCGAGCAGCCGAGCACGCGGACCTCGCCGCCGCTCGGGCGCAGGAGGGTCGCCAGGATCCGCAGCAGCGTCGTCTTGCCGGCCCCGTTCGGCCCCAGCACGACCAGCGAGTCGCCGACGGCGAGCGTCAGCCCAAGGCCGTCGAGCGCGGTCCGTTCGCCGTAGTCGCGGCGCAGGCCGGCGAGGTGGATCGCCGGCGCCGCGGCCGCGGCCGGCGCTTTCTCCTGCTCAGGGGGCATCGCGGAGGGATTGTGAAGCGTCGGGGATGATCTAGGCTGCCGCGGCGATTTCGGCAGGGTCGCGATCAATCTCGACAAGGAGGATGTGGATGAGCAAGAGGAAACGGGTTACGGGGCTGTTCGCAGCCGTCGTCGCGACGACGGCGCTGGCGGTTCCGGTGGCCGCCTCGGCGGACCATCCCGGTCAGACGGTGGAACTGAAGTCGACGATCACGGTCAACCCGGTCGCCAGCGCCGGCAAGGTCTCGTCCTCCAACCCGAACTGCGTCGAGGGGCGTCAGGTCGTGATCAAGGAGAAGGGCAAGGGCAAGATCGGCGCCGCGACGACGAACGCCAAGGGCGGCTGGACGGCGGAACCCAAGTACGGGGGCAGCGTTCCCCTCAAGGTCTTCGCCGAAGTGAAGCCGGTGACCCAGGGCACCGCGGGCACGATCTACAAGTGCCTCGGCGCGACCTCGAAGGTCCGCACGATCAGCGGCGGCTGATCCGGCAGCGCTGCCGGGTCGAGTTCCTCTCGCTATGTGAGAGTAAGCCGACCCGGCGGTCAGCGCCGCTTCTTCAGCGTGCGCCGGCCGATCTTCAGCAGCGGCGCCGCGCCCTCGCGCAGGGCCCGGGTGCGGGTCTCGCCCTTGCCGTAGAGGATCCGCGCCGAGGCCTGCACGGCTTCGCCGAGGGTGCGGTCGTAGGGGTGCCACCAGAAGTCGCGGCTGAGCCCCGGCTCCCAGGCGTTCATCTTGATGTTGACGCACTCGTAGAAGCCGAATTTGGAGTGCGAGCGGCCGACGCCGGAGTCCTTGACGCCGCCCCAGGCGCACTGGCAGGCGCCGTGGCTGAAGGAGTGGTCGTTGATCCAGACCATCCCCGACTCGAGCCGGCGGGCGATCCGCTCGCCCTTCTGGCGGTCCTTGGTCCAGACCGAGGCACCGAGGCCGAACTCGGAGTCGTTGGCGAGGTCGATCGCCTCCTGCTCGGAGTCGACGATGACGATCGGCAGGACCGGGCCAAAGATCTCCTCGCGCATGATCCGGGTCTGGTGGGTGACGCCGGTGAGGACGGTGGGAGCGATGTACTTGCCGGGCAGGCCGGGGACGTCGACAGGGCCGCCGCAGAGCTTGGTGGCGCCGCTGGCGATGGCGTCCTCGATCAGGTCGACGACGATCTCGTACTGGTCGTCGGAGGTCATCGGGCCGATCTCCGTCTCCCACTCGAGCGGGTCGCCGAGCCGCAGCTTCTCGGCCTCGCGGGCGACGCCGGCGACGAAGCGGTCGGCGACCTCGCGGACGACGTAGACGCGCTCGATCCCCGAGCAGGTCTGTCCGGCGTTGGCGAAGCCGCCCCAGACCGCGCCGGAGACGGCGTTGTCGAGGTCGGCGTCGGCGCAGACGATCATCGGGTCCTTGCCGCCGAGCTCGAGGACGCTGCCCTTGAGCTGCTTGGCGCAGACCTCGCCGACGGTGCGGCCGACCTCGACCGAGCCGGTGAAGAAGATCTTGCCGGCGCTCGATTTGGCCAGCGCGTCGCCGACGCCGCCGCCGCCGTGGACGACCCGGATCAAGCCCTCGGGCAGGCCCGCCTTCTCGAAGACGTCGCGGATCCGCTCGCCCAGCAGCGGCGTCAGGCTGGCGGGCTTGAGGACGACGCCGTTGCCGGCCATCAGCGCGATCGCGACCTCGCCGAAGGGGATCGACCAGGGGTAGTTCCAGGGGGCGATGACGCCGACCACGCCGATCGGCTCGTAGGAGAAGTGGCCGCTCTTGGAGAGCGTGAAGGCCTGGGTCATCCGCACCTTCTCGTCGGCGAGGATCTTCGGCCCGGCCTTGGCGCACCAGTGCAGCGCGTCCACCGTCGGCAGCAGCTCCATCGTGTAGGCCTCGGCGCGCGGCTTGCCCTGCTCGCGGACCAGCAGCTCGGCGACCTCGTCGATGTCGGCGAGGAGGGCGTCGGCGGCGCGGCGCATGTAGGCGGCGCGGGCCCTGAGGGGGAGCTCGGCCCAGGCGGGCTGGATGCGGGCGACGTCGTCCACGACGGCCTGGACCTGGCCCGGGGTGATGGTCGGGACGCTGCCGACGAGCTCACCGGTGGCCGGGTTGAAGGACTCGAGGGTGGACAGGGCCGCGGGTTTTGCCTCGGTGGTAGCCATCGGGCGATTCTACGGGGGTGGGTGAGGGAGACAGGGGAGGTCTCGCCGTCACGAACAGCGGGAGGTTCCGTCGAGACCTCCCCCGCCTCCCTCATACTCCGCCGTAGTGGTCGATCAGCTGTTCGATACCGGCGAAAGCGGCAGTTCTGGGCCGGAGAAGCCGGCTGCCGATGCGCCGCTGGCGGTGCGGATGCGGCCGCGGAATCTCGATCAGCTGGTGGGGCAGGAGCACATCCTGAGGGAGGGGTCGGCGCTGCGGACGGCGATCGAAGAAGGCAAGCCGCACAGCTCGATTCTCTACGGACCACCCGGGGCGGGGAAGACGACGCTGGCGCGGATCGCGGCGGCCGGGGCCGAGGGAGCGTTCGAGGAGGAGTCGGCGGTCAACGCCGGCAAAGCCGAGATCCGGGGAGTGATCGAGCGGGCTCGGGAGCGGAGGAAGGGCTCGGGGCGGCCTACGATTCTCTTCCTCGACGAGATCCACAGGTTCAACAAGGCGCAGCAGGACGCGCTGTTGCCGGCGGTGGAGGAAGGGCTGCTGACCCTGATCGGGGCGACGACGGAGAACCCTTACTTCGAGGTGAACTCGGCGCTGCTGTCGCGCTGCCAGGTGTACGAGCTGCGCTCGCTCGAGCCAGCCCAGACGGAAGCGCTGCTGCGAAGGGCACTCGACGACCCGGAGCGCGGGATCGCGGAGCCGCCGCCGGTCGAGGACACGGCGCTGACGATGCTGGCCGAGCGCAGCGGCGGCGACGCCCGGGTTGCCCTCTCCGGGCTGGAGCGGGCGGTCGAGCGAGCGCGGGGGAAGACGATCGACGTCGCCGCGATCGAGGATGCGCTGCAGCGCAAGGCGCTCGACTACGACCGCCAGGGGGACCGCCACTACGACTTCGTCTCCGCCTGGATCAAGGCGACCCGCGGCTCCGACGTCGACGCCTCTCTCTACTACCTGGCGGTGATGCTGGAGGGCGGCGAGGAGCCGCGCTTCATCGCCCGCCGCATGGTCATCCTCGCCTCCGAGGACATCGGCAACGCCGACCCGCAGGCGCTGCTGGTCGCCGACGCCGCGGCCCGCGCGGTCGACCGGGTCGGGATGCCGGAGTGCGCGCTCAACCTCGCCCAGGCCTGCGTCTATCTTGCCCTGGCTCCCAAGTCCAACGCCTCCTACAAGGGGCTAGAGGCGGCCCGCGCCGAGGTCCGCGAGCACGGCGCCAAGACGCCACCGGACTATCTGCGCGACTCCCACTACCCTGGCGCCGCCAAGCTCGGCCGCGGCAGCGGCTACCGCTACGCGCACGACGAGCCGGGCGGTGTCAGTGACCAGAAGCTGCTCCCGGAGGGCCTCGAGGGCCGCCGCTTCTACGCCCCCACCGACCGCGGCTTCGAGGCCGAGCTGGGACGGCGTCTCGCCGAGCTGAGGACGAGATTCGGCCAGTCGAAGTGACCGGCGCAACTTCCTAAAGAACGCCGGGTTTCAATGGGCGGCTTTCCAAGCTAGAGCCAGGGAGAGCCGACACACCGGCCGGAGGACTGGACTGGGGTTCTCCGGCCGGGTCTTACACAGGGGGGAGAGGGCGTCGAGTGGGACTGGACTCGACGCCCTCTTGTATTTCCGGGAGACGCCATCGCTTAAGGTGACGAGATGGCCTCGAAAGACGCTGAGCGGCTGCGACTCGGGGGGATGGCGCTCCGCAACGGGCTGCTGATCCACGGGCCGACCCACTGGGCCGCCGCGGTGCGGGATCGCGACGGTCAGATCCAGGCCGCCTCGGCGCCCAAACCGGAGCTGGCGCCGAAGCTGGTCGCACGCCTGCCGGGGCTGCGCGGCCCGATCAAACTGGCCGAGGCGATGGCGGTGCTGCCGCTGGCCCGGCGGCGCCTGCCGGCGGCGCGGCTTCCCTTCGAGAATTGGCAGGTCCTGGCCGCCACCGGCGCCACCCTGATCGCCACCGCGGCGCTGCGCAAGCGGGCCTCGGCCTCGCCGCTGCGCGAGGGGCTGGTCCAGGCGATCGGCACCGTGCCCGCCGTGGTGGCGCTGATGGACCGCGACCTCGCCGCCTACCACGGGGTCGAGCACAAGGCGATCGCCGCCTACGAGCAGCACGTCGAGGACGTCGCCTCGGTGCCCAAGGAGCACGACCGCTGCGGCTCCAACCTGATCGTCCCGATGATGCTGCTCTCGGCCGGCGGCACGGTGCTGCTGGAGCGGCTGGTCGAGGAGCCGAACGCGGTGGCCCGCGCCGGGGTCGGCCTCGGCGGCGCCTCGATCGCGGTCGAGATGTTCGCCTGGAGCGACCGCCACCACGGCGATCCCCTGGCCGAGGCCTTCCACACGCCAGGGCGGGAAATCCAGCGCCATCTGGCGACCAAGGAGCCGACGCCCGAGCAGCTCGAGGTCGGCCTGGCGGCGATGGCGGAGATCCTCCGGGTCGAGCAGGGCAATGGCGGGGACGACCTGCCGCCGGCCGCATAGACTGGCCGCCGTGTTCGGAAGAATCGACCACATAGGAGTCGCGGTCGAGGACATCGACGCCGCCATCGCTCTCTATGAGAAGAGCTTCGAGATGACCCTGGCACACCGCGAGACGGTCGAGTCGCAGGGCGTCGAGGCGGTCCTGCTGGACGTCGGCGACGGACACGTCGAGCTGCTGGCGCCGCTGGGTCCCGACACCGCCGTCGGCAAGTTCCTCGCCCGCAAGGGCGAAGGCCTCCATCACGTCGCCTACGCGGTCGACGACATCGACGCCACCCTGGTGCGGATCGCCGCCGCCGGGCTCGAGCTGATCGACTCCGAGCCGCGGGTCGGCATCCGCGACAGCCGTGTCGCCTTCCTTCACCCCCGCTCCACCGGTGGGGTACTGACCGAGATCGTCGAACCCGCGGGAGGGCACTGATGGCTGACGCACAACGAGTCGAGATCGGCTTCGAGGGCGGGCAGGTCGTCTCCGCCCGCCTCGCCGAAGACGACCTCAAGGACCTGCGCAAGCAGCTCGAGAAGGGTGGCTGGCACGACCTGCACACGGAGGACGGCGTCCTCTCCCTCCACCTGGGCAAGGTCGCCTTCATCCGCATCGAGTCCGGGGAGCACCGCGTCGGCTTCGGCTCCGGCGGCTGATGCGCCCTCGCCTGCTGCTCGGCACTGCGGCCGGGGCGACGCTGGCGGCGGCCCTCTGGTGGCGCAAGAACCCCTCGGCCTGCCCCTACGGACAGCGCTTCTGGGTCGAAGCCCCGCACCCGGTCATCACCAGGGACCGCCTGCGGGCGGTGCTGCGGCCGGAGCCCGGCGAGCGGCTGCTGGAGATCGGCGTCGGCACCGGCTACTACTCGCTGGAGATCCGCCGCGTGCTCAAGCCGGACGGCCGCCTCGTCGTCGGCGAGCTCTTCGGCGATCCGCACTTCACGACTCTCGGCAGCCTCAAAGGCCAGGCCGGCGACGTGGGCCTCGACTACCGGGAGCACTCCGGCAACCGGCTCGCCTACTTCGCCCGGCTCGGGGCGGCGTAGCCGAAGACATCGCGGAGCGGTTTACCCGCCGATCAGCGACCCCCAGAGCCTCGCCTCGGCCATGGCGACGCGGTCTGCGGCGGCGTCGATCTCGCGCCAGAGGCTCGCGACCGGCTCGTCGTTCTCGCTCGCCACGCGGAACGCCGATGCCAGCTCGGTCCAGCGCGCGGCGGCCTCGGCGGCCAGGGGCGCCTCGGGGCGGCCCGCCTCCTCGAGGAAGCGCGAGTACATCAGCCGGAAGGCCCCGCCGCCGGTGCCGCGGCGCTCGATCACCTGGTAGGCGAAGCGGGCACACCACTGCCAGTCCTCGACCGCCTCGGGCCAGGAGCCGGCCTCGGCGGCGAGGCGGTCGATCGCCGGGAGGCCGGCGAACTCGCCCCAGGTCGGCTCGAGCATCTCCCGGGCCGCCTGCTCGATCGCCCGCGGGACGGCCGCTTCGAGCTGCGCCCGGTCGACCGTGTCGGAGACGGTGAACATGTGGCCTTCGAGCGGGTACGCCGGATGGCCGCTGTGGCGGGCCTTGGCGAGGTTCTCCAGGCGCGTCGTCTGCAGCTCCTCGAAGGCCGTGTCGGAGAGCCGCGCCACCTCGTCGTCATACCCCGCCAGCACCACCGCGTGGCCGGGGAAGTGGGCCGAGTTGCCGTAGTGGTCCAGGTGGTAGATGTCGGTCAGCAGCAGCGCCGGGTTGCCACCGTCGACCTCGGCCCGCGCCGCCTCCCAGGCCTCCGCGTCGCCCTCGGCGAAGGTCCGCATCTGCAGCGCCGCACCGGTCAGCTCGCGGAAGCTCTCCTCCAGCCGCGCGGTGCGGCCGTTGAACCAGCGGCTCGGCGAGCTGTCGTTGAGGGCCAGGTAGTAGAAGCTGGCGCCCGCGCCGAGGCCGAAGGCCATCTCCTCGCTGATCTCGATGCCGTGGAAGCCGAGCAGGTTGCGCAGCGCGGTCGAGCCGCAGTGGTGGCCGGGCCTGTGGACGTAGCCGGGGACGGAGGGCATGAGCGGATACTGACTGAGCGGCGGCCCGTATCCTCCGCCGCCGATGAAGAACGCCGACCTCAGACTGCTGCGCCTGATGCGCACCCGCGGCCACTCGCCCGGCCTGGAGTCCGCCGCGCAGGCGCTGGGCAAGGCCGGCAACAACGGCGCCGTCTGGGTCGTGCTCGGCGTGGCGCTCGCCCTGCTCGACCCCGAACGGCGCGAAGCCTGGCTGGTCTGCGCCCTGCTCGGCCCGGTCGCGATCGTCCTCAACTACGGGATCAAGCTGGCGGTCAAGCGGCCGCGGCCGGTGCTCGAGGGCCTGCCGCCGCTCGGCGGCGCCCCCAGCTCGCTCAGTTTCCCGTCGGCCCACGCGCTCTCCTCGTTCGCGGTGGCGACGGCGATGTTCCGGGTCGACCCGGCCACCGCAGGGGCGCTGGTCGTCGCCCTGGCGATCTCGCTCGGCCGCCCTTACCTGGGGATGCACTACCCGTCCGACGTCCTGGCCGGCGCCCTGCTCGGCGTCCTCCTCGGCCTGATCGTGCCGCTCTCCATATGAGGGCGGCGAAACGATGAAGGTCGGGATCGTCGGGCTGCCGAACGCCGGCAAGTCCACCCTCTTCAACGCCCTGACCAAGGGCGGCGCCCAGACCGGCGACTACCCGTTCACGACGATCGAGCCCAACGTGGCGATCGCCCAGGTGCCCGACGAGCGGTTGGAGAAGGTCGCGGCGACGGTGCGCAGCTCCGAGCTGGAACCGGCGACGATCTCCTTCCACGACATCGCCGGCCTGGTCAAGGGCGCCTCGGAGGGGGAGGGCCTCGGCAACCAGTTCCTCGCCTCGATTCGCGAGACCGACGCGATCTGCCACGTCGTCCGCTGCCACGAGGACTCCGGGGTGCCACACCCCGACGGCCGCGTCGACCCGCTCGCCGACATCGAGACGATCGAGACCGAGCTGGTGCTCTCCGACTACGACCAGGTCGAGCGGCGGCTGGGCCGGGTCGGCAAGCAGGCGAAGTCGGGCGACGCCGAAGCGATCACCGAGCACGGTTGGCTGCAGGCCGTCTTCGAGGCGCTCGCCGCCGGCCGCCCAGCGCGCTCGGTACCGGTCCCCGACGCTGCTCCCAACGCGATCGTCAACCTCCAGGCCCTGACCACGAAGCCGATCCTCTACGTCGCCAACGTCGACGAGGGCGACGCCGAGGTGCCGGAGGCGGTCGCCTCCCACGCCGCCGCGGTGGGCGCCGGAGCGGTTGCGGTCAGCGCCCGGATCGAGGGCGAGCTGGCCGAGCTCGACCCCGAGGAAGCCGCCGAGATGCGCGAGTCCTACGGCGTCGGCGGCTCCGGCCTGGCCCGCCTTGTCCGCGCCGCCTACGACCTGCTGGAGCTGATCACCTTCTTCACCGCCGGCGAGGACAAGGAGGCCGTCGCCCGCCCCCTGCGCCGCGGTGCCACCGCGCTCGAGGCCGCCGGCACGATCCACACCGAGATCATGGAAGCGTTCATCAAAGCCGAGGTGGTCGGCTGGGAGCAGCTGGTCGAGACCGGTGGCTACTCGCAGGCCCGCGACAAGGGGCAGCTGCGGATCGAGGGCCGCGATTACGTCGTCCAGGACGGCGACGTGATCACGATCAAGGTCTAGGGTTTCGGGATGGATGAAGGGGCGCGGTTTCCGCGCGTGGCGGCGAAGGCCGGCCATTACGAGAGCTTCTATCTCAAGGCCTGCGAGCCGGGTGGGGGACGGGGATTGTGGATCCGCCACACGGTCCACAAGCGGCCGGGGGCCGAGCCCAACGCCTCGATCTGGTTCGTGCTCTTTGACCGCGCGGCGGAGGGGCCGCGGGCGACCAAGGTGACGGTCCCCGTCGCGGAGCTGTCGGTGCCGGCGGGGTCGTGGATCCGGGTCGGCGACGCCGAGATCGGGCCGGGCCGGGCCGAGGGCTCGGTCGACACCGAGGCGGTCAGCGCCGCCTGGTCGCTGACCTTCTCTTCCGAGGCCGAGCCCTGCAGGTACCTGCCGGCCGACTGGCTCTACGAGGCGCCGCTGCCGAAGACCAAGTTCGTCGCGCCGGTCCCGCTTGCCCACTTCGACGGCCGCCTCGAAATCGACGATGAGACGATCGAGTTCAGCGGCTGGCCGGGGATGATCGGCCACAACTGGGGCAGCGAGCACGCCGAGCGCTGGGTCTGGCTCGAGGGCACCGGCTTCGCCGGCTCGCCCGGCACCTACTTCGACGCCGGCGCCGCCCGGGTCAAGCTCGGCTCCCGGACCAGCCCCTGGATCCCCTCGGGGATGCTGATGCTGGAAGGCGAGCTGCACCGCCTCGGCGGGCTCGGCGCGATCCGCTCAGCCTCGATCGAGGAGGAGCCGGGTGTCTGCACCTTCGTCCTCCCCGGCAAGGACATCGTCGTCCGCGGCCGTGTCTCCGCCCCCGAGAAGGACTTCGTCGGCTGGGTCTACGCCGACCCCAGGGGCCCCGAGCACAACACCGTCAACTGCTCCGTCGCCGACCTCGAACTGACCGTCGAGCGCCCCGGGCTGCCGCGGCGGGAGCTGACCCTCGCGGCCGGCGCTGCCTACGAGCTGGGGATGCGGGAGACCGACCACGGCATCCCGATCCAGCCGTTCCCGGACGGCTGAGCAGGTGGCGACCGCGGGGGCTCGCCGCTACTGGTGGATCTGGGTGGCGGTCGTCCCGATCGCGCTTTGGGCGCTGGTGCGCTCGCTCGGCCTGGAGGGCGACACCATCCTGGTGCCGCTGCTGGCCTTCACGCCCTACGCGGCGATCGGCGGCCTGTTCGTCGCCGGCATCGCCGCCGCCCTGCGCGACGTCGTCGATCGAGGCTACCGCGACGCCGGCGACGTCGCCGGCAAGGGCCTGGAGCCGACCTTCCCGCGCCAGGGCTGGCACGGCCTCGGCCCCTTCATCACCATCGACCACGTCCTCGCCGACCGGCGGCTCGGCATCGTCGAATACTCGGTCGAGGAACAGCCCGGCAGCGACCACCGGGCGATCCACGCGGTGCTGGCACTCCCCTAGCCGCTCAGCCGGAGAGCTTCTGGAAGCTCATCCAGGTGTCGTAGCCGCCGAGCGCGACCTCGAGCTGTTCGCCGCTTACCGTGGTGACGCCGCCGGTCCCGATCAGCTTGGCGCTGATGATCCGCGGGGAGACGCCGGTCTTGGTGATGACGACCTGCTTGAGGCGACCGTCGAGGTAGGCGCTGAGCTTGTCGCTGATTTCAGGGCCGCTGAAGCGCAGCGTCCATTCGTGCAGCGGGCATTCGCCGTCGTAGGGGTCGGGGACGCCCTGCAGGTAGGGGATCGCCGGGCCGCCGAAGACGTTCTGGATGCTCTCGGTGTGGCCGCCCGAGCAGGCGGAGAAGAGGGTCTCGGCGATCTTGCCGCCGTATTCGACGACCTGGCCGCGGGTCGCTTCGGCGGCGGCGTTGCTGCTCGAGTACTCGCTTTCGAGGCCTTTGTAGACCTGGCTGCGGGTATCGGCGTAGAGGTCGAAGCCATTGCCGCCGACCCCGGCGGTGAGGGCGAAGGAGCGTGAGGCGACCGCCTGCGCCTTCAGCTCCGCCGCCGGCCAGGAGGGCGGCGACTCGTTCGGGATGACGCCTTTGACGTACTGGTCGACGGCGAGCGCGTTGACGACGTTGAGGGAGCCGGAGGCGCTTTCGGTCGGCACCGTCTCCAGGGCGCCGCGGTAGGTGCCGACGCCGGCGATGTCGATCGTTCCGGCCCCCGCGGCGCGCAGCTTCCTGCCGCAGTTGGCGAGCGGCTTGCCGCCGGAGCTGCGAAGCCTGACCGAGTCGCCGACCCGGTGGGCCTCGTAGTCGCGCCCGGGGTCGAGCGCCTGACCGCAGGCGCGGGTCGCCTGGCTGAAGCCGACGTCGCCGTCGGCGATGTCGAGCAGGACGCGGACCACCCGCGGCCCGGGCAGGGTCCCGATCGTGGTCCCCGAGTAGTAATGGCCGAGGATGAAGCGGTAGTCCTTGCCGTGCAGGGCGTAGCCGTAGGCCCCGTAGGCGCTCATCCCGACCCCGTGGCCGAAGCCACGGCCGTGGACGACCCAGTTGACGCTGGCGTCGGCGCTGGGGGCAAAGCCGGCGAGGCTGACCAGGGCAGCAAGCGCCACGCCGACGCGGGCGAGCGGGGAGTGTCGGCGGAGTCGGCCCATCGTCTGGGAAACAGGTTCGCCGCCCGCGAGTCGCGGCCTGCGATTGAGAACGGAGTCGGCATTCGCGAGCTCGCCTGAGAGTTGGCACACAATTGCCACACCTCCCGGTCCACAGACCGAAACTTGTTGTCTAAGGTGGCATCATGAACGTGATGAGGGAAGCGTGGACCGACGAGCGGCTCGACGACCTGACCGAGCGGATGGAGAAAGACTTCCGCCGAGTCGATCAGCGCTTCGATCGAGTCGATCAGCGTTTCGACCAGATCGACGCCCGTTTCGAACGGGTCGACGCCCGCTTTGACTCCCTCCAGCAGACCATCATCGCCGTCGGTGGTGGCCTGATCGGGACCCTCATCGTCGCTTCGGCCGGACTCATCGCCACGCAGCTCTAAGGCGGCGAAAGCCGGGCGCTAGGCTGGCCTGAAGCGACTGGAGGAGGTTCGAAGTGGCTGGTCAGACGGTGAAGGCGGTCGATCACAAGCTGCTCGCCGCGGGAGAGTGGGTCGAGACCGGCGAGTGGGGCGAGGTCAAGAGCCCCTACGACGGCAGCGTGGTCGGGCGGGTCGCGCTCGGCGACGAGGCGACGGTGGAGCGCGCGGTGGCCGCGGCCCACGAGGCCTTCCTCGCCGCCGACTTCCCCCAGCACGAGCGCGCGGCGACGCTGGACCGCGCCGCCGAGCTGGTCGGCGAACGGGTTGAGGAGCTGGCGCTGACGATCGCCGCCGAGGCGGGCAAGCCGCTGAAGACGGCCACGGTGGAGGCGCAGCGCTGCGTCGACACGCTCACCTTCTCCTCGGTCGAGGCGCGCAAGCTGACCGGCGGCACGGTGCCGATGGAGGCCTCGCCGGCCGGCGCCGGCAAGCTTGGGGTGATGCTGCGCGTGCCCTTCGGGGTGGTCGGCGCGATCAGCCCCTTCAACTTCCCGCTCAACCTGGTCGCTCACAAGCTCGGCCCTGCGATCGCCGCCGGCAACGCGATCGTCCTCAAGCCCGCCGGCCAGACGCCGATCTCGGCCCTGAGGCTGGCGGCGATCCTGAACGAGGCCGGCCTCCCGGACGGCTGGCTCAGCGTCATTCCCGGCCCCGGCTCCAAGGTCGGCAACGCGATCGTCGAGCACGAGCTGACCAGGGCGATCACCTTCACCGGCTCGGCCGGGGTCGGCTGGGACATCCGCAGCCGCGTCCCCCACAAGAAGGTCAACCTGGAGCTGGGGTCGAACGCGCCGTTGATCGTCCACTCCGACGGCGATTGGGAGGCGGCCGCCGACAAAGCCCAGATCCACGCCTTCTCCCACGCCGGTCAGAGCTGCATCTCGATCCAGCGGATCCTCGTCCAGGAGGACGTCGCCGAAGCCTTCACCGCGCGGCTCGTCGCCAACCTCGAGAACCTCACCGTCGGCGATCCGCTCGACTCCGAGACCGACGTCGGCCCGCTGATCACCCCCAACGACCGCGACCGGGTCAAGCAGTGGATCGACGAGGCGGTCGCCGCCGGTGCCGAGCTGCTGGCCGGGGGAGAGCTGGTCGACGACGGCCGCTGCCTCGCCCCGACCCTGCTCGGCTCCCCGCCGAAAGACGCCAAGGTCTGGTGCGAGGAGATCTTCGGGCCGGTCGCCACGATCGACACCTATAAAGAGTTCGACGAAGCTCTGGAGATGGCCAACGACTCCAAGTTCGGCCTCCAGGCCGGCGTCTTCACCCGCGACATCGGCCGCGGCCTCGAGGCCGCCCGCACGCTCGAGTTCGGCGGCGTCCTGATCAACGAGGTCCCAACCTTCCGCGCCGACCAGCAGCCTTACGGCGGCGTCAAGGACTCCGGCAACACCCGCGAGGGCCCGTCGTTCGCGGTGATGGAGCTGACCGAGGAGCGCTTCGTCACCCTGCAGGGCTGAACTGCCCGCCGACGGGCCAATAAGTTGACTCAGCAGCGACATTTCGGCCCATCGGCACCGCCCTACTCGTGCGGCCTCGCCATGCGGCGGTGGTCCAGGGCCTGCTCGAGGATCGCCGGCTCGACGCCCTGCTCCAGCGCCACCTCGCGCAGCGAGCGGCCCGACTCGGCTGCGGTCTTGACGATGTCGGCGGCGCGGTCGTAGCCGATGTGGGGGTTGAGCGCGGTCGCCGTCGCCAGAGTGGCCTCGGCGTGGCGCGTCGTCATCTCCTCGTTGGCCTCGAGGCCGCTGACGCATTTCTCGTCGAGCAGGCGCGAGGCGGAGGCCAGCAGCTTGACCGAGTCGAGCAGGTTGCGGGCGATCAGCGGGATCCGCACGTTGAGCTCGAACTGCCCCTGCATGCCGCCGATCGTGACCGCGGCGTCGTTGCCGATCACCTGGCCGGCGACCTGGATCACCACCTCCGGGATCACCGGGTTGACCTTGCCGGGCATGATCGAGGAGCCCTTCTGCAGCTCCGGCAGGCGCAGCTCGGCGAGGCCGGCGCGCGGCCCCGATCCCATCAACGCCAGGTCGTTGGCGATCTTGTTGAGCGAGACGGCGTAGACCTTCAGCGCCCCCGAGAGCTCGACCAGCGAGTCGCGGTTGGCCTGGGCCTCGAAGCGGTCGAGCGGCTCGGAGATCGCCAGGCCGGTGTCCGCGGCGAGCTTGGCCCGCACCTTGGCGGCGAACTCGGGGTGGGTGTTGAGCCCGGTCCCGGTGGCGGTGCCGCCGAGCGGGATCTGGCCGACCCGGCGCAGCGTCGCCTCGACCCGCTGGATCCCCAGCCGGACCTGCGCCGCGTAGCCGCCGAACTCCTGGCCGAGCGTCACCGGGACGGCGTCCATCAGGTGGGTGCGGCCGGCCTTGACGACATCGGCGAACAGCTTCGCCTTCTCCGCCAGTGCCGCCTCCAGCCCGCCCATCGCCGGCAGCAGGTCGTGGGTGACCTGGTCCAGTGCCGCCAGGTGCACGGCGGAGGGGAAGACGTCGTTGGAGGACTGGCCCATGTTGACGTGGTCGTTGGGGTGGACGCCCTCGCCGGCGAGGTTGGCGAGCACCTCGTTGGCGTTCATGTTCGAGGAGGTTCCGGAACCGGTCTGGAAGACGTCGACCGGGAACTGCTCGTCGTGCTCGCCGGCGCCGACCGAAGCGCCCGCCTCGGCGATCCGCTCGGCCAGGTCCGTGTCGAGCAGCCCCAGCTCGCCGTTGACCTCGGCCGCCGCGGCCTTGACGCGGCCCAGCCAGCGGACCACGGGAACCGGCACCGGCTCCCCGGATACCGGGAAATTGTCAACCGCCTTACTGGTCTCGCCACCCCACAGCTGCTCAGTTGTCATCTATCTCCTCGATCGCGGCCGCTGCAAACCGGTGCATCCCGGTGTCCTCGCTCGGTCATGTGCGGAGCACACTCCCTTACTCGTCCTCGAGCTGCCCGGTTTTCGCGGCCGTTCGTTTGTTCAGCCAGATCTCTTACCGGCAGCGTATCCAGTCCGATATGCGCGGTAGAAGGCGGGCGACAGGGGTTGGCGGCCCGGGGCGTAACGGGCGGCGACGGCGAGGCGGCGGACCAGGTCGGTGTGGATTCCTTCGGTCTTATCGGCCCCGCGCCGGGCGGCGCCGAGCAGGTAGCCGAGCCGGAGGCCGGCGTTCCCGCCCGGTTCGGCCCGGGCTTCCGCGTTGAGCTCGGTCGCGGTCCGGACCAGGGCTTCTCCCACGCCTGCCAGCTCACCGCCGTCCTGGTTCTCGGTCAGGCAAGCGCTGATCTGCGTGTCGCCGCTCAGCCTCACCTCTCCTGGCGCCTTGGCGAGGGCGGTGAGGTAGGCGCTCGATCCGTCGAGGCAGGCGGCCGGGGTGGGGTCGACCTGGTTCCTGCCGCAGCCGGCCGCAAGGGCGGCCAGCGCGAAGGCGACGAAGATCGCTGCGGTTGAGGCGCGCATCGGCGGCCCATCCTACGGAGCCGCCGCATCCACCCTCGCCGGTCAGTGCCGCATCCACCTTCCCTGATGAGTTGATGGTGCCAGGGCACCCACAACTCTTCAGGCTTGGGCGAGAGCCGCCGTTTCAGTCGCCGACGCCGTGCACGCCGAGGCCGCCGGTCTGCACCCGCGAGATGCCGCCCGAGGGGCCGGGCGGGGCCTTCGGCGGTGGCGAGTGCTTGGTGCGCGGCTGGCCAGCCGGTTCGCCGGTCCCGACCGGGAAGACTTCGACCCATTCGGCGAGCTGGAACTGCGACGCCGGGGCGTGGTTCCAGGAGAGGTGCAGGTGGTTGCCGCAGCCGTGGCCGGCGTCGCCTTCGTAGCCGACCCAGCGGAAGGGGGCGGTCGGCTCGTTCTGGACCGGCTCCGCCCAGAGGGCGAGGGCGGTGATCGGCGCCCAGGCGGCGTCGCATTTCGCGCCGGCGCCCACCGGCACCACGTCGACGGCGACCCCGTTGTAGTGGTCGGAGCCCCTGACGTGGCATTCGTCGCAGCCGACGTGTTCGCCGTTCGGGAGCGGCCCGGAGTAGCCGTCGGTGACGTAGATCGGGTAGCGCTGGGCGATCCAGCGCAGGTCCGGGAGGATCCGCCGGTCGACCATGTCGCCGGCTTCGTGCGGGATCGAGGCCGGGATCGGGACGATCTTGCCGGCGGCGTAGACGAGGCGGGTCGGGCCAGGCGGGGCGGCGGAGGCGACGGCGACCAGGCAGAGCAGCGCCGCGCAGGCGAGCGCCACGGCCAGGCCGATGCGCTCGATGTCGTGCCGGAGTCTGAAGGGCCGGTCCCTCATCCCTGCGGTTATCGACAGGCCCCCTTCCCGGCCTTGAATCCTGCCGGATAGGGTTCTGATCGATGCCGACGGTCCGCGACGCGACGTTCGACCTCTTCCGTGCCCACGGGATGACGACGATGTTCGGCAACCCGGGCTCGACCGAGCTGCCGATGCTCGCCGACTACCCGTCGGACTTCCGTTACGTGCTCGGCCTGCAGGAGGCGGTCGTGGTCGGGATGGCCGACGGCTTCGCCCAGGCCTCGGGCAAGACCACCGTCGTCAATCTCCACACCGCGCCCGGCGTCGGCAACGCGATGGGGGCGATCTTCAACGCCCAGGCCAACCACTCGCCCTTGCTGGTCACCGCCGGCCAGCAGACGCGGGCGCAGATCACCCTGCAGGCGAACCTGACCAACCGCGACGCGACCCGCATGCCGCACCCGCTGGTCAAGTGGTCCTACGAGCCGCCGCGGGCCGAGGACGTGCCGCTCGCGCTCGCCCACGGCGCCCACCTCGCCGGCCTGCCGCCGCGCGGCCCCGTCTTCGTCTCGCTGCCGATGGACGACTGGTACGCCGAGGTCGACGAGGGTGACGCGCGCGCCGCGATCGACCGCAAGGTCAGTGGCCGGGCGAGCGCCGACCCCGAGGCGATCCGCATCCTCGCCGCGGCGCTCGACGCTGCCGTCAACCCCGTCCTCGTCGCCGGTCCCGACATCGACGCCAGCGGCGCGTGGGAGCTCGGCATCGCCCTGGCCGAGCGCCAGCGGCTGCCGGTCTGGGCCTCGCCGGCAACCGGCGGCAACCGCCTCGGCTTCCCCGAGGGCCACCCCAACTTCCGCGGCGTCCTGCCGCCGGCGATCGGCCCGGCCGGGCAGACGCTCGAGGGCCACGACCTGATCCTCGTCGTCGGCAGCTCGGTCTTCCCCTACTACCCTTATATCCCGGGGCCATTATTGCCCGAGGGGGCGAAGCTGGTGGCGATAACCAGCGATCCCGACGAGGCCGTGCGGGCGCCGATGGGCGACGCGATCGTCGCCGACGTCAAGCTCAGCCTGGCGGCGCTGCTGGAGGCGGTCCCCGAGTCCGCCCGCCCGGCTCCGGAGCCGAACCAGGGCCCGGGGGAAATCCCGCCCAGCGACCCGCTCAACGCCTCGACCGTCCACACCGCCCTGGCCGAGGTGCTCCCCGACGACGCGATCGTCGTCCTCGAGTCGCCCTCCAGCACCCTGGCGCTGCGCAACCAACTGCGGATCTCGCGCCCCGGCAGCTACTACTTCGCCGCCGGCGGCGGGCTCGGCTTCGGCCTCGCCGCCTCGGTCGGCGTCCAGCTGGCGCAGCCGAACCGGCCGGTCGTCTGCGTGCTCGGCGAGGGCTCGGCCCAGTACGCGATCACCGCCTTCTGGAGCGCCGTCGCCTACGACACCCCGGTCACCTTCCTGGTCCTGCGCAACGAGGAGTACGCGATCCTCAAGTGGTTCGCCGAAGTCGAGCAGGTGACCGGCGCGCCCGGGCTCGACCTGCCGAAGCTCGACGTCGCCGCGGTCGCCGAGGGCTACGGCGTCAAGGCCCACCGCGCCGGCGGCCGCGACGAGGTCGCTGCCGCCCTCGCTGCCGCCCTCGCCTCCTCCAGGCCGGAGTTGGTCGAAGTGCCGGTGGCGCCCGGGATGTCACTCTTCTAAGAGAGCGATGGCACTGCTCGAGCGCAAGCCGCAGTCGCTCGCCCCGCGGGTGGACGAGCCGGCGGCCGACCGCGCCCCGGACGAGATCGCCAGGGGAGTGGCGCAGCCGCTGCGCGGCGAGCTCGAGGCCCTGCTCGGCGCCGACCGCGTCCTCTCCAGCGCCGGCGACATCGTCAAGTACGCCTCCGATGCCAGCCCCTACCGGCTCTTCCCCAGGGCGGTGGTGATGGCCCGCGAGGCCGGCGATGTCGCCAAGGTCCTCGCCTACGGCCGCGAGAAGAAGATCCCGGTCACCTTCCGCGCCGGCGGCACCAGCCTCAACGGCCAGGGCCAGAGCGACGGCATCCTCGTCGACGTGCGCCGCCACTTCGGCGGCGTCGCGGTCGAGGAGGATGGCGCCCTCGCCCGGGTCAAGCCGGGCACCGTGCTCGGCCACGCCAACCGCGTCCTCGCCCCGCACGGCCGCAAGCTCGGCCCCGACCCGGCCAGCACCGACATCGCCACCGTCGGCGGCGTCGTCGCCAACAACTCCGGCGGGATGCGCTGCGGCGTCACCCACGACTCCTACTCGACGGTGCGTTCGCTGACCTTCGTGCTGCCCTCGGGGACGATGATCGACACCGCCGCCCCCGGTGCCGCCGAGAGGTTCGCCGCGGCCGAGCCGGAGCTGGTCGCCGGGTTGGCCGAGATCCGCGACGAGATCCGCGCCGACGAGGAGCTCAGTGAGCGGATCCGCCACAAGTTTGCGATCAAGAACACGACCGGCTACCGGCTCTGCGCCTTCCTCGACGCCGAGGAGCCCCTGGAGATCTTCCGCCGCCTCCTGGTCGGCTCCGAGGGCACCCTCGCCTTCCTCGCCGAGGCCGTCTTCGAGACCGTGCCGCTGCCGGCCCGCACCACCACCGCCTGGATCCACTTCCCCGACATCGACCAGGCGATCGCCCCGGTCCGCGACCTCGTCGACGCCGGCGCCAGCGCGGTCGAGCTGATGGTCGCCCCCGCCTTGATCACCGCCGCCTGGAACATGGTCGGCGCCCCCGAGGAGTGGAAGGAGCTGCCGCCGGAGTCGGCGGTGCTGCTGGTCGAGTTCGGCGCCGCGACGGACGTGGAGCTCGACGAGTACGTCGCCAGGGCCGCCGAGATCGTCGCCTCGCACGAGACGATCCGCCCGATCGACTTCCGCCGCGACCCCGAGGGGATCGAGCTGAGCTGGCGGGTGCGGGAGGGGCTGCACGGGCTGATCGGGCGGCTGCGGCAGCCGGGGACAGCGCTGATCGTCGAGGACGTCTGCGTGCCGCCGGAGCGGATCGCCGAGGGAGCCCGCGACCTGCAGGCGCTGCTCGCCGAGCACGGCTTCCTGGCCGGCGTCGCCGGCCACGCCTCCGCCGGCAACCTCCACTTCATGCTGACCCCGGACTTCGCCAAGCAGGAGGACCTCGACCGCTACGAGGCCTTCATGGCCGGCCTGGTCGAGCTGATCGTCGACAAGTACGACGGCTCGCTCAAGGCCGAGCATGGGACCGGGATCAACATGGCCCCTTATGTGGAGCGCGAGTGGGGGGAGGTGGCGACCGAGCTGATGTGGCGGGTCAAGAAGCTGGCCGACCCCGACGGCGTGCTCTCGCCCGGCGTCGTCCTCAGCCGCGACAGCGGAGCCCACCTGCGCAACCTCAAAACGACGCCGCAGATCGAGGAGTCGGCCACGACCTGCGTCGAGTGCGGCTTCTGCGAGCCGGTCTGCCCCAGCCGCAATCTGACGACGACGCCGCGCCAGCGGATCGTCCTGCGGCGGGAGATGGCCCGCCAGCCGACCGGCTCTCCGGTGCAGCGGGCGCTGCTGGAGGAGTTCGAGTACGAGGCGCTGGAGACCTGCGCCGCCGACGGCTCCTGCCAGCTCGCCTGCCCGGTCGGGATCGACACCGGCCTCCTCGTCAAGGAACTGCGGCAGAGGCGACATACGGAGCGCGCCGAAAGCGCGGCGCTGGCGACCGCCAGGCGCTGGGAGACCGTCGAGGGCGCCTCCCGCGCCGGCCTCCGCCTCACCGGCCCGCTCGCCCGCGCCACCAAGCGCGGCGCCTCGCTGCCCCGCCCGGCGCCCGGCAAGCTGCCGGCCACCCTGCACGAAGGCGCCGCCGCCGTCTACGTCCCCTCCTGCACCAACCGCATCTTCGGCGCCTCCGCCGACGGGCCTCAAACACCCCTATATGGAGGAAAATCGGCCCATCGACCGTGGATCGTCGAGGCATTGGTCGAGGTCTCGGCGCGAGCCGGCAGGCCAGTCTGGATTCCGGAGGACGTGGGCGGCAGTTGCTGTGGGCTGCCCTGGAGCTCGAAAGGATTCGGGGACGCCCATCGTCATAAGGCGAACGAGATGGTCGAGCGACTGTGGAAGTGGAGCGGGGAAGGGGCGCTGCCGATCGTCGTCGACGCTGCCTCCTGCACCAGCGCCATCGCCGACCCCGGCGATGGCGTGCTCAGTGAGGAGAACGCCGAGCGGCTCGGCAAGCTGGAGATCCTCGACTCGGTCGCCTGGGCCCACGACCGCCTGCTCCCCTGGCTCGAGGTCTCCGAGAAGGTCGGCTCCGCCACCGTCCACCCGACCTGCGCGACCCGCCACCTGGGTCTCACCCACCGCCTCGGTTCTCTCGCCGACGCCCTCGCCGATGACGTCTACGTCGCCCCCTCGGCCACCTGCTGCGGCTTCGCCGGCGACCGTGGCATCTCCCACCCCGAGCTGACCGCGGCCGCCACCGCGCCGCAGGCCGCCGAGCTCTCCGGCCGCCGCTTCGACGCCCACCTCTCCAGCAACCGCACCTGCGAGATCGGCATGGAGCGCGCCACCGGCGAGCCCTACGAGTCCGTCATCCTCCTGCTCGAGCGCCTCACCCGCGCGAATTCACAGTGACGTGACATAGATGCGCGCAGGCTGGCGCATCTATGTCTTGTTCGGTGACACGGTTCCAGCAAGGCTCGGCCGATGCTTCTCACCAGCGACCGCATCGTCCGCGGCCACATCGACGACTTCATCCTCCGAGAGGTACTGCGACGGAGGGGCGAGTGATGCCGAACATCAGTCATTTCTACGGCATCACGATCAGGATGTTCTTCAACGAGGACTTCCATCCCGGCAACCCGCACTTCCACGCTGTGCACGCGGGGGCGAAAGCTTCATTCGAGATCACGAGCCTCAGGTGCATCGCAGGGGTGTTGCCGCCCAGGGTCATGCAGATGGTGAAGAAGTGGGCGCGCCAGCACGAGGCTGAGTTGATGGCCAACTGGGCTCTGGCACGCGACCACCAGCCGCTGAGGCCGATCGACCCTCTCCGCTGAATCACCTACTATCGAGGCATGCTGGCATTGCCGCCAAGACTGATCGAAGCCGTTCCGCTCGACGGTTACGAAGTCCACCTCAAATTCGAGGATGGGCTCGCGGCTGACGTGGATCTTTCCTACCTACTCGAGTTCGGGGGAGTCTTCGAGCCGTTGCAGGACATCGGGTTCTTTCGCGAATTGACAATTGACGATGGCGGCGAAACGATCGCCTGGCCGAACGAAGCCGACATCGCCCCGGAGACTCTCTACGACCATGTGCAGCGCGCCGAGTATGAGAAGCGGCGCGCGCTGAGTAATTAGCTCTTACCGGCGCCGACGCCCTTCGCGTCGAGGTCGCGGATCAGCGCCACCGTCTTGGCGTCGCTCTCCATGCGGCGGTCGAGCAGCGGGTTGATCAGGCCGCGGAAAGCGGAGACGTAGCGCCACCACTTGGGGACGAAGATGCGCGGGGCGCGTTCCTCGATGCCGCGGACGACGCCGGCCCCGGCCTCGTCGGGGGTGATCCGCTTGAGCAGGAACTTCGGCGTCAGTTCGCTGATCCGGCCGCCGTCGGGCTGGTCGAAGGCGTCCTGGACGAGTTTGGTGTCGACCCAGCCGAAGTAGGCGACCGAGGCGCTGGCGCCGTGCGGCGTCAGCTCTACCCGCAGCGCCCGGCCGAGCGACTCGACGCCGGCCTTGGCGACCGCGTATGGACTGTTGCCCATGCCGTTGACGAAGGCATAGGCGGAGGAGACGACGACCATCTGCCCGCGCCGCTCGACGATCTGCGGCAGCGCCGCGCGCACGGTCCGCCAGACCCCGAGCAGGTCGACCTCGAAGACCCGCTCCCACTCCTCGCTGGAGATGCTGCGGACGGTGGCGAACTGCTTCTGGGCGATCCCGGCGTTGGCGACGGCGACGTCGAGCCCGCCGAGCTTCTCGACGACCTGGGCCACCGCGGCGAACATCGCGTTCTGGTCGGTGACGTCGGCACTGATCCCGATCGCCCGCGGGCCGATTCGCTCGGCCGCCTCGCGCGCCTGGTCAACGTCGAGGTCGAGCACGGCGACGGAAGCGCCGCGCAGGTGCATCTGCCGCGCGGTCTCGAAACCGATGCCGCGGGCGGCTCCGGTGACCAGCGCAACCTTGCCGTTGAGGTCGTAGACGGGCACGCGGCGGGCAGCCTACCTCGCCCCGCCTAGAATCCGCTGCTCGTGCCTGGATTCAGCCCCGTCGACCCGAAGCAGTCCTTCCCCGAGCTCGAGGAGCGGGCGCTGGCGCGCTGGCGCGACAGCGACGTCTTCGCTCGCTCGCTCGCCAACCGCGCGGACGCCGAGGTCTGGAGCTTCTACGAGGGCCCGCCGACCGCCAACGGCCGCCCCGGCTCCCACCACGTTCTCGCCCGCGTCTTCAAGGACGTCTACCCGCGCTACAAGACGATGTGCGGCTACCGGGTGCCGCGCAAGGCGGGCTGGGACTGCCACGGGCTGCCGGTCGAGCTCGAGGTCGAAAAGCAGCTCGGGATCGCCTCCAAGCAGGAGATCGAGGAGTTCGGGATCGCCGAGTTCAACCAGCGCTGCCGCGAGTCGGTCTTCGAGTACGTCGAGGAGTGGAACCGGCTGACCGAGCGGATCGGCTTCTGGATCGACCTCGACGACCCCTACGTCACCCTCGAGGACACCTACATCGAGTCGGTCTGGTGGTCGCTGCGCAAGCTCTGGGACGACGGCCGCCTCTACGAGGGCCACAAGGTCGTTCCCTACTGCCCGCGCGATGGCACGCCGCTCTCCTCGCACGAGGTCGCGCAGGGATACAGGGACGTCGAGGATCCCTCCATATTCGTGCGCTTCCCGCTGCTCGACGGCGCCGGCGCCCGATCGGGCGAGTCGCTGCTGGTCTGGACGACGACCCCCTGGACCCTGCCCGGCAACGTCGCCGTCGCGGTCGCCCCCGAGGTCACCTACGTGCGCGCCGCGGTCGACGGCGAGACGCTGATCCTGGCCGAGCCGCTGGTCGCGAAGGTGCTGGGGGAGGACGCCGAGGTTGCCGCCCGCTTCTCCGGCGCGGACCTGATCGGCCGCCGCTACGACGGGCCGGTCTTCGAGCTCGCGGACGGCGGTCCCGCGGACAACGGCGCGAAGCCCTTCCAGGTGATCGCCGGGGACTTCGTCACCACCGAGGACGGCACCGGCCTCGTCCACATCGCCCCGGCCTTCGGCGAGGACGACTACGCGGTCGCCGCGTCGAACGGGCTCTTCGACCGGACGCAGCCGGGAACCCTCTACAACCCGGTCAAGCCAGACGGCCACTTCGACAATCGCGTCGCCGGCTTCGAGGATCGCTTCGTCAAGGACCCCGAGGTGACCCGCGAGCTGATCGCCGGCCTCGAGCGTCGCGGCCTGCTCTTCCGCGAGCAGGTCTACGAGCACTCCTACCCGCACTGCTGGCGCTGCGGCACGCCGCTGCTCTACTACGCGACGTCGAGCTGGTACATAGCCACCTCCCAGGTGAAGGACCAGATGCTCGCCAACAACGAGACGATCGGCTGGCACCCCGAGCACGTCAAGCACGGCCGCTTCGGCAAATGGCTGGAGAACAACGTCGACTGGGCGCTCTCGCGCGACCGCTACTGGGGCACGCCGCTGCCGGTCTGGCGTTGCGCCGACCAGGGCTGCGGCGAGCTCTTCTGCGCCGGCTCGGTCGCTGAGCTGGCCGAGCGCTCCAAGGGCCCGGTTCCCGACGACCTCCACCGCCCCTACATCGACGAGGTCACCGTCGAGTGCGAGAAGTGCGGCGGCGAGATGCGCCGGGTCGAGTCGGTCATCGATACCTGGTACGACAGCGGCGCGATGCCCTTCGCGCAGTTCCACTATCCGTTCGAGAACGAGGCGGAGTTCAAGGAGCGCTTCCCGGCCGACTACATCTGCGAGGCCCAGGACCAGACCCGTGGCTGGTTCTACACGCTGCTGGCCGAGTCGACGCTGCTCTTCGGCGAGTCGAGCTACCGCAACTGCGTCTGCCTCGGCCTGATCCTCGACCCCGAGGGCCAGAAGATGTCGAAGAGCCGCGGCAACGTCGTCGACCCCTGGGAGGTGATCGCCGCCCACGGCGCCGACGCCTTCCGCTGGTACTACCTGACCGCCCAGCAGCCCTGGTCGGGCTACCGCTTCTCGGTCGACACGGTGGGGGAGTCGGTGCGCCAGTTCATGCTGACGCTCTGGAACACCTACTCGTTCTGGGCCCTCTACGCCAACGCCGAGGGCCTCGGGCCGCTCGACTTCTCCGGCTCATTGCGCGGTTCCTTTGACGCCAATGACGTGACCAAGGAACCGCGCGATGGGAACGACCTGGATCGCTGGGCTCTCTCGCGGCTGCAGGCAACGATCGCCACGGTGCGCGAGCGGATGGACGACTTCGATTGCACCACCGCCGGGCGGGCGGTCGCCGAGTACGTCGAGGAGCTTTCCAACTGGTACGTGCGGCTCTCGCGCCGGCGCTTCTGGGAGGGCGACCGCGCCGCTTTCGCGACCCTGCGCCACTGCCTGCTGGAGACCGCCGCGCTGCTCGCCCCCTTCATCCCCTTCCTCGCCGACGAGATCCACCGCAACCTCGCCGGCGGCGTGCTCGAGCAGACCGGCGAGCTCCCCGACTCGGTCCACCTGCGCGACTTCCCCGCGGCTGATCCGGCGTTCGCCGACCCCGCCCTGGAAACGGGGATGGAGGCGGTGCGTCTGACCGTCGAACTCGGCCGCGCCGCCCGTGCCCAGGCCAAGGCCAAGGTGCGCCAGCCGCTGCGCCGCGCCGTGATCGTCGCCAACGACGCCGAGCGCGAGGCGATCGAAGCCCGCGCCGGCCTCGTCACCGCCGAGCTCAACGTCAAGGAGCTGGACTTCGTCACCGACGAGGGCGAGCTGGTCAGCTACACGGCGAAGCCCAACTACCGCACTCTCGGCCCCCGCTTCGGCAAGAACATGCCCCAGGTCGCCGCCGCGGTGGAGGCGCTCGACGCCGCCCATATCGCCTCGGTCCTGGCCGACGGCGGCGAGATCGGGATCGCGATCGACGGCGCCGACCACAGCCTCGGCCCCGACGACGTCACCCTCGCCCTGCAGCCGCTCGACGGCTACGAGGTCGAGGCCGAGGCCGGCCACGCCGTCGCCCTCCAGCTCGAGCTCGACGACGAGTTGCGCCGCGAGGGCCTCGCCCGTGAGATCGTCCACGCTGTCCAGATCGCCCGCAAAGAGGCCGGCCTGGAGATCACCGACCGCATCGCCCTCGGGCTCGATGGCGAGGAGGAGCTGCTTGCCGCGGCCCGCGCCCATGAGCGGTACCTGGCCGACGAGGTCCTGGCCATCTCGGTCGCATACGGAGCGACCGCCGGCGGCGTCGCCAAGATCGACGGCCGCGAGCTGACGATCTCCGTGACCCGCTCTTAGCGACACTCACCTCAGTCGCCGGCGGGCTCGCCGATGATGAAGTCGGTCTTCGGCGAGTCGGAGAACTTCACCCAGCAGTGCTCGGGAGCGGCGCCGGCCACCTCGACCAGCGCCGTCTCGATGCGCTTGGCGATCTCCGCCTTCTGCGCGTCGGTCCGACCCTCGAACCAGTGGACCTGCACGAACGGCATCGCTGAGAGGGGAGCGCCGCCGCGCTAGGCGAGCGCCGGCTCCAGCTCGGCCTCGAGGCGGCGCTTGGGCATCGCCCCGACGACTTTCTTGGCGATCGCGCCGTCCTTGAAGAGGATCATCGTCGGGATCGAGAGCACCTCGTACTGGGCCGCCGTCTGCTGGTTCTCGTCGACGTTGATGCTGACGATCTTGAGGTCCTCGCGCTCGCCGTCGATCTCCTCGAGGACCGGGTGAACGACGCGGCACGGGCCGCACCAGGGAGCCCAGAAATCGACGAGCACGGGTCCCTCGGCGTCGAGGACATCGGCTTTGAAGGTGGCGTCGCTTACGTCAGTCAGTTTGCCAGTCACTGGATATCGCTCTCCCGAGATCGAGGTTCGTAGCTCAATACTTCAAAAAGTATAGCGACCGTGTCCAGACTGTCCAGACGCGGTTTTGGAGCCGTCGGCGCGCCCACGGCCGAAGCGCAGCAGCGGCACCCGCCAGACCGCCTCGGCGACGATCGAGCGGTCCATCTTCGAGGAGCCTGCCCGGCGGTCGCGGAAGACGATCGGCACCTCGACGACCCGGAAGCCACGCTGGATCGCCCGGTAGGTCATCTCGACCTGGAAGGCGTAGCCGCGGGCCCCGATCGTGTCGAGGTCGATCGCCTCGAGGACCTCGCGGCGGAAGCACTTGAAGCCGCCGGTCAGGTCCTGGACGTCGACGCCGAGGACGAACCGCGCATAGGCGCTGCCGCCGCGGCTGATCGCCCTGCGCAATGGCCCCCAGTCGCTGACCCCGCCGCCCGGCACATAACGCGAGCCGAGCACCAGGTCGGCCCGCTGAGCCGCCTCCAGGAGCCGCGGCAGGTAGGCGGGATCGTGCGAGAAGTCGGCGTCCATCTCCAGCACCAGGCCGGCGCCGGCGGCGAGGGCGTGGCGGAAGCCGGCGATGTAGGCGGGGCCGAGGCCTTCCTTGCTGCGGCGATGCAGGACGCTGACATTCTCGTGCTCCCCGGCCAGGCGATCGGCGATCCGCCCGGTCCCATCCGGTGAGTTGTCGTCGACGATCAGCACCCGCGCCGAGTCGGGCAGTTTCGCCCGCACGGCCGCGACGAAGGCCTCGACGTTCTCGGCCTCGTTGTAGGTCGGGAGGACCAGCCAGGCGGTTCCTGTCTCGGGCTCGGGCATTGGCGGGCGATGCTATTGCCGATGCGAAAGCCCAGCTAAAGACCCAGCCGTCGCGGGCAGTTAAGTTCCAGCCGTGACCAACGCCGAGATCGCCGCCGCGCTGGAGGAGCTGGGAGTTCTCTACGAGCTCGACGGCGCGGTCAAATACCGGGTGCTCGCCTACGGCAACGCGGCGACCGCGATCCGCGAGAGCCCGGTCTCGGTCGCCGAGCTGGCCGCCGCCGGCCGCGCCACCGAGATCCCGGGCGTCGGCAAGACGCTGGCGGAAAAGATCGACGCCCTGCTGGAGACCGGCGAGATCCCCGCCGCGGTGAAGCTGAAGGCGAAGTTCCCGACGACGCTGATCGAGGTGACCCGGGTCCCGGGGCTGGGGACGAAAACCGCCCGCCGCCTCTACGACGAGCTCGAAATCGCCACCGTCGAGGACCTCAGGCAGGCCGCTGAGGCGCACAAGATCCGGGCCCTGAAAGGCCTCGGCCCGAAGGCGGAGGAAAACGTCCTCGCCTCGCTCGAGCGCCTCGGTGAGCCCGGTGAGGGCCCAGGCCGGCTGCTGCTCTCCAAGGTGCGTCCGATCGCCGAGGAGCTGGCCGCGGCGCTGCGCGAGCATCCCGCCGCCAACCGGGTCGAAGTCGCCGGCTCGGCTCGGCGCTGGGCCGAGACCTGCAAGGACATCGACATCATCGCCACCGCCGACGAGCCCATCGCCCTCGCCGAGCACCTGGCCGGCCACCCGCTGATCGCCGCCGCCGGCAAGCCCGGCCCCAACGGCGTCCGCGCGCAGACCCACAACGGCGTCTCGGTCGACCTGCGGATCGTCGCCCCGGCCGCCTTCGGCAACCTGCTCCAGCACTTCACCGGCTCCAAGGCCCACAACGTGCAGCTGCGCGAAGAGGCCGTCGCCCGCGGTCTCTCGGTCTCCGAGCACGGCATCATCCAGAAAGAGAGCGGGGTGGTCGACCTCTACGAGACCGAGGCGGGCGTCTACGAGCGGCTCGGCTACGCCTACATCGAGCCGGAGCTGCGCGAGGGCCGGGGCGAGCTCAAGGCCGCCCGCGAAGGCGGGCTGCCGGACCTGATCTCGCTCGAGGACATCCGCGGCGACCTCCACTCCCACACCACCCTCTCCGATGGCCGCAACACCCTCGACGAGATGGCCGAGGCCGGCCGCGACCGCGGCTACGCCTACATGGCGATCACCGACCACTCGGCCAGCCACGGCTTCGGCGACCACGTCACCGCCGAGCGGCTCTGGGAGCGGATCGAGGAGATCCGCGAGTGGAACAAAGGCGTGCGTGGCTTCCGCCTGCTCTGCGGCTCGGAGATCAACATCGGCCTCGACGGCGCCCTCGACTATCCCGACGACCTGGTCGAGGCGCTCGACTGGGTCATCGCCAGTGTCCACACCTCCTTCTCGATCTCTGAAAAGGAGATGACCGAGCGCGTCATCGCCGCGATCGAGAACCCACAGGTCAACTGCATCGGCCACCTCACCGGCCGCCTGATCGGCCGCCGCGAGCCCTACGGGATCGACGTCGAGGCGGTCGCCGAGGCGGCGGCGCGAACCGGCACTATGATCGAGATCAACGGCAACCCCAACCGCCGCGACCTCTCCGACCGTCACGCCCGCCTCGCCGTCGACGCCGGCGTCGCGATCGTCCTCAACACCGATTCCCACGGCGTCGACACCCTCGACTACATGGCCTACGCCGTCGCCACCGCCCGCCGCGCCTGGCTGACCGCCGCCGACGTCGCCAACACCCGCGACTGGCGCGGGTTCAAGCAGTTGGCCCACCTTGCGTGAGCACTTGGACGTCGCCATAGCCACGTCAAGTTGCTCAATCTAGGCGCGGCTGAGCCTGTCGCTGCGCAGCCCCGGCGTCCGCACCAGCTCGACCGGTTTCAGGGCCGAGTTGGGGACGACGTAGAACTTGACGCCGTCGCGGTCCTCGATGCCGAGCACGGCGGCCTCACGGGTGTGCCAGGCGAGTGAGACGATCAGGGCGTAGCCGGCGCCGATCACGGCGACGCCGGGGAAGAAGAGGCCGAGGCCACCGGCGACGACCGCGGTCAGCGCGATCGGCCAGAGCCGGCCGACGGCGACCCGGGCAGGGGTCTCGGAGGGGAGCGAGGTGGCGGTGCGGGCACGCGAGAGCGCGTCGCGGACGTCGTCGGTGGCGCGGGCCGGGCGGCCGAGCCAGAAGCCGATCGCCAGGGACGCCACCCACCAGACCGCCGCGACCAGGATCGTCGTCGTGCTCCCTTCGCGGTTGGCTCCCAGCGCGGTGATCGCCCCGAGCGCGGTCGCCTCGGCGCCGGTGATGAAGACGGTGACGCGGAGCAGGTCGGTGTAGGGCACGGTTAGGCCGCCAGCCACTCGAGGATCGCCAGCCAGCCGGCGGGGCCGTCGACGATCAGGTCGGACTCCTCGGGCAGCTCCGGCGGCGCCTCCGGCGAGACGATGCCGACGCAGACGCCGGCCACCAGCTCCCCCTCCTCGCACAGCTCGCGGAGGCGGCGGAAGGCGTCGAGGTCGGTGCGGTCGTCACCGGCGTAGGCGGCGCGGTCGAGCTCGCCGCCGGCGAGCAGGGAGGCGACCGCGGCATCCTTGCCGCCGCCTCCGACCGGGCGCAGCTCCAGCACCTTGCGCCCCCAGCGCGGTTCCAGGCCGGCGTGGCCGGCCTCGATCGCGATCCCATGGGCACGGGACTCAGCCGCGGTCTCGTCCCCGGCGCCGCGCCAATGCAGCGCCTGGATCGGCCCCTTGTCCTCGTGGCGCAGCCCGGCGGCCGCCAGCCCGGCGACGTCGAGCCCGGCCATGAAGTCGGCGGCCTCGGTCTCCCGCCCCGCCAGCGAAGGGTCGGGCCGCACCTGCTCGTCGCCCGGCAGCAGCAGCTCCAGTCCGTGGTTGCCCGCGTAGGCGATCCCGTCCAGCCCGACCAGCCGCCGCGCCTCCTCGGCCTGGCGCCCGGAGACGCAGCCGACCAGGCCGAAGCGCTCGCTCAGCGCCGCCAGCGCCTCCCGCGCCGCCGCCGGGACCGCGGCGTCCTCGGCCCGCGCCGCGATCGGGGCGAGGGTGCCGTCGACGTCGGTGAGGATCGCCGTCCGGGAGGGGTTGTCTCTCAGCGGCTCGAGCAGCGCCCGCCAAGCGCCATCCCCCGTCTGAAATTCGCGAGGCACGGCATCTAGTATCGCCGCATGTCGCCTCGCTCCGGCGCGATGCCCTCGCAGCAGACGCTGAAGCTGGCGGCGATCGGCACCCTCGCGGGCGCTTTCAGCGGCCTCTTCGGGGTCGGCGGCGGCACCGTGATCGTGCCGCTGCTGATCTTCTGGTTCGGCTACGGCGAGCGGCTGGCGACCGGCACCAGCCTCGCCGCCATCGTCCTCATCGGCGCCTTCGGCGCGATCGCCCAGGGCGGGATCTACGGCAACGTCCACGTCGCCACCGGCCTGCTGCTGGCGATCCCCGCGGTGGTCGGCGTGGTGATGGGGACGGCGATCCAGCAGCGGATACCCCAGCGCGTCGTCTCCTACCTCTTCGCCGTCCTGCTGGTCGGTATCGCGATCGAGCTGATCCTCAAATGAACGAGCTGCTGGCAGTCCTGATCGCCGTCGCCGGCGGCCTTGCCGGGGGGCTGGTCGGGGTCGGCGGCGGTGTCCTCTTCGTGCCGGCGCTGACGATCTTCCTCGGCCTCAGTCAGGTCGAGGGCGAGTCGACCTCGCTGCTGATGATCGTCGTCGTCGCCCTGGTCGGCGCCTACCGCCAGAACGGCTACGGCAACGTGCGGATCCGCGAGGCGCTGATCATCGGCGCCCTCTCCCCGTTCGGCGTCCTGATCGGCGTCGGCGTCGCCAACCACGTCTCCGAACGGGCGCTGCAGCTGTCCTTCGCCGCCCTGGCCCTGTTCGTGGCGCTGCAGCTGGTCCGCCGTGCCCGCTCGGCACCCTGACGACGACGAGCCGGCTAGAGGCTGCGGGCGATAAAGGTCTCGGCGACGCCGACCGCGAGCGCGGCGGCGAGGCCGAGGTAGACGACGGCGACCAGCACCCGGGTCCGGGTTGCGATCGAGTAATAGGCCTTGCTGGCCGGCGTCCCCCGTCCCCTCCAGCGTCGCCAGCTCTCCATCGCGCCAAAGACGAGGATCAGGATCAAGATCGGACTGGGATAGAGGAAGGCAAGGACGAGCAGTCCCGCCAGGCCGGCCATCCAGACCGCCGGGCTCAGCGCCGCCATCGCCCGGCCGCCGTCGAGGGGCACCACCGGCAACAGATTGAAGAGGTTCAGCAGGAACCCGAGATAAGCCAGCGCCCGCCAGAACTCTTCGCCCGTGGCGAGCCAGATCCCGAGTGGCACCAGCGTCGCGACCGTCCCGGCAATCGGGCCGGCGAGCCCGACCCGGGCCTCCGCCGCCGCATCCTTGCCCAGCGATTTCGCGGCGATTACGGCGCCGAGGAAGGGGATGAAGATCGGTGCTGAGGCCCTGATTCCCTCACGGCGCATCTGGAACACGTGGCCCAGCTCGTGCAACAGCAGGAGCACGACGAAGCCGACTGCGAAGGGGAGGCCGAAGAGCAGGCTGTAGGCGGCGATCGAGACCGCCATCGAGCCGAAGGTGGCCAGCAGCTTCAGGTTCGGCAGCAAGAACAGCAGCGATTTGGCTTTGGCCGCCAGCAGGGCCAACGGCGCCAACAGGCGGGCGAGCCGCTTGCGCAGTGGCGGCCTGCCGGACCCGGGGTGGATCGGCTCATAGCGCTCCGGCGGCTTGGCCGCCGGGGGCAGCCTGAGCGGCGATCGTTCTCTGAGGCTCTCGGACATGCCCCAATTGTCCCCCACGGGGGTAAAGGCCGCCTGTGGTGCGCCCGCACGCAGCCCCGAGCGCCTGCGGCCATGCGGAGCGGTTGCGGCCATCGACTACGCTCAGAGCGTGGATTCGCTCACCTGGGAAGGCGACCTGCCGCATTTGCGATCTCCGGTGTTGGTCTGCGCTTTTCGGGGCTGGAATGATGCCGCCGCCGCGGCATCGACCGCCCTCAACGCCGTCGCCGCCTCGCTCGACTCCGAGCTGATCGCCCGGGTCGACCCCGAGGACTACTTCGACTTCCAGTCGACCCGCCCGACGATCCTCCTGGAGGAGGGGCAGACGCGGCGGATCGAGTGGCCGGAGAACAACCTGATCGCGGTCCGGGTCCCGACCGCCGACCGCGACCTGGTCCTGCTCGACGGCACCGAGCCGAACCTGCGCTGGCGCACCTTCTCGGAGACGATCGCCACCGCCGCCGACGCGCTCGGGGTCGAGCTGGTGATCACCCTCGGGGCGCTGATCGCCGAGGTCTCCCACACCCTGCCGGTGCCGATCACCGGCCTCGCCTCCGACGAGGCCCTGGTCGCCGAGCTCGAACTAGAGCGCTCCAGCTACGAGGGCCCGACCGGGATCGTCGGCGTCGTCCACGACCTCTGCCGCCAGGCCGGGATCAACTCCGCCTCGCTCTGGGCGGCCGTGCCCCACTACGTCGCCGCGGTCCCCAACCCGAAGGCCGCGCTGGCGCTGCTGCGCCGGCTCGAGGGCCTGACCGGGATCGCCGTCGAGGCCTCCGAGCTGGAGGAGGAAACGAGCGACTACGAGGAGCAGATCGGCCGCGCCGTCGCCGCCAACCCGGAGATCGAGGAGCTGGTCACGCGGATCGAGGCCGAACAGGTCGACCTGCTGACCGCCGAGGGCGAGGAGCTGCCCTCAGCCGACTCGATCGCCCGCGAGTTCCAGCGCTTCCTGCGCCAGCGCGGCGACCAGCACTGAGGACGCTGCAAACCGGCGCATCTCGGCGTCCTCGGTCGGTCATGTGCAGAGCACACTCCCTCCCTTGACCTGCTTGGTTTTCGCGCCCTCTAGCTGCAGATGCCAGCCACGTTGTTCCCGCCGGCGTCGGCCAGCGCCGAGCGCCGAGGAGTGTATTTCTCTCCCATAGGCAGGGAAATACACTCCTCGATCTCGAAAGGCGCCTCTCGAGCAGCAATGCGGTGACCTACCCCGTGCGGCCGATTCGGCCCCAGGCTCATCAGGCTCCTCGTTGCTGGGGCTCTACAGCGCCAGCCTGCAAGGAGGCGCGGATGGACAACGTGCTTAGGAACTACATCTAGGTTTCGGCGGCCGGGCAGATCAGCCGGTAGTCGCACCAGCCGCAGACGGCCGGGGAGGGGCGCGGCTCGAAGTCCTGCCCGAGGATGCCCTCGCCGACCTGGAGCACCGTGCGCTCGACCCGCTCGGCGTCGTCGGGCTTGGTCGGAGCCGCCACCTTGTCGGCGTCCAGCACGTAGTAGTAGCTGCCGATGCTCGCCTCGATCTCCCAGGCTTCGCGGGCGGCGAGGCGGTAGAGGGCCAGCTGCAGATCGTCGTCCAGCTGGGCTTCGGTCCGGCGTTCGCCGGTCTTGTAGTCGATCAGCTCGTAGTCGCCGTCGGGCAGGCGGTCGACCCGGTCTACCCGGCCGCGGACGTGGTGCTCGCCGACCTTGAAGTCGAACTTCCTCTCCAGCCAGACCGGTTCGCCCTCGCTCGCCCGCTCGCGCTCCCAGTACAGCCGCAGCGCCTCGCGGGCGCGGTCGCGGAACTGCAGCTCGTCGTCGGTCGAGCCGAAGCCGGTGCGCCGCCAGCCGGTCTCGAAGAGGTTGGTGAGGACGCGCAGGCCGTCCTCCTCGTCCTCCGGGGGCTCTTTGTGGAAGCGCTCGAGGACGTTGTGGATGAGGATGCCGAAGCGCTGGTTGATCGTCGGCTCTTGCGGGATCCCGAAGACGCGCGCGAACTTGTACTTCAGCGGGCAGGTCAGGTAGAGGCTGAGGTCGGAGGCCGAGAGGCTGAGCATGCCGTCGCCGCGGCGCGGCAGGAAGGCCTCCAGCGAGGGCTCCTCGCGGGCCGCGATCAGCTCGCGGCGCTGGCCCCGCTCCTGCTCGGAGTCGAGCAGGTAGGAGTCGAGCGAGGAGGCGTCGAGCTCGGCCTGCTGCTCCGGCGTCGCGACCTGCCGCAGCAGGCCGTTGACCGCCGCGATCGCCTCTGCCGTCGGCTCGTCGCCGGGGCGCTGGGCCAGCGCCGCCAGCTTCAGCAGCTCCAGGTAGCGGGCGATCGCCCGGTTGACGTCGATCGCCGTGTCCAGGCGCGGCTCCGAGAGCTCGCGGCCGGCCCGCCAGGAGGCCTCGAGCACCTGCTCGCGCAGGGTGCGGTAGGTCGCGTGCAGGCCCTCGGCCGGCCCGAACAGCTCCTCGCCGTGCTCCTCCTCGCTCCCCTCGGCGGCCGCCAGCGCCTCCTCGTAGAAGCGGGAGGGGCCGGCCTCGCCCTCCTCGCCACGCTCGACCCGGGAGAGCACCAGCCCGGTCCGCGCCGGCCAGCCGATCCGCGCCCAGTCGGCCTCGCCCTCGAGCCCGAGCACGAAGACATGGTCGAAGCCGATCCCCTTGACGGCGTCCATCGCCATGCCCTGGACGGAGCCGGGGGAGGGCGGCTCCTCGCCGCCCGCCGGCTCGACCCCGGCCTCGGCGACGGCGCTGAGGTAGGCGACGAAGCCGCGGGTCGAGGCGTGCGGCTCGCGCCGCGCCCAGGCGGTTGCCAGCTCGGCCAGCCGCGAGAGCCCGAGCAGCCGCTCCGCCACCTCCGGCTGGGCGGCGAAGAGCCGCTGGCGCCGCAGGCCGACCCGCTCGATCAGCCGCCGCACGAAGACGTCGGCGCGGCGCTCCTCCATCGCCGCCGAAGCGGCGTTGTAGAGCTTGACGAAGGCCTGGATCCGCTCGCGCGCCTCGGGCTGGAACTGCGGGCTGTCGAGGGCCGCCTCGCAGGCGGCGACCATGTCCTGCTTGCGCCGCCGAGCGATCGTGGTCAGCCGTGCGAGGTCGCCGGGGCGCAGTTCGATCGGCGGCCGGGTCAGCGCCCGCGCCACCGCCGGCGAGTCGCCGGGGTCGGCGAGCGCCCGCAGCCAGGCGATCGCGTCGCGCACCTCGGGCCGCTGGAAGAGGGCGGTGGGGCCGGAGAGGTGGAAGGGGATGCCGCGCTCCTCCATCGCCGCCGCGACCGCCCCGCCCTGGCGGGCCGGTTCGGCGACGAGGACGCAGATCGCCTCCGGGACGGCCCCGCCGGCGACCAGGTGCTCGACCTCGCGCGCCACCGCCTGGGCCTGGGCGCGCTCATTGGTGCAGCGCCAGAAGCGGACGGTGGGCTCGCGGAAGCGGTGCTCGAGAACCACGACATCGCCCTGGGGGAAAAGGTCTCGGAACCATGCGCTCGGCCGCGGAGCAGCGCCTACATCCACTTCCTCCAGGACGTAGAGATGGTTCGGGTTGTCGCTCGAGAGGGCTTTGAGGATTGCTCGTTGGGCTGGGGTGGCCTCCTCGAGCTCGTCGACCATCAGGTGCTCGAAACGGTTGGCGATCTGGAGGCGGACATCGGGGCGCTCGGCGAGCATGCAGTCGATCGCGAGGAAGACATCGCCGCGGTCGAGGCTGCCCGCCTCGGCGAGGATCCGGTCGTGGGTCGTGTAGAGCTCGGCGAACTCGAGCTCACGCCTCGCGGCCTCCCTGGCGGCCTCGTCCGCCGCCTTCTCCGCCTCCCGGGCCCGCAGCTCCAGCCGCGTCGGGCCGACGCGTTCGGCCTTCAGCGCGTCGATCCGCGAGAGCAGCCGGGCCAGCAGGGCGGCGGGGTTGCCGCGGATCTCGTGGCGGCGCAGCGGCAGCTGGTCGAGCCGGTCGAGCAGCATCGCCAGGCGCTCCGCGGGGCCCAGCACGTCGAAGAACGGGTCGAGGCCGGCGGCCTCCGCGTGCTCGCGCAGGAGCCGCTCGCCGATCGTTCCCCAGCTGCCGATCCAGAGCTCCTCGAACGGGCCGTCCAGCAGCGCCTCGGAGCGTTCGCGAAGTCGCCGCGCCGTGGCGCGGGTGGAGCCGATCACCAGCACCCGCTCGGGTGCGGTCCCCGCCGTGGCGAGCCTTGCCAGCCGCCGCGCCAGCAACTCGGTCTTGCCGGTCCCGGCGGCGCCGATCACCAGCAGCGGCCCCCCTTCGTGGGCGACCGCGCGATCCCGCTCGTCGGCTTCGATCTCGGCCGTGGGCTGCTCCTGGCGCATCGTCCAACGCTAGCGCGACATAGCATCCGGTCGATGGACGTTTTCTCCGCAGACTGGCTGGGAATCTGCCGCCGCATCGTGGCGGCGCAGCGGGCGATCTTCGCGGCGACCGCGAGCAGCGAGGAACGCACCGTCTACGAGGGCGTCGGCGAGGGCGGCGATCACACCCTGGCGATCGACCGCCGCTGCGAGGACATCGTCTTCGCCGAGCTCGACTCGCTCGCCGCGGAAGGCGCCTCCTTCGTCGCCGTCTCCGAGGAGCGCGGCGAGGTCTCCTTCGGCTCCGGCGGCGCGGCGCGGGTGGTGATCGACCCGATCGACGGCTCGCTCAACGCCCGCCGCACTATCCCCTCGCACAGCCTCAGCATCGCCGTCGCCTCCGGCTCCTCGATGGCCGATGTCGAGTTCGGCTTCGTCCACGACTTCGGCGCCGACGAGGAGTTCGTCGCTCGCCGCGGCGGCGGCGCGGCGCTCGCCGGCGATGCCGCCCGCGTCTCCGTCGAGGAGGAGAAGCTGGAGGTCGTCGGGCTCGAGTCGGCGGAGCCGGAGTGGTCGCTGCCGGCCCTCGAAGCGCTGGCGGGCAAGGCCTACCGGCTGCGGGTCGTCGGCTCGATCGCGATCACCGCCTCCTATGTCGCCAGTGGCCGCTTCGACGCGATGCTCAGCCTGCGGCCGTGCCGCTCCGTCGACGCCGCCGCCGCGCAGCTGATCGTCCGCGAGGCCGGGGGCGCGGTCGCGTTCGGCGACCTCGCCCCCGGGGATGCGCCACTCGACCTCGCTGCCCGCTACCCGATCGCCGCCGCCTGCGGCGAGACCGCGCTGGCGACGGTGCGCGCCGCGCAGAGTGCCACCGAGCGCGTGTAACCACTCCGCCGAAAGAGGTTAAGAACGTGTGTTCGCAAAAGAACATATGTTCGCTAGACTCGCGGACAGCCCAGGCAGGCAAACAAATTCGAAGGGATTCAACTTCATGGCAACGCAGACCAGCAGCAATGGCAAAGCTAAAACTCAGGCAAAACGCGCCACCACCGAAGCGAAGAAATCCGCAGGCGCCACCGCGAAAGCGACCAAACGCGCCGCTACCAAGACCGCGGTAGCCGAGAAGAACCAGGTGCAGACCGTCGCCGAGGCCGCTGTCGACCTTCCGGTCGGCGTCGTCCTCTCCGTCAGCGACCGCATCTCCGACCTGGTCGAGCCGTGGACCGGCCGCAGCAGCGCCGAGAAGCAGATCAAGTCCTACCGCACGCAGGTCCGCAAATCGGTCAAGCGCACCGAGCGTCGCGGCACCAGCGCCCGCCGCAAGGCGACCACCGAGGCCCGCAAGACCCGCAACCGGGTCGAGCGCGAAGCCCGCAAGCACCAGCGCACGGTCGAGAGCACGTTGAAGCGCAACCGCAACGAGGTCGAGTCCCGCGTCCGCCGCGCGATCGACGAGCAGACCTCGCGCGCCCAGGGCCTGGTCGACCAGGTCACGGACCAGTTCGCTTCACTGCGCTAGTCGCACCCTGCATCTCCGCAGCACCGGCCGCCCCGATCTCTCGGGGCGGTCGTCGTTGGAGTGTCAGCGGCCGGTGACGAAGGCCGGCCTTGATGCGGCGGGCTCGTAGGGCCAGTCGTTCTGCTCAGGGGCGAAGGCGCGGAACTGGAAGCGGACGCCGCGGCTGTCGTCGTCGTTGAACGCGTACCGGTAGCGGAAGTGGCCGTGGGCGTCGGTCTGCACGGTGCGGAACTCGGTCCAGTCGCTGCCGGGAAAGCGGAACTGCAGCTCGACCGGCCTGCCTCCGGCGGGGATCGGCGCGCCGAGGTCGCCGATGCCGCCGCTGAAGACCACCGGCGCTCCACCGATCCGGGCCGAGGAAGAGGACACGCGCATCCGCACGTCGCCCAGCACTTGCAGTCGCACCCCCCCGCCACCGGCGTGGGTGAGGGTCCGGCTGCCTGCGAAGACGGCTTCGACATGACGATTGGGGCCCGGTTCGAGGCGCCCCACGAAGGTTCCGTCGGCCGCGGTCTCAACCGTGGTCGTGCGCTGCTCCACATCGGCGCCGGCATCGAAGGTCTCGACGATCTGTACCGGCAGGCCGCCCAGTGACGAGCCGGCGGCCGAGGTCAACCGGCCGGCGTAGGAGAGGCTGTGCCCGTATGGCGTCGCCCTGGTTGTAGGGCGTTGCTCGTAGGCCTCGATCTCCTCGCGCCGGCAGCGGCGCCGGCCCCTCTCGCGGGAGCAGTGTTGCCAGACCAGACGCCTGCCGCCGAAGCCGGCGACGAGCTTGGTCGGCTTCTTCAAGGGATTCGTCAGCACTACCCGGGTGCCGTTGCCGCGACGCTCCGAACTGGCGGCGTTGCCCGCGGCGTCGTAGCCGGTTGCTCTGAACTCGTAGGTGCCGGGTGGGTAGGAGTCGGAGTCCCAGTGCGCGACGAGCCGGCCGCCGGAAGCCGTCGTCGGCAGCGGGGTAAGCGATTGGCCAGAGCCTGCCGGTCGCACCGCGATCGACCCCCGTGCGGCGCTGGGCCCGGAGAGGGGGTCGGAGACGGTTGCCTCGATCCGCTCCGGTTCCGCCGGGTCCTGGGTGCTGGCGAAGGCGACCGTCGGCGGGCTTTCATCGATGCGGACGACGGCGGTTCGCGGGTCGTCCTCGGCGGAATTGCCGACCGCGTCGCGAGCGTAGTAGGCGACGCTGTGGACGCCCTGGCCGCTCACCACCGCCATGGTGCTGGGGCCGGAGTCGGCTCGGGGCACACCGCCGTCGACCGCGATCGCGGTGAACGTGCTGCCGTGACCGATCGCGATCATTCCCGACATCGAGTCGGTCGCGCTCGCGGTCAGGAGCACCGGGCCATCGGCCCAGCCCGGCGGCACTCCGGCCAGGCTCGTTTCGGGGCGGACCGTGTCCACTTTGACGACTGTGCTCATGACTTCCGCCGACTGCATCCCCGAGCCGGAGACTGCCACCGCGCGGACGAAATAGGCCCCCTTGCGCAGCACCCCGATCGAAATCTCGTCGTCGTCGATGCCGCCATCGAGGTCGGTCTCGGCCATCGTGCACCGTTCCCGTTCCGCGCAGGGGAGGCTGCCCTCGCCGCCATCGACCGATACGGCGTAGCCGCGAATGCCCGATACCGGCAGCGGCAGCGGCGGATGAGCGATCTTTATGACGGCCGCCTGGCTTCCCCCGATCCAGACCTCCGGGAACAGCGGTCTGGCCGGGCCCGGGGGCGCGTTGTCGTAGCGCAGCGTCGCGCTCGATTGGGGCCCGCGCTCGCCGCCCGGGCCCTCCAGCCAGAGGTCGACCGCGTAGAGGCCGGGCAGCTGCCGGGGGACGACGATCATGCCGGTCGAGCCGCCGTCGCCGGAGATGTGGGTTTCCGAGAGCACGTTGCCGGCGGTGTCCCGGACGCGGTAGTCGGCCCCGGTGATGGGGAAGCCCTGTTCGCTTACCGGCGGCCGGTCCCACCGGAGCCAGAAGTTGTTCTGTGAGTTCCAGGCCCCTTCGCTGCCGGTGACTCGCAGATTGACCGGAAGCAGCTGCGAGGCGAGGTTGCTCCCCGAGGCGTCGGTGGGGGAGGCTGTCGCCGCCACGGCGACCGTCGCCAGCAGGGCGAGGATGGTGCTGAGAGCACGCATCACGGCGCGAACTCTCCGGCCGGGCTGCCGGCGCTTGCGCTCGACGAGCTGCTCGCGCTGCTGGTTTCGGGCGTCGCGACCGGCGCCGGCTCAGGTGCGTATTCGGTGGCGCCGCTGCTGGTTTCGGTAACGGGAGTCGAGACCGGCTCGGCTACCGGGAGCGGTTCATGGCGAGCTGGGGTTGGGGGTGGGGTCGGGTCTGGAGCGGGCGCCGCGGGTGGTGCCGCCGTTTCGTAGTCGACACCGCTTTCTTCGTCCCATTCGGCCGCGAGCACGGGATCGAGCTTGCGCTCCACGACCGCGGTCTTCGTCTGCTGGTGATCGATATCCAAGGGCGCCGGCACCATGCCCGTGGCGACGCAGGCGACCGCGCCGCCGGCGGTGCCGACGCAGATCGCGGCGACCTTCGCCAGGGCGGCCAGCCCGGCTCCGCGAGCGCCGCCGGACGCCGCGACCTGCGAGAGCGCCGAGTCCGAGCCGGCTCCGCCGCCGCCGAAACGAGCCGTCAGCCCCGCGAGCGCATCGTGGGCGCGGTCCAGCAGCGAGCGGGTGAGCGGCAGGGCCGGCGCCAGCGCGGCCGCCGCCCCGGGCGCCGCCCGGTACGCGCGCAGGGTCGCTCGGCAGCTGGCGCAGGCGTGCAGGTGCTCCCGCAGCATCGCCGCGTCGTCGTTGCTCGCCTCTCCATCGCAGAAGGCGGAGAGCAGTGGCCCCATCTCCTCGCAGCGCCGCCCGTCTTCGCTGCGCGACAGGAAGCTGCGGAAGCGGTCTCGTCCCTCGGCGAGGCAGCGGTTGATCTTGGTGTGGCTGAAGCTGGTGATCTCACCGATCTCCGCATAGGAGTAGCCCTCGGCCAGAAGGCTGAGGGCGCGCAGCTCCTGCGGCTTCAGGGCCTTCAGCGCCTCGCGACTGCGGGCAACGGCTTCGCGCCGCTCGGCTCGCTCGGGCGGCCCGTCGGCCTCGGTGGGGATCAGCGCCACCCAGTCCTCGCGGCCCTGGTCGCCCGCCGCCGCGGCGGGGCCGCTGAGGATCCGCTCGCGGTCGCGGCGGACCGCCAGCGCCTCGTGCTTGACCACGGTCTGGGTCCAGCGACTCAGCTCTCGGGGGTCGCTGGTAGGCGCTTTGGTGAGGAGGATCTCCAGCGCCCTCTGCAGCGCGTCGTCGGCGTCGTCGGCGCAGAGCGAGTAGCGCCGCGCGGTGCGGCGCAGGGTCTGCTCGTGACGGGCGAACATCTCCACCGCCGCCCGCTTTCGCGCTCCCTCGGTACCGCCCGCCGGCACGGCGCGTTCTTTCCCCTGGCTACTCGGTTCCACTGGTCGGCTCCCCCCGCGCGGTTTGATCCTTCGGAGTAAACATTTGCAGTTATTGGGGTTTGCAGTCCCGGCAGAACCCCTTCTCTCCCCCCTTCTGGACAATTTTTTGGCTCGAATCTCCGGAAATTGCGTAAATCTCTCGCGCCGCGTCGTACCCCTCGCCACCGGTAGCATCGGTTCGATGAGCACCTGCGTAGTCACCGGCGGCGCCGGCTTCCTCGGCTCCCACCTCTGCGAGCACCTGCTCGGCAAGGGGCACCGGGTGATCTGCCTGGACAACCTCGCGACCGGATCGTTGGAGAACATCGCCCACATCCGTGACGATGCGTTCGACTTCCGCAACCTCGACATCACCGAGCACGTCGACATCCCCGAGCAGGTCGACTTCGTCTACCACCTCGCCTCGCCGGCCAGCCCGATCGACTACCTGCGGCTACCTCTGCACACGCTCAAAGTCGGCTCCCACGGCACCCACCACATGCTCGGCGTCGCCAAGTTCAACCGCGCCCGCTTCCTGATCGCCTCGACCAGCGAGGTCTACGGCGACCCCCAGGTCCACCCGCAGAAGGAGGACTACTGGGGCCATGTCAACCCGATCGGCCCGCGCGGCGTCTACGACGAGGCGAAGCGCTACGCCGAGGCGCTGACCATGGCCTACCACCGCCAGCAGGGCGTCGACACCGCGATCGTCCGCATTTTTAATACTTTTGGCCCTCGGATGAGAGCGCACGACGGCCGCGCGATCCCGACCTTCCTGCGCCAGGCGCTGCAGAGCCGGCCGCTGACCGTCTTCGGCGACGGCAGCCAGACCCGCAGCTTCTGCTACGTCGACGACCTGATCCGCGGCATCGTCGCCCTTGCCGAGTCCGGCGAGCACTCGCCGGTCAACATCGGCAACCCCAACGAGTTCACCTTGTTGGAGCTGGCCAAGGCCGTGGTCGAGGTGACCGGGTCGAGCTCGGAGATCGTCTACGAGGCGCTGCCCACCGACGATCCCCAGCAGCGCCGCCCCGACATCGGCCGCGCCCAGGAGCTGCTCGGCTGGGAGCCGACGATCGAGCTGATCGACGGGCTGCGCCGGACGATCGACGAGACCGGCCACGATCGCCTGATCGGCGCCACCGCCTAGCCGGCGGCGCCTTGTGCTCCGGCCCCGACCGGATCGAGAGGTCGCCCGAGTAGGCGAGGAACGGACGCTGCTGCTGCTCGGCGCCGGCGGCTTCATCGGCTCCCACCTCGCCGCCGCGGCGACCGCGGCTGGGCTGCGGGTTGTCGCGGCGACCCGAGCCGGCATCGAGGGGGCGCCTCCCTGCGATCTGTTGGACGCGGCGGCGGTGGAGGAGTGCCTGCGGGCGGTCGCACCCGACCTGATCGTCAACGCCGCCGGGGACCCCTCGGTGGCCCGCAGCTGGGAGCACCCGGAGGAGGCGCGGGCGATCAACGCCGGCGGTGTCCGCAACCTGCTCGAGGCGGCCGCCCGCTCGGCCCCGGGCGTACACCTCGTCTGCCTCTCCTCGGCGGCCGTATATGGCCAGCCGGGGGAGGAGGCGATGCCGCTTGGGGAGGCGACCCCGGCGGCGCCGGTCAGCCCTTACGGCGAGGCGAAGCTGGCGATGGAGGGGCTCTGCCGCGAGGCTGAAGCAGCCGGGGAGCTGCGGATCGTCGTTGTTCGCGCCTTCAACCTGATCGGGCCGGGGCAGCCGCCCTCCAACGCCGCCTCCAGCCTCGCCCGCCAGATCGCCGCGGCGGAGCTGGCCGGCCGGGCGACCGTCGAGCTGACCCTGGGCAACCCCGAGGCCGCCCGCGACCTCGTCGACGTCCGTGACGCCGCCCGGGCGCTCGTGGAGCTGTCGAGCGGCGGCCTCGCGGGCACCTTCAACCTCTGCTCCGGCCAGGCCCACACCGTGGCCGGCCAGGCCGTGGCGCTGGCGGCGATGACGCCGCTCGAGGTCGCGACCCGCACCGACCCCGACCTCGCCCGCCCGTCCGACCCGCCGCTCCTGCTCGGCGACCCGACCCGCCTGCGCGAGGCGATCGGCTTCGCGCCGGAGATCCCGCTCGAGCGCAGCCTCACCGATCTGCTCGAGTGGTGGCGCCAGCGGCTCGCTGGCGGCTGAGCCCGCCTCCCGGGCCCGCCCCTCAATATCCTCTCGGCAGATGGCGAGCGACACCGACAAGCTGACGTCCGCGGAGATCCACCGCACGATCGCGCCGGTGGTCGGCCCCGACGACGAGCGCATCTTCACCGACTCCGGGATCGAAATCGAGGGGCTCTACGGCGAGAGCGACGTCACCCCGGACCTCGGCGAGCGCCTCGGCGAGCCGGGCCAGCCACCCTTCACCCGCGGCATCCACGAGGGGATGTACCGCGACCGGCTCTGGACGATGCGCCAGTACGCCGGCTTTGCCTCTCCCGAGGACACCAACGAGCGCTACCGCTACCTGATCGAGCACGGCTCGACCGGGCTCTCGATGGCCTTCGACCTGCCGACCCAGCTCGGCCGCGACTCCGACGACCCGCTCTGCGAAGGCGAGGTCGGCCGCACCGGCGTCCCGATCGACACGATCGAGGACATGCGGATCTGCTTCGACCAGATCCCGCTCGACAGCGTCTCCACCTCGATGACGATCAACGCCCCGGCGGCGATCCTGCTGCTGCTCTACGAGCTGGTCGGCGAGGAACAGGGCGTCCCCTCAGAGAAGCTGCGCGGCACGGTCCAAAACGACGTGCTGAAGGAGTACATGGCGCGCGGCAACTACATCTACCCGCCGGTGCCGACGATGCGGCTGACCACGGACATCTTCGAGTACTGCCAGACGCACGTGCCGAAATGGAACACGATCTCGATCTCCGGGTACCACATCCGCGAGAAGGGCTGCTCGGCCGTGCAGGAGGTCGCGTTCACGCTCTCCAACGCGATCGCCTACGTCGAAGCCGCGCTCGAGCGCGGCCTCAAGATCGACGATTTCGCTCCCCGCCTCGCCTTCTTCTTCAACTGCCACAACAACGTCTTCCAGGAGATCGCCAAGTTCCGCGCGGTGCGCCGGATGTGGGCCAAAATCGTCAAGGAGCGCTTCGGGGCGGAGAACCCGAACTCGATGAAGATCCGCTTCCACACCCAGACTGGCGGCGTCACCCTGCAGGCCCAGCAGCCCGAGGTCAACATCATCCGCGTCGCCCTGCAGGGCTTCGCCGCGGTCAGCGGCGGCACCCAGTCGCTGCACACCAACGGCTTCGACGAGGCCCTGGCGCTGCCGACCGAGCGCTCGGCCCGGATCGCCCTGCGGACCCAGCAGGTGCTCGCCTACGAGTCGGGCGTCGCCGACACCGTCGACCCCTTCGCCGGCTCCTACTTCGTCGAGTCGCTGACCGACGAGATCGAGCTGCGCTCCTGGGAGCTGATGGACAAGGTCGGTGAGATGGGCGGCTCGGTCGAGGCGCTGGAGTTCATGCAGCGCGAGATCGAGGAGTCGGCGCAGAGCTACCACGAGCGCTACAAGTCGGGCCAGGACATCATCGTGGGGGTGAACAAATTCGTCACCGACCAGGTCGACGACGTCGACATCCTCAAGGTCGACCCCGAGGCCGAGCAGCGCCAGCTGGCCCGCCTCAGGGCCTTCAAGGAGAACCGCGACCAGGCTGAGGTGACGGCCAGGCTGGAGGCCCTGCGCGACGTCGCCCGCGGCGACGGCAACCTCCTGCATCCGATCCGCACCGCGCTCGCCGCCGATGCCTCGATCGGCGAGGTCTGCGGCGCCATGCGCGAAGTCTTCGGCGAATACAAGGGCGGCGCCTTCTTCTAGGCGGCTGAACGGTCTCTCCCAGGCAGGGAGGGGGGCAGGAACCGCCGGCCGCTGGTTGAAGCGGGCCTCAATGATCGAGGCATCGAGGACGCTGATGAAGTCCGAGCCGGAGCTGGCGGAGCTGATCGCGACCGCCGAGGGGCTCGAGGTGACGATGGCCGAGAAGGGCTTCGGCACCCGGGTCGAGGTCCGCGCCGCGGAGAGCAGCGGCCTCGATGAGGCCGCCCTGGAGGCCTTCCTCGACCACCTGGCGGAACCGCAGCGCCGGCCGTTCAGCAGCGTCTGAACGCCCGCCTCAGCCGCCCGACTCGCGCTGTCGACGCAGCGCCTCGCGCGTGGCGTACAGGGCCGGCAGGGCGGACTTGTCCTTGAGCCGGCCCAGCTTCTCCTTGGAGGCGATCACCTCGTCGATCGTGATCACCCGGACTGAGATATCGCCCAACCCGAGCTCGATTGTCGCGACCTCTTCGAACCCGCCGATGGCGGCTGCCTTGGGGACGACGTCGACCGGTCCGGCGCTGGTGTCAAATCGCTGCGTCTGCCAGCCGAGGAAGTCGGCGCCCTCCAGTTCCACCGGGTCCTCACTGCCCAGGGGACGGGCATCGAGGGAGTTGAGCGCCGCGGCGAGTCGTTCGGCGTTGTCGAGGTCGCGCCGTGGCATCACGTCGAGGTCGAGGGTGACCGCCGGGCTTCCCTGCAGCCAGGCCGCAACCGCGCCGATCACGCAGAACTCGACTTCGTGCTCGACGAGCGTGCGGAGCAGGCGCTCCGGGTCGAGCCCGGTCATCTCGACTCCGATGCGAGATCGTGAAGGCGGGCGTAGCGCGAGAGGGCACGAAGGCGCTGCAGGGGTGTGAGCTCCAGCAGGTGCGCGGCCAACTCGACGTCGTGGGCATCGGCAACCATCTCGGTACTGAGCCGCAGGCGCTGCCCGCACGCTGACACGAGCCGTTGCAGCGTCTCCCAAGAGGGAGTCGCGACACCACGCTCGTAGCGGGCAATCGCGGATTGTGAGGTTCCGGCACGCTGGGCAAGAGCACGCTGCGAGAGCCCGGCCGCAATCCGCGTATCCCGCACCGTTGCTTTGAGCGAATCCACGCCCCGGATGATACCTGATCAGGTATCAAATTATTGAAGTGCGGACAGCGTCCTCTCGGAGCGCGGATAAATAGACTCCCGCGCCCATGCGCGAGAAAAACCCGGTCACCCACGACGAGAAGCTCGCCTACCTGCGCGAGCTGCGTGAGCAGGCGGTCAACTCGGCCTCCGAGGAGGCGGTCGAGAAGCAGCACGCGAAGGGCAAGATGACCGCCCGCGAGCGGATCGAGAAGCTGCTCGACCCCGGCTCCTTCGAGGAGCTCGACACCTTCGTCCGCCACCGTACCTACGACTTCGAGATGCAGAAGAAACGGCCCTGGGGCGACGCGGTCGTCACCGGCCACGGCACGATCGACGGCCGCACCGTGTTCGTCTTCTCGCAGGACTTCACCGTCTTCGGCGGCAGCCTCGGCGAGGTGATGGCGGAGAAGATGTGCAAGGTGATGGACCTCGCCGCCCAGGTCGGGGCGCCGGTAGTCGGCATCAACGACTCGGGCGGTGCCCGGATCCAGGAGGGCGTCGTCTCGCTCGGCGCCTACGGCGACGTCTTCGCCCGCAACGTCAAATGCTCGGGGGTGATCCCGCAGATCAGCCTGATCATGGGGCCCTGCGCCGGCGGCGCCGTCTACTCGCCGGCGATGACCGACTTCATCTTCATGGTCAAAGAGACCTCGCACATGTTCATCACCGGCCCCGAAGTGATCAAAACCGTGACCGGCGAGGAAGTCGAGTTCGAGGAGCTGGGCGGGGCGATGAGCCACAACTCGAAGTCGGGCGTCGCCCACTTCGCCTCCGAGGACGAGGAGAGCTGCCTCGAGGACGCCCGCTACCTGCTCGGCTTCCTGCCCTCGAACAACCTCGAGGCGCCGCCGCGCTTCGAGCCCTCCGACGACCCCGAGCGCGAAGACGACGCGCTCGACTCGGTCGTCCCCGACGACCCCTCCAAGCCCTACGACATGCGCAAGGTGATCGCCCTCGTCGTCGACGACGAGGAGTTCTTCGAGGTCCACGAGCACTTCGCCAAGAACATCGTCTGCGGCTTCTCGCGGCTCGACGGCTTCCCGGTCGGCATCGTCGGCAACCAGCCCGCCTTCCTGGCCGGGGTGCTCAACATCGAGGCCTCCGAGAAGGCGGCCCGCTTCGTCCGCACCTGCGACGCCTACAACGTCCCGATCCTCACCTTCACCGACGTCCCCGGCTTCCTGCCCGGCACCGACCAGGAGTGGAACGGGATCATCCGCCACGGCGCCAAGCTGCTCTACGCCTACACCGAGGCGACCGTGCCAAAGCTCACCGTGGTCACCCGCAAGGCCTACGGTGGCGCCTACGACGTGATGGCCTCCAAGCACATGCTGGCCGACTTCAACGTCGCCTGGCCGACCGCCGAGATCGCGGTGATGGGTCCCGAGGGCGCCGTCAACATCATCTACCGCAAAGACATCGCCACCTCGCCGACCCCGGACGAGCGCCGCCAGAAGCTGATCGACGACTACAAAGCGCACTTCGCGAACCCGTACTCCGCCGCCGAGCGCGGCTACATCGACGACGTGATCGAGCCGCGGCAAACGCGGCCGAAGCTGATCAAGGCGCTGCGGATGTTGCAGAGCAAGCGGGTCGCGCAGCCGAAGCGCAAGCACGGCAACATCCCGCTTTAGGTTGGGTGCCCCTCCTCTCAGGGACCACCTGGTGCGGAAGGCGGCTGGCTCCGCCGCAGGAGCCGTGGCACCTACGGAATCGCGGTTGCCTCGGCCTCGACCCTGCCGCCGCCGCCTTTGCCGGCAACGCCGCCGCCCTCCTCGCGGCTGAGCCGGTGGGCGAGGTAGACGGGGATGATCGAGATCACGATCACGATCACGGCGACGGCATCGACGATCGGCAGCTCCTTGGGCCGGAAGAGGTTGCGGAAGATCCAGATCGGCAGGGTTTCTTCGCCGGCCCCGATCGTGAACGTGGTGACGATGATCTCGTCGAAGGAGAGGGCGAAGGCGAGCAGGGCGCCGGCGGCCAGGGCCGTTTTCATGCTCGGGAAGGTGACGAGGCGGAAGGTCTGCCAGGTGGTGGCGCCGAGATCGGCAGAGGCCTCCTCGAAGGAGCCTGAAGTGCGTCTGAGACGGGCGACGACGTTGTTGTAGATGACGACGATGCAGAAGGTCGCGTGGCCGACGATCACGGTGAGCAGGCTGAGCGGGATGCCGAGGACCTGCGTGAAGGTGTTGCTGAGAGCGACGCCGGTGACGATGCCGGGTAGGGCGATCGGCAGGATCACCAGGAAGGAGACCGTCTCCCGGCCGAAGAAGCGGTGGCGGGCGACGGCGATCGCGGCGAGGGTGCCGAGCAGGAGCGCGATAGCGGTGGCGACGACGCCGGCCTCGATCGAGGTGAGCAGCGATTCGCGGGCCGATTCGCTTTCGAAGGCCTTGCTGAACCAGTCGAGGGTCAGCCCCGGCGGTGGCCACTTGAGGATCTTGCTCGAGTTGAAGGCATAGATCCCGATCACGATCAGCGGGATGTAGATGAACGCCATCCCCAGCCCGACGACGAGCCGCAGCAACGCCTGGGCTTTGCGCGAGAGCCTCATCAGACGTGCTCGAAGGCGCCGAGCTTCCGGGCCACGGCGAGGTAGGCGATCATGACCACGATCGGGACCAGCGCCAGCGCCGCCGCGAAGGGCAGGTCGTTGGTGATCGAAGAGGCGATGACGGTGCCGATGAACTGGCTGTTGGAGACCAGCCTGACCGTGATGAAGTCACCCAGGGTCAGCGAGAAGGTGAAGATCGAGCCGGCGACGACGGCCGGGAAGGCGAGCGGCAGGATCACCCGTCTGAAGGTGGTGAACGGCGAGGCGCCGAGATCCTCGGAGGCGCTGATCAGGGAGTCAGGGATGCGTTCGAGGCCGGCGTAGATCGGCAGGATCATGTACGGCAGCCAGAGGTAGCTCATCACCAGCCAGACGGCGGTCAGGCCATAGCCGGGGCCATGCAGGCCGAAGGGTTCGAGGACCCAGTTGATCACCCCATCCTGGGAGAGCATCGTCCGCCAGGAGAGGACCTTGACCAGGTAGCTCGACCAGAGCGGCATCAACACCGCGACGAGCAGGATCGCCTTGCCGCGGCTGCTGGCGACCTTCGCCATGTAGAAGGCGATCGGGAAGGCGATCACGGCGTCGGTCAGAGTGACCAGGATCGCCGTCCGCACGGTTCGCCAGACGATGTCCCGGTATACGGGTTCATTGACCAGCGCTTCAAAGTTTTCGGCGCTGAGGCCCTTCACCACTTCGCCGCTGAGCGGGTCGACGGTCCAGAAGGCGGTGATCAGCAGGAGCGCGAGCGACCCCAGGTAGAGGACGACCAGCCAGGCGCCGGGGGCGACCAGCAGCGCCCCTACCTGGAGCCGGGGGCGGCCATAGAAGAGGCCGGCGAGCCTGCGGCCCGCCGGCCTCTTCGAGACGACTGCTTCAGCCGTCATCGACCGCGATCGAAATAACTAGCCTTTGATCGAGGTCCAAGCTTTGACCCAGTCGTTGTAGTCCATGCAGTCGTCTTCGCCGTTGCCGCATTCGGCGAGCGGGGTTTCCCAGTAGTAGACCCGCTTCCAGAATGCCGGGTTGTCGGCGTGGTATTCGGTGCAGAAGTTCTTGTTCGCGGTCTTGTCGCAAGCAAGGCTCTGCGCCGGCGCCTCACCGAAGTATTCGGCCACCTCGGCGTTGGCTTTCGGCGAGACGATGTAGTTCATCCACATGTACATGCAGTTGGGATGCTTCGCCTTGGAGCTGATCATCCAGGTGTCCGACCATCCCGTCGCGCCCTCCTTGGGCAGGAAGCCCTGGCTGGCGGGACTGGCGGCGACCGGCACGCCTTCTTCCTGCAGTGCGAAGTACTGGTACTGCCAGGTGGTGCCGACCTCGTTGTCGCCGCTGCCGAAGGCCTGGATCTGCTTCGCCGCGTCCGACCAGTATTCGCCGACGTTGGGCTGCTGTTCCTTGAGCAGGTTCACCGCCGCGTCGAACTGTTCTTCATTGAGCTCGTAGGGGTTTTCGATTTCCAGATCCGGCTGGTGGAATTTCAGGTAGACAGCCGCTTCGGCGATCGACATCGAGTCGTCGTACTGGCTGATCTGGCCCTTGTACTTCGCCGCCATCGTCGGGTCGAACATCACGTCCCAGGAGGTCGGAGCGGGCTTGACGCTGTTGGAGTTCCACATCAGCAGGTTGGCGCCGCGCCCGTGCGGGATCCCGTAGTGGACGCCGTCGAACGTGTTGTAGGGCTGATCCTTGAGGTCGGAGAAGATCGTCTTGTAATTCGGGACCAGGCTGACGTTGACCGGGTCGACCTCGTTGGCTGCGACGAGTCGAGCCGTGGCGTTGCCCGAGGCGGAGACGCCGTCGTACTGGCCGGTTTTCATCAGGTCGACCATTTCGTCGGAGGTGCCGGCGACCTTGTCGTTGACCGTGCAGCCCGATTCCTGTTCGAAGGGCTTGGTCCATTCTTCTTCGACGTAGCCGGCCCACGAGATCAGGTTGAGTTCACCCTCGCCCTTGCCGAGCTTCTGCAGTTCGTTGTCGCTGCCCCCGGTGCTGCTGTCGCTGCTGGAGCCGCAACCGGCAAGAACGAGCATGAACACGACCAGGCCGGCCACGATCAGCCATGCCGTGCGGGCGGGATGAGCGTCCTTTCTCCTCATGGTGCAACCTCCTCATTAGTTGACTTCCCCTGGACGGCGGCCGCGTGCTCCGGGCGCCATCCCACCAGGATCTCTTTCCCCTGATCGGGAGGGGCACCCGCGGATGCCTCCTCGACGTTTTGCTGAACGAGCTGAAGGGTTCCGCCGCCGTCGAGCGCCACGGTGTAGCGCGTGACCATCCCGGCGTAGGCGACCTCGACGACCTTGCCGCGCTCGCTGTGCAGCCCACCGGCGTCGGCGGCGCCCGCGAGGATGCGGATCTTCTCCGGGCGCACCGTGAGCCGCCTGCCGTCGCGCTCGATCACGTTGGAGACGCCGACGAAGCCGGCGACGAACTCGTTGACCGGCTGCTCGTAGAGCTCGCGAGGCGGGCTGACCTGCTCGATCCGGCCCTCGCTGAAGACGGCGATCCGGTCGCTCATCGTCAGCGCCTCATCCTGGTCGTGGGTGACGTAGACGAAGGTGATCCCGACCTCGCTCTGGATCGACTTCAGCTCGACCTGCATCTGCTCCCGCAGCTTCAGGTCCAGCGCTCCGAGCGGCTCGTCGAGCAGCAGCACCTTGGGCCGGTTGACGATCGCCCGTGCCAGCGCCACCCGCTGCCGCTGCCCGCCGGAGAGCTCGCCCGGCCTGCGGTCGGCGTATTCGGGCATGCGGACCATCTCCAGCGCCTCGTCGCGGCGCTGGGCCCGCTCGGACTTGTCCACTTTGGCCACCTTGAGCCCGTAGGCGACGTTCTCGCCGACGGTCATGTGGGGGAAGAGGGCGTAGTCCTGGAAGACGGTGTTGACGGCGCGGTCGTAGGGCGGCACCCCGCTGACCTCCTCGCCGGCCAGTTCGATCGTGCCGGCGCTGGGATCCTCGAAGCCGGCGATCATCCGCAGCGTCGTCGTCTTGCCCGAGCCCGACGGCCCCAGCATCGTGAAGAACTCGCCGCGCTCGATCTCGAGGTCGATTCCCGCGACCGCGACCACCTCGCGGTAGTGCTTGGTGAGGCCGGTCAGGCGGATGTCGGGTGGTGAGAGGGCTACAGGCGGGACGTTATCCGAGCGGGCGAGGAAAGCAAGGACAACTCAGGGACTGTTGGTTGGACAGGTTGGCGTATGGGACTCGGGAGAGGAAAGAGTCGGGTGCCCCTCTCGCTTGCTGACTTTTTCGCCTGGCGCGCAGCGTTACTCGCCGAGTGGTCTGTGCGAAAAAGAGAGCGCCGCTGCGCCAGAGGGGCACCCGACCTCCTCCACTCGACAGCTACCGAGAGCCCTCAGCTCCACGAAAGCAAGCCTCGACTTCGTCGCTCGGCACCCGATGGTCCCGAGCTGGGGATGGATGGGAGGGAGCGGGTACCCCTCCGAACGTTTTGCGCTTCTCGCCAGACCCGGCTTGTGGAAAACCGGGGACGATCCTGCGAGCAAGCGAGTGAGGAGGGGTACCCGCTCCCTCCTCACCTAGCTGCAGTTAGTAACCCGCCGGGTGACGGGCGATGAAGCCTTCGTTGCTGAGCAGTTCTTCGTGCCAGCGCGGCCCCGTCCCACTCGAGTCGCCGGCGGTGTCCCAGCGGACCCCGGCGATTTCGGCGTAGGCGTGGCCGGCGTTGGCGTAGACCGTGATCCAGCGTCCGGCGCCCGGCAGGCCCCACTTCTCCATCGGGCCGGACGGCAGCGGGCTTTCAATGAATTCGCCGCCGTGCAGCGCGTAGCTGACCGAGCCGGAGCAGTCGTAGCCGGCATCCCACCAGCGGGCGTGGCCGCCGCCCCAGATGTAGGGCTTGGTGCGGATCTTGTTGGCGGCTTCGATCACCGCGTCAACGCGGGGCGGAGCGCTTTTCGGCGGGATCAGTTCGCCGGTGGTCAGAAGCTTTGCTTTCGCGGTGGGGGTGCAGATGTCTACCGCGGCGGGGGTGAGGCCACCGGTGGTGCAGCGGGCGGAAGCGCTTCCGGGTGCCGCGACGGCTACGAGAGCCAGTGCTGCGAATAAAGCTAGCCCTGCTTTGAACTTCAAGTTGTCAAGCGACAAACCGATCTCCTCTTGTCGGCCTACGGGGTTAGCTGTCGGGCTAGCGCTGAAAGGAGCCTGCGCTCCCGCCTGAACTAGGCGAGTTAGCCCCGAAAACGTGGTTCCCCCGTTCCCACAGCGCCTTGGAGCGCGCGGGACTCGGCGTTTCGGTTCTACGGACCGGCGGCAGTGTAGACGATCCGCCGGTTGCTTGCTCATAAAACGCAAACATTTAGTTGCCTTTCGCACTTTCATCCCAGAATCCTGTCGGCAGCACGGCTGCTAGCTTGGGCTTTGGGATGGAACTTGCCGGCCGCACAGCACTCCTCACTGGCGCCACTGGTGGCCTCGGCCGGGCGATCGCCACGGCACTGGCGGAGCACGGAGCCAGCCTGGTTCTGAGCGGGCGTAAGACGGAAGCGCTGGAAGAGCTGGCGGCCGCGCTGCCCGGCGACGGCCATCGAGTCCTCGCGGCCGACCTGGCTGAGCCCGGCGCTGCCGAGCAGCTCGCCGTCGCGGCGGAGGGGGTCGACGTCCTGGTTGCCAACGCCGGCCTGCCCGGCGCCGCCTGGCTCGGCGACTTCGGCCCCGAGGAGGTCGTGCGTGCTCTGCGCGTCAACCTCGAGTCCCCGATCCTGCTCGCGCAGGCGCTCTTCCCGGCGATGATCGAGCGCGGCAGCGGCCACCTGGTCTTCGTCGCCTCGCTTTCCGGCAAGTCGGCGAGCCCGCGGTCTTCGGTCTACAACGCGACCAAGTTCGGCCTGCGCGGCTTCGCCCTCGGCCTGCGCACGGATCTCGGTCCGCGCGGCATCGGCGTCTCGCTGGTCTCGCCCGGCTTCGTCCGCGACGCCGGTATGTTCGCCGAGTCCGGCGCGAAGACGCCGCCGGGAATGGGCACCGCTCGCCCGGAGCAGGTCGGCAGCGCCGTCGTCAAGGCCATAGAGGCCGACCGCGTCGAGATCGCAGTGGCACCGCTGCACCAACGCTTTATGGCTCATTTCGGCATGGTCAGCCCCAGCATTGCGGTCCGGGCCCAGAGCGGCTCGGCCGGGCAGAAAGCGGCCGAGGCGGTCGCCGACGGACACGCGAAGACGGGTAAGAGGTAGAGACGACGACTTTGGGAGGCAGACAATGAGCAGCAGCGATTCCTTCGGCGCCCGTTCGACCCTCACGGTGAGCGGGCGCGACTACGAGGTCTTCCGGCTCGACGCGCTGCAGGAGCGCTTCGACGTCGCCCGCCTGCCCTACTCGGTCAAGGTCCTGCTCGAGAACGTCCTGCGGCTCGAGGACGGCGTCTCGGTCAGCGCCGCCGACGTCGAGGCGATCGCCGGCTGGGACGCGGCCGCCAAGCCCAGCGTCGAGATTCCCTTCCAGCCGGCCCGGGTGCTGATGCAGGACTTCACCGGCGTGCCGGCCGTCGTCGACCTGGCGGCGATGCGCGACGCGATGGAGGAGATCGGCGGCGATCCGGCGGCGATCAACCCGCTGGTCGACGTCGACCTCGTGATCGACCACTCGGTCCAGGTCGACGCCTTCGGCAACGCCGGCGCCTTCGCGGTCAACGCCGAGCGCGACTTCGAGCGCAACCGCGAGCGTTACTCGTTCCTCAAGTGGGGCCAGCAATCCTTCGACAACTTCCGCGTCGTGCCGCCGGCGACCGGGATCTGCCACCAGGTCAACCTCGAGCACCTGGCCCAGGTCGTCTACAGCCGCGAGGCCGACGGGGTCCTGCGCGCCTACCCCGACACCCTGGTCGGCACCGACTCGCACACGACGATGGTCAACGGCCTCGGCGTGCTCGGCTGGGGCGTCGGCGGGATCGAGGCCGAGGCGGCGATGCTGGGGCAGCCGATCTCGATGCTGCTGCCGCAGGTCGTCGGCTTCAAGCTCGGCGGCAGGCTGCCAGAGGGCGCGACGGCGACCGACCTCGTCCTCACCGTCACCGAGATGCTGCGCGAGCGCGGCGTCGTCTCCAAGTTCGTCGAGTTCTTCGGGCCCGGCCTCCCGACCCTGGGCCTGGCCGACCGGGCGACGCTGGGCAACATGTCGCCCGAGTTCGGCTCGACCTGCGCGATCTTCCCGGTCGACGCCGAGACCCTGCGCTATCTCGACCTCACCGGCCGCCCGACCGAGACGATCGAGCTGGTCGACGCCTACGCCCGCGAGCAGGGGATGTTCCACGATGAGTCCAGTCCCGACCCGGTCTTCTCCGACCTGCTGGAGCTCGACCTCGGCGACGTGGTGCCGAGCATCGCCGGTCCCAAACGCCCGCAGGACCGGGTGCCGCTCTCGCAGGCCAAGGAGTCCTTCCTCGCGGTGATGGGGGAATTCGACCCGGAGGCGGCGGTGCAGATGGGCAACGGGCGCGACGAGGCGATCGAGGAGTCCTTCCCCGCCTCCGACCCGCCGGCCGAGGACCACGACGACGAGCGCGGCAAGCCGCGCCCGGCGGTGGGCAGCCTGACGGCGACGGCGGAGCACCGCAGCGACGACTCGATCGAGGTCACCCTCGAGGACGGGACCAGTATCGAGCTCGACCACGGCAGGGTGGTGATCGCGGCGATCACCAGCTGCACCAACACCTCCAACCCCAGTGTCATGGTCGGCGCCGGCCTGCTCGCCCGCAACGCCGTCAAGCGCGGCCTCGCCCGCAAGCCCTGGGTCAAGACCTCGCTGGCCCCGGGCTCGACCGTGGTCACCGATTACCTCGGGCGCGCCGGCCTGACCGAGTACCTCGACGCCCTCCAGTTCAACCTGGTCGGCTACGGCTGCACCACCTGCATCGGCAACTCCGGCCCGCTGGCGGAGGAGATCTCGGCGGCGATCGCCGAGAAGGACCTGGCGGTCTGCGCGGTGCTCTCGGGCAACCGCAACTTCGAGGGGCGGATCAACCAGGACGTCAAGGCCAACTACCTGGCCAGCCCGCCGCTGGTCGTCGCCTACGCCCTGGCAGGGCGGATGGACATCGACCTCGCCGAGGAGCCGCTGGGCGAGGGCAGTGACGGCGAGCCGGTCTACCTGCGCGATATCTGGCCCGACGCCGAGGAGATCAAGGAGGTCGTCGGCGCCTCTGTCGCCTCGGAGATGTTCACCCGCAACTACGCCGAGGTGTTCTCCGGCGACGAGAGCTGGAACGCCGTCGACGTCCCGTCGGGCGACCGTTACACCTGGCCGGACTCGACCTACGTGCGGCAGCCGAGCTTCTTCCGGCAGATCCCCGCCGACCCCCCCGGAGTCGAGCCGATCGCCGCCGCCCGGGCGCTGGCGCTGCTGGGCGACTCGATCACCACCGACCACATCTCCCCGGCGGGAGCGATCAAAAAAGCGAGCCCGGCCGGGAGCTGGCTGATCGAGCAGGGTGTCGAACCGGGCGACTTCAACTCCTACGGTGCGCGCCGCGGCAACCACGAGGTGATGATCCGCGGCACCTTCGCCAACATCCGCCTTCGCAATCAGCTGGTCGAGCGGGCCGGCGGTTTCACCCGTCACTTTCCGGACGGCGAGGAGATGGCGATCTACGACGCCGCGTCGGCCTACGCCGGCGAAGGTGTGCCGCTGGTGGTGCTGGCGGGCAAGGAGTACGGCTCGGGCTCCTCGCGCGACTGGGCGGCAAAGGGCACGAAACTGCTCGGGGTGCGGGCGGTGATCGCCGAGAGCTTCGAGCGGATCCACCGTTCCAACCTGATCGGCATGGGTGTGCTGCCACTCCAGTTCGATGCCGGCGAGAGCGCCGGCTCGCTGGGGCTGACCGGGGAGGAGACCTTCGATTTCAGCGATCTCGAAAACGGTGATGCGAAGACCGTGACCGTCACCGCCCGGTCCGATGCCGGCGCGTCGACCGAGTTCGGGGTAAGGGTCCGGCTCGACACTCCCAACGAGGTCACCTACATCAAGAACGGCGGCATTCTTCAAACCGTCCTGCGCCACCTGAACAGGTAGGGCACAGGAGGGCCGCGGGAGGCAGGGGGGTCCGCGCGACCCTCACTGCACCAGCGCGTCGGTAGCCAGGGAGGGATGCCGACGCGGCCGTTCCCCTGGACGGGACTGCCCAGAGAGAACAGTCAGCAACTAGCTATACCGCGTGAACAGCCTGTGGTCAAGCGCTATCGACCGGTCTACGGCAGATCCGCCGCGCTTTGGGCGCGGACGGAGTCCTCGGGACCTGGCTCGGCGATGCCCCAGCCCTTGCGCTCGATCAGTTCGATCCCGATCACACTTCCAACCGGCCCGACAGGAGTGAGGGTCGCGGCCAGCAGGGTGTACGGCGCCTCGCGCCTGACCGCGGCGACCCAGATCACGATGCAGAGGCAGACGAACCCGATCCCGTGCGCCCACCCGAACACCATCGTCTCGGTTTCGAACCCCGGTACCAGCCAGAAGACGATCAGAGCGCTGAAGATCGCCAGCTCGACCCACGAGAACCGCTTCACCCAGACGAACAGGCGACCCGGCACGGGCTTCGCCAGTGGGGAGCGCGGCATCCGGGCTCAGGCGCCGGGTGTGAGCGCGGTCAGGACGATCCGTTCCTGCTCGAGCGCGTGGGCGCCGGAGTAACCCTCGCCCGGGCTGGCCCGGCCCTGGCGGCCGATGTAGGTGAGTTTCACACCCTCGGGCAGGAGCTCGGGCATGCGGCGTGACATCACCTTCCAGGCGCCCATGTTGCGCGGCTCCTCCTGGACCCAGGCGATCTCCTTCAGATTCGGGTAGGTGGCGATCAGGGCCTTCAGCTGTTCCTTCGCGAACGGGTAGAGCATCTCGACCCGGGCGATCGCGACGTTCTCCGCCGCCTCGCGACGCTCGCTGCCGTCGATGTCGAAGTACACCTTGCCCGTGCACAGCACCAGGCGCTCGATCTTCTCGTGCCGCTCCTTCGCCTTTGGGTCGTCGAGGATGAAGTGCAGCTCCCCCTCGGTCAGCTGCTCGAGGCTGGCGGATGCGCGGTCGAGGCGCAGCAGGCCCTTGGGGGTGAAGACGATCAGCGGCCGCGGCTTGCGGATCAGCGCCTGGCGGCGCAGCAGGTGGAAGTACTGGGCGGCGGTGGTCGGGTAGGCGATGCGGATGTTGCCCTCGGCGCCGAGGGCGAGGAAGCGCTCGATCCGGGCGCTGGAGTGCTCCGGCCCGGAGCCCTCGTACCCGTGCGGCAGGAGCATGGTGAGGCGGCTGGTCTGGCCCCACTTCGACTCGCCGGAGACGATGAAGCTGTCGATGATCACCTGGGCGGCGTTGGCGAAGTCGCCGAACTGCGCCTCCCAGAGGACGAGCGAGCTCGGGCTCGCCGCCGAGTAGCCGTACTCGAAGCCGAGGCAGGCGATCTCCGAGAGCGGGCTGTTGTAGAGCTCGAATGGAGCCGAGGCGTCCTCGAGGTTCTGCATCGGCGTGTACTTGAGGCCGGTGTTCTCGTCGTGGAGGACGAGATGGCGGTGGGAGAAGGTGCCGCGCTCGGTGTCCTGGCCGGTGAGGCGGATGTGGACGCCGTCGGTCAGCAGCGAGCCGAAGGCGAGCGCCTCGGCCTGGCCGAAGTCGATCCCGCCCTGCTCGATCGCCTCCACCCGCCTGGAGAGCGGGCGGCGCAGCTTGCGGTGGACGTTGAAGCCGTCGGGGGTCTTCAGCAGCTCCTGGTTGAGCTCGCGCAGCTTCTCGGCCGGGACGGCGGTGTCGACCGGCGGGCTGGCGGTGCGGTCGAGCAGTTCGCCGGTGCTGCTGGTGGTGTTCACGGTCGGGTCCTCGTACTCGCCGGCCTCCATCTTCTCGCGCAGCTGCTTCAGTGCCGTCGACATCTCCTCGCGGCGCTGCTCGGAGGCGTGGCCGACGTCCTCGGCCGAGATCGTCCCCTCACCGATCAGCTTCTCGGCGTAGATCTCCGAGACCGGGGGGTGGGATTTGATCTCGGCCGCCATCGTCGGCTGCGTGTAGGCCGGCTCGTCGGTCTCGTTGTGGCCGAAGCGGCGGTAGCCGATCACGTCGATGACGACGTCGCGGCCCCAGCGCTCGCGGTAGGCCATCGCCAGCCGCACCGCCGCCGAGCAGGCTTCGACGTCGTCGGCGTTGACGTGGACGATCGGCACGTTGAATCCCTTCGCCATGTCCGCGGCGTAGGGCGTCGAGCGCGCCTCCTCGGGGTCGGTGGTGAAGCCGACCTGGTTGTTCTGGATGATGTGGATCGTGCCGCCGGTGCTGTAGCCCTTCAGCGCCTGCAGGTTGAGCGTCTCGGCGACGACTCCCTGGGCGGGGAAGGCGGCGTCGCCGTGCAGCAGGACGGGCACGGCGCGTTTGGGGTCGTGGTGCAGCTCGGGCCCCTCGAAGTCGGACTGCAGGAACCGGGCGCCGCCGGTGACGACCGGGTCGACGAACTCGAGGTGGCTGGGGTTGGGGTAGAGGCGGACCGAGATCTTCTCGGCCTCGGATGTCTCGTAGACCCCGCGGTGGCCGTAGTGGTACTTGACGTCGCCGGTGCCGCCGTGGGGAATCGCCGCCACCGCTTTGACCGCGCCGAGGCGCTTGGACCCCTCGAACTCGGCCAGGATCGACTCGACCGGGCGGCCAAGGTTGTGGGCGAGGACGCTGAGCCGGCCGCGGTGGGCCATCCCGAAGACGACCTCCTCGGCACCGGCGCGGTGGGAGAGCGTGACCAGCTCGTCGAGCATCGGCACGACCACGTCGAGGCCCTCGATCGAGAACATCTTCTGGCCCAGGTAGGCCTTCTCGAGGAAGCGCTCGAACTGGAAGACGTCGATCAGGCGCTCGAGCAGGCGGCGTTTCTCGTCGCCGCTCGGCGGCTGGCGGTGGGCACCGGTCTCGATCATCTCGCGCAGCCAGATCCGCTGCTGGTGCGAGGAGAGGTGCTCCACCTGGTAGGCGATCGTGCCGCAGTAGGTCTGGCGCATCCGCGGCAGCGCCTCCAGCAGGGTTTCGCCAGGGACGCCGATGCGCAGGATCGAGGCCGGGATCCGCGCCATCAGCTCCGGGGTCAGGTTGACGTTCTCGGGCTGCAGCGCCGGGTCGCCCTTGGGCTCGGAGCCGAGTGGGTCGAGGTGTGCGGCGAGGTGGCCGTGGGTGCGGTAGGCCTTGAGCAGCGAGGTCGCCGCCTGGACCGCCTGCAGCAGCTCTTCGTCGACCTCGCCGGGAGCGGTGCTCGGTTCGGCGCTCGGCGCGGCGGCGACGGCGCCGCCCAGCGGCGGCGCCGAGGCGGCGGCCGGGTGGGCGTTGGTGACGCCGGCGGCGTCGATCCCGAGGTCGGCGGCGACCGCCTCGTAGAAGCTGTCCTCGCCCTGCAGCAACTGCTCGATCCGGCGCAGGAATTCACCCGACTCCGCCCCTTGGATGACCCGGTGGTCGTAGGTCGAGGTCAGCGTCATCACCTTCGAGACGCCGATCTGCCTCAGCCTTTCCGGGGAGGCATGCAGCCACTCTGGCGGGTAGGCGATCGAGCCGGTGGCGATGATCGCGCTCTGGCCGCTGAGCAGGCGCGGCACCGAGGCGACGGTGCCGATCCCGCCCGGGTTGGTGAGCGAGATGTTGGTGCCCTGGAAGTCGTCGGCGGTGAGCTTGTTCTCGCGCGTCTTCGCGATCAGGTCTTCGAAGCTGGAGTGGAAGCCGGCGAAGTCGAGCCCGTCGGATCCCTTGATCGCCGGCACGACCAGGCTGTGCGAGCCGTCCTTCTTCTCGACGTCGACCGCGATGCCGAGGTTGATCGGCCCGCCCTCGAGCGCGAACGGCTTCCCGTCCCGCTCCTCGAAGGTCCGCACCATCACCGGGAAGCCTTTCCCCGCCTCGACGATCGCCCAGGCGACCAGGTGCGTGAAGGAGACCTTCAGCCCCCGCTCCTTCAGCACCACGTTGATCGCCCTCCGCTTTGCATCCAGCGTGTCGACGGCAACCGTCCGGAAAGAGGTCGCGGTAGGGACGGCCCGACTCTCGTCCATCGCCCGCGCCAACATCGCGGCGGGCCCCCGCAGCAGCTTGGCCTCGCCGGCCGTCGCGGCGCCAGCGCCGTTCCCAGCGGCCAGCACGTCCTCTTTGGTCACCTTGGCGCCCGGTCCCGAACCGCTGACGGAGCCGAGATCGACCCCGGTGGCCTCGGCAACCCTGCGAGCTACGGGGGTTGCCCTTACGTCTTGGGAGCTGCCGTTACCCGCCGACCCTGACGAGCCATTTCCAGCGCTGGTACCCGGGAGGCCAGGGGTAGGTGCCGAGAACGAAGCCACGTCCTCGCCCGCAGGCGCCTTCGCCTGACCTCCCCCTGCACCCGCGCCGGGACCCTCACCCGTCCCGCCACCAGCCTCCATCTCAGCCAACGGAGCCCCCACCGGGACCTCGTCGTCGACGGCTGCCACCAATTTCGTGATCACTCCGTCCATCGGCGCCGGAACCTCAGCGTCGACCTTGTCGGTCGAGACCTCGACGACCGTGTCTCCCTCGTTGACGAAGTCACCCTCCGCCACATGCCACTCGAGGACGATCCCCTCGGTCACCGACTCGCCCATCTCGGGCATCGCGATCTGCACAGTGGCCGTCTCTGCCATTCGCGTTCAGTCTATGAAAACGGGCGAGCGAGCTTCCCTCTGGAGGTAGGCTGGTGGCGATGAACTACTTCGTCACCGGGGCAACCGGGTTCATCGGCCGCCACCTGGTCGAGCGGCTGCTGCAGCGCGAGGGCACGATCTACGCGCTCGTGCGGGCCGGATCGCGCGGCCGGCTGGAGGAGCTGCGCACCGGTTGGGGGGCCGACGGCGCCCGCATCGTCCCGGTCGCGGGCGATCTCTCCCAGCCCGGTCTGGGCGTCTCCGAGGAGGACATGGTGGCGATGCGGGGCGAGGTCGATCACTTCTTCCACCTGGCGGCGATCTACGACATCACCGCCGACGCCGAGGCGCAGGAGATCGCCAACGTCGAGGGGACCAGGCACGCGGTCGAGCTGGCGGGGGCGATCGAGGCCGGCTGCTTCCACCAGGTCAGCTCGATCGCCGCGGCGGGGCTCTACCGCGGCGAGTGGCGCGAGGACATGTTCGACGAGGCCGAGCGCCTCGACACCAACCCCTACTTCCGCACCAAGCACGAGTCCGAGCGGCTGGTCCGCGAGGACTGCCCGCGCCCCTGGCGCGTCTACCGGCCTGGGATCGTCGTCGGCGACTCGCGCACGGGCGAGATCGACAAGATCGACGGCCCCTATTACTTCTTCAAGGCGCTGCAGCGGGCGCGCCGGGTGATGCCCTCCTGGCTGCCGCTGCTCGGCATCGAAGGCGGCGAGATCAACATCGTCCCGGTCGACTACGTCGCCGCGGCGATCGACCACATCGCCCACAAGCCGAAGCTCGACGGCCGCACCTTCCACCTCACGGATCCCAACCCGAAGACCGCGGGCGAGGTGATCAACCTCTTCGCCAGGGCGGCCGACGCGCCACAGATGACGGTGCGGCTCGGCACCGACGTGACCGAGCCGGCGACCGGCCTGGCGCGCACGGCGCTGAAGTTCTTCCCGCCGGGCAAGCGGATCCTGAAGCTGGCGCTGGGAGAGCTCGACCTGCCCGCCGACGTCCTCACCTACGTCGACTACCCGACCAGCTTCGACTCCAGCGGCGCCCGGAAAGCGCTGAAAGGGTCCGGCATAGAGGTGCCACCGCTGGAGAGCTACGCGGCCAAGGTCTGGGACTACTGGGAGCGCAATCTCGACCCGGGCCTGTTCAAGGACCGCTCGCTGTCGGGCGCGGTGCGCGGCAAAATCGTCCTGATCACCGGCGCGTCTTCGGGGATCGGCAAAGCGACCGCGGTCAAGGTCGCCGATGCCGGCGCGACGGTGCTGCTGGTCGCCCGCTCGGTCGAGAAGCTGGAGGAGACCCGCGACGAGATCGCCGCCGCCGGGGGCTCCGCCCACATCCACCGCTGCGACATGGCCGACATCGAGGACATCGAGCGGATGGCCGAGGAGGTGCTGGCCTACCACGGCCACGTCGACATCCTCGTCAACAACGCCGGCCGCTCGATCCGCCGCTCGGTCGCCCTCTCCTACGACCGCTTCCACGACTACGAGCGGACGATCCAGCTCAACTACCTCGGCGCCCTGCGCCTGATCCTGGCACTGCTGCCGGCGATGCGTGCCCGCAGGTCGGGGCACATCATCAACATCAGCTCGATCGGCACCCAGACCAACCCGCCGCGCTTCTCCGCCTACGTCGCCTCGAAGGCGGCGCTGGACGCCTTCAGCCGCGTGATCGCCTCCGAGATGATCGAAGACAAGGTCCACATCACGACGATCAACATGCCGCTGGTGCGGACGCCGATGATCGCGCCGACGCGGATGTACGACATGTTCCCGGCGATCACCCCCGAGGAGGCCGCCGAGATGATCGCCAGGGCGATGGTCAACAAGCCGAAGAAGGTGGCGACCAGGCTCGGCAACTTCGGCGAGCTGCTCTACGCGGTCGCGCCCAAGGCCAACGACAAAATCCTCAACACCGCCTACAAGCTCTTCCCGGACTCGCAGGCGGCGAAGGGCAAGGGCGAGGAGGCGCGCGACAAGGCGCCTTCGACCGAGGCGGTCGCCTTTGCGCACCTGATGAAAGGCGTGCACTGGTAGTGGCCGCTCCCCGGTTCGTGGCTTGACCGCTGAGCGCCGGCTCAAGCACTGGGGCTGGGGGTATGAGGACCAGGCTCCGACTGCGACCCAGATGCGGGAGGCGGCGGCAGGGATCCGGGCCCGGTTCGGGTTCGGGGGAGAGGTCGAGAAGCCCGTCGCGCTGGAGGACGTCGAGCTGCGCGGGGCGCGGCTGAAGGCGCCGGGCCGGCTCGGCGATCTGTTCTCGGATGGGCGCTATGAGCGGGTCTCGCACGCGCTCGGCAAGTCCTACCGCGACGTCGTGCGGGGGTTCCGGGGCGAGTTCGAGAACCCGCCGGACCTGGTCGCCTCGCCGCGCGACGAGTCGGAGATCGAGACGGTGCTGAGCTGGGCGGAGGCCGAGGGGGCGGCGGTGATCCCGTTCGGGGGTGGGACGAGCGTGGTCGGCGGGGTCGAGCCGCGGCTGGGGGAGCGGCGGGTGGTGACGATCGACCTGCGGCGGCTCGATCGCGTGCTCGAGGTCGACCCCGAGTCGCTGGCGGCGCGGATCCAGGGCGGCGCGACCGGGCCGCGGCTGGAGCAGCAGCTGCGCGAGCACGGGCTCACCCTGCGCCACTTCCCGCAGTCCTTCGAGTACGCGACCCTCGGCGGCTGGATCGCGACCAGGGCGGGCGGCCACTTCGCGACCCTGGAGACCCACATCGACGACCTGGTCGAGTCGGTGCGGGCGCTCACCCCGCGGGGGGCCTGGGAGAGCCGGCGCCTGCCGGGCTCGGGCGCGGGCCCCTCGCCGGACCGGATGCTGGTCGGCTCCGAGGGCATCCTCGGCGTCATCGCCGAGGCCTGGGTGCGGGTCCGCCCCCGCCCCGAGTTCAAGCTCTCGACCGGAGTCGAGTTCGACGACTTCCTGGCGGCGGCGCGCGCCGTCCGCGAGATCTCCCAGTCCGGCCTGCACCCGTCCAACTGCCGCCTGCTCGACGCCCCCGAGGCGGAGCTGACCGGCGCCGGCGACGGCAGCGCCAACCTGCTGATCCTCGGCTTCGAGTCCGCCCACCACCCGGTTGACGCCTCGATGGAGATCGGCCTCGAAATCGCAAGAGAGCACGGTGGCCTCGTCCGCGAGAGCGCCCGCTCAGCCAAGGCGTCGGCGGTTGATTCCTGGCGGGGAGCGTTCCTGCTCGCCCCCTATCTGCGGGACACGTTCGTGGCCTGCGGGGTGCTTTCGGAGACCTTCGAGACGGCGGTCACCTGGGATCGCTTCGAGGAGTTCCACGCGAGCGTGATGGGGGTGGCGCGGGCGGCGGTGGCGAAAGTAAGCGGCGCACCGGCGGAGGGGCCCGGCGCCGCCCGGGTCAGCTGCCGCTTCACCCACGCTTACCCCGACGGCGTCGCGCCCTACTTCACGGTGCTGGCGCCGGCCGTGCGCGGCGGCGAGGTCGAGCAGTGGGACGAGATCAAGGCCGCCGTCTCCGAGGCGCTGATCGAGGGCGGCGGCACGATCACCCATCACCACGCCATCGGCCGCGACCACCGCCCCTGGTACGACCGCCAACGCCCCGCCCCCTTCGCCGCGGCCCTCCGCGCCGCCAAGTCGGAGCTCGACCCGGCCGGCATCTTGAACCCCGGTGTCCTGATCGACCCCTGAACACAGCGTCCGACGGCCCATCGGCGGGTTTTACACGCGACTCCGCGTCTGTTCTCTCGAGCACTTGCTGGAGATGAAGCGATCCAGCAAACGGGATCGAGACCGCGACGATCTGGAAGCGTTGAAAGCCGCCCATGAAGACGGCGAAGGAAAGACCTGACGCCGCCCGGCGCTACCCTGTCGCGACTCGATCTGGCCGGCGCCTGTGTGACGCCACCGGCCCTCCACGATGGAAACCATCACTTCGGAACAACCGACCGTGCCGGCCGACGCCGGTCAGGCCGCCGCCGCTGAGCCGGCCGTGCCGCGGCGAACGCCGCTGCGCGCGGCGATCAAGACGGGGCGGCCGAAGGAGTGGATCAAAAATGTCTTCGTCTTCGCCGGGCTGCTCTTCTCCGGCAAGTTCAACCAGCCCCACGACGTCCTCGAGGCGTTCCTCACCTTCGTCGCCTTCTGCCTGATCTCCAGCGCCGGCTACTTCGTCAACGACCTGATCGACGTCGAGCTCGACCGCAAGCACCCGACCAAGCGCTTCCGCCCGCTCGCCGCCCGCGAGCTCTCCGAGAGCGTCGCCAAGACGATCGCGCCCGTGCTCGCCCTGATCGCCGTGGCGCTTGCCTTCGCGACGGTCAACTGGCAGGTCGGGCTGATGGTGGTCGGCTACGGCATCGCCCAGGTGGCCTACAGCCTCGGCCTCAAGCAGATCGTGATCATCGACGTGATGACCCTGGCGGGCCTCTTCATTCTCCGCGTCGCCGCCGGTGCCAGCGCCGTCGAAGCCCACGCCTCGGAGTGGCTGATCCTCTGCACCGGCATGCTCGCCGCCTTCCTCGGCTTCACCAAGCGCCGCCAGGAGGCGGTCTCCGAGCTGCACGAGGGGACCTCGACCAGGCCCGTCCTCGAGCACTACTCGCTCCCCTTCCTCGACCAGATGGTCTCCATGGTCACCACCGGCACCGTGATCAGCTACGCGATCTACACCGTCAACTCGCCGCTGATCGGCAGCCGCATGATGCTGACGATTCCCCCCGTGGTCTACGGGATCTTCCGCTACCTGTACCTGATCTACGACCGCTCCGACGACCGCTCGATGGCCGCGATCGTCGCCGAAGACCGCGGCATCCAGGCGGCCGGCGCCTCCTACGCGCTGATCGCCTTCCTGCTGCTCTACGTCTTCAAGTAGAGCGGCTAGGCGATGCCCTCCTCGAGCGCGCCTTCCATCACGTAGAAGCGGGCGCGGCCGATCTCTTCGTCGTTGACCTGGACGACGGCGGCGTGGGGGCCGGCGGCCTCGAAGTTGGCGGTGGCGCCGATCGACATCACCAGCCGCTGCTCCTGGCCCGGCGGCATGCCGGGCGGCCGCCCGGTCTCGAAGTTGGCGGTCAGGCCGTCGCCGAGCTCGACCCCGTCGGGGTCCTGGATGGTGACGACCATCTCGTGCGGGTCGTTGGTCTCGTGCCAGGCGACGTCGATGCCGAAGGAGATGTGGAAGGACCACTCGTGCGGCAGCTCCGGCAGCCGCAGGACGTTCCAGCCGCCGCCGGTGAGATAGAGCTTCCCGTTGACGGCCTCGCTGTGGTCGGAGAGGAGGACGAAGCCGAGGTTCATGGCGAGTCTGGATAGGGGACGACGGGAAGGTCGGAGAGCAGCTGGACCTTGCCGTCGCGGCTGAACTGGAGGTCGATCGTCTCGTCCTTGCGGTAGGTGCCGAACAGCCCCAGGTACATCGCCAGCCAGCGGCCGGTGCCCATCTTCTCCTTGACGATCGGGCGGGTGAAGACGATCTCGCCGCCGCCGATCGAGTAGTCGGCGCCCTCGCTCTGCTCGATCCCGTTGATGAAGACGGTGAACGGCGCCGTGGCGCCGGCGGGCAGCTTGACCCGCTCGCCTGCCGCGTAGCTGCCCTTCGGGATCTCGGTGCCGGTCTCGCTCATCGACTCTCTTCCAGAGTCTCTCGCACCAGGTCGAACGGCGTCTCGTGGTGGGTCGGGTCGAGCTCCTCGCGCCCGACCCCGCCGCGGAAGGGCATGAAGGTGCCGTCGCCGCGCACGTCGACGCCCGCGACGGGCTTGCGCAGCAGGCCCTTCCCGGTCAGCTGCAGCCGCGCGTGCACCTGGTCACCGGGGCCGTAGTCGCGCAGCGATGAGACGCCCTTGACCGGCCCCTCGGAGCGGATCTCCAGGGCCCGCGCCCGCATCGCCGCCACCGCCTCACCGAGGTCGTCGAACACCGCGTGATCGACCTCCGAGCCGTGCCGCACGGTCAGCTTCCACTTCGAACGAGCCACGGCCCCAGATTAAGGGGCGGCTTCGTGCTCAGGCGCCGCGACGCGGGCGTTTGGGACGCCGTGCCGGCGGACCGGTGATTTTGTCCGGCCCGTCGCGGTCGTCCATCGCCACGTACTCGCGCTCGCGCTCGCCGGTGTAGATCTGCCGCGGCCGGGCGATTTTCTTCTCCGGGTCTTCCTGCATCTCCATCCACTGCGCGACCCAGCCGGCGGTGCGGGGAATCGTGAACAGCACCGTGAACATGTTGGCCGGGATCTCCAGCGCCTCGTAGATGATCCCCGAGTAGAAGTCGACGTTCGGGTAGAGCTTGCGCGAGGTGAAGTACTCGTCGTCGAGCGCCTGCTTCTCCAGCTCCTGTGCGACCTCGACCAGCGGGTTGTACTCGGTCGCCTCGAAGACCTCGTCCATGTGCTGCTGGATGATCCGCGCCCGCGGGTCGTAGTTTTTGTAGACCCGGTGGCCGAAGCCCATCAGTTTCTCCTTGCGGTCCTTCACCCGGGCGAGGAAGTCGGGGATGTTGTCCGGCGACTCGATCCGCCGCAGCATCCGCAGCACCGCCTCGTTGGCGCCGCCGTGCAGCGGCCCGTAGAGCGCGGCGACGCCTGCGGCGACCGCCGAGTAGGGGTCGACGTCGGAGGAGCCGACGCCGCGCACCGCGTTGGTCGAGCAGTTCTGTTCGTGGTCGGCGTGGAGGATGAAGAGCACGTCGAGCGCCTTCGAGAGGCTCGGCTTCGGCACGTGCTTGTCTTCGGTCTTCTTGAACATCATCGAGAGGAAGTTCTCGGCGAAGTTGAGGTCGTTGTCCGGGTAGACGTAGGGCAGGCCCATGTTGTGCCGGTAGGAGAAGGCGGCCAGGGTCGGCACCTTGGCGATCAGGCGGACGGCGGCCATGTAGCGCTCTTCGGGGTCGCCGATCTGCTTCGCGTCCGGGTAGAAGGTCGAGAGCGCGCCGACGCCGGCCAGCACCATCCCCATCGGGTGGGCGTCATAGCGGAAGCCCTCGAAGAACTGCTTGAGATCCTCGTGCACGTAGGTGTGGTGGGTGATGTCGAAGATCCAGCGGTCGAGCTGGGGGCCGGTCGGCAGCTCGCCGAAGATCAGCAGGTAGGCGGTCTCGAGGAAGCTGGAGCGCTCGCAGAGCTGCTCGATCGAGTAGCCGCGGTGTTCGAGGATCCCGGCGGCACCGTCGATGTAGGTGACCGACGAGCGGCAGGAGGCGGTGTTGGTGAAGGCCGGGTCGTAGGACATCAGCCCGAAGTCGTCCTCGGAGACCTTGATCTGCCGCAGGTCGAGGCCGCGCACGGTGTCGTCCTCGATCGGCAGCTCGTAGGTCTGGCCGGTGCGGTTGTCGGTGACTGAGAGCGACTCGGAGCTCATGCGGCGCTCATTCTGTCAGCTTGCGCTCGCCGGCCGTTAAGAGGCTGCGACGCCGTCGAACTGGGTCATCGAACGCAGCGCCTCGAAGCGCTCGTCGATCTCCTCGCGGGTGAGCCGCGAGACCCGCTCGGTGCCGAACTCCTCGACGTTGAAGGAGGCGAGCACGGTGCCGTAGCCCATCGCCCGTCGCAGGCTGGCGTCGTCGAGATCGCCGCCGAGCCCGTCGAGGTAGCCGAAGAAGCCGCCGGCAAAGCTGTCGCCGGCCCCGGTCGGGTCGCGCACCTCCTCGAGCGGGAAGCCCGGCAGGGCGAAGAAGCCGCTCTCGGTGAACAGCGCCGCCCCGTACTCGCCCTGCTTGGCGATCACCGCACGCGGCCCCAGGTCCATCACGGCGCGGGCGGCGCGGGCCAGGTTCGACTCGCTGGTCAGCTGGCGGATCTCGGCGTCGTTGACGACCAGGCAGTCGACCTCGGCGACCGCCGCCAGCAACGAGTCCTTCGCCGTCTCGATCCAGAGGTTCATCGAGTCGAGGCCGCTGAAGCTGGCCGCGCCGCACTGGGCGCGCACCTGCCGCTGCAGGTCGGGCTGGATGTTGGCGAGGAAGATCGTGTCGGCCGCCTGCGCCCGCTCGGAGAGCTTCGGCTCGAACTCGCCGAAGACGCCGAGCTGGGTGTCCTCGGTATGGGCGACGTTGAGGTCGAACTCATAGCGGCCGCGCCAGAAGAAGGACCTGCCGCCGGCCACGCGCTCGATGTCGTCGGTGAGGACGCCGCGGTTCTCCAGCACCTCGAACTCGGCCGCCCCGAAGTCGTCGCCGACCGGCCCGACCGGCCGCACCTCGGTGAAGAAGCTGGCGGCGAGGGAGAAATGGACGGCGGCGCCGCCGAGCATGCGCCGGCGCTCCCCGAACGGGGTCTTGACTGCGTCAAAGGCGATCGATCCGACGACGGTGAGCGACATGCGGACGGCAGCCTAGCGCTTGCCCTGCGAGACTCAGCGGCCGATGAAGGCGATCCAGATACAGGAGTTCGGCGGTCCCGACGTGCTCGAGCTCGTCGAGGTCGACGATCCGGTTGCCGGCGAGGGCCAGGTCGTCGTCGATGTCGCCCGCAGCGGCGTCAACTTCGCCGACACCCACGCCACCCGCAACGACTACCTCGCCGAGCAGACCCTGCCGCTGGTCCCCGGCGCCGAGATCTCCGGTCGCACTCCCGACGGGCGCCGCGTCGCCGCGCTGGTCGGCAGCGGCGGCTACGCCGAGAAGGTCCTCGTCCCCGAGTCCCTGCTGATCCCGATCCCCGACGAGGTCGACGACGACCAGGCGGCGGGGATGCTGCTGCAGGGCCTGACAGCGATGGCGCTGGTGCGGCGCTGCGCGCGGATCGAGCCCGGCGAGACGATCGTCGTCGAGGCCGCCGCCGGCGGTACCGGCACGATCGCCGTCCAGGTCGCCAAGCGGGCCGGCGCCAAGGTCATCGGCATCGCCTCCAGCGAGGAGAAGCGCGCCCTGGTCGAACGGCTGGGCGCCGACGCCACGGTCGACTCCCACGCCGAGGATCTCGGCAAGGCGATCCGCGCGGCCAACGGCGGCGAGCGGGTCGATGCGGTCCTTCACATGAGCGGCGGCGACGCCTTCGACGCCGAGCTGGGCGTGCTGGCACCGCTGGGGCGGATGGTCGTCTTCGGCATCGCCTCGCGCGAACAGTGCGATATCTCCACCGCCGCCCTGCTGCGCGGCTCCAAGGCCGTGATCGGCTTCTGGTTGCTGCACCTGCTGGCTCGCCGCGAGCTGGCGGCGCCGATGATCGGCGAGCTGCTCGGCGCCGTCGCCGCCGGCGACATCGAGGTGACCGTCGGCGACGTCTACCCTCTCTCCGACGCGGCGCGGGCGCACGAAGCGCTGATCGCCCGCCGCACCAGCGGCAAGCTTCTCCTGGACCCCTCCAAGTGACCACCTTCAAAGACCTAGGCCTCTCGCCGCCGATCCAGCAGGCCCTCGACGAGCTCGGCTACCAGGACCCGACGCCGATCCAGGAGCAGGCGATCCCGGAGCTGCTCGGCGGCCACGACGTGATCGGCCAGGCCCAGACCGGGACCGGCAAGACCGCCGCCTTCGGCCTGCCGCTGCTGCAGTACCTCGACCCCGAGAACAACGAGGTGCAGGCGGTCGTCCTCACCCCGACGCGGGAGCTCTGCATCCAGGTGACCCAGGCCCTGCGGACCTACGCAGAGCACCTCGACATCGAGATCGTCGCCGTCTTCGGCGGCGCCCCGATCCGCTCTCAGCAGTCGCAGCTGCGGGCCGGCGCCCACGTCGTCGTCGCCACCGTCGGCCGCATGAAGGACCTGATGGCACGGCGCTCGCTGGTCCTCACCGCGGCCCGCTACGTCGTCCTCGACGAGGCCGACGAGATGCTCGACCTCGGCTTCATCGAGGACGTCGAGAAGATCCTGCGGATGTGCCCGAGCGGGCGTCAGACGGCGCTCTTCTCGGCGACGATGCCGCCGCCGATCCAGAAGCTCGCCGAGGGCTACATGTACGACCCGACGACGATCTCGATCACGCCGAAGACGCTCACCGTCGACGCGATCGCCCAGGCCTTCGTCGAGGTCCCGGCCAAAGACAAGGCGACGCGCCTGGTCGAGCTGCTGAAGACCGAAGAACCCGAGCAGGCGATCATCTTCACCCGCACCAAAATCGGCGCGTCGAAGCTGGAAAAGCTGCTCAAGGACAAAGGCCTGGACGTCAAGGCGCTGCACGGAGACCTCAGCCAGGGCGTTCGCGACGGCGTCATGATCGCCTTCAAGGACCACCGTGTGCGGCTGCTGGTCGCGACCGACATCGCCGCCCGCGGGCTCGACATCGAGCACGTCACCCACGTCATCAACTTCGACGTCCCCAACTCCTCGGAGACCTACGTCCACCGCATCGGCCGGACCGGCCGGGTCGGGCGGACCGGCCGTGCGATCACCTTCGTGACCCCCGCTCAGCGCGACGAGATCACCCGCATCGAGCGCGACGTCAAGACCTCGATCGGCGAGTGGGAGAGCCCGGAGGAGCGACTCGAGCACGCACCGCGGCCACGCCGTCGTGAGCGCCCGGAGCGTTCGGAGAGCAGCCGGCCGAGCGACCGCGGCGAACGCAGCGAGAAGATCGGTCCGGGCGGTTCGAGCGAGAACGGCGTTGCCGACGAGCCAAAGCAGGCCGAGCCGCCGAAGGACGAGCCAAAGCGGGACGCGCCGGAGAAAGTGGAGGACGCCGACGAGCCGGAGCGCGACACGGTCAAGCTCTTCGTCAACCGCGGCGAGCGCAGCGGGATCAGCGAGGAGGACCTGCGCTGGGCCCTGCGCGAGGGCGCCGTGCTCCCCGAGGAGTCGATCCACGAGGTCCGCGTCCTGCACCGCTTCTCCTTCGTCGAGGTCGCCCCGGATCAGGCCGAGCGTGCCGTCGAGTTCCTCGACGGCACCAAGCTCAAAGGCAAGGAGATCCGCCTCGAGATCGCCAAGAGCTGAGCCGGGCTTCAGCCCCGGGTCAGCTCGGCGACGGTGCCGAGTAGCCGCTCGAAGTCGATCGGCTTGGTCACGTAGCCGCTGATCTCGAGGTCGGTCGGGGCGTCGGCGTCGGTCGGGTCCTGGTGGGCGCTGACGATCAGCGCCGGCGTGTCGACCCCGGCGGCGCGCAGCTCGCGCAGGGCGTCGAGGCCGGACTTGCGCGGCATCATCGCGTCGAGCAACAGCAGGTCCGGCGGCTCGTCCCCGGCCTCCATGCGCTCGGTCACCTCCTGGCCGTCGGCGGCGGTCTCGACCGTGTGGCCGGCCAGCTCCAGACGCGTCCGCATCAGCAGCAGGATCGTCTCCGAATCGTCGGCGACCAGAACCTTGGCCATCTAGCTCGCCTCCGTCGCGGTGGCGCTTGAGCCGGCTTCGGCGGGCATCCTGGCGGCGGGCAGGCGAAAGCGGAAGGTGGAGCCGACGCCGAGGCTCGACTCGGCCTCGATCGTGCCGCCGTGCAGCTCGACCAGGGATTTCGAGATCGCCAGCCCGAGCCCGGTCCCGCCGACCCGCTGGGTCAGGCCCGCGTCGCCGCGAGTGAAGCGCTGGAAGATCAGGTCCAGCTGGCTCTCGGGTATCCCCGGCCCGTCGTCGGTCACGGCGATCTCCACTTCAGCACCTCTGGGTCGGGCGGTGACTTCGATGGAGGCACCTTTGGGCGAGTACTCATGAGCATTGGTAAGCAGGTTCACCAGTATTTGGCGAATCCGGTCGGCCTCGACGTCGACCAGCGGTAACCCCGGCTCTACCCGCTGAGTGAGGGTCTGATGCGCCGTCTCGGTTTGTGCCCGCATCGTCCGCACCGCGTCGTCGATCAGGGCCGCGACCGCGGTCGGCTTCGGCGTGATCGCCAGGCGCCCGGCGTCGCTGCGGGCCAGGTCGAGCAGGTCGTTGAGCAGGCGGGCGAGGTGGCGGCAGTTGTCGAGGATGATCTCGACCGTCTCCACCTGCTTGTCGGTGAGGGAGTCGCGCTCCAGCATCAGCAGCTCGGCGAAGCCCTGCACCGAGGTCAGCGGGCTGCGCAGCTCGTGCGAGGCGGTGAGGACGAACTCGTCTTTGAGGCGGTCGAGCTGGTCGCGCTTGCTCGCCTCCAGCTCCAGCTCTCCGGCCATCTCGTTGAAGGCGGCGCCGAGGGTGGCGGTCTCGGAAAGCCCGCCGACCTTGACCCGGGCGCTGCGGTCGCCGCCGGCGAGCCGCCCGGCGGCGTCGACCAGCTCCTCCAGCGGCCGCCGCATCGAGGCGATCAGGCCGCTGAACAGGAGCAGGGCGCCGGTCAGGCCGGCGATCAGGCCGGCGGCGACGAGCAGGGCCGTGTCGCGGGTGTCGCCGGAGATCTGGTCGCGCAGTTCGGTGCGGCGGCCGGCCTGGGCGGCGACCGCGGCCCTGGCGGCGTGTGGGTTGTCCCCCTGCGCGATCTGGGTGCGCGCGTGGATCTCCACCTGGTAGGAGCGGGCGATCCCGTCCTCGAAGTCCTGGCGCTGCTGGATGAAGCGGCCGACGCCGATCACCGCCATCGCGGTCAGTACCGCGAAGCAGATCGCGAAGCCGATCCTCAGCCTGTTGGCAAGCGATGGGCTCAGGCGCGGTCCCCGTCCGGAATATGCTTGCGCGGCGATGGGCGACGAGGCTACAGGCAGCGGCTCCGGCTCCGCCCCGGCGCCGGACGGCATCGACCGCGCCGGGGTCGAAGCCTGGTTCGCGGAGAGGGTCCCGGCCGCCGAGCTGCCGCTCGCCTTCGACCGCATCGCCGGCGGGCACTCGAACCTGACCTACCGGGTCGGCGACGCCGCCGGGCACAGCTGGGCGCTGCGGCGGCCGCCGCTCGGCAAGCGCCTCGGCTCCGCCCACGACATGGCCCGCGAGCACAAGGTCGTCTCCGCCCTCGGCCCGACCGCCGTGCCGGTCGCGCCGGTCGTCGGCCTCTGCGAGGACGAGAGCGTCAACGGCGCCCCCTTCTACGCGATGGAGTTCGTCGAGGGGCCGATCCTGCGCGGCCTCGCCGAGGCGGCGATCTTCCCCGACGAGGGCGATCGGCGAGCGATCGGCGAGCGCGTCGCCGACACCCTGGTCGTGATCCACGCGGTCGACCCCGACGCCGCCGGGCTCGGCGACCTCGGCCGCAAGGAGGACTACGTCTCCCGCCAGCTGCGCCGCTGGCAGGGGCAGTGGGAGAAATCGAAGACCCGTGAGCTGGAGGCGATCGACCGCGTCCACGAGAAGCTCTCGGCGCGCATCCCCGCGCAGGGCCCGGCGACGATCGTCCACGGCGACTACCGCCTCGACAACATGATCCTCACCCCCGGCGGCGAGGTCGCCGCGGTGGTCGACTGGGAGCTCTGCACCCTCGGCGACCCGCTCGCCGACGTCGGCCTGCTGATGGCCTACTGGCCCGAGCGCGGCGAGGAGACCATCGCCCTCGGCCAGCCCGCCAACCTCGCCCCCGGCTTCCCGACCAGGGAGGAGCTGGCCGCTCGCTACGCCGAGCGCTCCGGCCGCGACCTCTCCGAACTCGACTTCTTCGTCGCCCTCGGCTACTGGAAGCTGGCGATCATCCTCGAGGGCGTCTACGCCCGCTACGCCGCCGGCGGCTACGGCAAGGTCGACCCCGGCATCGAAGCCTTCGCCAAGCTGGTCGAGCGCTTGGCCGAAGCGGCCGAGAGCGCCGAGCGCGGCGGCTGAAGCCCCGTCCAGAGCGGGTTGACAGCGTCCGAAGGGGCTGAGAGGCTCCGCCGAGAACTGAGTAAACGCACGATCCCCCGCAGTTGGACGAGTCACCCTGGCTCGTTCCTCGTCCCCCAACTCCAAGGAGACCTCCGTGAAACATGTCCGCAAACGGCTCACGTATGCGAACGTGATGTCGTCGATCGCCGTCTTCCTCGTTCTCGGCGGCGCCACGGCCTTTGCCGCCTCGAGCCTCGGTAAGAACACTGTCGGCTCAAAGCAGATCAAGAAGAACGCGGTGACCACCGCCAAAATCAAGAACGGGGCTGTGACCGGAGCGAAGGTCAACGTCAGCACCCTCGGCAAGGTTCCCAGTGCCACGACCGCCGACACGGCTAAAACGGCGACCTCGGCCGACACGGCCAAAACCGCCGACAGCGCCAAAACGGCGACCTCAGCAAACTCCGCCAATACGGCAACCAACGCTGAGAATGCCAACGCGCTCGGCGGCAAGGCAGCCTCCGAATACTCGGTCCGCTACTTCGCCCGCGTCACCGGTGCCGCGAGTCCGACGCTCGAAGCCGGCAGCCCGGGCGTCACCGTCGACCCGACCAGGCCGTTCACCGGTGCGGCTCGCGTCGAATTTCCGGTCGACATGACGAACTGCGCCATCGTCGCCACGGCATTCAATGGCGGGGTTCCGCTGTTTATCCGTCAATCGAGCATCGGGACGGGGAAAGTAGTCGCAATCGTCGCCGAACCGAAAGAAGGCGCGACGACGAATCAGGCGTTCAACGTCGTCGGGATCTGCTGATCCCGAGCTAGACCATGCGAGTGGGGTGCCGCGGCTTGAGCGGTTCCCCACTCGCTTCCGCTTCGGCCGTTTGGCCTGGCGGGTTCGTGAGTTCTGAGGCGCGGCGGTCCTCGGGCCGCCGCGCTTTCACTCTCGCCGCGTTGCGGACGCTCTCAGGACTGCGCGGGGACGACCAGGATCGGTCGCTCGGAGAGGTGCAGGAGCTTGTTCGGCGTCGAGCCGAGGATCATTCCCTTCAGCGGCGGGTCGCCGAAGCTGCCGACGACGATCATCCGCGCGTCGCGCTGGTCGGCGACCTCGATCAGGGCCTCGGCGGCACGCTTCGCCACCAGCTGCGCTTCGATCTCGATGCCCTTCGCAGCGGCTTGGCTCTTCGCCTGGGCCATCACCTTCTCGCCGAGCTCCTCGATCGCCTCCTCGTGTTCGGCGATCTCGCCGCCCCAGAGCCCGGGCGGGGCGTAGCCGAAGACGACGACGACCTTGTCGCCCAGCTCACCGGCGATTCCCAGCGCCGAGTCGAGCGCCGCGTCGCCGCAGGCCGAGCCGTCGTATCCGACCACGATCTGGCTCATCACTCAGCCACCCCGGTCGGGCCGGGCGCCGCCGCTTCGCCCTCGAGGAAGCCGGCTGGCACCACCTCCGGCTTGCGCCGGAAGAAGGCCGGGAAGGCGCGCCACTGGACGAACATCAGGATGAACCCGAGGACCAGGAAGAAGATCGCGATCATCAACGGCGGCCCGATCCCGAACCAGGAGTTGCCCGATTCCGAGTTGGCCGGGTCGGAGAGTTCGATCCCGTTCTTGACCAGCAGGTAGAAGAGGATCAGGCCGCCGAGGCTGGGGCCGACGCCGATGAAGAAGAAGTTCTTGATGCTGCGGGTCAGCTCGCGCCGGTAATAGATCGTGCAGGCGAAGCCGGTGATGCCGATGTAGAAGGCGATCATCAGGCCGAGCGCCGCGAGCGAGTCGAAGAGGATGTCTTCGCTGACCAGGGTCAGGCCGACGTACCAGATGATCGAGAGCGCGCCCATGATGATCGTCGAGATGTGCGGGGTCAGGAAGCGCGGGTGGACCTTGCCGAGGCTCTTCGGCATCGCGTTGGCCCGGGCCATCGAGAGCGTGGTCCGGGCGGTCGGCAGGATCGTCGTCTGCGTCGACGCCGCGGCTGAGCTGAGCACGGCGATGATCAGGATCTTGTCCAGGGGTGAGCCGAAGACTTCGGTGCCGAGCGAGCTGAGCACGTCTTCCTGGTTGGCGACCAGATTGTGGACACCGGCGTAGGACTGTGCCGCGACCGCGACGACGATGTAGATCGCGAGCAGGATCAGGGTGCTGATCACGGTCGCCTTGCCGGGTGCCTCACCGGGGTCCTCGGTCTCCTCGTTGACGGTCGCGGTCGTGTCCCAGCCCCAGTAGATGAACACGGCCAAGAGCATCCCCGCCGATATCTCGCTGGGGCTGAGCGAGAAGGGGTTGATCCAGGAGAGGCTGGGGTGGATCGAGGCGGCGGGCGCGCTGCCCGCATAGACCTTGATCAGGGCGACGATGGAGAACAGCGCCAGGGTGAAGATCTCAGCGGCGAGCAGCCCCACCTGGGTCTTCGCCGAGAGCTCGATCCCGATCACCACGATCGCGGTCATGATCAGGATCCAGATGACCCCGACGATGGTCACGGCGGCGGTCGATTCGGCGAGGCTGTTGAGGCCGAACAGCTCGAAGCTATAGAGGCCGGCGATCTGCGCCAGGTTGGCCATCACGATGATGTCGGCGACGACGATCACCCAGCCGGCGATCCAGCCGAGCTGTGGGCCCATCGCCTTGGTCACCCAGGAGAAGCTGGTGCCGCAGTCCGGATCGGCTTTATTCATGTAGTAGTAGCCGCCGGCGACCAGAAACATCGGGATGAAGCTGACCAGCAGGATCGCCGGGGCCTGCAGGGCGACGGCGGCGGCGACGAAGCCGAGCGTGGCGGCGAGGCTGTAGCCCGGAGCGGTGGAGGCGACGCCGATGACGACGCTGGAGACGAACCCGATCGCGTTCTTCTTCAGGCCCTTGTCTTCGACGCCGGTCACGGGAGCCTGGGTGGTGGAAGCCTCCATCGCAGCGACCGTACGCCCCGGGGGACCAAGACGCAAGTGGCGAATGTCCCAAAAGCACAGCCCTCGCTTGTACCTTATGTACAAGTGGGCGACCAGAGCTTGACCCAACGACCACTTGCGCCTGTGCCATCCTGGAGCTAGCTTTGTCCATATCGTCGTAGCACGAGAGGAGAGCGGAATGGCCACGTCGCAGGCAGTCGACACCGGGCTTCAGCAGCTGGCGCAACGGCATCTGTGGATGCATTTCTCGCGGATGGGCGGCTACGGCGCCGGCCACGAGATCCCGATCATCACCCGCGCCGACGGCTGTTACGTCTATGACGAGCACGGCAACCGTTACCTCGACGGCCTCTCCGGCCTCTTCTGCGTCAACGCCGGCCACGGCCGCGCCGAGTTCGGCGAAGCGGCGGCCCGCCAGATCGAAGAGCTCGACTTCTACACGCTCTGGAGCTACGCCCACCCGCGGGCGATCGAGCTGGCGGCGCGGATCGCCTCGCTCGCTCCCGGCGACCTCAACCGCGTCTTCTTCACCTCCGGCGGCTCGGAGGCGGTCGAGTCGGCGCTGAAGCTCTCCCGCAACTACCACCGCATGCACGGCAAAGGCCAGAAGCACAAGACGATCGCCCGCGAGGTCGCCTACCACGGCACCTCGCTGGGAGCGCTCTCGGCCACCGGCATCACCGAGCTGCGCAGCCAGTTCGAGCCGCTGGCGCCGGGCGGCTGCCACGTGCCCAACACCAACGTCTACCGCTGGCCCGAGGAGCGCGAGCCGCTCTGGGCCGCGGACGCGATCGAGGAGCGGATCGTCTTCGAGGGGCCGGAGACGGTCGCCGCGGTGATCCTCGAGCCGGTCCAGAACGCCGGCGGCTGCTTCGTCCCTCCCGACGGCTACTTCCAGCGGGTCCGCGAGATCTGCGACCGCCACGACGTCCTGATGATCTCCGATGAGGTGATCTGCGCCTGGGGCCGGCTCGGCCACTACTTCGGCTGCGAGCGCTTCGGCTACGTGCCGGACATCATCACCGTCGCCAAGGGGCTGACCTCGGCCTACGCGCCGATGGGCGGGATGATCGTCTCCGACAAGGTCGCCGAGCCGTTCATGGAGGGCGATGCCTCCTTCGCCCACGGCTTCACCTTCGCCGGGCACCCGATCGCCTCCGCGATCGCGATGGCCAACCTCGACGTCTTCGAGCGCGAGGACCTCTGCGGCCACGTGCTCGCCAAGGAGGGCGAGTTCCGCCAGATGCTGGAGAGCCTGCGCGAGCTGCCGATCGTCGGCGACGTGCGCGGGGCCGGCTACTTCTACGGGATCGAGCTGGTCAAAGACAAGGAGACCAAGGAGAGCTTCGACGACGAGGAGTCCGAGCGGCTGCTGCGCGGCTTCCTCTCCGGTGAGCTCTACAAGCGCGGGCTGATCTGCCGCGCCGACGACCGCGGTGACCCTGTCGTGCAGTTGGCGCCGCCGCTGATCGCCGACACCGAGCAGTTCGAAGAGATCCACGACGTGCTCAGCGGGGTCCTCGCCGAGGCCTGGGACCAGGTCGTCCGCCACAACGCCGCAGGACTTCCTCGCTCGCCGCTTCGACGGAAGTAGGGGAGCGCCGGTGCTCACCGTCCAGAGCCTGCTCGATGAGCTCGACCTCGACCTCGCGGCCGGCGCCGAGGCCGCTGCCGCGCCGGTCCGCTGGGTCCACATCTCCGAGCTCGAGGACCCGACCCCCTGGCTCTCGGGCGGCGAGCTTATGCTGACCACCGGCATCCCGCTCGACAGCGCCGCCAAGCAGCGCTCCTTCGTCCGCCTGCTCGCCGACCGCAACCTCGCCGGGCTCGGCTTCGGCACCGGCTTCAGCCACGCCAAGCTGCCGAAGGCGCTCGTCGACGAGGCCGAGAAGCGGGACTTCCCGCTCTTCGAGGTGCCCTACTCGACGCCGTTCATCGCGATCACCGAGAAGGCCTTCGCCCGCCTCGTCAACGAGCAGTACGAGGTCCTGCAGCGCGGGATCGCCGTGCAGCGCCGGCTCGAGCGGCTGGTCCTGGAGGAACGCGGGCTGGAGGAAATCGCCGCCACGATCGCCTCCGCCGTCGGCGGCACCGTCGCCGTGCTCGACGGCCGCGGCGAGCGCCTGGCCGGCCGCGGCTTCCGCCGCCAGCTCTCCGCCGACGCGATCAGCGGCATCCGCAAAGAGGCGCTCGGCCACGCCGGCGACGGCCACCCCTTCGTCCCCTCCCACGCCTCGGTCACGGGACGGGCGCTGGCCCATCCCGTGATCTCCCCCGGTGGCGGCCCGCCCCGGGCCTGGGTCGTGATCGTCCGCGACTCCGGCGGGCTCGGTGACTTCGAGCGGCTGATCCTGCAGCAGGCGGTCGCCGTCGTCGCACTCGAGCTGATGCGCCGCCGGGTCGCCAAAGAGACCGAGCGCCGCCTCGCCGGCGACGTCCTCGCCGGCGCCCTCGGCGGGCGCATGGAGGCGACCGAGCTGCGCCGGCGGCTGGAGCCGTTCGGGATCGGCGACGAGGCGGCGGTGCTCGTCTTCTCCCTCGATCACCCTGCCGCCGCCGCCGGAGCACTCGAACGGGCGCTCGCCGCCGATGCCTGCCCCGCGGTCGTCGCTCCCCACACCACCGGTGGGCGGGAGCTGCTCTGCGCCGTCGTCGACGCCGCCGACCGCGACCCGATCGACGTCGCCGCCGATGCCCGCAAGGCGCTCAGCCCCGAACGCGGCACCGTCCGCGCCGCCGCCAGCAGGCCGGCCTCGCCGGACCAGCTGCGCCACTCCTTCCACGAGGCTCGCTGCGCTCTCGAGGCGACCGCCTTCGACAACGGCAGCGCCCCCGAGGTCGCCTCCTGGCGCGACCTCGGGGCCTTCACCCTGCTGCTCTCGATCCAGGACGACGACGCGCTGGGGCTCTACTGCGACAGCGTCCTCGGGCCGATCGAACAGGGCGACGAGGAGTACGGCGGCGAGCTGCTGCGCTCGCTCGAGGCCTTCATCGAGCAGAACGGCCAGTGGGAGAAAGCCGCCCGCGCGGTCTACTGCCACCGCCACACGCTGCGCTACCGGATGCGCAAGGTCGAGGAGCTGACCGGGCGCGACCTCTCCCGTGCACACGACCGCATCGAGTTCTGGTTGGCACTTCGAGCGAGGGAGCTGGTCGGATGAAAATCGGCGTACCGACGGAGATCAAGCCGGACGAGTACCGGGTCGCGGTCACCCCCGCCGGGGTCCGTGAAATGACCGAGCATGGCCACGACGTCCTGATCGAGTCCGGCGCCGGCGCCGGCAGCGCGATCGCCGACGCGGACTTCGAGGCGCAGGGCGCCCGCATCGTCGCCGAGGCCTCGACCGTCTTCGAGCAGGCCGAGATGATCCTCCACGTCAAGGAGCTGCAGGCTCCGGAGATCGAGATGCTCCGTCCCGGCCAGCTCCTCTTCACCTACCTGCACCTGGCCCCCGACCCCGAGCAGACCGCGGGCCTGCGGCGCTCCGGCGCCACCTGCATCGCCTACGAGACCGTCGAGGACTCCCACGGCCGCCTGCCGCTGCTGGCGCCGATGAGCGAGATCGCCGGCAAGATCGCCACCCAGGCCGGCGCCCACATCCTCGAGAAGCCGCACGGCGGCCGCGGCATCCTGCTCGGCGGCGTGCCCGGCGTCGCCGCCGCCAACGTGATGGTGATCGGCGGCGGCGTGGTCGGCATGAACGCCGCCTTCATCGCGATCGGGATGGAGGCCGACGTCTTCGTCTTCGACCGCTCGATCGACCGCCTGCGCGAGCTCGAGGTCGCCTTCGGCGGGCGCTGCTCGACCGTCTACTCGACCACGCTGGCGGTCGAGGAGATGCTGCCGCGGGCCGACCTCGTGATCGGCGCCGTGCTCGTCCACGGCGCCCGTGCCCCTTACGTAGTGCGCCACGAGCAACTGGCGCTGATGAAGCCCGGCGCGGTCATGGTCGACGTCGCGATCGACCAGGGCGGCTGCTTCGAGACCTCGCGGCCGACCACCCACCACGAGCCCACCTTCGAGGTCGACGGGATCGTCCACTACTGCGTCGCGAACATGCCCGGCGCGGTCCCGATCACCTCCACCAACGCCCTCACCAACGCGACGCTGCCCTACGCGATCGCCCTCGCCGACCACGGCGTCGGCGACGCGATCCGGCGCGACCCGGGCCTGCGGCCGGGCGTCAACGTCGCCGCCGGCGAGGTGACCCACCAGCCGGTGGCGGAGGCGGTCGGCGCGAGCTACGTACCGGTCGAGCAGGCCCTGGGCCTCGAGCGGCTCGAGCAGGCGACGCCAATCGGGTAGGTGTCGTCCTTCGATGATCTTGGATCCCATACGGAAACCCATAGGGGGAGCTGAATGAGCACTTACGCAGTAGTCAACCCGGCCACCGGCGAGACGATCAAGGAGTACCCGGAGATCGGTGATGCCGAGCTCCGCTCCGCGATCGACCGGGCCGATGAGGCGTCCCGCACCTGGTCGCGCTCGTCGAGCGTGGCGGAGCGCGCCGCGTCTGTGCGCAAGGTCGGCGAGCTCCACCACGAGCGGCGCCAGCAGCTGGCCGAGATCATCGTCCGCGAGATGGGCAAGCCGATCGAGCAGGCGCTGATGGAGGTCGACTTCGCGGGAGAAATCTACGGCTACTACGCCGACAGCGCCGAGCGCCTGATGGCCGACGAGCCGATCGAGCTGCTCGGCGGCGAGGGCACGGCGGCGGTCCGCCGCAGCCCCTACGGCGTGCTGCTCGGGATCATGCCCTGGAACTTCCCCTACTACCAGGTGGCCCGCTTCGCCGGCCCGAACTTGGTGATCGGCAACCCGATCCTGCTCAAGCACGCGCCGCAGTGCCCGGAATCGGCCGAGGCGATGGCGCAGATGTTCGGCGACGCCGGCTTCCCCGAGGGCGCCTACGAGAACATCTACGCGAGCAACGAGCAGATCGAGTGGGTGATCGCCGACCCGCGCGTGCACGGCGTCTCGGTCACCGGCTCAGAGCGTGCCGGCGCCGCCGTCGCCGAGATCGCCGGGCGCAACCTGAAGCGGGTCGTGCTCGAGCTCGGCGGCTCGGACCCGTTCATCCTGCTCGGCACCGATGACCTCGAGGCGACCGTGCAGGCGGCGGCCGAAGCGCGGCTCGACAATGCCGGCCAGTCCTGCAACGCCGCCAAGCGCTTCATCGTCGTCGACGACCTCTACGACGAGTTCCTCGAGAAGTTCACCGCGACGCTGTCCGCGTCGAAGACGGGCGACCCAACTGCCGAGGACACCGCGGTCGGGCCGCTCTCCTCGAAGACGGCGGCCGACCGACTCGAGGAGCAGGTCAAGAAGGCGATCGACAACGGCGCCGAGGTCGTCGTCGGCGGCAAGCGCGACGGCAACTACTTCGAACCGACGATCCTGACCGGGATCAGACCCGGCGACGACGCGTCCCAGGAAGAGTTCTTCGGTCCCGTTGCCCAGGTCTACCGGGTTGGCTCCGAGGAGGAGGCGGTCGACCTTGCCAACCAGACCCCGTTCGGCCTAGGCTCCTACGTGATGACCACCGACAAGGAGCAGGGCGAGCGGGTCGCCGACAGGATCGAAGCGGGCATGGTCTACGTCAACCTGGTCGGAGCCGATAGCCCCGAGCTGCCCTTCGGTGGCTTCAAGCGCTCCGGCTTCGGCCGCGAGCTGGGCCGCTTCGGCGCCGATGAGTTCGTCAACAAGAAGCTGATCCGCAGCGCCTAGCGGGCTCCGATGAAGGCATTCGCGACGATCGCGGCGCTGGCCGCGCTGCTGACGGTGGGTGGCGCCATCGACAGCATTGCCGGGGCCACTCCAACCGAGCGCGGGACCGAAATCGAAACGCCGATCTGTCACGGCCGGCAGGCGCAGATCGTCGGCACCGACGGCAACGACGTGATCCACGGCACCCCGGGGCGCGACGTGATCTGGGGCGGCAAGGGCGACGACGTCATCTATGGCAGCCTCGGTAACGACCTGATCTGCGGCGGGCCGGGCTCCGACACGATCCACGGCGGTCGCGGCAACGACGAGGTCGACGGTGGCGCCGGCGACTACGACAAGGTCTACGGCGACCTCGGCGACGACAAGGTGATGGGCGGCGCCGGCAAGGGCGACGAAGTGGCCGGCGATCTCGGCATCGACATCGTCAACGGCGGCCCCGGCGACGAAGACCTGGTCCACGGCGACTACGGCTGGGACCGGATGTCCGGCGGTGCCGGCAGGGGCGACATCGCCTCCTTCGCGACCGCCGTCGCCGGCGGCAAGGGCGACGGCGTCTGGGCCTCGCTCAAGGACCACAGGGCGCGTGGCGACGGCCACGACAAGCTCTTCGGATTCGAGAGCCTCGAAGGCTCGGCCTTCCGCGACACCCTGATCGGCAACGGCCAGGGCAACGTCATCGACGGCGGCCCCGGCGACGATCACCTCGTCGGCGGCGGCGGTCCCGACACGCTGGAGGGCGGCCAGGGCAGCGACAGCTGCAGCGGCGCCAAGGGTCACACGATCTCCTGCGGCAAGGAAGCGGCGCCAAAGGGATCCGCTTACGTCCAGCTCGACCCGACCCCGGGCGGGGGTGCCGGCCTGCAGATCGTCGGCGGCGGGGGCCCCGACGAATTCACCGTCTCCTACGACGAAGCATCCGGGACCTTCGGGGTGACCGCGGCCAAGGGCCTGGCGACCGGCCCCGGCTGCGTCCACCCACCGCACGTCGGCGACCAGGTCTCCTGCCCGACCGGAGGCACTGGCCGCTGGCTGATGGCCGACCTCGGCCCCGGCAACGACCAGCTGCGGATCGAAGGCTCGATGCTGGCGGTCGGCAGCGTCCGCCTCGCCGGCGGCGATGGCGACGACGTCATCCACGGCGGCCCCGAGGACGATTTGATCGAGTCCGGGCGCGGCGCCGACAAGCTCTACGGCGGCGATGGCGCCGACGGCCTGGTCGGTGGCCTGCCCGGCCCGACCTACCTCTACGGCGGCCCCAGCGGCGACCTGCTGGCGGCGGGCGGCGGCTGCGCCGGCGGCGCCCTGGTCGGCGGCCCCGGCCGCGACGACGCCTCCTTCGCCGAGACCCAGGCGCATCCCGGCCTGCTGTACATCTCCTTCCCCCGTCACGCCGCCTGGATCGACACGGTCAAGGGCTGCGACAAAGTCCACCTCTCCCGCACCGACGAGGACATGGAGGGCTCCTTCGACAACGATGTCCTGATCGGCGACGGCCGTGCCAACAGCATGCTCGGCCAGCCCGGCGAAGACGTCTTCATCGGCAACGGCGGCGACGACGTGATCGACGCCCGCGACGGCGTCCGCGACGTCTCGATCCAGTGCGGCGCCGGCAAGCCGCCGAAACCGGGCAAGCCCGTCCACGGCAAGTCGACCGGCCGCGCCCTCACCGACTCCTTCGACCCACTCCCCGTCAAGTGCGCCGTGGTCAAGCACGGCAGCCCGGTCCCCGGCCTCAACGGCTGAGCGCGCCGGCCAAGCCCCGGTCTCCGGATCCCAGGCCGGCGGGGGAGAGCTCGGCTCCGTTCGTTCCTTGTACCCCGTATGGGACACAAGGAACGAACGGAGCAGGTGCACGGACCCCTTGCGGAGCTCGCTGCTTGCCAGCACGGTGTCGTCTCGACTCGGCAGCTCGCTGAGCTCGGCTACTCGCGGAGACTTGTCGCAAAGGAAGCGGAGAGAGGACGCTTGCAGCGACTTCATCGCGGTGTCTACGCCGTCGGTTACCACCGTCCCTCCTGGCACAGCCGCTGCCTTGGCGCTGTCCTCGCCTCCGCGCCGGCCGTGGCGAGCCACACCTCCGCGGCCTGGCTCTGGGGGCTTCTCCGGACTGCTCCGAACACCATTCATCTGACCGCCGCGACTCGGCGCCGGGTCAAGCCAGGGTTTGAAGTCCGGGTCCACTTCGCTTCGTTGGCTGAGGGAGACTGGGCCGAACGTGAGCAGATACCGGTCACCGCGCTGCCTCGCACCCTCCTCGACCTGGCCGCAATCTTTCCTGACCGCCGGCTCGAGCGGCTAATCGAGCGAGCCGAGGAACTCGAACTGTTCGACCTTCGGACGCTTGAGGCTCTGCTCGCCCGTGTTAGTCGCCATCAGGGGACCCGGCGCCTCCGCGCCGCTCTCGCCATCTATCGCGAGGAGCCAGCCTTCACGCGCTCGGGCATCGAGAAGCGTTTCCTGGAGCTCGCGAAGGAGGCCGGGCTGCCGGTGCCCTCGATGAACTTCAACGTCGCCGGGTTCGAGCTCGACGCCTACTGGGAGCCGGAGCAATTCGCGGTCGAACTCGACGTCTACGAAACGCACGGCTCGCATGCTGCCTTCGAGCGGGACCGCTTGCGGCAGGAGGATCTCCTGCTGATCGGTGTCGGGATGACGCGGGTCACCGGCCCGCGCCTCAAGCGCGAACCCGGCGAGGTGATGCGGCGGGTTGCGGTGCTGCTGGAGCAGCGCCGGCGGCAGCTCGGCGGCTGACGCCCGGGTCTCTTGAACTAGGCTTGTTACATGGGACGGAAGACCGCCAGTGGGGATGAGGCAGCCGCTGTCGCGGCGGCGATCGTCAGGTTCGAGTCGGAGGTCGGAGCGGCCCCCGGCGAGGCTCCCGCGGCGGTCGGCCCATGGCAGCGGGCGGCGCTGATCGAGGGCGTCGGCGCCAGGCAGACCGTGCAGGATTCAGAAGGAGGAGCGAGATGGCCGTCGTGAAAATCATCGAGCTGGTCGGAAGTTCGAAGACATCCACCGACGATGCGGCGAAACAGGCGTTGAGCCAGGCGCAGGGCACCCTGCGCAACATCCGCGCCGTCGACATCGTCTCGACCGGGATCCGTGGCGAGAACCTCGACGAGTACCGTGCCCACGTGCGGGTCGCGTTCCTGATCGAGGGGACGGAGATCGACTGATGAGCGAGGCGGGGAGGGAGGTCTCGCATGAGGAGGCCCAGAAGCTGATCGACGACGGCGCCCAGGTGATCGACGTGCGCGCCGTCCACGAGTGGGACGTGGGGCGGATCGCCGGAGCCACCCACCTGCCGCTGGACGAGCTGGCCCAGCGCGCCGGCGAGATCGACAGGGAGCGCCCGGTCCTCCTCTACTGCCGCGGCGGCAACCGCTCAACGATGGCGGCTGCCGCCCTGGCCGACGCCGGCTACGACGCGGCGAAGCTGAGCGAGGGGATCGTCGGCTGGTCCGAGGACGGCCTGCCGCTCGAGCCGGAGGGCGGCTATGTGGCCGAGTCCGGCGAAGCCGCGGCCGTCCTGCAGGCAAGGAAAAAGGCCACTCAGAGCTAAATACCTGAATCCCTGTCAGGTTTTGCTATTTTCTCTCCCGTGGAGCTTGCGGTAACCGAGAACAAGGAGCAGCGGGGCAAAGGCCGGGTCGGCACGATCGACAACCCGGAGACCTACGAGAACGTCCCGGGCCACATCATCCCGATCATCGAGCGCGAGTTCGACGACTTCGACAACGAAGCCGAGGAGTTCCTCGCCGAGCGCCTGCCGGAAAACGAGTTCATCGGCTTCCGGCTCAAGCAGGGCGTCTACGGCCAGCGCCAGCCCGACGTGCAGATGGTCCGCGTGAAGCTGCCCTTCGGCGGCGTCACTCCGGACCAGATGGACGCCTTCGCCAGTGTCGTCGAGAAATACGCGCCGCTGGACAAGGGGCACATCACCACCCGCCAGAACATCCAGATCCACCACGTGCCGCTGCGCGACATGGAGAAGCTGCTGCGCGAGATCGCCGAGGCCGACCTCTCCTCCCGCGAGGGCTGCGGCAACACGGTGCGCAACGTCACCGGCGACCCCTGGGCCGGCGTCGCCACCGACGAGGCCTTCGACCCGACGCCCTATGCCGGCGCCTACGTCCGCTACTTCGTCCGCCACCCGACGACGCAGCTGATGCCACGCAAGATCAAGACCGCCTTCAGCGGCTCCGACGAGGACCGCGCGATCACCGGCATCCACGACATCGCCTTTCTCTCCCGCGAAAGGGACGGGGTCAAGGGCTTCGAGGTCAGGGTCGGCGGCGGCACCTCGATCATGGCCCGCGTCGCGCCGACGCTCTACGACTTCGTCGCGGCCGACAACGGCGATTACCTGCGGGTGACCGAGGCGGCGCTGCGGATCTTCGATCGCCAGGACTGGCTGCGCGTCAACCGCGCCCGCGCCCGGATCAAGGTCCTGGTCGACAAGATCGGGATCGAGGCCTTCCGTGAGCAGGTCGACGCCGAGCTCGAGGGCGACTGGGTCAACGAGCGCGACTTCGACGTCGAGCGCCTGCGCTACGACGACGATGAGGAGGCCAACGCCCCCGGCGTGCCGCCCGAGCCCGCCTCGCCCAACGGCGACCACTCCGAGTTCGAGCGCTTCGTCGAGGGCAACGTCCAGGCCCAGCGCCAGGCGGGCTTCTCCAGCGTCGAGGTGAAGATCACCCGCGGCGACCTCACCCCGGAGCAGTTCCGCGGCCTCGCCACGATCATGCGCGAGCACACCGGCGGCTACGCCCGCAGCACCGTGCAGCAGAACTTCGTCCTGCGCTGGGTCCGCGACGAGTCGCTCTACGAGGTCTGGCAGCGGCTGACCGGGCTGGGCCTCGGCGAGGCCGGCGCCCGCGAGATCACCGACGTCGTCAGCTGCCCCGGCACCGACAGCTGCAAACTCGGCATCACCAGCTCGATGGGCCTCAACCGGGCGATCAAGGAGCGGGTCGACTCGATGCAGATCGAGGACGAGCTGACCAAGCGGATCCACATCAAAATGAGCGGCTGCCCGAACGGCTGCAGCCAGCACCACATCGCCAACATCGGCTTCTACGGCGCCTCGCTGAAAGTCGGCGGCCGCCAGATGCCGGCCTACATTCCGCACATCGGCGGCAACTTCGAGGGCGGCGAGGTGGTCTTCGGCAAGCGGCTGAAATCACGGCTGCCCGCCAAGCGCGCGCCCGAGGCGGTCGAGCGCTGGATCCGCCTCTACGAGGCCGAGCGCAACGAGGGCGAGGAGTTCAACGACTTCGCCGAGCGCACCGGCGCCGAGACCTTCGAAGCGGCGGTCAAGGAGCTGACCCTGCCGGCCGAGTTCAGCCTGGAGACGATGCAGCAGTTCATCGACTGGAACCGCTCCAGCCCCTACAAGGTCGAGCGCGGCGAGGGGGAGTGCGCGATCTAGCTCGCGCCACCAGCCATGAAGCCACCCCCCACCACCCTCTCCGGCACCGTGCCGACAATCTCTGACATCGATCACGAGGCGGTCGCCGCCGAGCTCGAGGACCGCGACGCCCACGGGGCGATGGAGTGGATGTTCGAGAACTTCGGAGCCGAGCACTACATCGCCTGCTCGTTCCAGAAAACCAGCTCGGTGACGGCGCACATCGCCAGCCAGATCAACTCCGAGGCGCGCTTCTTCTACCTCGACACCGACGTCCTCTTCCCGGAGACCTACGCGACCCGTGACCAGCTGGCGGCGACGCTGGGTATCGAGTTCGACCGTTTTCACAACTTGACGCTGGAGGAGCAGGCCGCCGAGTACGGCGACGAGCTCTGGAAGAGCGACCCCGATTCCTGCTGCGGTTTGCGCAAGGTCGAGCCGATGCGGAGGGCGCTTTCTTCCGTAGACTGCTGGGTTGCCGGGGTCCGGCGCGGGGACTCGAGCAGCCGCGCCAAGACCCCCAAGTTCGGTTGGGACAAGAAATTCAATCTCTGGAAGCTGAACCCGATCGCCGACTGGTCCGAGCGCGACGTCTGGAACTACATCCGTGAGCACCACCTCCCTTACAACCCGCTCCACGATCAGGGCTACCCGTCGATCGGCTGCACCCACTGCACGCAGCCGGTCGGGCCCGGTGGCTCGCCGCGCGATGGCCGCTGGGCCGGCGTGGCAAAGACCGAGTGCGGGATCAACTAGCGCGCCGGGCTAATGGAGAAGACCGCCTCAGTGCGCCCGGCCGCCGTCGAGCTGTCGGACCTCGACACCCTCGAAGCCGAGTCGATCTTCATCATCCGCGAAGTCGCGGCCGAGTTCGAACACCCGGTGATGCTCTTCTCGGGCGGCAAGGACTCGGTCCTGATGCTGCACCTGGCCCGCAAGGCGTTCCACCCGGCGCCGATCCCCTTCCCGATCATGCACATCGACACCGGGCACAACTTCCCCGAGGTGATCGAGTTCCGCGACCGCCAAATCGCTGAGTACGGGGTCCGGCTCGAGGTCGCCTCGGTCCAGGACCTGATCGACAGCGGCCAGATCAAAGTCGGCCACCCACTGGAAAGCCGCAACCGCCACCAGACCGTCGCCCTGCTCAAAGGGATCCAGGAGGGGGGCTTCGACGCGGTCTTCGGCGGCGGCCGCCGCGACGAGGACAAGGCGCGGGCGAAGGAGCGGGTGCTCTCCTTCCGCGACCGCTTCGGCCAGTGGGACCCGAAGAACCAGCGCCCGGAGCTCTGGCGCCTCTACAACAGCCGCCACCGCAAGGGCGAGCACATCCGCGTCTTCCCGATCTCCGACTGGACCGAGCTCGACGTCTGGCGCTATCTGGCGCGGGAGCAGGTCGACCTGCCGCAGATCTACTTCGCCCACGAGCGCGAGGTGGTCGAGGTCGAGGGGCTGCTGATGGCGGTCAACGAGTTCTTCCCGCTGCCGGAGGGCGCCGAGGCGAGCCGCGAGATGGTCCGCTACCGCACCGTCGGCGACGCCACCGCGACCGGGGCCGTCCCCTCTGACGCCACCGACTACGAGGCCGTGATCGCCGAGACCGCGGTCTCGCGGATCACCGAGCGCGGCGCCACCCGCGGCGACGACCGCTTCTCCGAAGCGGCGATGGAGGATCGCAAGAAGGAGGGGTACTTCTAGTGGGCGAGCTGCTGCGGATCGCCACCGCCGGCTCGGTCGACGACGGCAAGTCGACCCTTATCGGGCGGCTCCTGCACGACACCAAATCGATCTTCGAGGACCAGCTCTCCGCGATCGAGAAGACCTCGCACGCGCGCGGCGACGAGCAGACCGACCTGGCGTTGCTGACCGACGGCCTGCGGGCCGAGCGCGAGCAGGGGATCACGATCGACGTCGCCCACCGCTACTTCGCGACGCCGAAGCGCAAGTTCGTGATCGCCGACACCCCCGGCCACATCCAGTACACGCGCAACATGGTCACCGGCGCCTCGACCGCCAACCTGGCGCTGCTGCTGGTCGATGCCCGCAAAGGCGTGCTCGAACAGACCCGCCGCCACGCCCTGCTCTCCTCGCTGCTGCGGGTGCCCCACCTGGTGCTCTGCGTCAACAAAATGGACCTGGTCGACTACGACCAGGCGATCTACGACGAGATCCGCGAGGAGTTCACCGCCTTCGCCGCCAAGCTCGAGATCACCGACCTCGGCTTCGTGCCGATCTCGGCCCTGCAGGGCGACAACGTGGTCGAGCGCTCGGCCCACATGCCCTGGTTCGAAGGGCAGCCGCTGCTCGGCCAGCTCGAGGACGTCCACATCGCCTCCGACCGCAACCTGCTCGACAACCGCCTCGCGGTGCAGACCGTGATCCGGCCGATGTCCTCGGAGTACCCGGACTACCGCGGCTACGCCGGCTCGGTCGTCGGCGGCATCTTCAAGCAGGGGGACGAGGTGATGGTCCTGCCCTCGCGCAAGACCTCGACGATCGCCGGGATC